>ERZ773077.787-NODE-787-length-23040-cov-9.577246_pt1 | contig 23040 bp, 23 predicted proteins | sample MGYA00580612_ERZ773077 | MGnify/ENA primary metagenome ERZ773077 (study PRJEB29015, sample SAMEA2737971) | human oral metagenome | biome: human oral; feature: human-associated habitat; material: dental | place: China | collected 2021 ...
TGGAAAGCGGGTTGGGTTCACGCCCTCACGAGTTCGAATCTCGTATCCTCCGCCATCACTCCCGCCGAAACCCGGCGGGAGTTCTCCGTTTCTCCCTCGAAATCAATCAGCTGCAAGCTCACGATCCCCCAGGCGCAGAGCCGCCCGGACCATGGCCGCAACCATGTCCTCCACCCACGGCGGCATCTCCTCGGCATCCGGGCCGATATAGGGACGCACCAGGCCATACGACGTCTGATAGACGGCCAGACGCACCAAGTCCAGACAATCAATCGACCCGAAGCGGCGCACCGTGAGGTCGGTCATGACCTCGAAAACCTCGTCGTTCAGCGTCTGCAGATCCGCTCTCAGCCCCTCAGGGCACTCCATCAGCTCCGGATCACGGGACTCAAGCCGGGCCAAGACCTCACGATGCCTGAAAAGCGTGAGCGCCTGCGCCTCATTAGGGTGCCTGCGGCAGTAGCTCGGAATGACTATGGCAGCCTCGACGAGGGCCCTTTCCGGATTCTCCCCCGAACGGGCCGCAGCCAGGAACTCCGCCTGGAATCTCCTCACCGAACGCACCCACAGGGCCAGCAGCATGACCTCACGATTCGGGAACCGGTAGTACAGCGACCCGACACGCGCCCCAGCCTGCGCCGCCACCGCTGCCGTCGTGGCTCCCGAGCCCATCCGGCCCACCACCGCCAACGCGGCGTCAAGGATCTGGTCCGCGGTGAATTTCGACGGGCGCCCCACGACCCCAACCCTATCGTGCGACGTTCTGATAGGTTTTTGATTATGAAACCAAAAACTTCGCCCCTGGTCGGCCGGCTCCTCATCGGCACCGGCATCATCCACAACGCCTTCGGGATCATCATCGGCTGGAACAGCCTGCTGGAGGGAATCCAGGCTGGCCTCATCGGGACGTGGGAGGAGACGGCGGCACGAGCCATCCTGTTCTGGTTCCTCACTGCCGGCTCTGCCCTCATAGCCATGGGGCTGCTCACCGCCCATATCGAACGCACCAGCGGCCCTCTTCCCTGGGCCTTCATCATCGCCCTCGCCGTCATCGCCACAACCGGCGTCATCACGATGCCCGCATCAGGTTTCTGGCTCCTGCTCGTGACCACGGCAATTGCCACCTTCAGGCGTATACATTCACACTGAGCAGATTGGGCAGATTCCCTTAGGATGAGTTGGTGGCGATTGAAGAGAACCTCGAACTGCAGCGCAGGCTGTACGGCGAGAACCTTGCCGATATAGCTAGGCGGGTCCGAGCATCACTCGGCCTGACCCAGGCCGGCCTGGCCGACGTGCTGGGGCTGTCCGCCCCCATGATGTCTCAGTTGCTGTCCGGGCAACGCGCCAAGATCGGCAACCCCGCCGTCCTCGGCCGACTCCAGGCCCTGATCCAGCTGTCCTCCAAGGTCTCAACACTGACCGCCACCCAGCGCAACACGCTGATCAACAACATCCGGGAGGCCACCCCCACAATCTCCACCTCAGTCGAGCCTGTGCTGCAGGCGCTGCGCAGCGCCGCTCCCCAGGACGAGCTGATGCGTCTCGCCGGACTCACCACCTCCCCCGACCTCTCCCAGCTCCTCAGGAATGCAGCCAACCATGGGTGAGATCTTCGGAGGCCGTTACGAGCTCATCGACCTCATCGGCGAGGGCGGGATGGGAGCAGTTTGGCGCGCCTGGGACCAGAGGATGCGGCGCATCGTCGCAGCCAAGGTTCTGCGACAGTCGGACGCCTCCACGCTGCTGCGGTTCGTCCGGGAGCAGGCCATGCGAGTGGACCACCCCCACGTGATAGCCCCCCTGGGCTGGATCGGAGAGGACGACCGGGTCCTATTCACCATGCGCATCGTCTCCGGAGGCTCTCTGGCAACCCTCATCGGAGATCACGGCCCACTGCCCCCGGTCTTCACCGCAGAGATCCTTCGCCAGGTCCTCTCAGGCCTGCATGCAGTCCACTCCGCGCGACTGATTCACCGTGACATCAAACCCGCAAACATCCTGCTGGACGCGACGGGAGCCAGAATTCCCCACGCCTACCTGACGGACTTCGGCATCGCCATCGACCTCGACGGGCCACGCTTCACCGAGACAGGCAAGGTCAACGGCACACCTGGCTACCTCGCCCCAGAGCTGATGCGGCTTGGCGACATCACCCCAGCCGTTGACCTCTATGCCGTCGGCATGCTGGGAGCGACGATGCTGACCGGGATGCGCCCCCGGGAATTCGACATCAGCACGGTGCCGCCGCCGGGAACGCCAGAGCGGCTGTGGAACCTGATCTGGGCGCTGGGGCATCCTGAACCCGCAATGCGCCCGGCCTTGACGGAGGCTCAGCAGGAGCTGTCGCACCCCGAGCTGGCCTGGCGGGATGGAGCCGCCGGGGATGTCGAGGTTTTGCAGCAACTGCCGCCGCTTCCACGCCCCGGGAGAGCACAGTCGCCACTGCCCGCCAACCCACCCATGCCGCATCCAAGCCCCCTCATGGCCAGGACACCGCCGATGCACTCAATCTCGTCCGCCAGCCCGGGCCCGATGCCTCTCGCACAGGCCCCGCCCAGCCAAAAGCCTGCCAGGAAGAAGATCCCGGCCCAACCTCTTCAAAGATCAAGCCGGTGGCTGCTGATTGGGTCAACTCTCGTGGTCATCGGCGGCTTCCTGCTTCTCATCATGGGATACATGAGCTGATCCCGAACCTGTTGCATACCCTGAGTCTCGACGTTGTGAGGCCCGGCCCCCAGAGGGGGGCCGGGGGCCGGGCCGGAGGGGGTAGGCGACCCTCCCCTCGGTGAGGAAGTCAGCTGATGTGGCCTGGCTTTCTTAGCGGACAGGCCGATTCCCTCACCGAAGCTTCTTTTCATACAGTGTGGCGTCGCATGGGCCGCACCCATCCAGCATGACAGCGCCGTCGAGGTGCTGGTCGCGCACACTGGCGAGCCGAACAATCGACTCTTCGCACTCTATAATGTTTGCTGATGCAAATATAACATCAGTGACGCTCACCCGCTGCCGAATCCGCGACGCATGCGGCAGATCCCATCGGCAACAGACCAGGGACGTCTCCCTCATGAGACCTCACGGCGAAGCAGCAGTGAGGAGACTCCGCCCCCACCAACGATCACCAGGCTTCCTCCCAGCAGATAGAGAACCCATCTGCCCTCCCCTGAGCCGGGAAGCGCCTGTGCGATGTCCTCGCCCTCGCGATCCGGGGAAGCCGAGTCCGAGACCATGCGCTGATCATCCTCCTCCCAGCTCATGATCGATTCCCCAGCCGAGGGAGAGGAGATATCCACTCCGACAGGCGACCCCATCCGGGGCACACCGCTGGAGGCGTCCAGTGCCAAGTGACGGTACCCCGCCATTGACCCGGAGTCATCCACAGCCGACACGATCTTGGGAGTCTCATCATCCACATGGAGCGAGGCTGCCAGCAACCCGCAGCTCAGCACCGACAGCGGAACCAACACCACCGCGGCCAAGGTGTGTATGCGTCTCACCACAACCTCCAATCTTTGCAAGTGCGAATTTACGGCTCGCTCTCACGAAAGTCAAGGGGTTCGACGACCCATCCTTACTTCGGCCAGCACATGGGGTCAGCGCAGCCCTCGGAGCTTCCACATCCGCCTCAGGGCATAGAGGAGGCCACCTCCTCCCATCACGATGAGGGCACCACCAGCGACATAGAGCATCAGCTTTACCTTCCCCCCATCCGTCTCGGGGTCTGCGCTCGGGGTACTCCCCGGAGTGTTGGCATCGCCGGGGTTCGTGACCTCGGAGGCGGGCACGGAACTGCTGGGGTCGCTGCCCGCCTGGCCCGAGACCTGGAAGGAGAAGTCGATGTTCGCGGGCTGTCCAGCCAGCAGCTTGCCGTTGCCGATACCCACCGCGAAGTAGTAGTAGCCCGCCATGGAGAACCCCGCGCTGGGCTGCTTGAACATCAGGGGCGAATCCCAGCGATTGCGGAACCTCACCTCAGGCACCTGATTGATCACGGGGCGTTCGAGCACCGCCCCGGACTCCTTGGTCACCGTCAGCATCGACGGACTTCCAGCAGCCTCAGAGTTGACCTGGCTGAAGTCAGGGGCATAGACGTCCGAGGCCACTTTCAGATGGTCGACCGTGACACCGCCGAGCGCCTCTTTCCTCAGGCGCACACCATCCATCGCGAAGAGCGATTCCTGCCCATACTCGACGCGGGTCTTGAAGAACAGCTTCTCCCCGGGCAAAAGCTCCGTCGTGTAGGTGCCAGGAACCAGCTCGGTGGCATCGTTGAAGCTGGCGCCACCCACCACAGTCTGCGGCTCCCCGGAGGCGGGCGACCTCAATTTCTTCGACACGTCCTGGGGGATCTCCTGCACCCCCTGGGGCAGATCGCCGGCGTCCTGGACGGGGGGTTCCTCAATCACCCTAAGCTCGAAGGGAACCTCGCCTCCGCTTCCAATCCCACGTTCAACCTTGTAGACGAGCTCCCCAGCCCCTGCGCACTCTTTCGTGGAAGCCTTGGGATTCACGAGGCGGGGATCCAGCTGCCGGGCCATCACGGTGGAGGCCACGATCGTCCCCAGGCCCCCCGCATCCTGGTTCTCTCGACTGTCGTCGCTGCACAGCAGTCCCTCCGGGGTGGACAGCTGGAACTTCCAGGCCCCTCTGCCGAAGGAGTCCAGGACGCTGGTTCCCGACATCCTCGTCACAGAGCTGACTCTGAGAGTTGATCCCGGCCAGCGACGCTTGACCCGGTAATACCGTGCAATGCTCTCCGTGGAGCTCACAGGGGAGACGTCCGTGTACTGGCCGAGTTCCAGGACCGGAGCAGCCGCCTGGTCAGAGGTCCCCCGCACGGGTGTGCCTTGAACCGTGTAGGGTCGGGCAGCCCGCGCTCCCACACGCTGAAGGCTTGACCTCAGGGCCTCCAACCCTCCCGCCTCATAGTAGGAGCCATTGCCTGTCTCAGCGATGCACTGCAGCTGTCGTCGGCCGTTGTCGTCGGCTTCAAGCCCCACGACATCCATCTGCACCCCGGCGCCTCCCGTCGCCTCCCGGACACTCTTGCAGGGGTCGGGGGTGCAGGTGTCCTGCCCGTCTGAGACCAGGATGATCTGCCGCTTCCCGCCCTGCCCAAGATCCTTCACGGCCTCCGTCACTGCTTGTGCCATCGGCGCCGCACCGCCAGGCTGCACGGCCTCAATTGCGGAGCCCAGTTCCGGCTTGTTGAGCGCGGCAATGGGATGCGTCACCTGCGTGTCAGAGCAGGCCGCCTCTCCCGAGTCCTGGGTGGCGCCGTAGACCCTGAGGCCGACCTCGACCCCCTCGGGAATCACATCGAGACTGCTGATGAGCGCCCCCTTCGCCGCCTCAAGCCTGGTGCCGCCGGATGCGATGTCCTGCCCCATGGAGCTGGAGGCATCAAGCAGCAGCATCACCTTCGGCGCCTGATCGTCTGCGTGGGCAGGCAGCATCACCGGCCCACACACCGATGCGACCAACGGCACCAGGCACAGCATCGTCAGGCCATACGAGCGTTTCATATCCGTCTCCTCACCCATCTCAGGTGCTTGCGCACGTCCCTGGAGCGGACAGCCCCACTCCAGGCGTCGTCCTCACCCATGGTCAACGCTAACGCCATGGCAGATCATGAGACGATTCCCCCATGCCTGTTCATCATCCCGTTGACTCCCTGATTCTGGACGAATCGCCCCCGCAGACCGAGGCCATCGGCATCATCGACGCCCCAGGCCTGGTGGAGGCTGCCCAGCAGAGGAGCGGGGATGTGCGTGTCTGGTGCGACGACTACCGCGACGCCCAGCTGGTCCCCTCCGGCCTACTGGTCAGCCATCCGAGTGAGTTGCGTGGCATCACCCTGGCCTGGGGGCACCTTCCCAAGTCACTGGCAGCCCTTGACGAGCACTGCGCCAGCATCCAGGGGGCCACCGACGTCACTTTCCTGACAGGAGCCAGGATCAAACACATGAACCGCTCCATGAACCAGGTGCTTGGCCGTCATTTCGCCGCGGTGAACGCAACTCTGGGGCGCGCAAAGTCGCGGGCGCTGCGCGCCTGGGGCCCGGAGCAGCGCGAGACCGAATGGCCGAAGGCACGCCGTCACGACGACCTGGACCTGACCCTTATCACGCACGGCGCAACCTTCAACGGCAATCGCATTGACGACGGCACCCGGCTGCTGCTGGCGCATCTGCACCTTGAGGGCGGGAAGGCCCTCGACCTGGGCAGCGGGAACGGCGTGATAGCCGCGGTTCTCGCGCGTCACGGCATGGCCACCACCGCGACGGACGTGTCCTGGTCGGCAGTGGCCTCCACCCGCGCCACCGCGCAGGCCAACGACCTTGAGTTCGACATCCGCTGGGGTGATGGGCTGACGGCCTTTGACGACCACAGCTTCGATGTGATCGTCACGAACCCGCCTTTCCACCAGGGCATGGCGAAGGAGTCCGATCCAACCCTCACGATGTTTGACGACGCAGCACGGGTGCTGCGGCCGGGAGGCCAGCTGTGGTGTGTGTTCAACTCCCACCTGCCGTGGCGGCGTGAGCTGGCGCGACGCCTCGGCCCCACCAGGCTGGTGGCGCAGGATCGCCACTACATCGTCACCGTCACCACTCCACAGGAAACAAGGAGTCAACACACAGCCAATCCATAGCTTCTGGAGGTTGGCTGTGTTTCACAGGCACACACAGAACAGGAGACATCAATGACGAATCAGGATCCAACCCGCCCCACCTTCACCGCCCCAGGCCCGTCCGGTGCTCCGTTCGCCTCCCCCTCCCAGCCGACCTTCACGCAGCAGCCACGTCCCGCAGGTGTCAGCGGCGATAGCGGCGGATTCGGTGGACCGCAGCAGCCGATGCCACCGCATCCGATGCAACCGCAGGCCACTGCCACAGCACCCCAGCCGCGGCAGCCCAAAGTCCGCAGAAGGCTGGCTGGCATCGTCGCAGTCGCCATGCTGTCGGCGGGTGTCGGCGGCGGGGCAGCCCTCACCGCCAACCACTACCTCGCCTCAGGTTCCCCATCAGGCACGCCTTCTGCAACCACCACCCAGGTGGTGCAGGCCTCAGCCAACAACCCGGACTGGACCGCAACAGCCGCCGCAGTCAAGGACGCCGTCGTCGCCATCCAGGTGACAGGCCGCAACGGTTCGGGCTCCGGGTCCGGAGTCATCATCGACGACAAGGGGCACATCATCACCAACAACCACGTGGTGGCCGGCGGCGGGGGCGGTGGACTCAATGTGACCATCGGCAATCGCACCTACACCGCAGAGATCGTCGGAACCGATCCCTCCACTGACCTCGCCGTCATCAAGATCAAGAACCCACCCTCGGACCTGAAGGTCGCCAGTTGGGGCGACTCCACCAAGCTGAACGTCGGACAGCCCGTCATGGCCATCGGCAACCCCCTGGGACTGTCCGACACCGTCACCACCGGCATCATCTCCGCTCTCAACCGGCCGGTCACCACGCAGGCCGTGTCTGACAGCGTCGGCGATCAGGGCAACGGAGTCGTGGTCACCTCCGCCATCCAGACCAACGCCGCCATCAACCCCGGCAACTCAGGTGGCGCTCTGGTGGACTCCTCCGGGAACCTGATCGGCATCACGTCATCCATCGCGACCCTCACGTCGAGCACCTCTTCCGGCCAGTCCGGCAACATCGGCATCGGCTTCGCCATCCCAGCCGCTCAGGCCAAGGACGTGGCGGAGCAGCTGATCGCCAAGGGCTCAGTCGAGCATGCCCAACTCGGCATCAACGCCGCCGACGGCAACCAGGACTCCCAGCTGGGCGCAAAGGTGGAGAACGTGGCCCCGGGCTCAGCCGCCGCGAACGCAGGACTGCAGAACGGCGACCTGATCACCTCCCTCGACGGGCAGCCCGTCAAGGGATCCGAGTCCCTGGTGGCCCTCATCCGCAACAGCAAGGTCGGACAGGAGGTGACATTGGGCGTCATGCGTGGCGGCAGCACTCTCGAACTCAAAGCCACCCTTGGTGCCGCAGTAAACTGATTCTTCTCAACCCCTTTCCTTCGTGCCTCGCCCCTCCCCTTCAAGAGGAGGGGCGAGGTCGTGTCCGCCATATCGGGAATCCGCCGCCGCATGCCCGATAATCTCTGAGGCATGCGAGCCCGTGCAGTCGCCCTGAGCCCCGAGATCACCCCCTTGCCCTTCACCGCGGAGTGGGTCCCCACCTCCTTCGGCCACGCCGCCTGGGCAATGGTCGACACCGACGACCCGGAGTCACTTCGCCTGAATATGCTCACGGCGGGTCTCTCCGGTGGCGTCATCACGGGCCCTCTGGCCGACGCCCCCGCACACCTGGTGATGGTGGATGTGGACTCGACGCTGACCACCACCGAGGCTGTGGATCTGCTGGCGGAGCATGCAGGCACCGGAAGCCTCGTTGCACAGATCACCGAGCGGGCCATGCGCGGTGAGCTCGACTTCGCGGCCTCACTGCGGGAGCGGGTCGCGACTCTGGCCGGACTTCCGGCACGCACACTGGACGATGTCTATCCCAGAATGACGCTCTCCCCCGGAGCTCGTGAGCTGGTGACTGCCCTCCATGACGCGGGCCTGAGGGTGGGCGTCACCTCAGGAGGTTTCACTCCCCTCGTCAGCCACCTGGCGGAGGATATGGGTCTGGACTTCTTCAACGCCAACGATCTGGAGATTCGCGACGGGGCGCTCACCGGCCGCGTGACCGGAACCATCGTCGACCGCAGTCAGAAGGCCCGGGATCTCGCCCGATTCGCTGCCGAGGCCGATGTGCCACCCGAGCTGACTGTCGCGGTCGGCGACGGCGCAAACGACCTGGGGATGCTGGCCGCAGCTGGGCTCGGCGTGGCCTACTGCGCGAAACCCATCACCGCTGCTCAGGCCGATGCCGTGGTCTCCTTCCCCCGCCTGGATGCCGTGACGGCCCTTGCCTTGCGCTGAATTTCCCGCTTTGTGCGCACCTTCCCCACACTCTGGGAAACTGAACCGATACGCTTGCTGCGACGAGCAGGTAGTTCCAAGGAGGGAATAATGTCAGGTCGGATTCGCAATGAGGGTTTCCGTTCCAAGGTGATGTCAGCAGCTGATGCTGCGGCCATGGTCGAGAATGGATGGAGCATCGGCTTCTCCGGGTTCACCGGGGCCGGCTATCCCAAGGCATTCCCGGGTGCGCTCGCCGAACGCATCACAGCCGCCCACGAGGCAGGCGAGGAGTTCCGCATCGGCGTCTGGACCGGGGCCTCCACCGCCCCCGAGCTCGACGGGGCCCTGGCGGCCACGGGGGGCGTGTCCTACCGGCAGCCCTATCAGTCTGACCCGGAGATGCGGAAGGCCATCAACGCCGGGGAGTCTTACTACACCGACATCCACCTGTCACACGTCGGCTCACAGGTCAGCCAGGGCTTCCTGGGCAAGCTGAACCTCGCCGTGATAGAGGCCACCGCCATCACAACCTACGGCGAGATCGTCCCCTCGTCGTCGGTGGGCATGAACCGCACCTACGTGGAGCACGCGGACAAGGTGATCATTGAGGTCAACGAGTGGCAGTCCGAGGGCCTCTACGGGATGCACGACATCTACTACCCCATCGGCGCGCTGCCCCCAAACCGGGTGCCGCTACCCATCAGCACACCCGGCGATCGCATCGGCGAGAAGGTCATGCAGGTGGATCCCGAGAAGGTGATCGCCGTCATCGCCACCGACGCGCCTGACCGCAACACCCCGTTCAAGCCCCTCGACGACGACTCCCGGGCCATCGCCGGCTACTTCCTGGACTTCCTGGGCGCAGAGGTCAAGCACGGCCGCCTGCCGAAGGATCTGCTGCCGCTGCAGTCCGGTGTCGGCAACATCGCCAATGCCGTCCTCGCAGGCCTGCTGGACGGACCATTCGAGAACCTCACCTCCTACACCGAGGTGATCCAAGACGGCATGGTGGATCTGCTGGATTCCGGGAAGCTGCTGGTGGCCTCCGCGACGGCGTTCTCCCTGTCCCCCGAGGCCGCACACAAGATGAACGACAACGCCCACGAGTACACCAAGAAAATTGTCCTGCGCCCCCAGGACGTGTCCAACCATCCCGAGGCGATCCGCCGCATGGGCGTCATCGCCTGCAATGGGATGATCGAGGCCGACATCTACGGAAACGTGAACTCCACGCACATCATGGGATCGAGGATGCAGAACGGCATCGGCGGCTCCGGCGACTTCACACGCAACGGCTACTTCTCAGCTTTCGTGACGCCGTCGACGGCAAAGGGCGGGGCAATCTCTGCCATCGTCCCCATGGTCAGCCACATCGACCACACCGAGCACGACGTCGACGTCATCATCACGGAGCAAGGCCTGGCGGATCTTCGTGGCCTGGCCCCACGGCAGCGCGCCCAGGCCATCATCGAGAACTGCGCACACCCAGATTTCAGGGAGCCACTGCGCGAATACGTGAAGCTGGCCGCCACCAAGGCAAATGGGCAGCACACCCCGCACGACCTCGCCACCGCCCTCAGCTGGCACGTCCGCTTCCTGGAGACCGGCTCCATGCAGCAGGGATGAGGGATTCCACCAAGTCCGCAGACAGGTCCCCGTGATGGAAGAGATGCCCCGGCATGCGCCGGGGCATCTCTCAGTCTCAGCTTCCCAGCTGATAGGTGCGGTGGCGACGCCACCTTCCCGTGCCGGGAGGCGGACCGCTCCACAGTTCGACGGTGGTGCAGTTCTGGGAGACTGGCAGCTGGTCCAGCACCCGCCTCTCAGCGACTTGGAGTTCCTGCTGGGATGCGCGTTTTCCAATGGTGACGTGGGGAACAGCTCGTTCGGGCACGGCACCGAAAGCCGGATAGTCGGGGAATACCTCCCTGATGCGTGTGACCAGGTTGTTCAGCACCGTCGGACTGTCGGGAGACAGGTACACCGAGTCCTCCCCGAACCAGGCGGTGGTGCTGAAGTCGAGCTGGAACCTGCCGAAATCATGCAGCACCTGAGTCAGTTGATCGTCCTGTTCGACGGAGAGCCTGCTGGTGAACGGGTAGAGCAGGTTGAGGTGGGCAGGCACCCCATCGGCGGCAGATGGGTCGAGTCGGGCCCGCAGCTTTCCCAGCAGCGGCTCCATGTCCGAGCATTTCAGCATCAGCGCAGACTGCCGATACACGAACAGGGAACCGCGGGCAACTTCCATAGTCCCATCCTATGATCTGTTGCCCCGGCATGGAGCCGGTTACGCGGAGGTGTCCGCTTTCCCGCGCCCTACGTGGGAGACTGATCGGGTGAGCATTCGGGAGATTTGCAACCAGTTCAGCGATCAGCTTGTGGCCCTTAGACGCGACCTGCACCAGATCCCGGAGGTCGGGCTGGATCTGCCCCAGACGCAGCAGCGTGTACTGAAGGCTCTTGAGGGGCTGCCTCTGGAGATCACGCTCGGCAGGAGTCTCAGCAGCGTCGTCGGGGTGCTGCGAGGCACCGCACCTGGCGGCGGGGAGCGTCCTGTGGTTCTGCTGCGCGGCGACATGGACGCCCTGCCGGTGGTCGAGAGGTCAGGTGAGCCCTTCGCATCAGTCAACGGCAACATGCACGCCTGCGGACATGACCTGCACATGTCGTTGCTGGTCGGCGCAGCGAAGGCTCTCAGCGCCTGCCGGGATCAGCTGGCCGGGGACGTGATCTTTCAGTTCCAGCCCGGTGAGGAAGGGGTGGACGGCTGCCGCCACATGCTGGAGGAAGGGCTGCTTGATGTCGCGGGACGTCGACCCGACGCGGCCTGGGCCATCCACGTGTGGGCGGCTGGTGAGCCGAGCGGCGTCTTCTCAACGAAACCGGGGGCGGTGATGGCCAGCTCCGACGTCATGAAAGTCCGCGTGGCGGGTCGGGGCGGCCACGGATCAGCCCCGCACCAGGCTGCCGACCCCGTTCCGGCTCTGGCGGAGATGATCACCGCCACCCATGCGATGGTGACCCGGCATTTCAGCATCTTCGATCCGGTCGTGGTCAGCGTCGGGCGCGTGCAGGCGGGCACCATCGCAAACGTCATTCCCGAGGACGGCTTCTTCGACGCAACGTTCCGCACATTCTCCGACGAGGCCCGCAGCAGGCTGCTCGCCCTGTGGCCGGAGCTGCTTGAGGGCATCGCCCGTGCCCACGGCGTCGGTGTGGAGTACGAGCTGGTGGAGCAGTATCCCGTCACCGTCAATGATGAGGCTGAAGCGGATCACGTCGCAGAGGTTGTGGGTGAGATCTTCGGCCCTGAGCGTCATGTGCGTTGGAGTTTCCCACTGGCTGCTGCGGAGGACTTCTCACGGATTCTGCAGGCAGCTCCCGGGTGCTTCATCGGGCTCTCCGCATGCATGCCGGATCTTGATCCCACCAGCGCCCCGGTGAACCACTCCGCATACTGCCGTTTCGACGACTCGGTCCTGGCAGATGGAGCCGCCCTGCTGGCGGAGTTGGCGGCCAGGCGCCTGGCCCCAGAGTCACAGTAGGCTGGATGGCGATGACCACCCAACGCATTCCTCCCGCTCCAGCCAAGGAGATCGCGACATTGCCGCCGTTGCCTGTGCTGCGGGGCGAGATACCGCTGTCAAAGCGCACAGGGGAGCCGCCACGTCCCTGGAGCGTTGTCGTAGGCCTGGTGCTCTTCTGCCTGGCTGCCGCCGCCATCGGGATGCTCTACGGGCGGCACTGGTGGATGGCCGCGCATCCCGACAGCTATTCTTCCTCCGCGCAGCTGATCCAGTGGCTGCAGCCCGACCCGGGGATGTGGCTGTCGTTGACGCTGGAAGGTGTGCTGGCGATCGTCGCCACTTTGGTCGCGGGGGCGTGTGCCGTGGCCGGATTCCAGGCCTGGAATGGCTGGGGCTGGTCCCGCATCACGGCAGGGGTTGCGCTGGGGCTGACCGCATGCGCAGTCGCGGTTTTCGATCTGTTCGCTTTGGTCGCTGTGGGGTTGGCTGGCGCCGGCACGCTGCTGGTGCTGCTTCCCAGCTCCCAACGCTATTACCGGCATTTTCTGATGCACCGGGCCCAGGCAGCCACCCCCTATCGCCGCCCCGCGAAGATCATCTACGGGAGGCTTCCCCGTTTTCAGTAGCGCGGCACCGGCCTGCGCCGAATGCGCCGGCCGGTGCCACCTGGCTGCGGGGGTGACGGACCTCAGCCCGCTGCGATGACGTCCCCGGAGGGCCAGGTGCGCTTGATGTAGTCCTTGACCTGCTGGCTGTGCAGCAGCCCATCAAGTGTGGCCACCCCGGTGTTGGTGTTGTCGGTGCGCCACACGAGCATGTTGGCGTAAGGATTGCCCTCAACCTCCTCCACCAGCAGGGCATCCTCGGCGTTCAGGCCCGCGGTGAGAAGGAAGTTGCCATTGATGAACGCGAGATCAATGGCCGGGTCCTCACGCAGCTGCACGATCACCTCGGGGGCGTTCTCCTCAAACGCAAGACCCCGCGGGTTCTGCTCCGTGGTCAGGTTGGCCACGGAGGCGTCCTCACCAATGTTCTGGAGCAGCCCGGACTTCTCCAGGAGTTTGAGCGCACGGTACTGGTTGGACACGTCGTTGGTGATGGCGATTGTCGCGCCATCCGGGATGTCGCCGAGGCTCTTGTGCTTGCTGGAGAACAGCGCATACGGCTCAATGTGGATACCTTCGCCGTGGCTGAACTTGTAGCCCTTCGAAGCCGTCTCAGCCTCAAGGTAGGGCAGGTGCTGGAAGTAGTTGGCGTCGATGGACCCCTCTGACAGTGCGGTGTTGGGGGTGGTGAAGTCGTCGAACTCCTTGATCTCCAGTTCGATTCCGGCGTCTGCGGCCAGATTGTCTCGGACGAACTCCAGGATCTTGGCGTGCGGGACGGGGCTGGCGCCCACGATCACCTTGCTCGGCCCCGAGTCGCCCGAGCCGCTGCTGTCCCCACCGCCAGGACTGCCTCCACAGGCGGTCAGCGCCAGGGTTGCAGCCAACAAGGCAGCCAGCAGGGATGGAAGTCTGCGCATGATTGCGTCCTTTCTGGGCCAACAACAAGTTGGCCGCCATGGGTGGACGCGCCGACCGGCTCAGCGATGGTCGACGCGGCGAATCACTGTATCCCCCAACACCTGGAACAGCTGAACCATTCCCAGAAGCACGATCACAATCACGATCATGACGAGGGAGTCGAAGCGTTGGAAGCCGTAGTTGTAGGCCAGGCGTCCCAGTCCGCCACCACCGATCAGACCCGCCATGGCGGAGTATCCGGTCAGCGCCACCACCGTCGTCGTCACAGCAGCGACCAGCGACGGCAGTGCCTCCGGAAGCAGGACCTTGGTGATCGTCTGCATCCGCGTGGACCCCATAGCATGGGCCGCATCGACTTTGCCCGGATGCACCTCGCGGAGTGAGGACTCCACCAGGCGAGCGAAGAACGGGACGGCGGCGATGATCAGTGACACGCAGGCCGCGAACGGTCCGACCGAGGTGCTGACCAGCCAGCGGGTGAACGGGATCAGACTCAGCATGAGGATGGCGTAGGGAACGGAGCGGGTGGCATTCACGACAGCCCCCAGCACCTTGGAGAGCACGGCATTCGGAGCCATGCCCTGCGGTTGGCAGATGTGAAGCAGAACGCCGAGGGGCAGGCCCAGCAGCACCGTCCCCACGCTGGAGATGCCCACCATGATGAGGGTCTCGTACAGGGCTGGCTGAACTGCCTTCAGGAGTTCGTCGATGCTAAGGGTCAGGAGGATCACCGATGTGCTCCCTTCAGTGCGGTTGCGGGGGTCAGCTGCGCATCGGCGCCCAGATCGCGCAGATAGGCGACGACAGCCTCGGGGTCCGTGCCAGCCGGTACTCTGAGTCGCAGATGACTGAAGGTGATCCCGGCAAGATGCTCGACGCTTCCGGCGATGATGGGGATGGTCACACCAAAGTGCTGCGAGGTGAGCGCGACCACAGGTCTGTCTGCCGTGCTACCCGAGGCCAGAACATCCACCAGCACGCCTCCTCTCTCGTCGTCTGGATCGTGAGGCGGGATGTCCAACAGCGCCTTCGACAGCGGGCCGTCAAGCGTCCGGATGACCTCAGTCAGTGGCCCGGATTCAACGATGCGTCCCTCCTGGAGGAGGGAGACTGCGTCACAGGCTCGCTTCACGACGTTCATGTCGTGGGTGATGATCAGCACCGCCAGCTTCAGCTGCTCCCGAAGATCGGTGATGAGCGACAGGATCTCTTCGGTGGTGCGTGGGTCGAGGGCTGAGGTGGGCTCGTCGCACAGGAGCACCTCGGGCTTGGTGGTGAGAGCGCGAGCGATGCCAACGCGCTGCCGCTGGCCGCCGGAGAGCTGCGCGGGATAGGCATCCCTGGCGTCTTTCAACCCCACCAGGTCGAGAAGCTCACTTCCGCGTTTCAAGGCCTTGTCCTGGGACACCCCCTGGATCTCCAGCGGGTAGGTGACGTTGCGGATGATCGTCCGGGAGTCGAAGAGGTTGGCGTGTTGGAACACCAGGCCCAGGTTGCGTCGCGCCTTCCGCAGGGCCGTCGAACGCACGGTCGTCAGGTCGACACCCCCCAAGCTGATCACACCGGACGTGGGGCGGTCGAGCATAGCGAGACAGCGCACCAAGGTGGACTTCCCAGCTCCGGAGTGCCCGATGATGCCGTGGATGCTTCCCGTGGGAACCGTGAGGCTGACGCCATCAAGCGCGGTGACGCTCCGGCCCGGCTGGCGATAGACCTTCCTGAGATTGGTGACGGTGATCAAGTCAACTCCTGAGGTTGTGACGGCTTCGTCAGTGAACAACTCACAGAAGCGGCATTTGATTCCATACCCGCAGCGCCGGGGTCGACCTCAGGGCCGGATGGCGGCGGCGACAGCGTCGAACCGCGCATGGTCCAGAACCGCACCGATGCGCCGGACCCTTCCCGGGTCGACACGGATGATCCGGTTGACCCGGACCTCGCTGGGACGGCCCTGCGGGTCCCAGGCACCCGAGCCGATGTCCACCCAATACCGTCCCGACCTGGCCTCCTGCGCCGCATCCCGGTCGTGGTCCTTGGATGTCAGCTGCAGCCCGAGCAGCCATGGCCCATCGTGGCCGATGATGAGCACGGGCCGGTCCTTACCTTGGGAATGGTCCTCCTCGAAGGGCACCCAGGTCCACACGATCTCGCCGGGATCCGCCTCGTCACCGGGCTGCGGGGAGTAGATGACGTTGGGTGTGCTCGTGAAGTCGCCGGGGTATCCGGCATCAAGTCGGGTGCTGGTGTCCCCGGCGACGCGGGTCTCAGGTCCCGCAGTGCGCTGCCCGTGGCCCCCAGATGAGGAGCGATCACCCCCAGTTTGCCTCCCAGAGCCGCGCAGAATGTAGGTGATCAGGTCACGCCCCAGCCGCCCCAGAGCCTTGCCCAGCCAGTTACTCATGCGGCAATCCTAGTGTCGGGGATTGTGAGCTCTTCGGTCCCGGCTGCGGTGCCACGCTGCGTTCACCTCACTCACGGTGCGCCAAGTACCGCTTCACTCCGCTGTCCCGGCAGATCATCCGTCCTGGGAGCGCATTCCGCGTCAGGACCTTCAGCGCATGGGCCGGAGGGCATGCGAGCAGGCAGGAAGCCTGCCGTCGGTTCATTGCGGGGAGAAAATCAAGAGGCCCGCGCCCGTCCGATGGGGGGGTTCGGACAGGCGCGGGCGTCCTTGGGTCCCGGCGAACCGGGAGCCGGCTACGCGGTCCGCTGCCCAGATGGGGGGAACAGGCTACGTGTCCTGCGCTCCGGCAATGCCTACATTACCCCATATGGGGGTCATGGAAAAGCGGAAGGGGGTGCGTGTTAACAGAGAATAATCACTACCGGCCATATGCATTAACAGCGATTAATACAGACCTTCCGGGCGTCACCCCGTCAGAGGCAAATTAACCTTCCCCCACACCCCCTCCCCTCACCTCTCACGTCCGCCGCCTCGCACGCCCCAGAAACAACAAAACCCCTAGTCAAAAGGCAAAAGCAGGCCCCTGCGCACCTCCCAGCCCGCCGCCCCTCAGCCCGCCAGCACGCCTCGGCAAGACCAGGAGAGAGCGCCGGAATCCAATCGATACGTCCCGGTGGTCGAGATCGCTCAATCCGATGAAGACACCCATTACCCTTAGAAGAAAATCTGATATTTTCTCAGACCTGAGAGACTACCTTAATCTCTTATAAATGGCATGATGGTCTTATGCCTGATGTTCCACTCACCGGACTGGTCGTCCTGCTGGATGAGGCCCCCATTGATGCCTTAGTGGGCACCATTGAGGTTCTCGTGCAGGAGGGGATCACGAACCTCTCATTGCCCCACCCAGGTCACGAATTCACGGAGATCGCAGCCCTGTATGGCGCCCGTGCCCGCCTCGGTATCCACGGGGCCATAGACGACCTCACCGGAGCTGTCGGGCTCGGGGCCGGTTTCGTATTGCCGGACAGGGTCGACAGGGAGCAGGCAGAGGCGGCAGCAGCAGCCGGCCTCCCCTGCTACGGCATGGCCATGACCCCCAGCGAGGTCCAAACAGCCCTGGAGCTGCCTCTGAGCGGTGTTCAGCTGTTTCCGGCGGATGTGGTGGGGCCAGCGATGGCCGAGCGCATGCGAGAGATCGGGCTGATCAGGCACATCGTGCCACGTGGCGGGCTCGTGGCCTACTCCGCCAAGCAGTGGCTGCGGCATGGGGCACCGGCCGCCATCGTTGACGGCCAGCTTCTGGGCGACGCCCTGGAGGGCGGCAATCTGGCCGCGTTACGTGACCGTTGCCGTAGTTTCCGCGACTAGCCGGGGCCGGAGTCCTCAGAGCCTTCTTCGCGCCCTGGGCTCCTGTTGACGAATCTTCGTGGTCTCAGTCTCGGAGAAGTCATCCCAGTCCTGCGTCTCCGAGTGAGGCCGAACAGTGTCCTGGGTTCCCTCCCGGAACCAACCTTCGGGAACATCACCGCCTCCCCGTCGGGGTGCCTCGGGTTGCCCGGAGGTGAAGGCCACGGGCGGCTCAGAAGCCTGCCTGCCGGCTGCCGATAGCATCGCGGACGGAGCTTCGGGTGACGCGCCCAGGCGCTGAGCCATGTCCTCGTCCTCAGCGTCGCCGATCAGCCCGATCAGCTCATCATCATCGATGTCGCGGTTACGCGGGCGAGCCACCACCCCAAGGAGCGTGAGGGCACCGATTGCTACGACGATCACCGCCGCCGCCAGAAACCACATCGTCGGGAAGTTCCCCGACTCCGGGGTGGCGGCAACCGGCTCAGCCTGACTCTTTGAGGACGCTGCCGAAGGCCCGCTGCTGTCCGTCATGGAAGCCGGAGCAGTCTCAGGCATCGCACCCTCCGCCGTCGCGCTGGGGGTCGGGCTGGACCTGACAGGCGACGCCACCGTCAGCTCTGCGACGGCGGAGCTGGACTGCAGGCTGCCGCCGCCGGCAAAGGTCGCCACGAGGCTGCCCTTCCCCTCAGCCGACTGCGCCGGAATCTCAACCATGGCGCTGTAGCTCCCGTCCTGGTCGGTCACAGTCGAGGAGTTCGGCAGGCTCGTTCCTTCATAGGCGAACGTCACTGTCGCACTGGCCACTGCCCCGCCATCATCTGTCGTCACCCTCCCGGAGACCTGCAGCATCCCACCCGGATAGGTGTTGTCCGAGCTGACCTCCATGGTCATGGTCGTTGCACCCGCCTGCTGCTGCGGCAGCTGGGAGAATTGGAAGAGTCGCACCGTGCTGGAGGGGCCGTATTGGGCGTTGCCTGCGAAGGTGACAGAGACCTCCTGGTCTGCCTCCAGCATGTCCGACGGCAGGCGGAAGCGCATGGTGAAGCCGCCGCTCCCATCCGTGACGGCGCTGTGCAGTGCACGCCCGCCGCCGGTGACAGTCAGCTGAGCGTTTGCGACCCCATGGCCTGAGACATCCACCAGGCTGCCGCTCATGACAACGGTGCCGTTGGTATCAGCGTCGGCGTCGAGTTCCAGTGTCGTCGGCGTCGGGGTCGCCCACGCTGCTGTGGCGGGCAGAAGCAGCGCGGAGAGAACTGCCGTGATCACGGCCAGGACCGCACATCGCATGCCCGGATTCGTTGAGCTCATTCAGCATCCTTTGCAGGAGGGCCCCAAGGAGGTTACCGGGAAGACTCCCGGGGTGTCACAGATCCAGCTTCTGCCTCTCAGGGTAACGCGCAAAACCTTCCGGGTCCCCCAAACCGCAGGACTGGCCATGTCTTCAAGCACGAGGGGGCGCGCACACCGGTCCACTGCGAACGGGAGGAACCTCACTTCCAGATGCCAGACCACCCCACCCCATGGGAGGATGGTGCACGACGTTCGGCAAGTGTGACGACAGTTTGTCTCAACGCCGATCGCCACCTATTCTGAGAGAAGCTCAGCTAATTCTTAAGAAAAGAGGTGAAGCCATGGCTCAAGCCCGACGAGCCTTCCAGGAGGAGGACGAGACGCTGGAGATCACTCCCCAGCCCTCCGCCTCACCTCGCCGCGGCTTCCAGAAGCCCCAGCGACGTGGAGTCGGCAAGCTGCTCGCCCCCCTGGCCCTCTCAGGCCTCGTGGTCGCGGGGTCTTTCGCCCTCGCTGCACGCGGAGGGCAGTCCGACGCAATCGCCGATCCCAGCGATCAGGATTCCCCACTGGGGCTGAGCCGCAGCAACGTGCGCTCTCCCCTGCCCACGCCATCGGCATCTGCTAAGTCAGGTGAGTCGCAAGAGCCAGAGGAGCCACTGCCTCCACTTCCCAGCGCCCCCGTGGCGGATGCCCCATCAGCCGAGCCGGCCCCCACTGAGGAACCGGAGCCCAGCGCCGCCGAGCCGGAGTCCGAGGCTCCCCCGGAGACACCTGCATTCGATCCCAGCGCCCTCGGCAATGACAGCGGCGAGATGTACACCGCGTCGTCAGTGAATCTCCGCACGGGACCGGGCACCAGCTACGAGGTTCGGGTGACCTTGGAAGCTGGCGTCGCCTTGACCCTGACCGACGTCAAGGTCGACGGCTGGCAGCAGGTGAAGTACAAGCAGAAGGCCGGGTGGGTGAAGTCGGAATACCTGTCCAAGACCAAGCCCGAGGCACCCCCTGCGTCCTCAGGAGGAAGCGCCGGGGGCGGCAGCAGCAGTGGTTCAGGTGTGTGCGACAACGCCTCGGCCAAGGCCATCGAGTCAGGGCTGACGTCGAAGTCAGTCGCTGCGCTGCGCAAGGTCTGCGCGACCTTCCCTGAGGTGAAGTCCTACGGTGGCTATCGCAACGAGTCCGGCTATCACGGTCAGGGTCGGGCCATCGACATCATGGTCTCCGGCGAGCAGGGCTGGGTGATAGCGAAGTGGGCTCGTGAGAACGCCAGCAGCCTCGGCGTGATTGAGGTCATCCACTCGCAGCAGATCTGGACCACCCAGCGCTCCTCCGAGGGCTGGCGGCACATGTCGGACCGTGGCTCTCCCACAGCCAATCACTACGATCACGTCCATCTGTCCATCGGAAGCTGACAACCAAACCCGTTCGGCCCGGCTGCGAGTGCCAGTGACGCTCCCTTCCCCAGCCGAGGCCCCCTGATTTCTTCTATGTCACCTAGGCTTGATCCATGATTGAGCCCGTTGATGCCACCGCCACCACAGCCTGGGATGAGTTGGACCAGCTCGCGGACAACGCCGAGTTGGATCTCCGCCAGGCCTTCGCCGATGATCCCGAGAGGGCCAGGCGCTTCAGTCGCGGCGTCGGCGATCTGCATGTCGACCTGTCCAAGAACCTGATCAACGACGACGTTCTGGCCGCGTTACTGCGTCTGGCCGAGCAGACTGGCGTCGCGGAACGTCGTGATGCGATGTTTGCCGGAGAGCACATCAACGTCACGGAAGACCGGGCCGTGCTGCACACCGCTTTGCGGCTTCCACGTGATGCCAGTCTGGTGGTGGACGGACAGGACGTGGTCGCTGACGTGCATGATGTTCTGGATCGGATGTACGCCTTCGCGCAGGAGGTCCGCTCCGGCGAGCGCACAGGATGCACTGGGAAACGCTTCACCACCGTGGTCAACATCGGCATCGGGGGCTCGGATCTCGGCCCAGTGATGGTCTACGAGGCTTTGAAGCCTTATGTCCAGGAGGGCCTGGAGTGTCGTTTCATCTCGAACATCGATCCCACGGACTGCGCCGAGAAGCTGATGGGCCTGGATCCCGAGACCACACTGTTCATCATCGCCTCCAAGACCTTCACGACCCTGGAGACCCTGACCAACGCCCGCATGGCCCGCACCTGGTTCCTGGAGCAACTCACCTCCCGTGGGGTCATCAGCGGCGACGGGGAGCGTGACGCCATCGCCCGGCATTTCGTGGCCGTTTCGACAGCCCTGGACAAGGTGGCTGAGTTCGGCATCGACCCCGCCAATGCCTTCGGTTTCTGGAACTGGGTGGGCGGCCGCTATTCCGTGGACTCCGCGGTGGGTCTGCCCGTCGTGATCGCGATCGGTCCAGATAACTTCCGTGACTTCCTGGCGGGCTTCCACACCGTCGACCAGCATTTCCTGACTGCCGAGCCCGCGCGGAACGTGCCGCTGCTGATGGGGATGCTGAACATCTGGTATGTGAACTTCCTGGGGGCCACCAGCCATGCGGTGCTGCCATACGCGCAGTATCTGCATCGCTTCGCCGCTTACCTGCAGCAGCTGACCATGGAGTCGAATGGCAAGTCGGTGCGGTGGGACGGCTCACCCGTGACGCTGGAGACCGGTGAGGTGTTCTGGGGTGAGCCCGGCACCAACGGGCAGCATGCCTTCTACCAGCTGATTCATCAGGGAACGCAGTTGATCCCTGCGGACTTCATCGCCGTCGCCAACCCGGCGCATCCGGTCAAGGACGGGGACGTGGACGTCCATGGCCTGTTTCTGGCGAACTTCTTCGCGCAGACGGCGGCCCTGGCCTTCGGCAAGACGGAGGATGAGGTGCGGGCTGAGGGGACGCCGGAGGGGATCGTCCCCGCCCGGGTCTTCTCCGGGAATCGTCCGACCACCTCCATCCTGGCTCCGGCGCTCACCCCGTCAGTGGTGGGTCAGCTGATCGCTCTGTATGAGCACATCACGTTCGTGCAGGGCATCGTGTGGGGTGTGGACTCGTTCGACCAGTGGGGTGTCGAGCTGGGCAAGAAACTGGCGCTGGAGATCGCGCCCGCGGTGTTCGGGGATGCCGAGGCCCTGGCCCGGCAGGACAGCTCCACCCAGTCCCTGGTCTCCTGGTACCTGGAACACCGCGCATGAGCGGGTCCTCCTCACAGTCTGAGGGTGCCGAAAGACGTCGCCGTGGGGTGGAGGTCGCGGTGGCGGCAGCCCTGATGGTGACGCTGGGGCCGATTCTGGTGGGGGTGCTGCATGCATCGCTGGCCTCCGAGGGCCGTCTTCATGAGGTGGGTGAGGACGTTCCTGCCAGGGACGTGATCATGGTGTTGGGAGCGCAGGCCGACCCCTGGGGGCCGTCTCGGTTTCTGGCGGCCCGGTTGGACGTCGCCATCGAGTTGTTCAACTCCGGTCGCGGCAAGGTGATCCTGGTCACCGGAGCCAACACTCGCTCCAGCAACTACGAGACCCAGGTGATGGAGGACTACCTCATCGAGCGTGGGATTCCCGCAGGCAGGATCGTCCAGGACGTCGCAGGCTTCGACACCTACGACTCCTGCATGCGCGCCCGGGATGTCTTCGGGGTGAGGGAGCTGACGGTGGTCTCCCAGCCTTATCACCTGCCCCGCACCGTGGCGACATGCCGGGCGCTGGGGCTGGATGCCATCGGCGTCGGTGAGCCAACAACACGACAGGAGTGGCCGATGCCCTACCTGAAGGGTGAGCTCCGTGAGTTGCTGGCCGTGGTGAAGATGGAGCTGGATCTGCTGCGCGGGGCGAAGGCCACCTATTCCCCGCCGTCAACGGCGATTCAGGACGCTCTGGCGGAGGGCTGAGGAGAAGTGAGAAATGCCGGGCCCAGTGGGCCCGGCATTCTGCTTTTCCGGGGAAACGAAAAACCCGCCGAGAGGCGGGGGATGTGGCCAGGGCCGGGGTCGAACCGGCGACCTTTCACTTTTCAGGCGAACGCTACT
>ERZ773077.788-NODE-788-length-23040-cov-6.819230_pt1 | contig 23040 bp, 20 predicted proteins | sample MGYA00580612_ERZ773077 | MGnify/ENA primary metagenome ERZ773077 (study PRJEB29015, sample SAMEA2737971) | human oral metagenome | biome: human oral; feature: human-associated habitat; material: dental | place: China | collected 2021 ...
CATTCTTCACCTCTTCGAGCTGAGCGAAGGAAGCATCGCGGAGGAACTTGATCTCGGGGTAGCGCTTAGCGAGGGCGGCGACGACATTCTCGCAGCTCTCACGACGCTTGTTGTAGGCAGAGCTGGCCAGCTCGTGCTTGACGCAGCTGTCGACGAGCAGGAGACAATAGCCCTTAGGATCGAAGGGGTGCTCTTCGTACTCGAAGCTCTTACAGTCGAGGCGAAGGAGCTTGCCAGCCTTACCGAAGACCGAAGCGAACTGGTCCATGATACCGCACTTCACGCCACAGTAGTTGTGCTCGGTAGCCTGACCGATCTTCGCCATATCCCACTTAGAGAGGCCGAGAGAGAAGAGATCATCAAGGGCGAAGGCGAAGGTGCTCTCCAGCGCAGCCGATGAAGACATCCCTGCGCCCAGAGGTACATCGCCTGCGAAGACCGTGTCGAAGCCAGCGATCTTGCCGCCACGCTTCTGGATCTCACGGCATACACCGAAGATGTAGCGTGCCCAGGACTGGCTGGGTGCATCCTCTTCTTTGAGGCCGAACTCAGCCGATTCGCCGAGGTCGAGTGCGAAAGCACGGACGCGGTCCGTACCATTGGGGCGGATCTCAGCGACCATAGCCTTGTCGATAGCGCCGGGGAAGACGAAGGCGCCGTTGTAGTCGGTGTGCTCACCGATGAGGTTGATACGGCCAGGAGACGTGTAGAGGGTACCGGCTTCGCCGTAGAGAGATGCGAACTTGTCGCGGATAGCTTGTGTATTCATCTGAGTGATGGGCTTGATAGGAGTGAGTAAACGTGGTATGATAGCAGTCCCCCTGACGCACCGATGGGGTGCGGGAGGGGGACTGATGGGATTGTCCTTAGAGGACTAAGGGAGCTGGCGAACCTTGTGACCTACGAGAGCGTAGTAGAGGAGGTAGGCTTCACCGATGAGGACGATGATCCAGGTGAACTGCCAACCGCCGAGGCTGTCAGCGAGGAAGCCTTGTACAAGGGGCAGGATAGCACCACCGACGATACCCATCATCAGGGCACCCGAGCCAGCAGAGGTGTACTTACCGAGCTTGTCGATAGCCAGTGAGAAGATAGCCCCCCACATGACGGAGTGGAAGAGACCAGCACCAGCGAGGAGGTAAGGATTGTTCAGGATCATACCGCCGAGGACGAGGAGACCTGCGCCCAGAGAGGTGATGAGGAGCTGCTTGCTGGCGCTGATGCTGCTGAGGAAGCTACCACAGAGACGGCCGACGAGCATCAGACCCCAGTAGATGGTAGCGAGGAGTGCTGCATCTGAAGGCTCGAAGTTGAGGCTCTTACCATAGAGGTTGATGTTGTTCCCGATACAGACTTCGACACCGACATACATGAAGATAGCGACGACACCGAGAGCGAGGTGCGAGAAGCTCCATACGCTCTTTTCGAGGACTTCGCCTTCCTTCTTCTCCGTGCTTGCGATCGCGGGGAGGTGGAGCTTAGAGAGCGCTGCGATAAGACCACCGACGAGGACGATGAGTACGAGGAAGGGGATGTAGAGCGAGCTTAGTGCGATGTCCAGACCGCTCTTACCTGCGAAGATCACCGAAGCCACGAGCATAGGAGCGATCGTAGCCATCGTGGAGTTCGCCGTACCAGCGATCGACTGACGTGTGACACCCGTCGTACCCTTCACGTCACAAGCGACGATGTAGGGGTTAAGCACTGCCTGAAGGAAAGTCATAGCTGAGCCTGCTACGAAGCCTGCTAGTAGGAAGACGTAGTAGGCTACAGGGATGACGACGACATCAGAATCTGTTGCTACAGCTTGGAACTTCTCTAGGTCTACCGCTTCGAAGATATAAGCGGAGAGCTCATAGAGACCAAAGGCTATGATCAGCCCAAAGAGCCCCGTGATGAGGGTGTTCTTATAGCCTTTCTTCTCGATGCACTTCGCACTAGGGATACCCATAGCGAGGTAGCCACTAAAGAAGACGAAGGTGATCAGCGTCGTGAGCGCATTGGTCAGCGAGCCAGATTTCTGTAGGAAGGCAGCCTGCATGGGTGCCTGGAACTGCCCGTTAAGATTGGTGATCAGTCCTACAAGGGCCATCAGCACCACCATGATGATGAACGGCACCAGATAGCTCTGCGTCTGTTTCTGTTGTGTCATTACTTCTTTGGTTATTGAATAGAGAGTTGTTAGTTTACATCATTTATCCTTCTACAGTAAAGCGGAAGGCAGTCACCGAGCGGAAGACTTCGCCAGGGTTAAGGCGTGTCGTCGGATACTCGGGTTTGTTGGGACTGTCGGGATAGTGCTGAGTCTCGAGACAGAGGGCAGCACGAGCAGGATAGCGGTGATCGTGCTTACCACGAAGGTTGCCACTCATCCAGTTGCCGGTATAGAGCTGTACGCCTGGCTGATCAGTGTAGACCTCCATGACGATGCCGGTCTTAGGCGAAGAGCAACGAGCTGCACGGCCAAGCTTTCCTAGAGCCTTATCTAATATATAGGTGTGGTCGTAGCCTCGTGCCCAGCGGAGCTGATCGAAGTCTGCATCTACTCGCTCCCCGATGGTATGAGGTGTGGTGAAGTCCATAGGTGTCCCCTCGACGGGCGCAGGTGCTCCGTAGGGGATAGCCGTCTCATCGGTGGGAAGATACTCCTTAGCGTCGATCACGAGGGTATGATCGTGTACAGAGGGATCACCTTCGCCGGAGAGGTTAAAGTAGGTATGGTTGGTCAGGTTGAGCACTGTAGGCTTCGTCGTAGAAGCTGTGTACTCGATCGTCAGCTCATTTTCTTCGGTGAGCGTGTAGATGACTTCTACAGAGAGCTCACCTGGGTAGCCTTCTTCTCCGTCGGGGGAGACATAGCGGAAGGAGACTTGGTTAGCCTTCGTTTGCTCACCTTTCCATATCACGGCATTGAAGCCTCGTAGCCCCCCATGTAGGCTGTTGGGACCATTGTTAATAGGTAGCTCATAGTTTATCCCATCGAGGGCAAACTTCCCGAGGGCAATACGATTCGCATAGCGTCCACAGATTGCTCCGAAGTAAGCTTCTTCGCTGTCGATATACTCCTGTAGACTGTCATGCCCAAGGATGACATCGACGAAGTCTCCTGTGCGGGAGGGGACGAGGAGAGATACGAGTTTAGCTCCTTGGTTGATGAAGTGTGCTTCGGCACCCTGATGATTAGTTAAGGTATAGAGTTTGGAGGTACCTTCAGGTAAGGTAGCCTCGAAAGCCTCCGGTAAGAGACCTGCCTTATTAGGCGCCTGTGGGGTTTGTTCCATTGTTGTACGTCCCTATTTTGGGAGCGATTTTGAGTATTTGCTTCCAAATATACGAATATATTGACATACAGACAGTATTGTACTTGAGGGGAGTAAGAGCCTTGTCAAGGGGAGATTTTATGTCTAGTTCTCTGTATTTCAGTGGAATGAATTCGTAAGGTTGGCTTTCATGAGTTTATCCTGCTACTTCTTTAAGGCTTGAGGGATGCTCCTGAAGTGTTTCCAGTTCTTTTCTAAGAATATTAAGAAAGGCGATTTCTAGATCCTGTGTTTATCTCTGAGTGCTTGTACTGATAGGAGAGGTCTGGGGTCTTTAGTGGGAGCTCGTGCATTGAGGAGTATATATTACGCTGTGTCTTCCTAGGGTGCTAGAGGCTGGTGTGATGGGTGAAGAAGTGCTAGCTATGTGATGTTCGTACTACTGGAATTAGATTAAAGGTGAATATGAGAAGCCCCGACTAAGGTCTCATAGAGGAGAGCCTTAGTCGGGGCTGATGATTAGTGCCTAGTTCGTGCTAGGGCTAAGGGAGCATGTGACCTACTTAGCGACGGGGATATCCTTGAGCACCTGCAGTAGGTGTTGCCACCAGAGGTCGACCGTCTTGATCTCGATACGCTCAGCTGGGGAGTGTACGTCACGAAGCGTAGGACCGAAGGATACCATATCTAGGTCTGGGTAGACATCCAGGATAAGTCCACATTCAAGACCTGCATGGATAGCCTTGACGGCGGGCTCCTTATGGAAGAGCTTACGATAAGCTTCTGCCGAGGCCTTCAGGATAGCGGAGTCTGGGTTAGGCTTCCAGCCTGGATAAGAATCGTTGATGACGACTTCTGCTCCAGCAAGCTCAAAGACGGAAGAGACCATCTCTGCGGCACTGTCACGGAGGCTCGTCGTGGAGCTACGCTGGCTCGTCTCGATGACGATCTTACCATTGATCTGCTTGACAGAAGCCAGGTTGTTTGAAGTCTCTACAAGGTCTTCGATCTCGTGGCTCATGCCGAGGACACCGTGAGGACAAGCATAGAGTGCACGGACGAGTGCGTGCTTCGTCTTGCAGTCCATGATCTGGGAAGGAGCAGAGGTAGCTTCGAGGTCGAGACGTACCTTAGGATCTACAGCCTTGAGCTCATTCTGTACGTCTGCCTGTAGGTGACGTAGGAGCTCTTCAGCCTTGGCCTTGTCTGCGGACTTTACTCCGATGATAGCATGAGCTTCACGTGGGATGGCATTATGTAGGTTCCCACCGGCGATTTCAGCTAGTGACCAGTCGAGGTTCTTCTCGAGTGCGTAGAGGTAGCGAGTGAGGATCTTGTTCGCATTACCTAGCCCACAGTGGATCTCACCACCGGAGTGACCGCCCTTGAGACCAGAGACTGAGGCACGGAGCCAGACGAGATCAGCAGGAGCTGGCTTCCATTCAGGAGAGAAGGTAGCTGTCTGACCCTTGCCACCGGCACATCCGATGAAGAGCTCGCCTTCGTCTTCGCTGTCGAGGTTGATGAGGATCTTACCTTCGAGGAAGCCTGGCTTGAGCTCGAAGGCACCTGTCATACCGGTTTCCTCGTCGACGGTGAAGAGAGCTTCGAGGGGACCATGCTCGATGTCATCAGAGGCGAGGACGGCTAGCTGTGCTGCACAGCCGATACCATTGTCGGCACCGAGGGTCGTGCCATCAGCATGGAGCCATTCGCCATCGATGATCGTGCGGATAGGGTCGTTGTCGAAGTCGTGCTGGGTACCTGCGTTCTTCTCGCAGACCATGTCGACGTGGCTCTGGAGAATGAGCTTAACGCGATTTTCATAGCCAGGGGTAGCGGGCTTAAGCATGACGATGTTCCCGACGTGGTCTTTCTTATATGCGATGCCATGCTCCTGTGCGAACTTCTCAAGGTAGGCGATGATCTTCCCTTCCTTCTTGGAGGGGCGAGGTACCTGTGTGATTTCGTGGAAGTACTTCCAAACGATCTTGGGGTTCAGCTCGGTTATTTCCATTGTTCTGCTACTGGTTATAAGGTATGAATGATATGTATTATGGCATCGATAGGCTTCACGGAGTCGTTAGCCTTAGTGCTAGAACTCATAGAAAACTACTACCTTTGCTTCGAACAAATATAACGATAAATATCCAAGGATGTCCCTATTTGTCATAACTCTCCTCATCGTAGGGCTCGCCGTAGCCCTGCTCTCGGTACGCATCCTTCTATCGAAGAAGGGACGTTTCCCTAACACGCACGTCGGTGGAAACAAAGCCCTGCGTCGACAGGGCATATCCTGCCATACCTCACAGCATCGGGATGCACAACACCATCGTACGCTGGCTGATCGTGTCGGAGAGCTGTAAGACCCAGCTTAGCTAATAACAAACAATCGATAACTTCATACGTATGAAAATGAAAGCCCTGACTGCTGGCTCTCTGCTAGCACTCGCCTTCACTGCTAGCCTTGCTCTTCCTGCTTGCTCAGGTAAGACTGAGACGAAGTCTGCTCCTACCACGGTCGCCGAAGTGCAGGCCACTGGTCTCCCTATCGCTGTCGTAAACATGGATAGCATCTCCTCTCAGTACAAGTTTGCTCAGGAGATCAGAGAAGCACTCGAGAAGGATGCCTCCGCACATCAGACACGTCTTCAGGGGAAGGGAGCTGCCTTGCAGAAGGCTGCGGCTGACTTTGAGCGCCGTATGCGCATCAATGCCTTCGTCTCCGCAGAAGCTCAGCAGGCCGAGCAGCAGAAGTTAATCCGCATGCAGCAGGAGGCTGAGGGGCTCAATGCTCAGCTGACGCAGCAGCTAGCGCTGAAGCAACAGTCGCTCATGGAGGACTTAATGAACGAAATCCGCACCCAGCTGAAGGAGTACAATAAGGATGGGCGCTACAAGCTCATACTGACCAAGGTCGGGGATAATATCCTCTATCAGGAAGAGGCACTCGATATTACCGAGGACTTCATCAAGTATCTCAACGAACATTATACCGCCGGCAAGACGGTCTCTGCTGATAGTACGGCGAAGAAGTAAGCTCTTTACTGGCACAGCTACCTAAAAGCTCCGAGGGAGCTAACTCACCATAATGAGTTAGCTCCCTCGGAGTTTTCTTTTGGGTCATCCTATGTGATGAGCCAGATAGAGGAAGGCAAGACTAGGGGCTGAAGTCGTCCTCTCAAGACCTTAATCCAGCTGTGAGAAAAGGTAGATCTCTCTGCTGGGAAAGGTCTAGCTTTTCGATAGGAAAGGCTAGCCTTCCTCCGTGCGAAGGTTTAGGCGTGCTTCGGATTAGCCTCGGTTACGTACGGACCGAGTCGCAGAGCTGGTGGATTTGGGGCTAGTGGTCGTAGCAGGGTGGATACGCTTGTCTCTCCCCTTAGGTCTGCTTGAGGAGGCTTTGGGTGCGATCTGCTTGGCTTTGCCCTTAGAGCTCTTCAGAGGGAGAGCGGGGTGAAGGAGGCTGTCGGGGACGAAGAGATTGGCTTGGAACTGCTGTAGCTCTCGCTCCTCTTGCTGGCTTCTGGCCTGCTGTCGCTCTAGGCTGGTGGTCTTATCGTCTAGGTCCTGATCTAAGGAAGAGCTGGTCGGTAGGATCGAGCCACGATAGACCTGGAGGGCGAAGAAGTCTGCTAGGGTCGAGCGGCGTGCACCATTGGCCGTACTTAGAGCGATGCGCTCCTGAGTGAGATAGGGGCGAAGCTCATCGAAGCTAACCCAGAAGAGGGGCATACGTAGCTGTCCGTAGTCTCCGACACCTGTGAGCAGGGGGCATAGTGCTCGTGTGTGGGTGCTGAAGGTGCTCGTTCGCTCATCGAATCGACTTTCTTCCTCGAGGTAATAGCCCTCGATGAGGGCAGAGGGGATATCTGCTAGCGCCACTTCGGGGCGCCCCTGCTGATCCTTGGTATAGGCGATGTGGAAGCGATCGAGGAAGTCGGTGAAAGCTAAGGCTTCCGCCCCTCTCCAAGAGCTTAGCCCATCCTGATAGCTGTGTACACGTATTTTCCCCTCAGCATAAAGTCGGAAGATGAGGGAGAAGAGATTGCCCTCCCTCTCAGTCGTGACTTCGGGGTAGAAAAGTGGGGCATTGGCCTTCTCTCGGCGCTCTAAAAGTCGGAAGTAGGTACGGCTCCAAGCGGTATATTCCTCGTCCTCCAGATCGCTATGGTCGGCGAAGGCCTTAGCTCGCTCACTGATCTTAGGCGTGCTCTGTGGAGCTTCCCTACGAGGAGTACTACCCTTGCGGATGACAGGGGTGGTCGGAGTCGTGACTTGGGCATAGAGGCTAGTCGAGCAAGTAAGCCCTGCTAGCAGGAAGAGACGAAGGGTGGTAGACATAGCGAAGGAGGTAGGAGAGAGGGTCAATAGAGGAGTAGCTCCAGAGAGGGTAGTCGGCGCTCGATCCCATCTGGACCTTGGGCATAGATCTCCGTGATGAAAAGACGTCGACCCAGCGGTGTCGTACGAATCAGACGTAGCTGTCGCTCGGAGAAGAGACGGCCATTGGAGTTCTCAGGCAAGGCGTTGCCGAGAGCATCGAAGGCAAGTAGCTGGAAGCGAAGCACGGTGTAGTGGATGTCAAGGAAGGCGTCATCGAGGGCAGCCTTGACCTCTCCAGCCGAGAGCAAGGCACTTCGAGAGATCTTCCCTCCCTTGAAGCGCTCAGCACCACCATGCCCTGCCAAGCTAAGGTAGGGCAGTGGGTCGGGGAGACTACGCACTCGGAAGGTTTGCTGGGCTATGCTACGGCTCGTGCCGTCTGGTCGATGAGCCGAGACCGAGATCGTGATCTCGCCTCCAGCCTTAGCCGTTCGGAGGATCCAGAGCCCCTCTTTCTGCGTTAGCGTCCCAGCAGAAGCGCTGACACGTAGAGCTTCAGGCGAAATCCCTGGGACGGCGATGCGAAGCGGGTTATCGATCCCTGCATAGAGGACATTCAGTAGCGTGGGAGAGATGCTAGCCGTCGGAGCGACGACAGTATACTCGGAGCTGAAGGGAAGGCGTAGCGCTGTCCCATCAGGGAGCTCTGTCTCGATGTGCCCAGAGATAGTGTGCGTACCCGTTCGTGTGCTCGAGAGCGTCATGAGGCTAGAGGAGAGTGGTGTGCTACTCGTACCGAGGAAGACCCGAGGATGGCGGGTCGTATCGACACTGCTTAGTACTACCTCCGCGCGAAAGGGCTCTCCCTGCAGGATGACACGGCTCTCGGGGATGACTTGGGCTGTGAGTCGGTTCGAGCGATAGTCGTGTTCGTCGATCCGACGAAGGAGCTCGGTGAGCATTTCGCCTTCGATATAGCGCAGGCTGTTCTGTAGCTGGGTGAGTAGCGTGATAGCTGCGATGGCAGGTTGGCCTTCGAAGTAGGCTTCTTCCCAGCTCTTTCCTGAGGTGGGGCTAGTCGTCGATAGACGCTTCAGCTGAGGTAGCTGATCTTCGTCTAGACCTAAGAGCTCACTAACGTACTTTCTGTACGCCGTGATCTCTTCTCTTAGCTGACGGCCTCTTCGGTGTAAGGGATCAAGAAGTATCTCAGAGGAAGCCGAGAGATCGTCCTTTCGCTCGAGAGCCTCGGGGTGGCTGGCGATGGAGTTTGATCGATCCGCTGCAGCTGCTATCTCTCCCTTGAGGTGCTGGAGTAGGGAGTCTAGGGCTTGGGTCTTGGTACGTAGCTTCTCAGCTCGCTCGATCCATAGAGCGACCTTGGTTGGATTAGATCGGTAGGCGGATGCGAGTAGATCGGTACGCAGGCGATTTTGCTCCTCTAGGCTTTTCGTCGTCTCCCGAAGCTCTCGCTCCACGAGCGAGAAGCCCTCCAGCACCTCGGGGGAGATGTTGAGCGCCATCATCGCTATGAAGACGATGTACATCAGGTTGATCATCCGTTGCCGGTTGGGATTACCTCCCGTGCCGATAGCCATACGTATTCTTGTGGAGAGGAGGGAGGGACTAGCGTACGGGGGACTCAGCCTGTGGCGAGCTGATCTGTACGTTTAGGGCATGGAGCATACGTGTGTACGCTTGGTTGAGCTCTTGTAGCTGGCGGAGGAGCTGCTCGTTCTCCTGACGGAAGGAGGGGCGGTCAGCCTGTCCCCCGTCATAGAGCTCTGCCTGCTGGCGGAGGCCTAAGTTGATCCGATCGATCGTGTCGATCTGGCTACTGATACTCTTTAGCTGGAGTTCGTAGAGGGCGTTGAGCCCGGTGACATTACGTGCTAGGCTCCCGAGCTGCTCGACGTAGTCGGAGGTATGCTTAGCCATCGCATTAGGATCGAGGGCTAACTGCTGGTAGGTACTGCTAGCTTCGCTGGAGAGAGAGCCTATGCGTGTGAGCTGAAGGATCGCTTCCTGTAGGCGATCGATCGCTTCGCTGAAGCGGCTTAGTTCACCTTCCTCCTTATGTAGGTAGGTAGAGGGGAGGGGGAAGGCTTCACCTTCCTCGAGGTGAGCTAGTCGTTCGCGCAGGCGGGCACGCTGGGCTTCAGCTTCTTCGGCTGAGATAGCTGGGGCAGAGGCTAGCTCAGGAAAGACCTTCTCCCAAGCATAGGTGCTGGTAGGCTTCTCAAATCCGGAGATGAAGAAGACGACAAACTCCGTAAGCATACTGACTAGCAGGATCTCATCCCCGTAGCGGATGTGGAGGAGCTTGAAGAGTGCTCCGAGGATCACAAAGGCTGCTCCCCAGGAATAGAAGCGATTGAGGATGCGCTGACCTCGGGGGCTCCCGAGGAAGGTCTCTAGGCGATGTGTCAGACGAGGCATGTGGGAGAAGCTAATTACTTAGAGAACTCCACTGCAGAGCGTACACAGCGGAAGCCGATATAGGAGTGTGCTGCATTTTGCGGAGCTTGTGCTCGGTTGTTAGCACGGACGTAGCGAGCGATATCCTTCCATGATCCCCCCTTGATCACCTTACGTGTCAGATCTCGGGAGTCATGTATGTCAGCACGATAGTTAAGCTCGGGATTGACATCGTTGATGTGTCGTAGCCCAGAGGTAGACCAAGCGGTGCTCGTCCACTCAGCTACGTTGCCGGCCATGTCAAAGAGACCAAAGTCATTGGGCGGGTAAGATGAGACGGGGGCAGTGATTAGGTGCTTGTCGGCGGTATAGTCTCCGTCGCCGGGCTTGAAGTTCCCGTAGAAGCACCCCTCGCATGAGCGGATCTCTTCCGTACCCCAGGGGTAGACGATGCGACTATTCCCCATGCGAGCGGCATACTCCCACTCTGCCTCAGTCGGTAGTCTGTAGGGCTCGACGATCTGCCCTGCTGGGAGACGGAGCCCTCGTTTGTAGTGCTCAGTCCTCCAGGCGCAGTAGGCTTCAGCTTGCTCCCAGGTCACACCGACTACGGGATAGTTATCGTAGCCTGGGTGATTGAAGTACTTAGCTGTATAGACTGCGTTAGTGGAGTTAGGAAAATCGTTTACCCAGCATGTCTCATCGGGTAGGACAGGGACGATGTAGGTGTTGAGGAAGTCATATTCACTCGTCAGCGGACGTGTGATCGTCTCTCGGATAACCCTGCCTGAGGCGTCGATATAGGCTGTGTCCTTCGTGATTAGGCGGGTCTCTGGGAGCTTTTTCTCCCAGTTTGGATTACCTTGGGCAGAGCGTAGCTGGTTACGCCATAGAGCTGCTGCTCGGTGATCGTAGCGCTCGTAGCGATAATTGAGCTGTGCTGGGTCGAGCTTACGCTCTCCTGTCACGGGGTTGGTGTAGTAGAGACTCTGGATAGCTCGTAGCTCTTCCTCTGTCGCACGCTTCTCTGTCGGGAGAGGACGGCTCCAGTCTAGCTGAGCAGGGATAGGGTCGCCGTACTTATCCTCTGTGATCTTGTAGCTCTCATCGCCTCCGTAAGCAGGATCAGCCAAGCGCTCTCGGAGGATCGAGTCCCTTACATAGTAGACAAACTGTCGGTACTGTGCATTCGTTACCTCCGTACGATCCATCCAGAAGGCTTCGACGGAGACACCACGACTCTGTGCAGGATCTCCCCAGAGGCTATCGGGTCGGGACTCTCCCATCATGATGTGCCCACGAGGGATGTGCACCATGCCGTGGGGAGCGGGCTCATTCCATGAGGCTAGACGTGCGGGAGTGACTTCGCCACCGATCGAGCGTGTGGGTCCTGAGCAAGCACTTGCCACGAGGGCAAGTGTAGCCAACCCTAAGAGGTGATGAAAGGAGCGAGTGGAGGACATAGTGGAGAGGTAACAGAGATTAGAGCAAACGTATGCTCATATACTTAGTGGGGCGACTGGAGTGAGCGAGCTGGGGGAGGCGATAACTTAGGAGCATCTCATGACGAGTAGGCTGATCGTGGAGGCTATGCTCCCAGCGATAGCCGAGGGTGAAGTGCCCTAGTCCGATAGCGCCAGAGAGACTCCAGCTGTGGGCATACTCCCAGCCTGCACGTAGCTGGTAGCGGTCTTGGTAGTGAATGCCGAGTCCGACCTCCTGATGGTCACCTTGCTGGCGAGACCAGCTAAGGTAAGCCGATGGACGGAGAGACCAAGCGGATCGCTGTCCTATGATGTAGGTAGCGAAAGCATGGAAGGTACGAGGCGTAGTTATCGAGAATCGCTCGCCTAGACTTAGCTCCGAAGCGAGGATATGCTGAGCACTTAGCCCAAGTTCGAGATGCCTTCCCTCGAGGTAGAGTCCGAGTCCTAAGTCAAAAGCCTTGCCCTCCACTCGGGTCGTCGGTAGCTGGCTGTCGGTGATCCCCTCGCTCAAGGCTCGAGCACCGTCAAAGGTACGTCGGAGGAGACTAAGCTGGAGCCCCGAGCGAAGGTGCCAGTTAGCACTCTTCCAGAGGTCGGTACTCATTCGACCCGTTAGGTCTCCTGCTTGCCAAAAGTGCCCCTTGCCGTGCTCTAGGGTAGCCCCCAGGCGCAAGGGATGATGACCTAAGCTCCAGAGGATACTTCCTTGGAGGAGGTAATGTCTTAGGTCGGAGCCTGCAGTGCCATAGAGTGCCGTGTAAGTCGGCTGATCTCCTAGGACTGCAGGGTTAGCATACTCGGGCAGGAGGTACCACGAGCGCACCTGAGGGAGCTCCTGCTGTGCCCGTAGAGGCGATGCTAGCAGGGAAAAACAAGCCAGAGCGCCTATCCACCAGCCTATCTTTCTGCCTGCGGTATGGGCGCTCTTGCTCATAAGGGGTAGCTGGTACCCGGATGGTTTAGTACTCTTCTTCGTCGAAGAAGAAGTCCTCTTTACTTGGATAGTCAGGCCAAATATCCTCGATAGACTCATAGAGCTCACCTTCATCCTCCATCTCTTGGAGGTTCTCGATGACCTCTATGGGAGCGCCAGAGCGCTGTGCATAGTCGATAAGTTCGTCGCGGCTAGCGGGCCAGGGGGCATCTTCGAGTTTGGATGCAAGTTCTAATGTCCAATACATAATGGCTATCTATTAGCTTGTAAGCGTGTTAGTAGGGCCCAAGATGGGCTATCGGCGACAAAAATACAAATTATTCCTTTCCCTGCCACAGGGCTAAGCCTTTTCGTCGTGCCGAGGTCGGGGTATGAGCCTATCACCTTATTCCGCTTAGCTTTAGGTGAGGGGACGACGAAAGGTCTACCTCTAGGTAAGGGGAGGTAGACCTTTCTTTAGATGAAGGTAGGCCTTGGCATGAGTGAAGGTATATCTTCAGAGAGGGTAAGGGAAAGCCCTCTCGAGCTTACCTTAGGCGTCTATATCCAGGAAGAGGTGCCTAGGCGGTAGGCAAGACCTTAGGGCAGGGGCATTCACCCGACAAGTATTACCTTTGTAACCAAATCCTTGATGTCCCTAACCCTAGGGATAAGGGTATATGAATCCAAGCAAATGAAGATCTTTCCTACAATATATAAGACCAGTAGAGTCGTGCTCGTGGCGATGATGATCACCCTCTTCGGTGCCTGCTCTACGAGGCAGACGGACCATGGAGGGCGCCTGCATGTCACAGCGACCATCGCTCCAGCGACCGATCTTATCCGTCGTCTGGGCGATACGCTCGTCTATGCCACGACGCTCCTACCTCAAGGGAATAGCCCAGAGAGCTATGAGCCGACGCCACAGACTATCCAAGCGCTAGCGACGAGCCGTGCCTATTATTATATGGGTGACCTTGGCTTCGAGAGAAGCTGGGTCGAGCGTATCCAGAGCTTGCACCCTGAGCTTCGGCTGGTACGTCTAGACGCCGGATTAGATACGCTAAGAGCCTCTCAGCACCAAGGTGATCACCTGCATGACCCGCACTACTGGACGAGTATGCGAGGTCTTCGTACGATGAGTCGTACGATCTACCGATCGCTTTGTCAGATGGATAGCGTGCATAGCCCTGCCTATACCGCCAGCTACGAAGCGCTTGGAGATACGCTAGCTCAACTTGAGCAGACCCTGCGTGCTACGCTAAGCGAACTGCCCTCACGAGCCTTTCTGATCTATCACCCTTCGCTGAGTGACTTTGCCTGTGAGTGGGGGCTAGAGCAGCTCGTCGTCGAGGAAGATGGCAAGGATCCTACTCCTCAGCATCTCGAGCGTCTGCTCCAGCGAGCCAAAGCGTTAGGCGTGCGTGTGGTATTCATTCAGAAGGAGTTTGATACGAAGCTCACCGAGAGTCTAGCTAACGAGCTGGGGGCTCAGACGGTGGAGATCAATCCGTTGGACGGAGATTGGAAGGGGCAACTTCTTCGTATCGCCGGTGCTCTTAGTGCTTCACGTTAGTTTCCCCCGCTCATGACGAAGAAGATCCTTACTCTCGAAGATGCCAGCATCGGGTATCCAGACACATTAGTGCTAGATGGACTCAACTGGACGGTCTGCCGTGGTGAGCGCTGGGCTATCACGGGGCCTAATGGTTGTGGTAAGACTACGCTCATGCGGACACTCCTTGGTCTGCTCCCCCTACGAGCTGGCCGTCTCACACGCTATGACCGTGAGGAAGCTCCGACCCAGGGTCTGGTGATGAGCTACCTACCTCAGATCAATCAAATAGACCGCCATTTCCCCATTCATGTCGAGGAGATCATCGCCTCTGGTCTACCTCAAGGGCTGGAGAAGCACCGCCGACTCGCTGAAGTGGAGCGTCTGGCTGAAGTCTTCGGTATCACTACGCTCCTCCGACAGCCTTTAGGTCGTCTGAGTGGAGGACAGCTTCAGCGTACCTTGCTTGCTCGTTCGCTAGCTTCAGATCCTGAGCTTCTGATCTTAGACGAACCACTGAGCTTCCTCGATCGAGCGTATAAGGAGCAGTTCGAAGCGCTCCTTCAGCGAGCACTCCGCCCTGAAACTACGCTTTTGATGGTAACTCATGACTTGCTAGGAGAGGCCGATGCTAGCTGGCAGGTACTTTCTCTTGGTCGTTTCTGACGTACGATGCTTTCCCTACGATCTATCTTTATTACTCTCGTGAGCTGTATGAGCTGGGGCTTCCTCTCGGGGAATAGGCTCGCTAGCCAGACCTCTGTACAGCTTACCCCACAGGATAGCCTGAACGATAAGAGCTATACGAACCGCCTACTCCTAGAGGGAGCGATCACGTCGGCTCCCCTTGTCGGTATCGGGCTTCTGCAGAATCTGCAGAATGGACATGTCCGAGAGCTACGATTCGGGTACTATCCGAACTTCCGACATCACTTTGATGACTACCTGCAGTTTGCTCCGCTGGTCGCACAGGTAGGACTTCGCTTAGGTGGACTTCAGGGGACAAGTCCTCATATCTGGCAGACCTTCGCCGCAGATGCCTTCGCCTCGATCTCCATGCTCGCGATCACGTCAGCGATCAAGTATACCGCTCGGGTCGAGCGCCCTGACGGCTCCACGCGCAACTCCTTCCCCTCGGGGCATACGGCGATGGCCTTTACTGCTGCGACGCTACTCTCTGAGGAGTATGGACAGCGCTATCCCTTGCTCTCTGCAGCTGGCTATGCTGTGGCATCGGCAGTCGGTGTCGGGCGCTTGCTGAATAATCGCCATTGGATCGGGGATGTCGTCACCGGAGCAGGACTAGGTATCCTCTCGGGGCACCTAGGCTATTGGATGGCTGATCGACTGCTGGGAGGTAGCCGAAGGAGACCTCATAGCCCGCTCAACTTCCCGGCCTCCCAGCTACAGCTCTATCTCCCGATCACGATCAGTGCGACACGTGCTGTCGGCGAAGGAGGATGGTCTATTCAGGGGAGGCAAGTTGGTTTAGGCTTGCACTATACGCCTAAGGCTTGGCCTGTCTACCTCATGGGACAGGTCAAGATGGGTATTTACCATGCCCTCCCTAAGTTGGCAGGAGTCATCCCTAGTACGCCTGAGTACCGAACGATAGCTCTATCTCTCGGTGTGGGTAAGACTCAGTGCCTATGGGGACAGTTCATCCTCCAGGGATCGATCTATGGCACGCTTTCACGAAAGGTAGGTCACAAGAAGGAAGACCAGCTCTCTCCCAGTGTGTACCTTCGAGGGAGTCGCTCCGCTCTTGGGCTTGGCGCCACTTTAGCTCCCTCTTGGCGACTGACTAGCCGTGTCGGTCTGCGTCTACCGCTCTCCGTCAGCTATACTCCGACCTATCATTATCTCGAGGGTGTAGCTACGAAGCCACTACGTCTTCCTAATCTTCATTACTCTGTAGGTACGGCGCTGACCGTTTACCTCTAGGCTTTACGATTTATTTCATCTAATTGATCTAACCTATGACTTGGTATTATCTCATGCCGGTGATCTTCATCTTGGGGATCTTGGCTATTGCTTTCGAGGAGCAGATCAAGATCAATAAGACGGCGACGGCACTACTGACCTGTGTCTTGCTCTGGTCGATCTTGCTTATCAATACTGACATTGCCTCCGTGACCGAGGGCTATCAGACTTGGCTGAAGGCAGCTTCACAGGTACAGCCTGATGAGTTAGCTGTCTCGGACTATCTTTCTTTCAAGCTCAATCATCACCTCGGGGATGTCTCTAGCACACTCTTCTTCGTCCTATGCTCGATGGCACTCGTCAATACCATCGATAGTTACGGGGGATTTAAGTCTGTGGCTGAGATCGTCGTCACGGAGAATAAGCGTAGATTGCTCTGGCGTGTAGCTCTGGCATCGTTCTTTTTCTCGGCCTTTCTAGATAACTTGGCCGCAGCTATCGTGATCATAGCGGTACTTCGCCGACTCGTCCCTGACCAGACAGACCGAATGAAGTACGCCTGTCTAAGTATCATCGCATGTAATGCGGGGGGCTCTTGGTCACCTATTGGAGACGTTACGACGCTTCTTCTCTGGAATAGCGGTCGTATTACCCCATACTATCAGATCTTCCACCTGATACTACCTGCCTTCTTCAATATGCTCGTGCCGACGCTGCTGGCGCACTTCTTCCTCTTTAAGAAGGGAGTTAAGCTTCGTAAGCCTTCGGATGTGGAGACAGACGAACTAATGGATATTCTCCCTCGGCGAGCCCGCTTTATCGTCCTCGGTCTAGGTATTGCTTCACTGATGCTCGTGCCTATCTGGCAGACCTTCTTTGATGTCCCCGCCTTCATGGGAGTGATCTTCGGGCTAGTGCTTGTCTGGATCTATACCGAGCTCATGTTCTCAGCGCATAAGAGGCGTCTGCGTGAAGCCTCGAGCCTACGTATGACGACTCTCCTCAATCACTCTGACCTAACGACGATCTTCTACTTCCTCGGCATCCTGATGTCGGTGGCTGCACTGATTGAGGGCGGTCAGCTCCTCATAGCTGCTGGTCATGTCTCTGAAGCTATCCCTAATACGGGCATTCTAGCAGTCCTCATCGGAGTACTCTCAGCTATGCTGGATAACGTAGCTCTCGTGGCAGCTGTCCTAGGGATGTATCCCGTGGATGTGAGTGGCGCAGTCACGCCCTTCGTCGTCAATGGATCCTTCTGGGTCTTCCTAGCCTACTGTGCTGTCACGGGTGGTAGTCTCCTGATTATCGGTTCGGCTACTGGGGTGACAGTGATGGGCTTAGAGAAGATTAGCTTTGGCTATTACCTCAAGCGCTTTAGTCTACTTGCTCTAGCAGGCTATATCGCTGGGTCTATCGTCTATCAGCTCATCGCTTTGATCTAGACGTATCTGTCTAAGATAGCAAGCGCCCTGACTGCTTCTATGGCAGTCAGGGCGCTTTATTTAAGTCTTAGAGGATGGAGCTAAAGGCTTAGCTTGGAGGTATGTTTTGCTTGGATCGAAGAGGTGCTTCACTTGATCGGTAGGTGAAGCACCTTTCTCTCTCCGATGAAGCCCTCGAGGGTTTGTCCGATCTTGACAGGGCCGACACCAGCAGGTGTGCCCGTGAAGATCAGGTCTCCCATACGCAGTGTCTGGAAGCGACTAATATGTGCGATGAGAGCATCAAAGCTATGGATCATCTCGGAGCTATCTGCTCGCTGTACCGTCTGTCCATCGACATCGAGGTGGAAAGGGATAGGATGCTCGGGAAAGCCTAGCTCAGTCTTGTCAATCCATTCACCTACGACAGCAGAGCCATCGAAGACCTTCGCTGCTAGCCAAGGTTCGCCTCGTCGTATCGCTTCGCGCTGTAGGTCTCGAGCAGTGAAGTCAATGCCCACAGTCACTCGCTCATAATAGCGGTGAGCAAAACGCTCAGCGATACACTTACCTACACGGCAGATCTGAATGACGAGCTCTGCTTCATACTCGATCACCGATCCCATATCGGGAAGAAAGAAGGGACTGCGAGGTTTGAGCAGAGCATCCCCCTTATGAAACAGTAGGGGAGAGGAAGGTGTATCCGAGGAGATCGCTAAACCTAGCTGGCTCGTCTCGTCAAGGTGTGTGCGGTAGTTGAAGCCGACACCGAGGATCTTCATAGCAGAGGAGCGTAGGGGTTAGTTAGATCCTTCACTCTTAATGGCAGCGACCTTCATGCGCGTGAACATCAGTGCTAGGTGCGCATACATCGATGTGTTCTGTACGACGACATGCTCGGGAGTCTGGATGCGAACGGGGGTAAAGTTCCACAGCGCTCGAATGCCAGCACGTACCAAACGATCGGTCATGAGCTGGGCTTGCAAGATCGGTACGGTGAGGATGGCGATGTGTACACCTTCCTGACGAATACGTGTAGCTAGCTCATCGATATGATAGACAGGGATACCTGCGACCTCAGTGCCGATGATCTCCGTAGCTACATCAAAGCCTGCGATGACATCCAGCCCAAACTGACGGAGCCCCTTGTCTGCAAGGAGTCCTGACCCGAGACTACCGACACCGATGAGGAAGGCCTTGTGCTGCTGACGGAAGCCGAGGAACTCCTCTAGATAGTTGATGATCGCCTCCGTCTCATAGCCGACACGGGTTCGTCCCTGTAGGTCGACATAGGAGAGATCCTTCGCCACCAGAGCTGCATCTACGCCGACACCTGTAGCGATACGAGGGGAAGAGACGTACTTATGCCCCTCGGTCTGTAGTAGCTTCACGAAGGAGAGATACCAAGGTAGGCGTCGTAGTGTGGGCTCAGGGATCAGCCCACTGTGTTTCTTTTCTTCTTTAGGTTTAGCCATAGTCGTTGTTGAGAGTCGAATGAGAGGAGAGGTTGAGATCTCGCTCTTCGAGCATCGTTAGTTTCCGTGCGTGATCATACCGCTACCGAAGCATACTTGCCCCTCTGAGTCATAGAGTACAGCATACTGACCTGGTGCGATCCCCTGAATAGGAGTGTCACTGACGAGGTGATAGCCTTTCTCCGGACTGTAAGAGAGTGTGCCGAGTGTAAAGTCTGGGGTGTGACGTACCTTGAAGGCAACTCGCAGAGGATGATCCTTGGGATCAAGTGGAGTAGTGATTCCTTGCTTGTCTGCTTCGTATTCCCAGGGGGTAGCGCTGATGAAGTCACAAGTGGTCATCTCGATCTCTGTGCCGTATTGGTCGGCAGGGTCATAGCCTTGGGAGACAAGAAGGATATTTCGTCGGATGTTCTTTTTGACGACAAACCAAGGTCCACCACTTAGCCCCAGACCTTTGCGCTGACCGATCGTGTGAAACCAATAGCCTTGATGCTTACCGAGAACTTTACCCGTTTCCTTCTCGATGATGAGTCCCTCCTTCTTCCCTAGCGCTCGCTCGATGAATTCATTATAGTTCACCTTGCCGAGGAAGCAGATCCCTTGGCTGTCTTTGCGCTTAGCACTGAGGAGATGTGCTTCTTCGGCGATCTGGCGCACCTCACTTTTGAGTAGGTGACCTGTCGGGAAGAGTAGCTTCGTCACTTGTCGGAAGTTGATCTGAGCGAGGAAGTCAGTCTGATCCTTTACAGGATCGGGGGCTGTACCTAAGTAGAGCTTGCCAAAGGCGAGGCGTGTAGTCGCATAGTGCCCTGTGGCGATGAAGTCAAAGTCCTTTCCCCACTTCTCCTCGAAGCATCCGAACTTGATGAGCTTATTACACATCATATCGGGATTGGGCGTGAGACCTGCGCGTACCGTATCGATGGTGTATTGGACGACATTCTGCCAGTACTCCTCGTGGAGGGAGACTACCTGGAGCGGACAATCATAGCGAGTAGCGAGATGACGTACGATCTCCAAATCATCCTCCCAAGAGCAGTCGGCAAAGCCTTTTTCTTCCATCCCGATCTGGATATAGAAGAGGGTGGGACGGTAGCCTGCTTTGCATAATAGATGGACGACGACAGAGCTATCTACGCCACCCGATACGAGGACAGCGATGCGTGGATTAGCGATCCCACTCTGTGCGATACGCTCCTTCAAAGGAGAGATAAGGGCTTGTACATCCATACGTGATAAATAGCTATTGGCTTACAAAGATACGGTAAAAGGAGGGCATTTGCTTTGAATTTCATGAAGATAAAGTAAGGAATAGCTGGATGGATCTAAGGCTATATGGGCGATCAGTAAGATGTAAAACCTTGGAGGAGTGCCAAGAGAGGTCGATATGGATGAGAAATGAATGGATCCATTCGTTAGGAATGAACTTTAGTTTTATTCCTTTTCAAATCTGATTTTGTTAGTAATGAACAGGTCGGTTCATTACTAACAAATCAATCGAATCGTCCTAATAAATTGATCGCTTCCTTTGAATCTTCTCTCGTCCTTATAAACTTAGATGGGATGAAGCCTGAGGGTAGATACAATGCTCCCCAAGAGAACAGCGTTCTCCTGGGGAGCATATTAAAGAGGGAGGGACTTAGTCTTCGTGGACGTAGTCTGTGACCCCCGAAGTGGTGAAGGAGGCCATCTCTCGGAGCATACGCACTGCAGAGTCTAGAATAGGGAAGGCACATATAGCTCCTGTCCCTTCGCCTAAGCGTAGGCCTAGACGTAGAATAGGATCAGCCCCTAGGATACGTAGAAGCCGAGCGTGCCCAGCTTCATCGCCGACATGTCCATAGAAAGCATAGTCTGTGATCGCTGGGTGGAGTGCTCGAGCCATCAGGATACAGGCTGTCATGATGAAGCCATCTACGAGGAAGGCGCATCCACGCTCTGCGGAGCGAAGCATGGCTCCGACTGCAGCTACGAGCTCATATCCACCGAAGTAGCGCATGACGTCTAGCGGAGATCTATCTCCCGTGTAGTGCTGGGTCGCTGTACGTAGAAGCTCTAGTTTACGTTTGACACCTGCTTCGTCGAGGCCACTACCACGACCTACACATTCCTCAAGAGGGAGATCAGTGAGGTAGTACATCCAGAGAGCGGAGGCGGATGTATTGCCGATACCCATCTCTCCGAAGGAAAGAAGCTTGGCACCTCGTTCGAGAGCTTGATCGACACAAGTGATCCCTACGGCTAGGGCTTGCTCCATCTCGTCCTCAGTCATCGCAGCTTCGTGAAGGAAGGAGCGAGTGCCTCGATTGATCTTGTGACTGATGAGCCCTAGTCCTTCTTCGAAGTCATAGTCGACGCCAACATCGACGATGTGTAGACGAAAGTCATGCTGGCGACAGAGGAAGCAAATCCCGGCGCCACCACGTAGCATACTATGGACGACTTGGTGTGTAACCTCTCGTGGACTCTTACTCACCGACTCTCCACTGATGCCATGGTCAGCAGCGAAGACAAAGTGCTCTCGAGGAGAGAGCTCGGGGTGTAGTGTGTCTTGGATCGAGGCAAGGCGAGCAGCGATGTGCTCCAGCTTCCCCAATGAGCCGAGAGGCTTAGCGATGTGATCAATGTAATCTTGTGCTCGGAAGATTTCGTCTTCTGAGATCGGGCGGATAGTCAAGTCAAGCATGAGAGGAGAGAAAGGCTAAGGCTAAGGTAGAGGTGGAGGGCTGTCTGCGCCCTTAATGGTGACGGGGATACCACTGATCATCAGGGTCACTCGGTCAGCTCGTGAGGCGACATATTGGTTCATCCATCCTTGGAGCTGGGTGAAGAGACGCTGGGTACGAGAAGTAGAGACACCTCCCATCCCGAGTTCATTTGTGACGATGAGGAAGGTGGCATCTTGGCTGATAAGACGGTCGAACTCTTCCTTGAGAGCTGTCAGTGCGGTATCAATATCCTCCTTCAGATCAAAGAAGTAATTCGTAGCCCAAAGTGTGAGACAGTCAAGGAGCACGACTTGACCGGAGAAGTCATGCCTTGAGGGATAGAGGTCCTCTTCGATATTGATCCACTCGGCACCCCTTCGCTCTTGATGTCGTAGGATGCGCTGACGGAACTCCTCGTCCCAGACCCTAGCTGTGGCTAGGTAGATGGGGGTGGGTGATAGCCGGAGAGCTTCGGCCTCAGCAAAGGAGCTTTTACCAGAGCGCTCTCCGCCTGTGATGAGATGGATGTAAGTCATAGGGGCTAATGGCTGGTGGCTGGAGAGACAGGCATCTCGAGGATGTAGCGTAGGATCTTGATCGCCTCTTCGACATTCGGTACGTGGTGAATGCGAATGATGTGGCGTCCCGTACGCTGGACGAACTCACAGCGACGTTGATTGCGGGCAACGTAGCTCAGTAGCTTCCCGAAGATCTCAGAGCTATAATAAGCACTCTTCGTATCAGCGATGAGATGGAGACTCATTGACCCTCCTTTGAGCACGACCTTTTCGATACCGAGATGATGACCTATACGTCTGAGTCGAGGGATGCGGATGAGCTCTTCGGTCTCTTGAGGTAAGACCCCAAAGCGGTCTCTGAGACGAGACGTGAATTCATCTAGTTCACGATCTTCGCTTAGTCCATCTAGCTCACGGTAGAGCAGTATGCGCTCTGAGTCCGAAGGGACATAGTCATCGGGTAGCGCTAGCTCTAGGTCACTCTCGACCTGTGTCTCCACGACAAATCGATCGGCAAGCTCACCATGCTCCGATTGGTCTTGGTCTACATAAACATGGGCGAACTCATCAGCTTTTAGTTCTTGTATAGCTTCAGTGAAGACCTTTTGGTAAGTCTCATAACCCATATCGGTGATGAATCCGCTTTGCTCTGCACCGAGGACATTTCCCGCACCACGCTGATCGAGATCTTGGAGGGCTAGACGGATGCCACTGCCGAGATCGCTGAAGCTCTCAATGGCTCGTAGGCGTCGTTTAGCATCTTCGCTGAGTCCCTCAAAGGGTGGTGTGAGGAGGTAGCAGAAGGCTTTGCGATCACTACGTCCCACACGACCTCGGAGCTGGTGTAGCTCACTTAGTCCGTAGTGGTGCGCATCATGGATCATGATCGTGTTCGCATTCGGTACGTCGATCCCATTTTCGATGATTTTTGTCGCTACGAGTACATCGTATTCGTGGTTGCCGAAGTCGATGAGGATCTGCTCCATCTCTTTCGGGGCGAGTTGTCCATGAGCGACGGCGATACGTGCAT
>ERZ773077.798-NODE-798-length-22885-cov-8.020543_pt1 | contig 22885 bp, 22 predicted proteins | sample MGYA00580612_ERZ773077 | MGnify/ENA primary metagenome ERZ773077 (study PRJEB29015, sample SAMEA2737971) | human oral metagenome | biome: human oral; feature: human-associated habitat; material: dental | place: China | collected 2021 ...
CGCGCTGGCTTCGGCGGCGCTTGCTGCAGGCTTGGCGGCGCGCTTGCCAGCCGCCCTGGGCTTGCGGGCGCCGGGCCGCGCTGCCTTGTCCGCTTTGGCGGGCTGGCGGGCCTGGTCTTCGGGCGCGGGCAGGGCGGGTATGGCGGCGGGCTGGGCCGGGTCGGCCTGGCCGGCCTGCTCCTGGCCGTGCTTGCCGCCGCGCAGGGCCTGCCATTTGTCGTGCAGGGCGTCGGCCACGGTTTCGCGCAGGTTGGCGCTGCTCTGGCGCACGCTTTCAAGGCCGCTGGCGGCGCTGGCGCGCAGCTTGCCGCTGGCGGCCTGAACGGCGCTTTGCACTTTGCCGCGCCGCCACAGCTCGGTGGCCGCGACGCCGGCGGCTGCGCCTGCGATGAAGGGAATCAAAGGCAACATGAGTCAGTTCTCCTGGTTGTGGGGTTGCGGTGGGTGGGCTGGGGTGCGCGCGTGTCGCATCCCCTGGACGGCGGCGCTGCCGGTGAACGCCCCCGCCAGCAGCGCCGGATGGGCGGCGCGCAATAAGGCGCCCGCCAGGCCGAACAGGCCGCCCTGGCGGGAAAGCAGGGCCAGCAGCTGCTCCACGGTGTCGCCAATGAGGCCGTGGCGGGTGTGGGCCTGGGCGGGTGCAATGCCTTGCAGGGCGTGGTAGCGCTCCAGGTCGGCGGCGGCCTGCCAGGCGCGCTGCAAGGCGGGCAGATGGCGCGTGAGCAGATCAGACTGCGCGCGCTGGAACAGGCGGGCGGCTGCGCTGCTGACGGGAGCCGTTTGCAGGCGCTGGTAAAGGCCGGCGCTGGCAATGCAGCCGTTCATGGCGCGCTCGATGCTGGCGCGCCAGCCCGCGCCCAGCCGGGGCGGGGCGATGGGCGCAGTCATGGGCGCGATGCCCGCAGGCTGGCCCAGCGCGGCAAGGGCCGCCGCAAGCGACTGGATGCGCTGCCCGCACGCCTGGTGCAGCGCGGGCCAGGGCGCGTAGCTGCCAAAGGCGGCCAGGGCGGCGCTGTAGTAGGCGTAGGCGGCCTGCTCGTCTTGCAGCGCGGCGCGCAGCGCGGCGGCGGTGGCCGGCCAGGCTGCTACATCAGGCATGGGTGGCGCTGCGGAGGCTGGCATGGGTTTCTTCAAGAATGGCGTGCAGGGCCTGGGCGGCGGCGCTGTCCGCGCCCGCGAGCAGGTCGGGCCAGGCTGCATCAGGGATGATGGCCGTGTCGTATTCCACGGTGCAAGAGCGCGCCAGCAGGTTCCATTTGATGGCGCGCACGCCGCGAATTTGCCCCAGCACGGCGGAGAAAGCGTCGGCGCTGCTTTCCAGCGCGCTGAAATTGATGCCGTCCAATGCTTTCATGCTCAGTTTCAGGCGCACGCGCCCGGGAAGCTGGTGGGCGATTTTCAGATGCGGCGCGAAGTGCGCCAGCAGCGCGGCCGGCGGGGTGTCGGCGGTGATTTCGAGGGCGGCGGAACTCATGAGAGCGGGGAAGGGCAGAGAAATTACTGGCGGCCCAGCAGCAGGTATTCCAGCAGGGCCTTTTGCACGTGCATGCGGTTTTCGGCTTCGTCCCACACCACGGATTGCGGGCCGTCGATGACTTCGGCGGTAACTTCTTCGCCACGGTGCGCGGGCAGGCAGTGCATGAACAGGGCGTCGGGCTTGGCCATGCGCATCAGGCTTTCGTCCACGCGCCAGTTGGCGAAGGCTTTGCGGCGCGCCTCGTTTTCGGCTTCGTAGCCCATGCTGGTCCACACGTCGGTGGTGACGAGATCAGCGCCCGCGCAGGCCTGGCGGGGGTCGGCGAAGTTCTGCCAGCCCTTGCCGCCGCCGTCCAGCGCGGCCAGCGCGGTGTCCACTTCATAGCCGCGCGGGGTGGACACGCGCAGCTCGAAGCCCAGCAGCGCGGCGGCCTGCGCCCAGGTGTTGGCCATGTTGTTGCCGTCGCCTATCCAGGCCACGGTCTTGCCGCAGATGGAGCCGCGATGCTCGGTGTAGGTGAAGATGTCGGCCAGGATCTGGCAGGGGTGGTATTCGTTGGTCAGGCCGTTGATGACGGGCACGCGCGAGTGCGCGGCAAAGCGCTGCAGGCGCTCTTGCTCGAAGGTGCGGATCATCACGGCGTCCACCATGCGGCTGATGACGCGCGCGGTGTCTTCAACCGGCTCGCTGCGGCCCAGCTGGCTGTCGCCCGAGGTCAGATGCACCACGCTGCCGCCCAGCTGGTACATGCCCGCCTCAAAGCTCACGCGCGTGCGGGTGCTGGCTTTTTCAAAGATGAGCGCCAGCGTGCGGTCGGTGAGCGTGTGGTGTTTTTCGTAGGCCTTGAATTTGCGCTTGATGAGCGCGGCGCGCTCCAGCAGGTAGGCGTATTCGTCTGCCGTGAAATCGGAAAACTGAAGGTAGTGCCTGATGGGGGCGGGTGCGGTCATGGCGCGGCTTTTTCTTTCAGAAAGGTTTTGATCAGCGGAACGAGGATGGAGACGATTTCGTCCGCCTCGGCCTGCGTGAGGATGAGCGGCGGCGCCAGGCGCACCACGCGCTCGGCGGTCACGCTGATGAGCAGGCCCGCCTGCAAGGCGCGCAGCGCCAGCGCGCCGCAAGGGCGGTCCAGCTCGATGCCGATCAGCAAGCCCTGGCCGCGCACTTCTTTCACGCCCGCCGTGCCGCCCAGCGCCGTTTGCAGCGCCTCTTTCAGATGCGCGCCCACTTCGCCGGCATGCGCCACCAGGCCCTCTTCTTCCATGATGCGGATGGTTTCCACGCCCGCGCGCATGGCCAGCGGATTGCCGCCGAAAGTGGTGCCGTGGTTGCCGGGCTGGAAGATGTGGGCGGCCCTGGGGCCAGCCACCACCGCGCCGACGGGCACGCCCGAGGCCAGGCCCTTGGCCAGCGGCATCACGTCAGGCGTGATGCCCGCCCACTGGTGCGCGAACCACTTGCCGGTGCGGCCCATGCCGCACTGCACTTCGTCAATCATCATCAGCCAGCCGCGCTCGTCGCAAAGCTGGCGCAGCTGGCGCAGGTATTCGGCGCGCGCGGGGTTCACGCCGCCTTCGCCCTGAATCGTTTCAAAAAACACGGCCACCACATCCGGATGGCCGTCAGTGGCTTTTTTCAGCGCCTCAATGTCATTGAGCGGCACGCGGATGAAGCCGGGCAGCAGCGGCTCGAAGCCCTTTTGCACTTTCGGGTTGGCCGTGGCGCTGAGCGTGGCGATGCTGCGGCCATGAAAGGCTTTTTCGCACACCACGATTTGCGGATTGGCAATGCCTTTGTCGTGGCCGTATTTGCGCGCCAGCTTGAGGGCAGCCTCGTTGGCTTCCAGCCCGCTGTTGCAGAAAAAGACGTTGGTCATGCCCGAAAGCGCGGCCAGCTTCGCCGCCAGCCGCTCGGCATCGGGCACGTGGTAGTAATTGCAGCAGTGAATGAGCTTGCCCACCTGCTCCTGCAAGGCGGGCACCAGCTTCGGATGGGCGTGGCCCAGCGTGTTCACGGCAATGCCGGCCAGCGCATCCAGATAGCGGTTGCCGTTCACGTCCCACAGGCGGCAGCCTGCGCCGCGCTCCATGGCCACCGGCAGGCGGGCGTAGGTGTTCATGGTGTGAGGCGAGGCCGCTTCGGCAGGGGCAGACATGGCAACGATTCCTTGCAAAAAAAGATGCCAGGCCGCTTGCAGCGCGGCCCGGCGCGTGAATTCTAGGGCAGGCCCGATTCCTTGGCTTGCCGCGTAGAATCCGCCGGTTTTGCACCTCTGCTACACCCATCGCCACATAAAACAACAGGCGAACAACAGGCGGCAGCGCCCGTTTGCCGCCGCAACCGCATACGCAATGGCACCCCCCCGCTCACCCGACAGCCAGGTTTTCATTCAGGGCATCACCAGCTCGGGCCGCGCTTTCAGGCCCAGCGACTGGGCCGAACGCCTGGCTGGCGTGATGAGCCAGTTCCGTCCCAAGGGCAGCGCGCCGTCTGACGCGCGCCTTTGCTACTCGCCCTGGTGCGTGCCGACCACCATGAACAACATCAAATGCGTGGTTCTGAGCGCCGCCCTGCGCCAGCATGAACCTATGGCCTGGGATTTCGTGATGAATTTCGCCAGGGACAATGACTTGCAGGTGGTGCAAGCCTGCCTGGTGCCTGAAGACTGAGGCGCGCGCCAGCCAGCCAGCCATTGCCGCAGTGCCTTGCCATGTGTTTGAGCGGGGCGGCGCCCGCGCTCCGCACACCCTTTGTGCCGCGCTCCTGTCACACAGCCCGTCATGCATGCATTGTTTGATCCGCGCCAGATTCCGGTGTGCGGGGTGGACACGCACCTGCCCACCGTGGCAGCCGCCCGGCTGACGCCGCAGGCGCTGCGCCAGCGCTTTGCCGCGCCGCCCGCCTGGCAGCCGGAAGTGCGGCGCGAACCTGACCTGCCCGGCGCCAGCCGCCCGCTGGCGGCAGCGGCGGTGCTGATGCCTCTGGTACAGCGCCCGCAAGGGGTGACAGTGCTGCTGACGCAGCGCACGGCGCACCTGTCCAGCCACGCCGGACAAGTGGCTTTTCCGGGCGGCAAGGCGGATGCGGAAGATGCCAGCGCGGCGGCCACGGCGCTGCGCGAGGCCGAGGAAGAAGTGGGCCTGGCGCGCCGCCACGTACAGGTGCTGGGCGAGCTGGCGGCGTACGTGACGGGCACGCGCTACGCCGTCACGCCCGTGGTGGGGCTGGTGCAGCCAGGCTTTGCGCTGCGGCCCAACCCGGATGAAGTGGCGCAGGTGTTTGAAGCGCCGCTGGCCTTTTTGATGAACCCGGCCCACCACCGCCGCCACCAGATGGCCGATGGCCGCCAGTGGTTTTCAATGCCGTACACGGACGAAGCGGGGCGCGAGCACTACATCTGGGGCGCAACGGCAGGCATGCTGCGCAACCTGTATCGCTTTTTGATGGCTTGAGAGCCTGTTCAGAGTCCGTCCGTGGGCGCGCAAGGCATGGAACAGGCGGCGTTATTTCGCTATTTTCTTGATAGCATGAAGTCCCGATGGAATGTGCGAGGTATGGCATTTCAGACCCCCTGAATTTGCTCCTTTTTCAGGTGTGGCCGGACATGCGGATCGGCTTGCAGGCTGCGCCTTGTTCATCGGGCGCGCGCATTTGGGGGGGCAGCGCCGTGCGGGCATTTGGCATGAGGCGGCTCAGATTGGCGCGTTTGCCAGACAGGGCCTGCGCATCAGGGCGGAGGCTTCATCCAGAAAGAGCAGGGCAGGGCGGCGCAGAGCGCGAGCCAGGATCAGGCGCTGCTGTTTGCCGCCGCAGGGCTGGCGATGCCATTCGCGCGCCGTTCACGCTCTTTTGCCCCTCACGGCCAGACTCTGAACAGGTTCCCGGGTGAGCGCGCCAGCGCGCATGCGGCGGCGTTCGTCCGGATTTTGCTTTCGTTTGAATAGCGAAAAATCAGCTTCGAAAATGACGATGGTCCTAGTGGAACGTGCGCGGGCAGCTATCGGAAAAGGAGCGAATGAGCCGCAACTGGAAGGTGCTGGCGCGCAGGTTTCTGAGGAGGCGGCGAAGAGCAGGCGAAGGCGGGGCCGGAAAGAAAGAAGCCAGCGCCTTCGCGATGAAAGGCGCTGGCTTGCGTGCTTGGGCGATGAGGCGAGGGTCAGCCCTGGACAACTTCCACGGGGCCGTGGTCATCGCAGTGGTCGCCGTGCGGGTGGTGCAGGCGGCCATTGACGAGAAAGTCGATGTGGTTGCCGTGCGGCACGGCTTCGTGGCCGCAGCCGGGGCCGTGCACGTGGCCCGGCTCGTGGCCGGCGCAAGGGGGCGTGCAGCCTTCGGGGTTGGTGTCGGAGACGGCGATGGAGTGCTCTTGCACGCGGCCTTCATGCGGGTGGTGCAGGTGGCCTTCTTGCAGGTAGTCCACGTGGCCGTTGTGGCGGATGGCGGTGTGGCCGCAGCCGGGGCCGTGCTGGTGGGGCGGCTGGTTGGCGGCAGCGGCGGCGGCCGCAGCGGCGGCGCAGGCGCAGGTGCTCATGGCGTTTCTCCTTTGATGTTTGAGGCGGGAAAATGAAGGTTTTTGGCGCCCGGTTTTCTGGCGCTTAATTCAGGGGAATGTCTTCTTCGTACAGCCGCAGGGTTTTCGCGGCTGAAACAAGGGCGCTGGAGGGAAAATAAAAGGTGTATTTGATGGCAGCGCTTTTGGGCACCGTGATGTCATTGTCCACGGAGCCGGAATAAGCCACGTATTTGTCTTGGTCCAGCAATTGCAGGTTTTTCTGTTCCATCAGGTTGGTGAGGCGGACGATGCGGTCGGTTTTATTTTTGATGCCGATATTCACGGTGTACACGCCGGCGTCAAGATTGACGGAGAAAATCCTGATTTCCACGTAATCCTTGAATTTGCGGTCGTGGACGATGACGGCGTCGTCCAGGCTGGCGCCGCCCTGGCGGCCTTCGTCCCAGCCTTGCTTGACGCCCTTGATGATGTCTTTGCCGCTTTGCACTGCGCCAGAGACGGCGCCGGAAACGCTTTTGATGAGGCCGCTGTTTTTCTCGCCATCCTGCGCCTGCCCCAGCATGGGCAGCGAAAGCAGCAGGGCGAGCGCCAGTGTTTTTTTCATGGTGTTTTCCGAAAGGCAATAGTGAATGGGGGCGGATTTTAGCGGGGCCGAATGCCAGGCGGGCAATAAGCGGAAAAAGGGGAGAAAACCGTTTTTCATTCCAGCGTGAGCACCACGGGCGTGTGGTCGCTGGGGCGCTGCCATTTGCGCGGGGCGCGGTCAATGGCGCAGGCGCGCGCTTGCGGCACAAGCGCCGCGCTGATGAGAATGTGGTCAATGCGCAGGCCACGGTTTTTCTGAAAGCTCAATTGGCGGTAATCCCACCATGAAAAGCTTTGCGGCGGCTGCTCGAACAGGCGGAAGGCGTCTTGCAGACCCAGATTCAGCAGGCTGCGAAAGTGCGCGCGTTCTTCCGGGGTGTGCAGGATGGCGCCTGCCAGGCCCACGGGGTCATGGCTGTCGCGGTCTTCGGACACGATGTTGAAGTCGCCCACCAGCGCCAGGCGCGGGTGGCGCGCCAGCTCCGCTTGCAGCCAGCCGTGCAGGGCGGTGAGCCAGCGCATTTTGTAATCAAACTTGTCGCAGCCTGGCTCTTGCCCATTGACGAAATAGCCATTGACCAGGCGCAGCGGCCCGCCGGGCGCGGGCACGGTGGCGGCAATGAGGCGGGCGTTGTCGTCGGCAAAGCCGCTGATGCCGCGCGTCACGTCTTCAGCCGCCAGCGGCTGGCGCAGCAGCAGCGCCACGCCGTTGTAAGTTTTTTGCCCGTAAACGGCGGCGCTGTAGCCAGCGGCGGCCAGCGCATCGTGCGGGAATTTTTCGTCGGCCATCTTCAGCTCTTGCAGCGCCAACACTTGCACGGGGTTGGCGGCCAGCCAGTCGAGCACGTGGGGCAGGCGGGCGGTGAGTGAATTGACGTTCCAGGTGGCGATTCGCATGGCGCGGGCGGGGCGGGGCAAAACGGCGTTTTTAACGGATGCGGCGTGCAGGCGGAGCAGGGCGGATGGGCCGCGCTGTCGGCAAGGCTGGCTCTGGCGCTGGGTTTCAAGGCCAAACCGGCCGCAAGTCCCCGTGGAATCAGCGCGGGCAGCTATCAAAAATGAAGTGAAATGGAGTAGGCTAGGGGCCTGATGGATTCAGGGCCTGCCGCTGCGGCGGGCCGCCAGCCTTGCCATGCCTGCCTACATTGCCAAACGCCTGCTGCTGATGCTGCCCACGCTGCTGGGCGTGCTGCTGCTGACTTTCATCGTTTTGCAGTTCGTGCCGGGCGGGCCGGTGGAGCAGTACCTGGCCGAGGCCAAGGCGGCGGGCGGCGCGGCCGAAGGCGGCGCGCTCACTTACCGGGGCGGCCAGGGCGTGGATGAGGCGCGGCTGGCGCAGATCAAAAAGCTCTATGGATTTGACAAGCCCGCGCACGAGCGCTTTTTCATCATGCTGCGGCAGTTCGCGCGCTTTGATCTGGGCACGAGTTTTTTCCAGAACAAGGATGTGTGGCAGCTCATCCGCGAGAAGCTGCCGGTTTCGGCCAGCCTGGGGCTGTGGACGTTTTTCATCTCTTACCTGGTGAGCGTGCCGCTGGGCGTGGCCAAGGCGGTGCGCGCGGGTTCGCGCTTTGACTTGGCGACCACCGTGCTGCTGCTGGCTGGCTACGCCATTCCGGGCTTTGTGCTGGGCGTGGCGCTGCTGGTGGTGTTTGGCGGGCAGTTGCAGTGGTTTCCGCTGCGGGGGCTGACGTCGGCCCACTTCGACGAGCTGTCTCTTTGGGGCAAGGTGGCCGATTACCTCTGGCACGTGACCCTGCCCGTGACGGCCATGGTGCTGGGCAGCTTTGCCACCACGGCCATGCTCACGCGCAACAGCTTTCTGGAAGAAATCCGCAAGCAATACGTGCTCACGGCGCGCGCCAAAGGGCTGGGCGAGCGGCAGGTGCTCTACGGGCACGTGCTGCGCAATGCGCTCATTCCCATCGTCACGGGCTTTCCGGCGGCGTTCATCGGCGCGTTTTTCACGGGGGCGCTGCTGATTGAAACGCTGTTTTCGCTCGACGGCCTGGGGCTGCTGAGCTATGAAAGCGTGATTCGGCGCGACTACCCGGTGGTGCTGGGCACGCTGTATTTGTTTACCCTCATCAGCCTGGTGACGCGGCTGGTGTCTGACCTGTGTTACGTTTGGGTGGATCCGCGCGTCAAATTCGACTGAGTTGATGAAGGCAAGGATTGTTTTTTTCCATAACCTTTCAAGGAGACAACCATGAGCTTTGAAGCTTTGTATGCCCAAAAACGCCTTTCCGCCCATGACGCCGTGCGCGTCGTGAAAAACGGCGACGCCATCGTCGTGCCCACGGGCGTGGCCGAGCCGCCCACGCTGCTCAAAGCGCTGAGCGATCAGCGCCGCGAGTTTGAAGGCGTGACGGTGGGCCAGATCCTGCCCATCCAGAAATACGATTACTTCGATCCTGAAACGAGCCGCAACGTGCGCCACCTGGCTTACTTTGTGGGCGGCCCTTCGCGCGCAGGCGCGCAGGCGGGCTGGATTGACTACGTGCCGGCCTACTTCTCCGAGCTGCCCGCGCTGATCGAGCAGGGCCTGGTCAAGTCCGACGTGGTGTTCAGCATGGCCTCGCCCATGGACAAGCACGGCTGGTTCTCTTTGAGCCTGGGGCCTGACTACACGATGGCCGCCATCAAGAAAGCGCGCGCGGTGGTGCTGGAAGTCAATCCCAACGTGCCCTTCGCCGCTGGCAACTGCCACATCCACATCTCGCAAGTCACGGCCCTGACCGAAAGCGAAGACCCGGTGCTGGAAGTGGGCCTGCCCAAGATCGGCCCCGTGCAGGAAGCCATTGGCAAATACGTGGCCGACATGATCGAAGACGGCGCCACCTTGCAAATCGGCTACGGCGCCATTCCTGACGCCGTGGTGATGCAGCTCACCCACAAGAAAGACCTGGGCGTGCACACCGAAATGATCGGCGACGGCATCATGACCCTGGTGGAAGCGGGCGTCATCACCAACCGCCGCAAGAACTACCTGCCCGGCAAGATGATCGCCACCTTCGGCCTGGGCAGCAAAAAGCTCTACCAGTTCATGGACCGCAACCCCGCCGTGGAAATGCACCCCGTGGACTTCACCAACGACCCCTACCTGGCCGGGCAAAACGACAAGCTCATTGCCATCAACGCCACCATGCAGATTGACTTTCTGGGCCAGTGCGGCTCTGAATCGCAAGGCATCAAGCCCTATTCGGGCACCGGCGGCCAGGCCGACTTCGTGCGCGCGGCCAACCGCAGCCGTGGCGGCAAGGCCTTCATCGTGCTGCCCTCCACCGCCAAGGACGACACCATCTCCCGCATCGCCCCCACGCTCACGCCCGGCACGCACGTGACCACCAGCAAAAACGACATCGACTACGTCGTCACCGAATACGGCGTCGCCCAGCTGCGCGGCCAGAGCGCCCAGCACCGCGCCAAGGCGCTCATCAGCATCGCCCACCCCAAATTCCGCGATGAACTGACCGAAGCGGCCAAGAAGATGAATCTGCTGTAAACCGCTCCACCCAAAAGGCAGGAAGCCAGTCCTTGCAGGGCGGTTTCCTACCTTTTTATTAAAAGGCGCAATGCTGCCAGCGCTTCAAAACGGAACAACGATTATCAATGCCAGTTTGAGCAAACTATTTGATGAGCTTGGCAGGCATCATGAGCAATCATGGCATCTTCACAATTGAATAAAACAGTTTGAAAATAAACCTTGAGTCTGTTTCGGATAATTCGAATAAGAATGTCTTGAGGAATAAGCAGCCCGCATTTGACTCATGCCTGATTTCGCCTCGCTTTCCCCTGCCCGCCGCGCATGGCTGCGCTTCAAGCGCCACCGGCTGGGGTATTGGAGCCTGATGGCTTTTGCCGTGCTGGTGGCCCTCAGCCTGCTGGCGGAGCTGCTTTCCAACGACAAGCCGCTGATATTGCGCTACGAAGGCGCTTATTACTTTCCAATATTCAAAAGCTATCCGGAAACGGTTTTTGGCGGCGATTTCCATACGGAAACTGATTATCTTGACCCCTATATTCGCCAGCAATTTGAAAAACCCGGAAATTGGGCCATTTATCCGCCCAATCCGTATGGCGCGCAGACCATCAACTACTTTTCAGACGCGCCCGCGCCCGCCGCGCCTTCGCGCGAAAACTGGCTGGGCACCGATGATCGCGGACGCGATTTGCTGGCGCAGCTGCTGTACGGCTTTCGCGTCAGCGCGCTCTTTGGCCTGGCGCTTACCGCCCTGGGCGTGGCCCTGGGCGTAGCGGCAGGCGCTGCGCAGGGCTTTTTTGGCGGCAAGGTGGATTTGGCGGGCCAGCGCTTCATTGAAATCTGGAGCGCCATGCCGGAGCTGTATCTGCTCATCATCTTCAGCGCCGTGCTCTCGCCCAGCGTGAGCTTGCTGATCGTGCTGCTGGGCCTGTTCGGCTGGATGGGCCTGTCGGACTACGTGCGCGCCGAATTCCTGCGCAACCGCCAGCTGGACTACGTGCGCGCCGCCCGCGCGCTGGGCGTGTCGCGCTGGCGGCTGGTGTGGCGGCACCTGCTGCCCAACAGCCTGACGCCCGTGGTCACCTTCCTGCCCTTTCGCATGAGCGCGGCCATTCTGGCATTGACTTCGCTCGACTTCCTGGGCCTGGGCGTGCCGCCCGGCACCCCTTCGCTGGGCGAGCTGCTCAGCCAGGGCAAAAACAACATCGACGCCTGGTGGATCTCCCTCTCCACCTTCGGCGTGCTGGTTGTCACCCTGCTGCTGCTCACTTTCACGGGCGACGCCCTGCGCGACGCGCTGGATCCGCGCAAGGCGCAGGCGTGAACCAGGGAAACACTGATCTTGCTTTAGTTTCTGGAGCGAGTTTGAGGAGTCTGACGACTGAGACGTCCGGGTACGGGCTGGATAGCTTGCTATTGCATATGCAGCAAATCTGTGTTTTGGGATTTGCGTAATGGTTGGACGAAGCTCTTTTATTGCCTTGCAGATTTCTGAATCTGCTGAATTCATTCACTGCTTTCGCAGTCTGGCGCAATCCCGGAAATGCTTCTTGTAACGTTTGGCCAGCAGATGAATCTGGCTCGTCTAAAACCAGTTTCTGATAAGCGTTGAGGTAATTCTTTCGAATGCGATGGAATGGTGCAGAAAGTGCTACAGACATTCGATGCAATCAAAAATGACAATCTCAATGCTGCCAGTTTTTCGCAAAACGTTGCGGTGTATTCAGTCACCATAGGGTTGATTGCATCCGTGGTGACAAACAGACAGTTGTGAATTCTGGTTGGCGCTCTGGTTATCTTGGCTGCAGCCGCGTCAATGTCGTCTTGCGTGACGCGCTTTATTTTCATTTCGCAGGTTGTAATGACTGAATTCTTGCCTACAAAACAGATTGCCGTGTCACCTAATGAGCCAGTCTGGAGGCCGGCTGCATGATGCGAATTCAGAGGCAGAATGCTTTCAAACAATTGAGTCTCTGCGATCTTGTAGGCAGCAACAACCCAAACTGGTAAACGGCGGGCGTTATTGCAGGCGGCGGGCGCTGAAAGAAGCCTGAATCAGCTATCAAATACATAGCTGATGGTCCTAGTGGAACGGGCGCAAGCGGGATTTTTATACCCGCTAGATTTGCTCCGGTTTTTAATACGCCTGAGCGGCACTGGGCCGCACGGTTGTTACCTGAGCGGGATGAATTCAGGGGCGCCCGGCTTGCAGCCAGACGCAGGCGGCCATGCGGCCCGTGACGGGGCGGGCGCGATAGGAGTGAAAAAGCTGCGGCTGGCTGAAGGTGCACCAGACGGGGCTGCCGTCGTTGCCCCAGGCGGGAATGCCCAGCGCGGCCAGCCGCTGGCGGGCGAGGGCGGGCAGATGGGCCAGCCATTTGCCGCCGGGGCGAGGGGTGAAGCAGGCGGCGGCTTCAGGGTGGGCGGCGGTGAAGGCAGCGCGCACTTCAGGGCCGATTTCAAAGGCGTCAGGGCCGATGCAGGGGCCTAGCCAGGCCACGACTTCGACGGCGGATGTGGCGGACGCTGCAGATGCGGGCGGGAGCGGCCCCAGGCGACGTACGGCCTGCGCCGCAGCTTCGATCACGCCGCCCGCCAGCCCGCGCCAGCCCGCATGGGCGGCAGCCACTGCCGCGCCATCCGCGCGGGCCAGCAGCACGGGCAGGCAGTCGGCCACCATGACGGTGCAGGCTACGCCGGAGCTGGCGGTGACGGCGGCATCAGCAGGCTGGCCGTCAGGCGCATACGCATCAAGTTCCGCTACGTGGCAGCCATGTATCTGCTTCAGAAAAACAGGCCGCGCCCCCGTGCAGGCAGCCAGCGCGGCGCGGTGTGAGGCCACGGCCTGCGGTGCGTCGCCGACGTGATCCGCCAGATTGAAGCCGCCCCAGGGCGCGGCCGACGGCGCGTCACCTGCTGGGCAAGAGCGTGTGGTGCAGACGGCCCGCACGCCGGGCGGGGCAGGCCAGTCCGGCACGAGCCAGTCTGCGGGCAGCGGGAGGCGGTTCATGAGGCCTCATCAATTCATGGGAGTGCCGACGGGAGTGGAGTAGCCGGGCTGCTGCTGATACGCGGGTTGCTGATGTGTTGGCTGCTGGTAGGCGGGTTGCTGCTGGGCGCGTTCGGCCAGGAAGATTTCCACGCGGCGGTTGCGCGCACGGCCCTCGGCGGTGGCGTTGCTGGCGATGGGTTCGCGCGAGCCGCGCCCTTCGGTCTGGATGCGGGCGCTGCTGACGCCGCGCGAGACGAGGTAGTCGCGCACGCTGGCGGCGCGGTTGCGGGCCAGGGGGTCGTTGATGGCGTCGTTGCCGCTGCTGTCGGCATGACCGACGATGACGATTTCCAGGCCCGGCTGCTGGCTCAGGCCGTTGGCAAAGGTGTCCAGCACAGGGCGCAGGCCGGAGACGATTTGCGCGCTGTTGGTGGCAAAGGAAATGTCGCTGGGCACGCTGAGCTTGAGCTGGTTGTCGGCCGTCTGCTCCACCCTGACGCCGGTGCCTGCGGTCACGCGCTCCATGTCGCGGCGCTTGTTTTCCATGTACTGCGTCCAGGCGTAGGTGCCCAGCGCGCCTACGGCCGCGCCAATGGCCGCACCCCGGCCATCGCCAATGAGGCCGCCTGCCGCCGCGCCCACGCCGGTGCCGATCATGACGTTGCGCTGCCCTTCAGTGACGTTGGCGCAGCCAGCCAGCACGGCGGCGGTGCAGGCGGCGGCCAGCAGGCGGGCGGCGCAGGGGCTTGGGGATGAGGTCATGGCAAATCTCCTTTGCGAGTGAAACAGGGGCGGGCATGCTAGCAGGGCAGGGCGCTGGCGTATCGGCCCGGCGCATGCTGCTCAGGAAGGCCAGGCGCATGGCCTTTCGCGGAAAAAGCGCCACAAATGCGTATATCGCGGCGGGAGGAATTCACGTCATGTACTTAAATGAGAATTGTTATTGTTAATATAAATTTCCCCATGGAGAAAGAGCCTATGGAGATTCGGCGTATTTGACTTGTTTCAAGGATGGGTTTTTGAGATTCGCTATGCTCCACCGTCGTTTTTCAACCTCGGAGAAATTGAACCATGAGTTCAGGAGCATCAAGCGGGTTCACCAAGCAGATGGCCCGCAACATCTTCTACGGTGGGTCGCTGTTTTTCATTTTCATCTTCATCGGGCTGGTGTTTGATTCCGAACGCCGCATTCCTGAGCGCAGCAACCAGTCACAAATGAGCGAAGCCGTGGTGCGCGGCAAGAAAATCTGGGAAACGCGCAACTGCGTGGGCTGCCACTCGCTGCTGGGCGAGGGCGCGTATTTCGCGCCGGAGCTGGGCAACGTTTACAAACGCCGTGGCGGCGACGATGGCGGCGCCGAGTTCATCAAAGGCTGGATGCAGGCGCAGCCGCTGGGCGCAAAGGGCCGCCGCCAGATGCCGCAGTTCAACCTGACGGATGAGCAGCTCGACGACCTCGTCGAGTTCCTGAAATGGACCGGCGAAATCGATACTGAAAGCTGGCCGCCCAATATCGAAGGCTGATCGCCGCACGAGAGGATTCATCCATCATGAGCAATACCACCTTTACCCTCAAATACAAGTCGCAGGCGGTTGCCAAGCCGTATTTCATTGCGGCGCTGGGCCTGTTCGTGGGCCAGATCATTTTTGGTCTGGTCATGGGCGTGCAGTACATCTATGGCGACTTTCTGTTTCCGCACATTCCGTTCAACGTGGCCCGCATGGTGCACACGAACTTGCTGATCGTGTGGCTGCTGTTCGGCTTCATGGGCGCAGCCTATTACATGGTGCCCGAAGAAGCGGAAACCGAGCTTTACAGCCCTGGACTTGCGCTGCTGATGTTCTGGATTTTTCTGGCAGCAGGCGCAGCCACCATCCTGGGCTATCTGCTGGTGCCCTACGCCCGGCTGGCGGAGCTGACCGGCAATGACCTGCTCATGACCATGGGCCGCGAGTTTCTGGAGCAGCCGCTGCCGACCAAGGTGGGCATCGTTATCGTGGCGCTGGCCATGCTGTTCAACCTGAGCATGACCTATCTGAAAGGCCGCAAGACCACCGTCACCACCATCCTGATGATTGGGCTGTGGGGCCTGGCGCTGATGTTCCTGTTCTCGTTCTACAACCCGCACGATCTGGTGCGCGACAAGATGTACTGGTGGTTCGTGGTTCACCTCTGGGTGGAAGGCGTGTGGGAGCTGATTCTGGCTTCGCTGCTGGCCTACGTGCTCATCAAGACCACTGGCGCTGACCGCGAAGTGGTGGACAAGTGGATTTACGTGATCATGGCCACGGCCCTGTTCTCGGGCATTCTGGGCACGGCTCACCACTATTACTTCATCGGCCTGCCGGGCTACTGGCACTTGGTCGGCAACATTTTCTCCTCGCTGGAGCCGATTCCCTTCTTCCTGCTGACGCTGTTTGCCTACCGCATGGTTCAGCGCCGCCGCCGTGACCACGCCAACCAGGCTGCCGTGGTGTGGGCGCTGGGCTGCACGGTGCTGGGCTTTTTGGGCGCTGGCATCTGGGGCTTCCTGCACACGCTCTCGTGGGTGAACTACTACTCGCACGGCACGCAGCTGACGGCTTCGCACGGCCACCTGGCTTTCTATGGCGCTTATGCGCTGGTGGTGATTTGCCTGATCAGCTACGCCATGCCCACCCTGCGCGGCCGCGTGGCCAACAGCCGCGCTTCGCAGACGGTGGAAATCTGGTCGTTCTGGATCATGAGCGTCGGCATGGGCGTGATTACCCTGGCGCTGACGCTGGCTGGCGCGGTGCAGATTTACCTGCAACGCTTCCCGACCGATGGCGCCATGGCCTTCATGGCCGCGCAAGACCAGATCGTCTTCTTCTACTGGGTGCGCCTGTTTGGCGGCGTGGCCTTCCTGATCGGTCTGGTGCTGTATCTCGCCAGCTTCTTCATCGGCGGTGAGCCGGTGGAAGGCAACTGGTATGGCCGCCGTGGCGGCGTGATGCCCGGTGTGGCCCAGCGCGTGCGCCACGGTGAATAAAACCGCAGTGCGCCAGCAATGACAGATGCGCGGAGCGTTGAAAAACCCGTGATGCGCCCCCCATCTGTCTGACGATCCCGATCGCCGCAACCTGCAAGAGGGAGCGGCGATTTTTTTTCAGCCTTTTGTCGTTTCACCAAGAGAGAAAGCCGATGTCCGCAACCGATCAGGCCCAGGCCGCCATTCCGTTTTATGCCGAACAGGCCGATGAATGCCGCGTGTTTGAACACGCATTCCGGCAGCGCCTGCCAGTGCTGCTCAAAGGCCCCACGGGCTGCGGCAAAACGCGGTTTGTGGAACACATGGCCGCCCGCTTGGGCCGCCCGCTGATTACCGTGAGCTGCCATGACGACCTGACGGCCGCCGACCTCGTTGGGCGCTTTCTCATCGGCGACGGCAACACCGTCTGGTCTGACGGCCCGCTGGCGCGCGCCGTGCGCCAAGGCGCCCTCTGCTATCTGGACGAAGTGGTGGAAGCCCGCAAAGACACCACAGTCGTGCTCCACCCGCTGACTGACGACCGCCGCATCCTGCCCATCGAGCGCACGGGCGAGCTGCTGCAAGCGCCGCCCGGCTTCATGCTGGTCGTCTCCTACAACCCTGGCTATCAGAACCTGCTCAAAAACCTCAAGCCCAGCACGCGCCAGCGCTTTGTGGCCCTGGGCTTTGACTACCCCGTGGCTGATGTGGAGCAGCGCATCATCGAAAAAGAAGCCCATGCCAGCCCTGAGCTGGCTACGCGCCTGGTGCGGCTGGCCACGGCCTTGCGCCGCCTGACGGATCAAGACCTTGAAGAAACCGTCAGCACGCGCTTGCTGGTGGTGGCAGGCCGCCTGATCGTGGCCGGGCTGGACGAACGCACCGCCTGCCGCGCCGCCATCGTCGATGCCCTCACCGACGACCACGACACCGCCGCCGCCCTCGATGAAGTCGTGCAGGCCGTGTGGGCGCCGCAAGACTGAACGGGTTCAAAAAAGCCGCAACAACGGAGCAAGCATCATGGAAGAGTGGGTGGGCGAACGCTGGCACCGCCTCATCATGCGCGTGGCGGACCCTTCCTTCATGGAAGCGGCCGTGCCGCTGGAGGACGTGACCCGTGCCGTTGAATTGCTGTTTCGCGCAGCCGGGGGCGACGCTGCCGTGCGCGTGGCGACCGCTTCGGCACAAAAAATCGGCGGACGGCGCAGCTGGGTTCAGAAAATTGCGGGCTATGGCGAGCGCGCCGCCGTCACCTCGCTGGACGGCGAAACCCTGGCCTTGCCGCCAACTATTGCCGTGTTCGACAGCCGCGAACTCAACCGTGCCCTTTACCTGTGGCTAGCCGCTCTTGCCGCCAGTCATGAAACCACGTCTGCGGGCTGGCTGGCCGACAACGTGGCAGCTGCCCGCCGCGCCCTGCGCACCTACCCCGGCCTGCGCGAGCGCTTTTGCCGCCTGGTCGATGCCCACCTGGCCCAGCGCACCCCGCCCGAAAAAATAAAAAGCACGGCAGGCCAGCGGGCCGAGCGCGCCATCGTGCAAACGCTCAAGGCCCTGCGCGACTTCGCCGCCGCCGGCCCCCAATCGCCAGCCTGGAGCGACCCGGCCCAGCCGCTGCCTGGCGTACCGGAAAACACGGCCATCGTCCACGCCGTCGATACCGCGCCCGTCTGGCTCTGGCTGCTTCATGCCGCCCCCCCGCCCGCCGGCCCCGCGCGCGACGACGACCTCGACGCCGCCCGTCCGCGCAACAACAAACACACCCAGCAAGACAACAAGCGCCGCCGCGCCAGCCGCACGCAAGACACCAGCAACCGCAACGGGCTGATGATGTTCTTCCGCGCCGAATCCATCTTGAGCTGGGGCGAATTCGTGCGCGTCAATCGCGCGGGCGACGACCAGGACGATCACGACGCCACCAAAGTGGCCGACGACATGGACGAACTCGCCATCGCCAAAGGCGGCGAAACGCTGGCCGCGCGCGTCAAGTTCGACCTCGACCTGCCCAGCGCCGCCTGGGACGATCTGCCTGTGGGCGAAGGCGAACCCCTGCCCGAATGGGACTTCAAAGCCCACACACTGCGCCCCGACGTATGCCGCGCCCAGCGCCTGCGCCCCCGCGCCGAAGACAAAACCGCAGAAGCCAGCGCAGAAAAAGCCAGCGGCACAACAGCCGACACCGCCCAGCAGGCGGCGCAAGCGCAATCCGGCGACGACCCCAAAAAACGCGAACCGAGTGCCATCGACCGCTACAAACTCCGCGCTACCGAACGCCAGGTGCGCCGCCGCTTTGAAGCCCTGCGCGCCGGCCCCCGCTGGCTGCACGGCCTGCTGCAAGGCGAAGAGCTGGACCTGGATGCCTGGGTGCGCTTCCGCGTAGACCATCACGGCAGCCACCACAGCGAATCGCCCCCCATCTTCTCGCAGCGCATGCGCACCGAGCGCAGCCTGGCCAGCGTCGTGCTGGCCGACATCTCGCTCTCCACTGACGCCTACGCCACACAAGACGACCGCGTCATCGACCTCATCCGCGACAGCCTGCTCGTCTTCGGCGGCGCGCTCGACAGCGTTGGCGACCCCTTTGAAATGCTCGGCTTCTCGTCCGTGCGCCGCAACGTGCGCATCCACGAACTCAAACGCTTTGGCGAAAGCTGGGACACCGCCGCGCAAGAGCGCGTGGCCGCCATCAAACCCGGCTACTACACCCGCATGGGCGCGGCCATCCGCCACGGAACCAAACGCCTCAGCCAGCGGCCCGAACGCCAGCGCCTGCTGCTCATTCTCTCCGACGGCAAGCCCAACGATCTGGACCAATACGAAGGCCGCTATGGTCTGGAAGACACCCGCCACGCCGTGCACGAAGCCCGCCAGGCCGGCCTCGTGCCCTTCTGCGTCACCATCGACCAGCAGGCGCACGACTACCTGCCGCACCTCTTCGGCTCACGCGGCTTTGCCCTCATCCACCGCCCCGAGCAACTCGCCCGCGCGCTTACACAGGTGTATGTAAAGCTCACCGCCGCCGCCCGGTAGCTGTCGTTTCTCAACACATTGTTTCCGTCAAAGCCCAGGCGAGTAGCGGGAGGTTTGTGCGCAGCAGCTGAGTGAAGGCGATGGAAGTTGTCATGATGCATCCAAGGTGCCAGTTCCCGGGCGCGATGCTCTGAAGCGGGATAGCGGCAAGCGCAGGCCCAGTCGCGCAGCAAGGTCTGGATGAAGCGCCCGGCCTTGCCATTGGTTCTGGGCGTGTAAGGCCGGGTTCGCAGGTGCTTGATCTTCAGCCTTCGCAGCAGTTTGGCAAAGCGCCTGGATTTGCAGGCCGGGCCGTTGTCGGTCATCACCCGTTGAGCCTTCACACCCGGCGCCTTGTAGTAGCGCAGTGCCGCCAACAGGTGCTGGCAGGCGCTTTGTGCCGTCTCATCGGGCGGCATGAGGCTGAAACCCACGCGCGAATGCTCATCGATGGCCACGTGCAGCGCCTGCCAGCCGGCGCCGGATGTGTGGCGGGTTCGACCGCCTGTCACCCGATGGCCGGGTTGATCAAAACGTGCAAGCTTTTTGGTATCCAGGCGCAGTAGCTGGCCTGCTGACAGGCGGCGCCTCTTGCAGCGGTGGCAGGCGCGCCACAGCGTGCTGACAGGCCCGTGCCACGGAGCTGCTGGAGATGTCCGCCTGCTCGGCGATCTGCGCGTAGCTCAGGCGCAGGGTGCGCCGCAGGGCCACGGCGCGCTCGATCTTGTTCGGATCGCTGCGCTGAGGACTGCGTCCGGGTCTTGAGCTGCGGTCAAGCGGGCCGCAAGCGCCTCCGGTATCAAAGCGGCGCTGCCACTTGCGGGCGGTACGGACGCTGATGCCGGCAGCCTGGGCTGCCGCTTCAAACCGATCAAGACAATTTGAGCAACCAAATGGGCTCGCCCTTTGGGCGTCAATGAGGCATTCTCATGGGTGTTCATCCGGGGTTCTCTGAAGTTGATGTGGCTTGAGAACCTCCATCTTGCTTCACCTCGGGTGAACAACCTGTTGGGAAACGACACTTAGCGCGTCTGCCCGCCTTGGCATGCACTTGCTGGCGCAGCAGCGCCAGCAGCACGTCCCACACGCCGCGCTGACGCCAGCGGGCAAAGGTGTTGCAGGCCTGTTTCCAGGGTGGGTAGTCCTTGGGCAGCGCGCGCCACTGGCAGCCGGTGGCTTGCAGCGAGTTGCCCGCCAATTGATGCGCATCAATGCGAAAGCAAGGCAATTTGCATCGAATGGTCACGTGGCAACCGCCCCTTTCTCCTCGGCCGCTCCTCGGGCGCTGCGCCAAAACCCAGGGTATCCACTTATATCCGCGCCTCCATTTCGGGCCATCTGCATAGTTACCCCAGCTATCGCAAACCTACGTGAAATGTTTGAATAGCCATGTTTTCAACCCAAGCAAGAAGCAACGCTATGGCAACCCTGACCAGGGCAAGCTTTCAGACCGCTTACAACATTCAAAGCCGCAGCCTGGATGACGGCATTTTGGGCGTATCACGCAATGGCAATCTGCACAAGACGCTGGATGAACTCCGGCAGCTTCAGCCCGGCGAGCGAAAAGGCGTGCTGACCAATCTGTCAAATGCTGCCCTCAATGAATTGGCCAGTGACGTCAATGCCGCAGGCATCTTGGGCGCTGGCGGCCTGTCGCATGATGAAAAGCGCACCCTGTTCGACACGCTGGCCGAAAGCAGCACAGGCAAAGACCTGGCCCGCCTGGCCAGCGCCTTTGACAGCCGGGATGACACGCAGCTGCTGGCCGAGTCGGTTGCCAATAAGGGTTCGCTGCAAAGCCGCAGTGCCTATATCGAAGCCATGTCGCCCCGCACGGCTGACAATGATTACGGACGCCCTTTTGCCCTTGGCGTAGCCATAACGGAAAAAGTGGACAAAGATGCCAAAGCCATCCTGACCGTGCTCAACAGCTTTGACACGGGCACATCCGAAGGCCGCGCTTCATTCGATCAGGCCATCAACAATCTGCCTCAATCTGTGCTGAACAATGTGGCAAAAGCAGGCATTAATGAAACGATTTATTCAATCGACAGCAGAAACCATGGCGTGTCCTATCAGCCCGAAGCCATCAACAAACTGCTGGAGCGGGCCGCAAAAAGCGAAGGCGCTTCCGTCAAGGGGAAATTATTTTCTTCTGCTGCGAATATCGTATCCGGCATGCGCGCCATTCAAAACACCCCTCTTGCGGTCTCGGCGCCAGTGGCCAACCCCCATATTCAGGGCATTACGGCGCGCATGACGGCCCTGATGAATACGGATGCGCGAGGCGTCACTTGGCAGCTAAGCGACACGGATGAATATGGTAAAAACCTAAGCACTTATATTTTAGGAGTGCTCCGTAATGACCAGGCAGGGGGTGGCAAGATTCTGGGTGAACAGCTCGCCCAGCTACAAGGCGCTGGCACGGGGCTGTCTCCTGCTGACTTCTTCAAACAAATGGCCCCAGGTTATGACGGAGACCTTTATTACAAAAATGCTGAAACGCTTGGCTACTATGTCGGAGCCATGCGCGCGGGCATTGACAAACTCAATACCGACGGCACAAAGACCGGTGCCATCGTCAAATCCATTCTGAGCGCCAGCATTAGCGCTGCTAGCATGGGCCGCGTTTCTGGCACGGTTTCCGGCCTGACCAGCCTCATGGTAGATCAAGCAGTCGAAGAAGCTAATGGCGAGCGCACAAAACTTGCACAAGCACTACAGACACTCGCTTTTCCCGTGGATGTCAATGGGAAACGCTATCACGGACCAGCTACGTCAGTTTTTGACAGCAAGGTGGAGTTAGTTCGTCATCAATAAGAACTGCAAATATGGTTAGAGCGGGGCGCGCACCTGTCCCGCATGTGCACGACCCGCTCAATAGCCTATTTGGATTCCTGCGCATTATGCTCCTGCTTTTGCGTTATCTATTAATTACGGCTTTTTCCTTGGCGTTCATGTCATGCTCACGCGATATGACAGATTTGAGATCCATCCCAATTCCTGGAGTAAACCCCCAGCCCTTTCAGAATGAAAGCACACTGCCGCTCAGGCTGGCCGTGATTGACCTAGCCGACAGCTTTGTCGCCAAAGGAGCCACGCGCGGTGTAGATGGGCAGAGGTTGGCTGCTGATGCCTCGATCACCAATGAAGAAATCGCTCTGTCCGTGGATAAATCGCTGGGCACGGGCTGGCAGCGCAGCGCAGGATTTGATTTCAGCAGACCGCATATTCACATCATGGTTTGGGAAACCACGGGGCGGCATAAACGCTTCTACGCCATTGCGGCCTGGGATGAAGCGTACACCAATATGGAAGGAGGCAAATACAGGCCGATGCAGTCAGTGTTTTCTCGCTATTAGGCGGACATAATCTTTCTTATGGCGAACAGAGCAATAGCGATCACACAATAATCTGCCATAAATGGCTTAAAAAGCAGGCAAACACCATGCGCTTTCAATTGTTCTTTACTCGGCCTTCATTCATTCTCATCCTTATACGCCGCCTGTTTGTTTTGAGTCTGCTTGCAGCCGTGCTGTCCGCATGTTCGCCGCCCGACAGAACCGATCTGCTTTCACTGCCCATTCCAGGCGTAAAGTTTTTCCCTTTCCGTGACGAAAGCTCCGTGCCGCTTATGGAAACAGTTGTTGAACTGGCCGAAAGCTTCGTTAAAAGGGGAGCGAAACGCGGTATCAATACGCCAAGGCTGGCTGCCGATGCCACAACCACCGATGAAAACATCGCCCGCTCCGTGGATGAGTTGCTGGGGCCAAGCTGGAAACGCAGCGAGGGGTTTGATTCCAGCAGGCCGCATATTCACGTCATGGTCTGGGAA
>ERZ773077.801-NODE-801-length-22863-cov-11.548316_pt1 | contig 22863 bp, 16 predicted proteins | sample MGYA00580612_ERZ773077 | MGnify/ENA primary metagenome ERZ773077 (study PRJEB29015, sample SAMEA2737971) | human oral metagenome | biome: human oral; feature: human-associated habitat; material: dental | place: China | collected 2021 ...
ACCACCTAAACCAGCCGACAAGCCCCACCTACAACACCCTCAAACACGAAGAGCCATGATACGATGGCGACATCAGACTGCACCACAAAAGGAGAGCATTTTGACTGACCAGAGCGTAGTCGTCATTACCTTCACCGAGTCCTCCAAGGCGTACGAAGTTCTCAGTGACCTCCGCCAAGCCTCCGCGGAAGGGAGGATCGACGTCGTCTCAGCACTCATCGCGGAACGCGAGGAGGACGGACACCTGCACCTGGCGGAGGGATCGGACGCGACGATCGGCGAGGGCACGGCAACTGGGGGCCTCATCGGCCTGATTGTCGGTCTGCTCGGCGGCCCACTCGGCATGCTCCTGGGATGGGGTGCAGGTTCCGTTATCGGAAGCCTGAGCGACATCGACCATGCTGACAAGCGTGAGACCGTCCTCGGCGACCTCAGCGCCCGCGTCGCTCCCGGAACAACGGCCATCCTCGCCCAGGTATCTGAGGTGACGCCCGAGGTGCTTGACAACATCTCAACGAAGTTGGGTGGAACTGTGGCCCGCCGCCCCGTCTCCGAGGTGCTGGCCGAACTCGAGGCCGCCGAAGCAGCTGCAGAAGCAGCGGATCGCGAGGCACGCCGTACCATTCGCGACAAACGCCGCGAAGAGCGCAAAGAAGCATGGGACAAGCGAGTCGCTGATCTCAAGGAGCACTTCAAGCGCTGAGCACAACACTTTAAAGCGGGCTGCACGCATCGATGTCTCGATGCGTGCAGCCCGTCGTCATTGGCACTGGTGGGGAGAACGGTCGGCACGCCCCAAGGATGCAAGCCCTCTCGCAGATACCTTACGACGAAGCGTCCGGCTGCTGGGCCGCGGCAAGGATGGGCGCCCCCTTCTCAGGCGGATCTCCCTGGCCGACCACAGCGCCGGACTTCATGTCAAAGGCGACGACCTCAGAGTCGTAGTCGTCGTTCGGCGCGGTGGCCAGCTCAACCCTCTGAAGAGTCCGATTTCCCAGGACGGCCGCCAGAACCGGCGCTGCGGCGTCAACCTCCACACCCTTTCCGTACTCACCGAGTCCCCACACTCTCAACTGGGTCACCTGGTTGATATCATCATGCGCATCCAGGTCCACCGTCGCATCGACTCGCTTATCTGCCGGGATGGCATCAAGGACGCTCTTGATCGGCACGGAGGTGAGGTCAACGCCTTTGGAGTGAGTGACGTGACAATAGGATGAGCCCACATGAATACTCTGCTCGGTCTTGAGCGAACCCACACCGACAACCGGAGATGTTAGCGGAAGAATGAAGTTATCCGGAAGGGTTTTCACGCCTTGGTAGCGTAGCCGGATTTCATTCCAGGAGATCTCCACGCTCTCCACCTCCGAGGAGACCACCTTCATGGCAGCCGGCACGGCCCTCTCGGAGTCATCCATCGGCAGATGACAGGACATCGACGTCGCGCCCTGGGTCCATGTGACGTCAAGTTCCACCTTGTCGGAGTCAGCCAGATTCACTACTTCGTTTCGAGCATTGCGAATGATGGCGAGGACTGAATCCTGTCCGGGATCACCCTTGAGGTTGACGATCACATCCCAGCGATCATCGGTCACGAGCCCCGGATCCACATCAACCTCAACGGACGTGACACCATCAAGACCGGACAAATACTTGCGCACCTTCCTCTTCTTCTTACTGAGAGCCAGAGCGAAAGGTGAGCACCCGCCCACTCCGAAAGCAAGAGACACTGCACCCAGTGCCAGCACCTCACGACGTCGAATACTCATCAACCTCACTCCCCTTCCCTTCATCATGCTTGCATGTGCACGTCAGGCAGAGACGCTTTGGAGTCCGCTCCCCATCAGGACGCAGAGGCAACCACCTGTTGGGCGGCGGCAAGGATGGGCGCCCCCTTCTCGGGCGGGTCCCCCTGGCCGACCACAGCGCCGGACTTCATGTCAAAGCCAACCACCCTGGGCTGGACTTTGCTTTCCACCGAGGTACTCAGCTCCACCCGCCGGAGCGCCTGGTTGCCGAGGACTGTGGCGAGGACCGCGGCATCTGGCTGAACATCCTCATCCTGCCAGTCATTCGCCCATTTCTTGAATATGAGACGGGCCTGGTGGCTGTTCTTGTCTTCCGCCTCCAGGCTCAGGACCGCTCCGTACCGCTTATCGGAAGGAATGGCTTCCAGTGCACGTTTGATCGGCACGGATGTGAGGTCCTTACCCTTGGCATGGGAGATGAAGCAGTGAGACCGTCCAACCAGGATACTCTGCTCGACCCTCAGGGAGCCGAGGCGCAGCACTGGGGAGGTGGGCGACAGGATGAAGTGATCCGGGAAAGTCTCAGTAGTCCGGTACTCGAAGGATATTCTCTCCTCCTCGATCTGGACTCGCTCCATGCCGGGCGACACCGCCTCCACCGTGGCGGAGGCTGCCTTGTCAGCATCCTTCATCGGCAGGTAGCAGAAGACGGAGGCCTTAGCCTGGGCCCAAGTGACAACCATCCTCACCTCACTGGCCCCGGTCAGGCGCAGCACCTCGGCGTAGGCGTCCCGCACAACTGACGACACCGATCCCACAGACGGATCATCCTTGAGCCGCACGTCCACAATCCAACGATCCGGCTCTGAGAACTCCGGGTGCACCTCCACCCGTGCGGATGCCACGGCGTCGAGCCCGGAGAGGTACTGCTGCACCTTCCGCTTCCGTCTCTTGCGCGCCATGGCCATGGGCGAGCACCCGGCCACTGCGAGAGCAAGAGACGCGGCCGTTACGGCCAGGACCTGACGACGTCGCACGCTCATCAGACGTCACTCCGTCGCGTCGATAACACCTGGCGCACTCTCCTGTCACAGGGAACCATCAGATTCATGCTCCCCTCACAACTAAGAGCCAGACTCCCGTGCTGCCGCCAGAACCTCCCTACCCTTTTCAGGTGGATATCCGGCATCGAAGTCACCCGATTCCATCTCGAAGCGCACCCCTTCTGTTCCACCAGAACTCCGGTCCGACACGCTTGAGACGTAAAGCGACTGAAGTGCCTGATTCCCTGAGACGATATTAAGGACCTTAGCGGCAGCAGTGACATCAAGACCATCCGACACCGTCCCAAAAGCAGAGACATCGAGCGTTGGCTTCTCATACACGTGATGATCGTCCGTTAACTCAACGGTGGCCTCATCCCTATATTTAGAATCGACAACATCCACAACCTCACGGAGAGGAACGGAGGTGAAATCAACAGTGTCCGTACGCACCTTAATGGTCATACCATCGAGATCAAAACTGTCATCTACACCCACCCCAGATCGTGGCACCATGATGACATCAGTCGGGAACTCCTTGACGTCACCTCGACTCACCGAGATGTGATGACCTCCAACATTCATAGACTTCAAATTGGGCTTCGCCAGATCCCGAAGATAATCGAGCGTCGCCTCACTCTCCCCCTTCTCTGAGAGAGACCACGACACCAAGGCGCCATTCTGCTTCCACGACACCGACAGCGAGAAGTATGTCTTCCCCACGGCCCCCTCGACCCGACGATAGGCGTCTTTGAGGACGGCGAGAGTCTCTTCTCTTCCGGGATCATCGTTAAGACTGATCAGCACCGTCCAAGAATCACCTATCTCGAAATTGGATTTTACCTGCGCGTTCACTGACTTGACGGCATCGAAGCTCTTCAAGGACTGCGTAATCCGGCGGCGAGCCCGAATATTTCCCGGAGCCAACGACCCGCAGCCCGACATCGCCAGCAGCGTCAACGAGCCGACACCCGTGAGAATCGTGCGTCTCGGGAGGCTCCGTCCGCCCGCCAGCCCCATCACAGCGGTACCGATTCACTCGAACGCGACAAGAAGAGCGCAATGAACAGGAACCGGATGATGCTGCGTCGACGATGAGCCATGGCGCCACCTTAGGTCCTCGCTCCGGCACGCGGGATGGGGATCGTTCCCCGTAGACCGGGCACCTCCGACACAGTCCCATCACGCCTGGTCTCGTGGCGGTGGAGCCCGACCTTTCTCACCGTATGCTTCTCCTCGTGAGTCAGTCGCGCATCGCAGAGATTCTGGACGGCCTGTACTTCGAGGCGAAGACGCAGCGGGGCAAGGGCACGAGTTTCGAGCGCCTGGTGCGCCAGTTCCTTCTCACGGATCCGCGCTACGCCGAGCGCTTCGACGAGGTGTGGATGTGGAGCGACTGGCCGGACCGGGGTACGCGCCCGGACCACGGCATCGACCTGGTGGCCCGCGAGCGCGAGACCGGCGAGCTGTGCGCCGTCCAGTGCAAGTTCTATGACCCGCAGACGGGAGTCATCACCAAGAACGACGTCGACTCCTTCCTGGCGGAGTCGGGGACGGGCGAGTTCACTTCCAGGCTATTCGTGTCCACCACGGAGCGCTGGAACTCGGCTGCGGAGGAGACGGTGTCCCGTCAGGCTATCCCGGTCTCCCGGGTCGGCCTGGAGGACCTGTTCAACTCCACGATCGACTGGGACTCCTTCAGCCTGGAGACCCCCGAGGTCATGGTTCGCACCGGTGGCAAGAGCCTGCGCGAGCACCAGAAGCGGGCATTGGACGCGGTGAGCGCGGGACTGTCCACGGCGGACCGGGGCAAGCTCATCATGGCGTGCGGAACCGGCAAGACCTTCACGTCCCTGCGCATTGCGGAGGCCATGGTGGGCCCCGGCGGCCGGGTGCTGTTCCTCGTGCCCTCCATCGCCCTGCTGTCCCAGACCCTCATGGAGTGGAGTGCCGAGTCGGAGGTGCCGCTGCGCTCCTTCGCGGTCTGCTCGGATGCGAAGGTCGGCAAGGGGCGCAAGCGCACCAGCCTGAGCGAGGACATCTCGGTGGTGGACCTGGCGATCCCAGCCACCACGGACGGAGCGGCGCTCGCCAACCGCCTGACGCGCCGCCCCGCCCCGGTCAACGGGACGGCCCCGATGACGGTGGTCTTCTCCACCTACCAGTCGATCGACGCCGTCGCTCAGGCCCAGGAACTCGGCGCCCCCGGCTTCGATCTGGTGATCTGCGACGAGGCCCATCGCACGACCGGCGCCACCGTCTCGGGCATGGACGAGTCCGCTTTCGTCCGCGTCCACAACGACGACTACCTCCACGCGTCCAAGCGTCTCTATATGACGGCGACTCCCCGCATCTATGACGACACAACCAAGGCGCGCGCCGGTCAGAAGAACGCAATCCTCGCCTCCATGGACGACGTCGAGACCTACGGTGAGGAGCTTTTCCGCCTGGGCTTCGGTGAGGCGGTCTCCCGTAGCCTCCTGACCGACTACAAGGTCCTGGTCCTCACGGTCTCAGAGGACCAGATCGCCGATCAGATGCAGTCCTCCTTGGCTCAGGACGGACAGCTCACGCTCGACGACGCCGCCCGGATCGTGGGCTGCTGGAACGCCTTGGCCAAGCGCAGTGTGGACACGGCCGACTACGGCAAGGACATCCAGCCGATGCGCACGGCGGTGGCCTTCGCCCGCGACATCAAGACCTCGAAGCGCTTCGCCTCCTCCTTCAGGAACGTGGCCGAGGACTACCGGCTCACGCTCACCGACGATCCCGAGGTGCCTGAACTGCCCGACGACGCGGACGGCGTCGACTCCGATACCCCGTCTCAGAAGCGGCTGGGATCCGTGGAAGTTCGCCACGTGGACGGCTCCATGAACATCATGGAGCGTACCAGTCTGCTGTCCTGGCTCTCGGGCGATCTGGGCGCGCCGGCGCCGACCCGGCAGGCGTCGTCGACCGCGGAATCAGAGGGGCCGGAGGGGACGTCCGTGTCCTGCCGAATCCTGTCCAACGCCCGGTGCCTGTCCGAGGGTGTGGACGTCCCGGCCCTGGACGCGGTCATGTTCCTGTCCCCGCGCAAGTCCCAGGTGGACATCGTTCAGTCCGTGGGGCGGGTGATGCGCCTGGCTCCGGGTAAGCAGTACGGCTACATCATCCTGCCGGTGGCGATCCCGCCTGGGATGTCGCCCGAGGACGTTCTGTCTGACAATGACACCTTCCGGGTGGTGTGGGAGGTGCTTCAGGCGCTGCGCGCTCACGATGAGCGCTTCGACGCCATGGTCAACAAGATCGATCTCAACCAGTCCAAGCCGGACAAGATCGCCATCATCGACCCCTTTGGGGCTGCCGCTGACGACAGCGACTCCTCCAGTGCTCCGGCGCATCAGCAAGCGGCCTTCGACCTGGGGGCGCTCGGCAAGTGGCGGGAGGCGATCTACGCCCGCCTGGTCCAGAAGGTCGGCTCGCGGCGTTACTGGGAGCAGTGGGCCAAGGATGTTGCCGCCATTGCGGCCCGTCACCGTAAGCGCCTGGCCAAGCGGGTGCAGGACCCGGAGGTGGCGGCAGAGTTCGAGCGCTTCCTGGCGGCTCTGCGCGCCAATCTCAATGACTCGATCACCGCGGAGTCCGCGATCGACATGCTCTCCCAGCACCTGGTGACCAAGCCGGTCTTCGATGCGGTCTTCGACGGCTACGACTTCGCAGCCGAGAACCCGGTGGCGCAGGTGATGGGTCGGATGCTCCGGGTCTTGGACGGATCCAACCTGGAGGCGGAGACCGAGCAGCTGGAGGGCTTCTACGAGTCGGTCCGTGAGCGCTGCGCGGGCATTGACAACGCGGCCGGCAAGCAGCGGGTCATCACCGAGCTCTACGAGAAGTTCTTCTCCCTGGCCTTCTCCAAGACGGCCAAGTCGCTAGGGATCGTCTACACGCCGGTGCAGATCGTGGACTTCATTCTGCGCAGCGTGGACTGGCTGGCACGCACCCACCTGGGGCGCGGCATCACAGATGAGGGTGTGCACGTGCTCGACCCCTTCACCGGGACGGGGACCTTCATCGTTCGGCTCCTGCAGTCCGGCCTTATCAGCAAGGCGGACCTGGCGCGCAAGTACGCGGGCGAGCTGCACGCCAACGAGATCCTGCTGCTGGCCTACTACATTGCGGCAGCCAATATTGAGGTCACCTACCGCGACCTCATGCGCAGCGACACCCCGCTGGCCGACGGTGAAGAGAGTGACCCGGCGCAGGCGGGGTACACGCCTTTCGACGGGATCGTCCTGGCCGACACCTTCCAGATGACCGAGGACGGAGACACGCTGGATCAGAGCGTGTTCGTGGCCAACAACGACCGGGCCACGGCCCAGTTGGAGTTGAAGAGTATTCAGGTAATCATCGGCAACCCGCCCTACTCGGTGGGGCAGGAGTCCGCCAACGACAACAACGCCAACCAGCACTACCCATCCCTGGACGCCAAGATCGAGACGACCTACGCGGCTCGCTCCACAGGCACCAACAAGAACTCACTGTACGACTCCTACCTGCGGGCCATCCGCTGGGCCTCGGATCGCGTCGGGGAGGCCGGGGTCATCGGCTTCGTCACTAACGGCGGCTTCATCGACGGCAACACGGCCGACGGCGTGCGCCTCACCCTGGCCGAGGAGTTCTCCCACCTCTACGTCTACAACCTGCGGGGCAACCAACGCACTGCGGGTGAGCTCTCTCGGCGGGAGGGAGGCAAGGTCTTCGACTCCGGTTCCCGCGCGACCGTGGCCGTCACCTTCCTCGTCAAGGACCCGGCGCATGAGGGACCGGCTGTTCTGCACTACCGGGATATCGGTGACTACCTCTCCCGGGAAGACAAGCTGCGGATCGTCGAGGAGTCGCAGATCGACACCCTGAAGTGGGAGACCATCACCCCAAACGCCCAGGGCGACTGGATCAACCAGCGTGACCCGAGCTACGAGTCCTGGCAGTCCATCGGTGAGGGACAGGCACCGATCTTCGCCTCATACTCTCGTGGCGCCGAAACTGGGCGAGACGCATGGGTCTACAACTTCTCGCTGCCGGGGCTGCGCGACTCGGCACAGCGGCTCATTGAGACGTACAACGAAGAGCGCGAACGCGTCCACCGCACCCGAGCAGCCGACCTGAAGGCCGGGGCGAAGGTCCGCGATCTTGTCACGAACGACGAGACGCGGATCAAGTGGACGTCGGGCCTCTACAGTGACCTGGCGAAGAACCGTGCCATCAGCTACAACGCGGGAGCCACCTACTGCGGCCTGTACCGCCCCTTCTGCAAGCAATGGCTCAACGCCTCCGATGGCATCATCCACCGTCCCGCTGTTTTGCGCCGCTACTTCCCGACACCCGGCCACGACAACATCGGTTTCTACGTCGTAGGCGCAGGCTCGGACAAGCCATTCTCCTGCATGGCAACAGATCAGATACCAGACCTTGCATTTTGGGGGTCGAGCAGCGGCCAGTTCTTCCCGCGCTGGACGTGGGAGCCGGCGGGTGGTCGTCATGCGGCAGAGTCAGGCATGCTGGACCTCTCCGGCGGAGAGGATACGAAGGAGTCCGGAGCCACTGTCGGGCAGGAGGGCGAGGTGCTGGGCGGGTACCACCGGGTAGACAACATCACCGACGCCACGCTGCGCAGCTACCAGGTCACCTACGGGCCGGAGGTGACCAAGGATGACGTCTTCTACTACGTGTATTCCCTCTTGCACTCCCCGGAGTATCGGACGCGGTATGGCGCAGACCTGAAGAAGTCATTGCCTCATATCCCGCTGGTGGCGAGCCGGGAGGACTTCGTCGCCTTCACCACGGCTGGGCGCGGTCTTGCCGACCTGCACCTGGATTACGAGTCCGTGGAGCCCACACCATTGCGACTCGTCCTCGATGGCCAGGAGGTGCCCTGGGATCTGCGGGAAACAATCCCACCAAGCATGCTTCATGTTGACAAGATGCGCTATGCCCGGGTGCGCCAGGACGGCAGGCTGCAGGACGACAAGACCTCGATCGTCTACAACGAGCATGTAACGATTTCCGGTATTCCCGCCCAGGCGCAGGACTACCTGCTGGGGTCGCGCAGTGGCCTGGACTGGCTACTGGACCGCTACCGTGTGAGCACCGACAAGGCTTCCGGGATCGTTAAGGATCCCAATGACTGGATGGCCGAGGGCGCGGGCGGCGGCCCCACTGCCTCGGCGCAGCCCCTCTACCTCCTGGACCTCATCGCCCGCATCACCACCGTCTCCGTCCAAACCCAGGAGATCGTGACCTCTCTGCCGAGCCTCGAGGTCAAGACGGATGTCTGATCCAACTCTTCTCCGCCTCACACAGCTCAACCCCCAGAATCTGGGCAACCCACCTTACAACCTGGACGTCATCGGCTTTAATAATTCCTGGTGGGAAAACACCTTTCGTGCTCCGACTGAATATTTCTCATTCAGGCTTGGAAAGAACGAAGTGGCTCGTGCGATGATACTTTATCAGACCCTCCAAGACTCCTATATAGGAATCCCAGGACAATTTCAGGCTAGGCTCATCCAGTTTCTGGAAGTGAGAGCCGATTATCGACGCCAGGGCATTGGCGCGCAAGCGGTTTCTCTTTTGTCTGGATTGCATCCAGATCCATACCTAGTAGCCTTTTCGTCAGAAGCAGACATTTTCTGGAGCAGAATCGGATGGACGTGGCACCCCCGCAAGGATGGTGAAACGAAGCACTTCATGAGACTCTACGCCCGGGAACTCTGAAGCAGCATCACCGCAAAACGCAAGGTGGACTCAGATTCCCGAGAATACCCCATAATCACCTACACCACCGAAGAGCACCTGCGGCAGGTCACGGCGCACAGTCGCACCTCCGGCGACGAGGACGCCTTCTACTCCGTCGCCCTGCAGGTCGCTGCTCGGGAGGCTCGGCAGGGACACCACCGACTCGTCTCTGACATCAAGAAGGCAGTCGGCCCGTCTCGTCAGCGAGCGCACACGCCTCTTGCCACGGTCGCCGCGCATCGCTAGGCCAGTCTGGATGGCTCCGCAGAGAGTCGCGACGGAGCGGCCACCCCGGGAGTCCCCCTACCACCCCGAAGCCGAGCCATGCTGCGCAGCTCCTCACCCTTCCTCCACATGACACGACTCTCACAACACTCTGGTTTTCCAGTTGGAAACAGTGTTACGATCTAGGTAACTGTTACGAACCAGGTAACATACGACCATGGAAGTGAGGTACGTCGACCGCAAGATCGAGAAGATCTGCACCAACGAGCGCGAGATGAGGCGCAAGTTGAGCCAGGATGTGGCCAAACGGCTACGACTGCGCATCGCAGAGCTCTACAACGCCGAGTCCTTCGATGACCTCCTCCAGGGCATCGGACGGTGGGAAACCTTGAGCGGTGACCGCGTAGGCCAGTGGTCAGCCCGTCTCACCGCCAACTGGCGACTAATCGTCACCGATGAAGGTGGCACTCCTGTCGTCGCCTGCGTCATCGAGATCGTCGACTACCACTAGACCACCACGCACCTGAAAGGAAGGCAGGCATGGCCACGTACGCCGCACACCCCGACTACGTCGTGCCTACCGGGGACTTCATCGAGGAGTGGATGGAAGAGGAGGGCATCAATGCCGCTGAGCTTGCCCGCCGACTTGATGTGAGCCGAAAGCACATCAGCGAGCTGCTCCGAGGTAAGGCCCCCCTCAGCCACGACATGGCGCTCAGGCTGGAGAACACCACCGGTGTCCCTGCCCGCATCTGGAACCTTCATGAAACCGGATACCAGGCGGCTCTAGCCCGCCAGGCTGCGGACGCGAAGCTGATCGCCCAGTACGACCGCGCCAAGGAGTTCCCCCTGGGCTACCTTCGCAAGCACTCCTTCATTACCGCCCCCGCACGAGACAAGGCCGGGACCGTGCGGGGGCTGCTCCAGTTCTTCGGCATCTCCTCGATGGACGCCTTCCAAGCCACCTGGAATCAGGGCGCTGTCGCGTATCGCCGTTCCGCCGTCGGGCACCATGACCCCCACCGCCTGGCCACCTGGCTCCGGGCAGCGGAACAAAACTGCACTCCAGGAGATTTCCCCGCCTACGATCGCGAAAGCCTGGAATCAGCCCTTCCCGAGCTCCGCTCACTCACAGTCGAGGATCCTGCGCAGGCCGTTCAGAGGGCCCAGGCTCTTCTGCGGGACTGCGGAGTGGCGCTCACGCTAGTGCCAGCGATGCCGGGGCTCGGCACCCACGGTGCCACCCGCTGGCTCCAAGGGCACCCCCTCATCCAGCTCTCCGACCTGTGGAAGTGCGATGACCAACTCTGGTTCACGCTCTTCCACGAAATCGCTCACGTCCTTCTCCACGAGTCGAATGGCCTCTACCTCAACAATGACCATGACAGCCATGAAAAGGAGGCCGACACCTATGCCTCCCGCTTCCTCGTTCCGGAGGACTACGCGGACAGGCTCCCTCGTCATCGCAACCTTGACGAGGTGAAGGCACTTGCCAAGGAGCTAGGGATCGCCCCCAGTATCGTGCTGGGACAAGCACAGCATCGCACCGGCGACTACGCCTGGGGACACAGCCTCAAGCGGAAGGTGACAATCACAGACCTGGCTGCGTAGATTCCAGCTCACCTCAGACCGCCGAGTCCTCCGTCTAACTCTAACCACATCTCCTTAACGTGGCCGAAGAGTGAGGCGTGTATCGGCAAGACTCTCGTCTCCTGCTTACTCAGCGGTTGGTACGCAAGAAGCCCCGGGCCCACCTGAGTGCAGAACTCAGGTGGGCCCGGGGACCTATCCCTGTGAGAGGTGGGAACTAGCGGCCGGCGTCAGGCGCGGCGGCGGCTCACCAGCAGAGCCCCTCCCATCACGGCGACCACGGCGATGCCCAGAGGCAGGCCAATCCTGACACCGGTGCTGGCCAACGGGCCCCCCGCAGGACCGCCGGCTGCCCCATCGGCCGGGGCCGGCGCCGCCGAGTTGGTGGGCGTGGCCTGCTGGGCCGCACCGGACGGCGAGTTGCCGGCCGTGGTGGAGCTGCTCGCGTCAGCACTGGGCTTGGCGTTCGGGTCCACATTTGCGTCAGCAGCGGGCTTGTCGGCCGGGTCCGCACTCGCCTCAGCACTCGGCTTGGCGCTCGGGTCCGCACTGGCGTCAGCAGCGGGCTTGTCAGCCGGGTCCGCACTCGCCTCAGCACTCGGCTTGGCGCTCGCCTCAGCACTGGGCTTGGCGTTCGGGTCCGCACTGGCGTCAGCGGCCGGCTTCTCAGTCGGAGCGGCACTCGGCGCAGCACTCGGCTCGGCGGAAGGCTTCGCAGTCGCGTCAGCGCTCGGCGTCGGCGACGGCACGGTGAGAGAGGCGTAGGAGCCGAGGAACTTCAGGTCCAGCACCTTCTCGCCAATAGTCACCTTCTGAGACGCGGGAGCCTTCAGGGTGTACCCATCGACCTGAGCCGTGTTCACGTCCTGCTCAATGGTGCACTCCGTGCCCACAGGCAGCTCCGGACCGTTGACCGCCGTGCCATTGGCCTTGGCCTTGAGGGTGCCTTCCTGGCCGTTATCGCAGGTGTAGGTGAAGGTGAACTCCTTGTCCCCGACCTCGGCGCCCTTGACTGTGTTGGTCACCGAGAACGAGCCCTTGGCCTTCGTGTAGGTGTTGGTCATCGTCACCTCGGCCGTCTGATCCTTGACGATGGCGACGGTCTGCGGCTCCGGGGCGGTCAGCGTGTATCCCGCCCGGAATGCGGAGTCGGTGATCTCGGTGACGGTGCAGGTCGAGCCCGCCTGGACCTCCTCGGAGTGCTCCGAGGTCTTCCCACCCTTCACCATCAGGAAGCCCGTGGTGTTGTCAGTGCAGCTGTAGGTGAACAGGAAGGTGGAGTTGCTGAAGTCGCCGTCGCCGGCCAGGGCCTTCGTGATCGTGAATTCACCGTGATCCACGGGCACGGCGTCAGCAGAGTTGCTCAGCGTCACGGTTTCGAGCATCTGCTCCTCAACGGTCGCAGTGTTGGTGCTCTGGCCGTTCACCATGAAGGCCGGCTTACCCCAGACGACACCTTCAGGAGTGACCGAGGCGTTCGTCGGGTCCTCGTTGAACGTGAGGACCGTTCCGGTGGGGAAGATTTCCTTGAACACGGTCTTCGCACCGATGTTGAGGGTCATCTCGAGGTCACCACCAGTACCCTCCTGGTTGAGGGTGCCCGGGGCCTTCCAGCCCGGGTAGGCGCTTGCCTTCGCGTCACCGGGCAGGTCGTAGTTGACACTGACCTTGAAGGTGGTGTCCGCCGCCACCTTGCCGGTCTGGGTTCCGGTGAGGAGCTTGGTGATCTCGAATCCACCGAAGCCGGGCTTCATCTCGACGTTAATGGAGAAGGATGAAGCGTAGTGCACAGCGTAGGAGCCCCGCAGACTGGTTCCCAGCGCGGTGGCGTCGTTCTTGTACCGCACACCGGGCTGCACCTTGCCGTTGTCGGTGTTGGGGGTCGACTCGTAACGGACGATGTAGTTGCTGCGCGGCGCGAAGGGACCGGTCACCTTGATGAAGGCGACGTCGCCGTTGAAGGTGACGTCGAGGTCGAAGTCGCCCGCGCCGGTGTTCTGGTCGGCGCCGGAAGCGTCCGTGAGCTGGACGGAGCTGGCGTTCTTGCCCTCAGCGGTGCCGGTCTCCAGCCTCCACTTCGCCTTGTCGGCGACGTACTTCTGTCCGGGGCCGAGCTCGTCGGTGAACATGATGGTCGAGCGGGTCTTGCCGTCCACGCTCAGAGACTGGCCATTCTCCTCGAGAGCCGCCTTGATCTGGTCAGGACCGAAGATCAGCTGCCAGGCAATTTTGTCGGAGTCAGCGGTCAGGTCGCTGGCCCACTTGGTGACCTTCTCCGGCTTGTAGGGGCCTTCGACGTACGCGCCGATCTTGCCGCCGGGAACGGCCACGGGAGTGTCGACACCGTTGGCCTTGATCGACAGGTTGGGCAGATCCGAGGCCCCGTTGGCCACCACCAGTGACGTCCCGTTACCCCGCAGGTCCTTGAAACCCTGGGCGACGATCTTGTCGAGCTCACTGTTGAAGGTGCAGGTGATCTTACGCTCGGCCACCGAGCACTCACCCACCTGCGTGCTGACGCCATCGTGGTTGAGCATCATCGGCTCAGTGATCTTGTCCTTGCTGCGGACCTGCTCGGGCAGTGCGATCTCGAAGGAGTCCCCGCCCTTGGCCTGGGCCTTGCTGGCATCCCAGCTGAACTTCAGCTTGAGGTAGTCACCGCTCTGGATCGCGGTCTTGCTCGGGTCCTCCTCGCCGACGGCGTTTGAGGGGGTCAGTGACAGGTCGGAGACAGTGATCTTCGGGTTGATGGCGGCTCGGGCCTGCATGGGCAGGACCGTCAGCATCGCGGCAACCATCACCACGAGCAGGAGGAGAGCACCTGTGACACGCGCAGGCGCTCTGAGCGCTCTGGGGGCAGGGATCTTTGACACGGCAAACCTTTCGGGAGAAGTCCGGCACTCAATTGATGCGGTGCCGAACTTAAGTTCTATATTTACTAGTATCAATGGCGAAAATCTCACGTGACGGTCACGAATCGGCTGCCGTTTTGCCTCGGAATGATGACGATGATGACGACTTCATCGCTAACCGCTCAGGTGGGAGAAATCGATTTTCGACGGCGCCCACGTCAGCTCATCCCTCAGCCGACCCCAGAGTTGCAGCCAACAACCGATCATCAGCAGTATCGGCCGCAATTCCACCATCCATCCGGCATCCACTCAGCTCCGGACATCACCACGGACACAGACACTGCACCGGCCCCTCAGGCACGTAGTTGACTGAGATAATAGATTCATGAGTCCCACGGTTCGGGTGGGCGAGACCTCCGCCCTTGTCAGCAACCTCGTCAACCAGCTCGTACAGCGGTTGGCGGCCGACGACGCGCCCGAGCGCCTCGTCGTCGGGCTCGCGGGTGCTCCCGGTTCGGGAAAATCAACGATTGCCGAGCAGCTGAAGACCGGGTTGAAAGCAGCGGGCATCTTCGCTGGGCTGGTTGCCATGGACGGCTTCCACCTGTCCAACGCCGTCCTGGACGAGCTGGGGCGCCGCAACCGCAAGGGTGCGCCGGACACCTTCGACGTCGACGGCTACCTGACGACGCTGGACCGGGTGCGGGCCGACGGCGCCCCTCGGGTCCTCGTCCCGGTGTACCGGCGCGACATGCACGAGTCCGTGGCGGCCGGGAGCATCGTCAGCGGCACCGGCGTCGTCGTCACTGAGGGCAACTACCTCGCGCTGGAGACGCGCGGTTGGGGTGCGGCGCGTGAGCGGATCGACCTGCTCATCCACATTGACGTGCCCGAGGAGGTGCTCGTGCCGCGGCTCATCAACCGGCACGAGGACTTCGGTAAGAACCCGCTGGCGGCCGGCCACTGGGTGCGCACCGTGGATCTACCCAATGCTCGCCTCATCGCCACGAGCGTCCACCGCTGCGATGAGGTGTGGCGTGAGCCCGAGGATGAACCCGAGTCCGGCGTCGTCGACGACGACACCGCCGACGACCTCGAGTAGAGCCCCGGCCTGCGCCGATCCCAAAGAGCCCGCGAGGCCACAGACACGGATCACGGTCAGCGGCCCATTCCGAGCCCTCAGCACTCGACGCTCAGGTGCGTCCGCACGATGGACTGAGACGGCGACGTTCCACTCCTCGGACTATCGTCCCCGCACGTATCCCCGCTGACGCTCCATCGATGATCCGAGGCATCCCATAACACCCCCTCCTGACACAGGCGCTGACACCGACGCGGCCTCCGAGAGGAGGCAGGACCGCAGCGCCCGCATCGCGGTGACGGTCTTCCCGCTCATCATGTTCAGCGCCTTCCTCGCCGCCTTCTTCTCGCCCTCCACCTTCGTGCCATTGGCCGGTTACATGACGCCGTTGCTGGCCGTCACGATGCTGGGGATGGGGATGACCCTGTCCATCCCGGACTTCACGATGATCGCCCGTCACCCGAAGCCGGTCATTCTGGGTGTGCTCAGCCAGTACGCGGTCATGCCGCTGGTGGGCTGGAGCGTGGCGAACCTGCTGCCGCTGTCCCCCGAGCTCAAGGTGGGCATCATTCTCATCGGCTGCGTGCCCGGAGGGACGACGTCGAACGTGGTCAGCTACCTGGCCAAGGGCAACACGGCGCTTTCGGTGTCGATGACCGCCTTCTCGACGATGCTGGCTCCCATCGTCACCCCGCTGCTGACCCTGTGGCTGGCCGGCACCTACATGCGGGTGCCAGCCGGGTCGATGGCGCTGTCGATCGTGCAGATCGTGCTGCTGCCGGTGGGCGCGGGCTTGGCCTGCAACGTCTTCTTCCACCGGCAGGTGGCCCGGATCCAGCCGGCGATGCCGTGGGTCTCGGTCGTGGCGATCGCCGCGGTGGTGGCGGCCGTGGCCTCCAAGAGCCAGCCGCTCATCGCCACCGCGGGGCCGCTCATGTTCGCCGCAATCGCCTTGGAGAATGCGACCGGCTACGCCCTGGGCTACGCCGTGGCGCGAGCCTTCGGCGTCTCGCGGGCCGACCGCCGCACGATCGGTATCGAGGTGGGCCTGCAGAACGCTGGGCTCGGTTCGACGCTGGCCCTGCAGTACCTGAGCGCGGCGGTGGCCGCTCCCTGCGCGGTGGCGACCTTCTGGCACACGATCACCGGTTCCCTGCTGGCCATGTACTGGCGCCTGCGCGGGTTCCCGGCCGGTGAGGATCCGCACGCCACCGTGCGCGAGCTGCGCCGTCGCAGCGAGGAGTCGTCACCTGCAGAACGTTGACGACGCCAAGTGAACCAGCATTTCAGCACATCCTGAGCAGGAAGCTCATGTGAGCGGCCGATCAACACCATCCCCACTGAAGCGCTGGCACTTCTCCATCCGATGACCTATCCTTGAACTGCTCAGGGCAGTAGCCCTGTGAAGTAGACCCGGCAGCCTTCCGGACGGTGGGCGAGCCGGGTTTTGCGCATCATCTAGCCAACGGCACAATCTTGAGATCTATGTCAGAGAGCCTGGCTCGCCAAGACCCTCCCTTATTCCAGCACCAGCTGATGGCATCCGGCAGCCACAGTAGAGCCTCCTGATGATCGTGGAAGTGGTCGTACGTACCGCTCCAGCCAGGCCCAAGAGCACTGCGTAGGACTCTCCGGTCAGACTGACAAACCGAGTCATTCTGGTCGAGGACCAGTTGTTGACACTTCCCGTCCCGCAGAGTCTCAGCCAACGCTTGCAGGCATATTGAACGAGCTTCCCGATGCTTCTCCGCGACTTTGTAAAGTTCGGCCTTGATCGACATCTTAGCTATGTCTGCTATCACAGCCTTACGTACTTCCGGCCGCTCTTTGGTGAAGTGGATGGAGCGCTGCCCCGAACGCAAATGCTTACGAAGCATAGTCCTGATCTTGTGAACATCCTGTGGTCGTACGTAGACAGCCGTTATTGAGTATCCACTGACCTCAGATTCGTCAACAAACACCCGGTAGGGCTGACCCTCATCCCAACCGTTCACTCCAGAGACCCTCGACTCACAACCATATCCCCTCACAGCATGCAGGAGACGCAGCCCTCGACCTCGGTGCCGGTCAGGGCGGCCTGGCGCAGGCGGATGTAGTAGAGGGTCTTGATGCCCTTGCGCCACGCGTAGATCTGAGCGCGGTTGACGTCGCGGGTGGTGGCCGTGTCCGGGAAGAACAGCGTGAGACTCAGCCCCTGGTCCACGTGCTGGGTGGCCGCGGCATAGGTGTCGATGATCTTCTCCGGGCCTATCTCGTAGGCGTCCCGGTAGTACTCGAGGTTGTCATTCGTCATGAAGGGCGCCGGGTAGTAGACGCGGCCGATCTTGCCCTCCTTGCGGATCTCCACCTTGGCCACGATCGGGTGGATCGAGGAGGTGGAGTTGTTGATGTAGGAGATCGAGCCGGTGGGCGGCACGGCCTGCAGGTTGCGGTTGTACAGACCGCCCTCCTTGACCTTGGCGGCCAGCTCGGCCCAGTCTTCACGGGTGGGCACATGCGCGCTGGAAGCCGCGAAAATCTCCTTGACGCGCTCGGTGACCGGCACGAAGTCCTGGGTCACGTACTTTTCGAAGAACTCGCCGGTGGCGTAGGTCGAGTCCTCGAAGCCCACGAAGCTCTCCCCGCGCTCCACGGCCATCTCGTTCGACGCCGTCAGGGCGGCGAACAGGACGCTGGCGAAGTAGACGTTGGTGAAGTCCAGGCCCTCCTCGGAGCCGTAGTGGATGCGCTCGCGCGCCAGGAAGCCGTGGAGGTTCATCTGCCCCAGGCCGATGGCGTGCGACTCGTGGTTGCCGCGGTCGATGGAAGGCACGCTGGGCAGGTGGGTCTGGTCGCTGACGGCGGTCAGGCCGCGCACGGCGGTGCGGATCGTGCGAGCGAAGTCCGGGGAGTCCATCGTCTTGGCGATGTTGAGGCTGCCCAGGTTGCAGGAGATGTCCTTGCCCACGTGGGCGAAGGTGAGGTCCTCGTTGAGCTCGCTGGGCTCGGAGACCTGGAGAATCTCGGAGCACAGGTTGGACATGACGACCTTGCCCTTGATGGGGTTGGCCCTGTTGACCGTGTCCTCGAACATGACGTACGGGTAGCCGGACTCGAACTGGATCTCTGCCAGGGTCTGGAAGAAGGTGCGGGCGTTGATCTTCTTCTTCTTGATGCGCCCGTCGTCCACCATCTCGCGGTACTTCTCGGTGACGTTGATGTCCGCGAACGGCATGCCGTAGACGCGCTCGACGTCGTAGGGGCTGAAGAGGTACATGTCCTCGTTGTTGCGGGCCAGCTCGAAGGTGATGTCCGGGATGACGACGCCCAGCGAGAGGGTCTTGATGCGGATCTTCTCGTCGGCGTTCTCGCGCTTGGTGTCCAGGAAACGCATGATGTCGGGGTGGTGGGCGTGCAGGTACACGGCCCCGGCACCCTGACGGGCCCCGAGCTGGTTGGCGTAGGAGAAGGAGTCCTCCAGCAGCTTCATGACGGGGATGACGCCGCTGGACTGGTTCTCGATGCGCTTGATGGGGGCGCCCATCTCCCGCAGGTTGCTCAGCAGGAGGGCCACTCCCCCACCGCGCTTGGACAGCTGGAGGGCGGAGTTGATGCCGCGGGCGATCGACTCCATATTGTCCTCGATGCGCACCAGGAAGCAGGAGACGGGCTCGCCGCGCTGCGCCTTGCCCTCGTTGAGGAAGGTGGGTGTGGCGGGCTGGAACCGGCCGGTCATCATCTCCTCGACGAGGTCCAGGGCCAGCGCCTCGTCGCCGTCGGCCAGGGCCAGGGCCACCATGGCGACCCGGTCCTCGAACCGCTCCAGGTAGCGCTTGCCGTCGAAGGTCTTGAGCGTGTAGGAGGTGTAGTACTTGAACGCCCCCAGGAAGGTCTCGAAGCGGAAGTCGTGGGCGTGAGCCGCCTCGAACGCGGAGGCGACGAATTCCGGGGAGTAGCGGTCCAGGACCCGCTTCTCGTAATATCCCTCGGCGACCAGGTGATCCAGCTTCTCCCCCAGGTCGCGGAAGCGGACGGTATTCGGGTTCACGTGCTGGAGGAAGTACTGGCGGGCCGCCTCGCGGTCGGCGTCGAACTGGATCGCGCCGTTCGCGTCGTAGAGGTTGAGCCGGGCGTTGAGGGCGTGATAATCGAGATCCGGGGCCGCGGTCGCCCCGGAGCCGGCGCCCGACGGCGTCTGCGTCAGCGTGTCTGCCAAAACCTGTCCAATCCTTCTTCGACGCGCGCGACGTCGGTGGGGGTGCCGAGCAGCTCGTAGCGGTAGAGGAGGGGCACCTTGAGCTTGGCGGCGATGATATCGCCGGCGATTCCGTAGGCCTCACCGAAATTGGTGTTCCCCGAGGCGATGACGCCCCGGCACAGGGAGCGGTTGTGCGGGTCGTTGAGGAACTTGATGACCTGCTTGGGGACGGCGCCCCTGATGCTGCCGCCGCCGTAGGTCGGCACGATGAGGACGTACTCCTCGTCCACCCTCAGGGGCTCCTCGCCGGGGCGCAGCGGGATCCGGGCGCTGCGGCGGCCGAGCCTGCCGACGAACCGGTGCGTGTTCTGCGAGGCGGAGGAGAAGTAGACGAGCAGCGGGCCGTCGGGCGCCGGCGTCGTCGCGGGGGGCGTCACGGGGCCGTCCGCCCCGCTTCAGATCGCGATGGCCTCGACGGCGAGCGCGGCCGCCTTGATCTTGTCCGGGCGGAAGCCGGACCAGTGGTCGGCGCCGACCATGACGACCGGGGCCTGCGCATAGCCCAGGGACTTGACCCGCGCCAGGGCCTCGGCGTCCGCCGAGATGTCCACCGTGCTGTAGGACAGGCCGGCCCTGTCCAGGGCGCGGTACGTGGCGCTGCACTGGACGCAGTTGGGCTTGCTGTAGACGGTGATCGCCATATCGGTCTCCCCGATCGTGTACGGATGGTCTGTCCCGCGCCCCGGCCGGGCGCCCCGCGGCGGGCTCGCACCGGTGGCCGGAGCACGGATGTGTGTGGTGGAGGGCATCGCCTCACCAACGGGCGACAACACTACCCCTAGGGGTCGGAGTGCGCCAGCACCACAAGATGATGTGTTCGGCTCCCCGCTGTGCACGAATCGCCCCTCCCTGTGGACGACTCGTCCGGAACCTGTGGACGACTCCCGCCGGGGACCGGCGGCGGCCGGGCGGACCGGGCCGGCGACACGCCGTCGGATCCGCGCGAATACGGCCCCGCGCCCGCCGGTGCGCACCCGCCCTGGCAATCCACAGCCCCGCCGCCGACCCGACGGCCCGTTGTCCCCAGCCTGGGGACAACTCCCTGAAAATTCTCTTCTCACAACTTGATCACGTCGGCGTGTCCCCCGACGCGCCCCGGGGTGTCGGGTCCGTGCTACGGTCGCCGTACAGACGCAAGCCCAAGGAGGTCTCATGGACGCGGCCCGACGGCGGAAGACGATCCTCAAACGCCTCGGCGCCGCCTCCGCCCCCATCCCCGCCGCGGCCCTCGGGGCGGAGCTGGGCGTCTCGCGGCAGATCGTCGTCGGCGACGTCGCCCTCCTGCGCGCCGCCGGGCACCCGGTGCGCGCCACCAACCGCGGCTACCTGCTCAGCCGACCCACCGCCCGCCCGCGCCGCTCCTTCCCCGTCCAGCACACCCGCGACGAGATCGCCGCCGAGCTGGAGGCGATCCTCCAGGAGGGCGGCACGGTGCTGGACACCTCGATCGAGCACCGGCTCTACGGGCAGATCACCGTCGACCTCATTCTGCGCGACCGCGCCGACCTCGCCCAGTTCCTGGCCAGGCTCCCCGAGTCCTCCTCCCTGGCCGAGCTGACCAACGGCTGGCACACCCACACCGTCGAGGCGGACAGCGAGGAGGTCCTCGACGCCGTCGGACGCCGCCTGGACGAGCTGGGCTTCCTGCGCGAGGAGTACTGAGACCGGCGGAGAAGTCGCGCGAGGCCGGCGGGAACCGGGCTTCCTGCGCGAGGAGCGCGAAAGGGGCGACGGCGCCGCCCGGCCGCGAGCGCCCGACGCCGGCTCGCCCCCGCCCGGCCCGGCCCCCGAGTCGTCGCGAGTGAGACCCTCGGCCTCAGGCTCACCCCCGCCCGGCCCGGTCTCCACAAGACATGCGCCGGACCTACCCCCCTCACAGACTCCTCATGGGCCCGGCCCCTTGACTCAAGGCCGTCAGCAAGGCCTCACCCAAGGAGCACGCCCATGAGTCCGACCACCCTCGCCTATATCGGGACCGATCTGGCGGCCCTCGCCCTTCTCGTCGGCGCCCTCTACCTGCCGCGCCACGGCCGCCGGGATCTCACGGCCGCCTACATCGGAGTCAACATCGGCGTCCTGGCCGTCACGCTCCTGCTGTCCACCGCGAGCGTCGGCGCCGGACTGGGGCTGGGCCTGTTCGGCGTCCTGTCCATCATCCGCCTGCGCTCCACCGAGATCTCCCAGGGCGAGATCGCCTACTTCTTCGCCTCCCTCGCCCTGGGCCTGCTCGGCGGCATCCAGACGGCCCCGCTGGCCCTGGTCGCCGCCCTCATGGCCCTGGTCGTGGCCTCCCTGTGGATCGGCGACAGCCCCCGCCTGGCCGCCCGCAACCGCCACCAGGTCATCCAGCTCGACCGCGCCATCGCCGATGAGGCCGCCCTGACCGCCCATCTGGAGGAGCTCCTGGGCGCCCGCGTGCGCGCCCTGGAGGTCCACAGGCTCGACCTGGTCAACGACACCACCCTCGTCGATGTGCGCTACCGGCTGCTCGCGCGCCGCGCCCCGCTGGCGCAGGACGCCGCCCGCGACGACCTCCCCTTCGTCGCCTCCCCCGCGGACAACTGGGTGCCGCTGAACCGTCCGACGGCGGCGCGCCACGCCGGCGCCGCGAGCCGCTGAGCCCGTCCGGCCGCATCCGCGCAGGAGAACAGCCACCATGATCACTCGCCCCGCCGGCCTGGACACGCGCCGTCTGGCCCCCACCGGACTCGCCGAGCTCAACGCGGCCGCGGGCCTGCTCGTCCGGGTCGACCGCAAGTACCTCGTGCCCCTGACCGCAGCCCAGGGACTCGTCGACGCCCTGGCCGGCGCCGCCCGCGTCCTGCAGATCGAGGGCCGCCGCGGCTTCAGCTACGCCTCCACCTACTTCGACACCCCCGACCTGGACTCCTACCTGCTCGCCGCCCACAAGCGCCGGCGCCGCTTCAAGATCCGCACCCGCAGCTACCTCGACTCCGGCTCCTGCTTCCTGGAGGTCAAGACCCGCGGGCCGCGCGGGGCCACCGTCAAGCGCCGCGTCCAGTGCCCGCCGCTCGACGCCGGCCGCCTCACCGCGTCGGGCCGCGACTTCATCGCCTCCCGCCTGGCCGACGACGTCGCCCCGCCGGAGCGGGCGCGGCGCCTGGCCCAGGCCCTGGAGCCCGTCCTGATCACCCGCTACGAGCGCACCACCCTCCACCTGCCGGAGGAGTCCGCTCGCCTGACCCTCGACACCCGCCTGGCCTGGATCGGCCTGCCGCCCCGCGGCGCGCCCGCCGTCGGACGGACCGGGAGCGCCGACGGACGGGGCGGGCGGGCCGGGGACTCCGGG
>ERZ773077.802-NODE-802-length-22859-cov-10.841168_pt1 | contig 22859 bp, 23 predicted proteins | sample MGYA00580612_ERZ773077 | MGnify/ENA primary metagenome ERZ773077 (study PRJEB29015, sample SAMEA2737971) | human oral metagenome | biome: human oral; feature: human-associated habitat; material: dental | place: China | collected 2021 ...
ATTTTATTGCTAAAATTTGCATTTATATAAAGTTATTACAAAAATTTGCAATAATGAATTTTTTATAAAAAAAGACCCAGAATAACTGGGTCAGATGGTTGCGTATTACTTCCGAGACTTTTTATTTTGCGAGATCTCTTTTACAAAGATCATGGATATGTTTGGGTGTTTTTTCCAAACATTCCTTTAACAGAGCTGCTCTGTGTGCTTTGACTTGTGCGTCAAAGCGATGTACTGCCTTCGTAAAGTCTGCAAGCTCTTTTTTTAGCCCAATAATCTGGGCGGGCTCTTTCATTTTAATTGTTTCCATGTAGACCTGTTTCACGCTAGCATCAAGATCCGAAAGATATGCCGCCCCTAAGCCATAGCGGAAGCTGTAAGATATTACATCTTCCCTTTCCTTGTCGCTTTTTGCATCAGCCCACGCGGAACCGCTGGCGATGATGAAAAGGCCAAGGAATACAACCAAAGTTCGTAAATTCTTCATTTTAAACCTCCTCAAAATGTTAATAAAAGAACTACGAAAATATTATAATATAATTATATAAAAAGTCAAGTAAATTATTATAATAAAAAAAGAGACTTAGCAGAGTTGCTAAGTCTCAAAAAGTTGTGATTTTGTTTCAGTTGCTAAGAAAATACTGGTAACAAAATCCATCATGTCCTGGGTCGGTATCATTGACACAAGAAACAAAAGTTTCGCGTTGTATTCGCGAAATGCTCTGCAGCACTTCTTGACAAGCCAGTTGGTTCCAGGATCTCTGAGGAGCACCTTGCTGCTGCAATTTCTGTTGCATAATTCGAGTTTCTTGAGTGCATTTTATGGCCCTTGCCTTCAATTTCTCGATGCGATGATGAATACTCAGATAGTACATTGTAGTACCTATCACATCATCTTTTGGTTGAGCTATAACCGGCGCACTGATTGCCAAAGCCAGCAAAGTCACAACGTGTAAAATCTTCATCTCAAAACCCCCTGTCAATGTTAAAGAAAAGACCTACATGAATATTATAACATATTTTCGTAATAAGTCAAGTAACTTTTTGTGAGTAATAAAAACAATAAAAAAGTAGCACAACAAATTGGGCTACAAAGAAGAATTTTTGTTATTTCGGGAACTTCTTAAGGCATGATGCAACATCACCTGATACCAAAGTCCGGCATGCATCTCGCCCTTGTTGCCGTCTCCGCCTGACTTCATCTTTATTATCCTAACCCGATTTTCGAGTTCAACAATGATATTCGCATTTACATAGTCACTAGGTCGAGTTTTTAACTTCTATACCTGATCTTCGATCTTTCTGCGATTAAAGTTCAGATCGTCAACTTGCTGCGCTTCTTTGGAAAGAAGCTTCAGGCGGCCCCTATCAATGAGCTCATCGGTTGGAAGTGCCTGAGTAGTTGCAACGAGAGTGAGTGTAGTCACTACCATAACGATTTTTTGCAGTTTTTTCATTTTAAGTCTCCTATAAAAAGTTGATAAAAAATTTGTTTACTGCAAAATTATTACAATATAATTAAACAAAAAGCCAAATAAAAATTTAATGAATTACAAAAATAATGCACAAAACCCATACAAAAGCAATAATTGGAATCAAAATCTTAAAATTTGATTTTCCAGCTTTGTGATAAATCGGTGCTTGCATTCCGAGCCAAACACCAAAAACTCCACCAAAAATCGCGAGCGTCCAAAGCGTTTTTTCGCTTACGCGCCACTTTTGATAAATGGATTTTACTTTATCAATCCACATGATAGCATAGGAAAAAATATTGATCGCCGCCAAAAAAATAAAAAATTCACGCATAAAAAAATTATATGAAAAATTTTTCTGTTCGCAAACATTTCTCAAATTTTCAAAAAATCATCAAATTTTTGTAAAATCAAAAAAAATCTGATATATTGGTGGTGTCTTTTTTAAAAATATGCATACTTTTTCTCAAAAAATTTCTGATGTGCTCGAAGGTTTGGGCGTAACAGCCGAGCAGGGTCTTTCTGATGCGGAAGTTGCCAAGCGCCACCAGCAATACGGAAAAAATGAGCTTCCACAAAAAAAATGAAAATCGATTGTGATGATGTTTTTGGTGCAGTTGAATGACTGGCTCATTTATATTTTGTTTGCGGCGATTATTCTCACGATTTGGCATCAAGAATATATTGACGCGGCGATTATTGCTTTTGTGATTATCATTAACGCGGTGTTGGGCGTTGCGCAGGAATATCGCGCTGGAAAGGCGGTCGAGATTTTACGAAATATGACGGCGCCACAGGCAATTGTGCGTCGTGATGGGAAAACGCTCGAAATTTCTGCCAAAGAAGTGACGGTTGGTGATATTATTTTGCTGGATGCTGGGCGAATTGTGCCGGCAGATATTCGCTTGATTGAAAGCCAAGAATTACAAATTGAGGAATCGGCGCTCACAGGAGAATCTGTACCAACCAAAAAAAATGCCAATGAAATTTTTTCTGATCCAAAAACCACTATTGGCGATCAAAAAAATATGGCATTTATGTCGACAGTGGTGACGGCAGGTCGTGGAGTTGGCGTGGTCGTAAATATTGGACTTTCGACAGAAATTGGGCACATTGCCAATATTCTCGAAAATGAAGAAAGCGTACAAACTCCACTCGAAAAAAATCTCGAACAACTCGGGAAAACCCTTGGAAAAATGGCGATTGCGATTTGTCTCGTGATTTTTGTGGTGGGATATTTTCAAAATCGTGATTTGAATGAAATTTTTCTTTTGTCTGTTTCGCTCGCGGTGGCTTCAATCCCAGAAGGTTTGGCGGCGATTGTTGCCGTTGTGCTTTCGATTGGTGTCACAAAAATGTCCAAAAAAAACGCAATTGTGAAGCGACTTGTTGCAGTGGAAACACTTGGTTCAGTCAATATCATTTGTTCTGATAAAACGGGGACACTTACGCAAAATAAAATGACGGTTGTGGAATTTTTTGTGAATGCAAATAGTACGCGCGTAGCGATTGATATACCGAAAAATCTAGAATTGATGCGACTTTCTGAAGGGATGACGCTTTGTAGTGATGCGACGTATGATGATGGGATTTCGACGGGCGATCCGACGGAAGTGGCGCTTTTGGTGTTTTCTGACGAACTGGGCATCAATCGCAAAAAATTAGCGGAAAATTTCACGCGAATTGGCGAGGCTCCGTTTGATTCTGATCGCAAAATGATGTCTGTTTTGCTTCAAAATAATTCTCAAAAATCTGAAAAAATTATTTACACAAAGGGTGCGGTGGATAATATTTTGGACATTTCGACACATATTTTAGAAAATGGCGAAATTCGCGAATTGACCGATGAAAAACGAAAAATGTATTTGCGCGCGATGAGCGCGATGTCAGACAAGGCACTTCGAACGCTTGGGCTTGCGTATCGAGTTTTGTCAGAAAATTTTTCAGAAAATATTTCTGCCACAGAAATGGAGAAAAATCTTATTTTTGTAGGGCTTCTCGGGATGATTGATCCGCCTCGCGAAGAAGTGAAAAATTCTATTCAAGTCGCGAAAAACGCAGGAATCACACCTGTGATGATTACGGGAGATTATCCAAATACGGCCTTTGCGATTGCACAAGATTTGAGCATTGCGAACAATATTTCTGAGGTGATTACAGGTCGAGAAATTGACGCGATGAGTCAAGAAGAATTCACTCAGAAAGTCCTTCAATATAAAATTTTTGCGCGAGTTTCTCCTGAGCACAAAGTTCGAATTGTGCGTGCACTTCGCTCGCATGGAAATATTGTCTCGATGACGGGCGATGGTGTCAATGATGCACCTTCACTCAATGCGGCTGATATTGGTGTGGCGATGGGAATTACCGGAACGGATGTAGCCAAAGGCGCTGCGGACATGATTCTTTTGGACGACAATTTTACAACCATTGTGCAGGCGGTTGAGCAGGGACGAAATATTTATGCGAATATCAAAAAATCTGTAATTTTCCTCTTGTCGTGTAATCTCGGCGAAGTGATTGCGATGTTTTTTGTTCTCGTGATTGGTTGGCAATCGCCACTTCTTGCAATTCAACTTCTTTGGATCAATCTCGTGACAGATTCGCTTCCAGCGATAGCGCTCGGAATGGATCAGGGCGAAAAAGATATCATGGATGAAAAACCACGAAACCCGAAAGATGGATTTTTCGCGAATGGCGCGGGCGCGCGTACGATTTTTTTTGGAATTCTGATGGGACTTGCGACAATCGTGGCATTTTATCTCGGATTTGCAATGCACGGCGCGCCGATTGGTGGCAACAATTTTGCAACCGCAGAAGCTCGTACAATGGCCTTCATTACGCTTGTTTTCGCACAATTATTTTTCGCACTTTCGATTCGTTCTGAACACGAAAGCATGATTTCTCGCGAAACTTTTTCGAATTTTTATCTCATTGGTGCGGTGGCTCTTGGAATGATTTTGCAAATCCTCATCGTGAGCATTCCTGTGTTGGCACAGATTTTCAAGCTCACGGCGATTCCGATCTCGACTTGGCTGCTCGTGACGGCTCTTGCGCTTGTTCCGGCTATTCTCAATGAAATCAGAAAATTTTTCAAAACAAAAAAATCCTCCTAAAATGGGGATTTTTATTTTTTCAATTTTTTTCGCGAATTTCTGAAAAATTTTGTAGATTTTTCTTGAATTTTCCTCCAAAAATCCCCATTTCAGCTCTTGACATTTTGAAAATTTTCATATAATTATTGCAGAATTTCCGTCAATCTTCATTTAATCATTTCGTATTCTTGTCATGATGCGAACAAATGTCGATATTGCGGAAAGATAAATTTCCTGATGAAAATCAGGAAAAATTATTTTTCTAACATCTAAGATTTCATGGCAAAACAAAAAGAAACGAATGTTTCTATGACTGAGCCTCAAGACACAAAAAATCTTGGGGAAATTTATAGTGTTCAAGGTCGATATTTTTTCAATGACGACCGAACAATTCTTGAACTTCCAGGACTCATTGAAGTGCAGCTTGATAGTTATCGAGATTTCCTCGATCGTCGCCTTGATAAGGCATTTCAGGAAGCATTTCCAATCGATGATTTTTCTGGAGAAAAATTGACAATTTATTACAAGGGTTTTCAGCTTGAAGAACCAAAATTTTCTGTAATGGATTGTAAGCGAAAAAATCTCAACTACGAAGCACCGATGAAAGTGCGTTTTGAGATGCTCAACAAAGTAACAGGAGAAATCAAAGAACAAGATGTGTATCTCGGTGGTATCCCGATGATGACTGATATGGGAACATTTATTGTGTCTGGTATTGAGCGTGTGATTATCAATCAGATTATCCGCTCGACTGGTATGTTTTTTACACCAGATCCTCGCCAGTATGGAATGTTTGGAATGAAAATTATTCCGCATCGTGGTTCTTGGTTCGAAGTGGAAATTGAACGAAAAGGCGTAATCAACGTAAAAATTGATAAAAAACGAAAAATCCCAATGACGGTTTTGCTCCGCGCTTGGGGGTACGAAACTGATGCAGAGATTATTGATGCATTCAAGGGCGAAGATGAGTGGATTGCTAAATATATTGCTCCAACTATCGAAAAAGACAAGACAAAAACGCGAATAGAAGCGCTTTACGCGATTTACAAATTGCTTCGTCCAGGAGATCTTGGAACGGATGAACGCGTGGAGCAGCTTTTCACAACGACATTTTACGATCCAAAACGATTTGAGCTCGGAGAAGTAGCTCGTCTCAAGATCAATCGCAAACTTTCTGAAATGTTTGACGCACACAGAAATGCCGTTCCAATGACTGAAGAAGAAGATATTAAAAATGCAAATCAATTTTTGGTGGCGCAGGATTTCTTGTATGGTATCAAATATTTACTTTCTCTTATTGAAGGTCGTCCAGGATTTTTCTCAGATGATATTGATCATCTTGAAAATCGTCGCGTGCGCTCTGTGGGTGAACTTGTGTACGACAAAGTAAAAGTTGGTCTCGCACGTATGGAAAAAATCGCGAAAGATCGTATGACAGTGATTACTGACCTTGATGAAGCAACGCCAGGAACATTCATCAACTCTCGTCCGATGATCGCGGTAATGCGAGAATTCTTCGGTACTTCTCAGCTTTCACAATTCATGGATCAGACAAATCCGATTTCTGAACTTGCTAACAAGCGTCGTCTTACAGCGCTCGGTGTAGGTGGTTTGACTCGCGAACGCGCTGGCTTCGAAGTTCGTGATGTGCATCCAACGCAGTATGGTCGCATCTGTCCGATTGCGACGCCAGAAGGTCCAAACATCGGTCTTGTATTGCATTTTGCGTCATACGCCAAGGTGGACAAATACGGATTTATTATGACTCCGTATCGAAAAGTTTTCAACAAAGTGAAAAATGATGGACTCGCTCCTCAGAATCGCATTACGCTTGAAGATATTTTTGATAAGGATGGTAATCTCATCATTGCGGAAAAAACAATGATTGACGAAAAAACTGCCAAAATTCTCAAAGATAAATACAACGCTGATGAAATCGCGGTTCGTGGATTCGTAACCGATGAATACGATTATTATGATGCATATCAAGAACGTCAACTTGTGATTGCGGAAGCGAATACAAAACTTGATAAATATGGAAATTTCGCTGAAACTCGAATTTCTGCTCGCCGAAAATTTGAAGCGACTATTGTGTACGTATCAGATGTAACGCATATCGATATTTCTCCAAAGCAACTCATGTCGGAAACGACAATGCTCATTCCATTCCTTGAACACGATGATGCGACTCGTGCGGAAATGGGTACGAACATGATGCGCCAGGCAGTGCCTCTCGTGCGTGCCGAAGCGCCAATCGTTGGTACTGGTATGGAACGCGAGGTGGGTGAAGGTTCTGGATATGTGATCAAGGCAGAGGCTGATGGGGAAGTGATTGGTGTCGATGCAAAGCATATTTCTGTGATTTATGCCAACGGAAAAAAACAGACATATCCACTTCGCACTTTCGAAATTTCCAATACTGGAATGATCGTACATCAATGGGCTCGTGTCTTCACTGGACAAAAAATTACAGAAGGACAAATCTTGGCTGACGGACAATCTATCGATAATGGTGAACTTGCGGTAGGACGTAATCTTCGCGTGGCATATATGCCTTGGAATGGTTACAACTACGAAGATGCTATTATTATTTCTGAAAAAGTCATGCAGGATGATTATTATACATCAGTGCATATTGCAGAATATACGATGGATGTTCGTGAAACAAAACTCGGCCCTGAACAAACAACCAACGATATTCCAAATGTTTCTACTGCAAAACTCAAAGATCTTGATGTGGATGGTATCGTGCGAATCGGTGCATATGTAGAAGCGGGCGATATTTTGGTCGGAAAAGTAACGCCAAAGGGTGAAGTAGAGCTTTCTCCAGAAGAACGATTACTTCGTGCAATTTTCGGGGATAAATCAAAAGATGTGAAAGATTCGTCTCTTGTGCTTCCTTCGGGTTCTGGTGGTAAAGTGATTGGTGTACATCGTCTTCGCCGTGAAGAAGGTGACAACCTTAATACAGGTGTATTTGAACAAATCAAGGTATATGTTGCTCAGACTCGTAAAATCGAAGTGGGTGATAAAATGGCAGGACGACATGGAAACAAGGGTATCGTTTCTCGAATCGTACCAGTAGAAGATATGCCATTCATGGAAGATGGAACGCCTGTTGATATTCTTTTGAATCCACTCGGTGTACTTTCTCGTATGAATATCGGTCAGGTGCTTGAAACGCATCTCGGTGGTGCTGCGAAAAAACTTGGAATCAAGGTGGCAACACCAATCCTCAATGGTATGACGACAGAACAGATTTCTGAGCTCATGGAAAAGGCGGGAATCCCAGCCGATGGAAAAGTTCAGCTCTATGATGGACGAACGGGTGAGCCATTCAAAGAAAAAACAATGGTCGGCATCAAATACATGCTCAAACTTCATCACTTGGTGGAAGATAAAATCCATGCTCGTAGTGTTGGTCCATACTCAATGATTACTCAGCAACCACTCGGAGGTAAGGCTCAGAATGGTGGTCAGCGTCTCGGAGAAATGGAAGTGTGGGCGCTTGAAGGGTACGGTGCAGCCAATATTCTTCAAGAAATGCTCACAGTGAAATCTGATGATATCAATGGTCGTACTCAGCTCTACGAAGCGATCGTGAAAGGAAAAAGAATTCGTCGCCCAAACGTTCCAGAATCATTCAACGTATTGCTTCGTGAAATGCAGGCGCTCAACTTGCATATCGACTTACTTTCTGAGGAGGAAGTGGAAGCACTCACCGCGAAGATGAAAGCTCGTTACGAAGAACTCGAAAAACTGGACGGACAATTTGATGTAGAAATCGACTTACCAGAAGGTGGTGTTCAAGAAGACACAACGCCGGTTACAACAGCCATTATCGACGACGAAGAAGAAATCAAAAAATAATTTCTTACTCTGTAACTATTTTTGACTATAAAAAATTTTTAATCGCCATTTTGATGATTTTGAGTGTATTTCAAACAACTTGGGCTCAGGAATCAAAAAATACTCAATCAGGACAACTTTCTGAAACATCTATTTTAGAACAAGATGTCGCATCAAATGGTTATGACAAAAAAGCTACTCGAAATCGTAATAAGATTGCCGGATTCATTTTGATAATGCTTATTTTGCTCGTGGCTGGTGGCTATTTACAGATACAAAAGAAAAAAACAAATTCTGAAACTGATAAATAATTTTACAAAAATACCTAATTTTTCGCTCCCATTTTTGCCGAGTGAAAAAAGAATTTACATCTCGACGCGAAATCCAGTGTGGCACGCCAAGAGAATAAAATTTTTCAAAATTTTACCGAACTCTCCAATCTGGCACTGGATTTTCCGCGAAAATAAATTCTAACCAAAAAACTTTTATGATCCCAATGACAAAGGATTTAGAAAATTTTCTAAATGATAAAATTACTGATTATTCGCAGATCAGCAAGCATGCAGGGAAACAAGATATCGCTGCCGGAAAAAATCTTGATAACCTTTCTGCGATCAGTATTGGAATGTCTTCTCATGAAGATGTTCGTGCACTTTCGTACGGGGAGGTGCTTATTTCCGAAACAATCAACTATCGTACGCAGCGCCCAGAACGTGGTGGGCTTTTCTGTGAGCAGATTTTTGGACCACGCAAAAATTTTGAATGTGCGTGTGGAAAATACAAACGAATCCGCTACAAAGGAGTAGTTTGTGAACGGTGTGGCGTGGAAGTGACTACTTCTCAGGTTCGTCGCCAGCGAACAGGACATGTGGAACTTGCTGCTCCAGTGGCACACATTTGGTACCTCAAATCCGTTCCTTCTCGTATCGGACTTATGCTTGATATTTCTGTGAAAAAACTCGAACAGGTGATTTATTTTGCCTCATACATCATCACTGATGTGTTCGAAGACAAGCGAGCAGAAACGATGAAAGAGCTCGAAAATGCCTACAAAAATCAAAAAGTGACACTTCAAAAAGAAGGTCAGACTTTGATGAGTGATTTGACGATAAAGCTCGAATCAAAAGAAATTTCCAAAAAGGAATTTCATGAACTCGAATCACTCCACATGAAAAAATTGGATGATCTCGAAGCAGAATATTCAAAACTCAAAGAATTGCTCAAACAAGTGGCTGAAGGTGAAGTAATGGGAGAACTTGATTACCGCCTTGCGTACGACAAATTCCCACAAGTTTTCAAGGGTGGAACGGGTGCAGAACATCTCGAGGTACTTTTGAAACGAATTGATCTCAAAGAATTTATCGCACGAGAAACGGCTGATCTTCGTACAGCGCCAAAATCTCGCCAGAAAAAAATTCTTCAAAAAATCAAACTTGCCACAAATCTTTACCGATCTGGTCAGCGCCCAGAAAATTTCATTTTGCACGCGCTTCAGATCTTGCCACCAGATCTTCGTCCGATGATTCAGCTTGATGGTGGACGCTTTGCGTCATCAGATCTCAACGATTTGTACCGCCGTGTTATCAACCGAAATAATCGTCTTCGAAAACTCGCAGAACTTGGTGCGCCAGAAGTGATTTTGAAAAATGAAAAACGAATGCTCCAAGAAGCGGTAGACACGCTTTTGTCAGGAGATGTTCGTTCAAATCGTCCTGGTTATACTTCTGCTTCCAAGAAAAAACTCAAATCACTTTCTGATATTCTCAAGGGTAAGCAAGGTCGTTTCCGTCAGAATTTGCTCGGAAAACGCGTGGATTATTCTGGTCGTTCTGTGATCGTCGTAGGTCCAGAACTCGAAATGAATCAGTGTGGTCTTCCGAAAAAAATGGCGTTGACGCTTTTCAAGCCGTTTGTTATTGGTAAATTGATTGAGCGAGAATATGCGTTCAATGTGAAAGGTGCTGAAAAAATCATTGAAGATGGAAACAAGGAAGTTTGGGATATGCTCGATGAAGTGATTGACGGAAAATACGTTCTTTTGAATCGTGCTCCGACACTTCACCGACTTGGTATCCAGGCGTTCCGTCCAGTTTTGATCGAAGGTAAGGCGATTCGTTTGCATCCACTTTGTTGTGCAGCCTTCAATGCCGATTTCGACGGAGATCAGATGGCAGTGCATTTGCCACTCACGATTGAAGCGCAACGCGAAGCTGAAACACTGATGGTGACTTCAAAAAATACTTTGAACCCATCAAATGGTGAACCAGTAATTACTCCGTCACAGGACATGATTCTCGGATGTTACTATTTGACACGAAAAGATGAAGGTGAGTCAAAATTCGCGTTTGCGAGCGGAGAAGACGCGATTGCTGCGTATGAAAATGGCGTGATTACACTTCATACGCCAGTAAAAATCCGTGTCAATGTTGGTGGAAAACTTCAGACACTCGACACTACTTATGGTCGTTTCCTTTTCAATGAAATTCTTCCAGAAGAACTTCGTTTCGTAAATGAAACAGTCGGAAAAGGTGTTGCGAAAAAAATTCTTTCTCAATCATTTGATATCCTTGGTGGAGAGGCGACGGCGCATCTTGCCAATGCGATTAAAGCAACCGGGTACAAATATTCAACACTTTCTGGTTTGACGGTTTCGATTTTCGATATGCACATTCCAGAAGAAAAATATGATCACGATGGTGTGGAAGGTTTGATTGAACAAGGTGAAGCCAAAATCCGAACGATTCAAAATGCGTACTGGAATGGTTTCTTGACAGAAGACGAACGATACGCGCAGTCGATTCAGGTTTGGTCAGCCGTGAAAACTCAGATTGAAAAAGAAACGAAGAAAAATTTTGATGCGTCAAATCCAATTTTCAACTTGGTGGATTCTGGAGCCCGCGGTAACTGGGGTAATGTAACACAGCTTTGTGGTATGAAGGGACTCGTGGTGTCACCAACTGGTAAAACAATCGAGCTCCCGATCAAGTCCAATCTGAAGGAAGGATTCTCGTCTCTTGAGTACTTTATTGCGACGCATGGTGGTCGTAAAGGTAAAGCTGATACTGCCCTCAAAACAGCGCAGTCTGGTTACTTGACTCGTCGTCTCGTGGATGCAGCTCAAAACGTCTTAGTTCGTGAGAAAGATTGTGGAACGATTCATTTTGAAACATACGATCGCAATGATGAAACAACGCTCAAGAGAGATTCTTTTGATAACAATATTTTCGGAAAAGTGACAGCACAGGATGTGGTGGATGCTGACGGAAAAGTGATTGTTGAAAAAGATATTCTTATCACAAAAACAATTCTTCAAAAAATCACAAAATCATCAGCCAATATTGTTGTGGTGCGATCAATTTTGAATTGTGAATGTGAAGAAGGTGTTTGTCAGAAGTGTTACGGTATGGATCTCTCAACTTCTCAGCTCGTGAAAATTGGTACACCAGTTGGTATCATCGCGGCACAGTCGATTGGTGAACCAGGTACTCAACTTACGATGCGTACATTCCACTCAGGTGGTGTGGCGCAGGCAGGAGGAGATATCACGGCAGGCTTGACTCGTGTGGAAGAACTCTTCGAAGCACGTGCACCAAAGGGTGCAGCAGAAATTGCTCCGTTCAACGCAACCGTGCTTTCAGTAGAAGTGGAGGGTTCGACAACAACTATCGTTCTCGAAGCAACAGAAAAAGCTGTTCGCGAATACTATACTATCGACCCTATGATGCAGGCGGTGGTATCCAAGGGCGATACAGTCGAAGCGAAACAGGTTCTTGCGAAATTCAAAGGATCTCGCTCTCGTATCCAGGCAACGCATGCTGGTCGCGTAATCAGCGTGTCTGATGATGTAATTGTAATCGAAGATTTGACACCAGAACATGCAACTTTTGAAATCCCAGCTGGTCGCCGCGTGATTGTTCAGCAAGGTGATGTTGTGAAAATTGGTGCCAAATTGACAGAAGGCCATATCAATCTTCAGAACTTGATGGATACTGCTGGAGGATATCGCACATCAGAATACATCGTGAAAGATATTAAAGATATTTATTCTTCTCAGGGTCAGACGGTGAATTCAAAGCATATTGAATTGATCGTTCGTCAAATGTTCTCACGAATTCGTGTGACGAATGCGGGAGATTCTACTTTCTTCCCTGGTGATGTGGTGGATATTATTCGATTCCGAAAGGAAAATCGTGAACTTGCAAAAGCTGGACAAAATGAGGCGATTGGGGTCGAACTTTTGCTCGGTTTGACCAAAATTTCACTTTTCACGGGTTCTTGGCTTTCTGCAGCATCGTTCCAAGAAACGGTTCGCGTGCTTGTGGATGCGTCTACGGCTCGTCAGGTGGATTATCTTGATGGACTCAAAGAAAATGTGATTATTGGGCGCCTCATCCCAACGCTCGAATATTACGACAACAACCGCGATGTGGGAGAATTTTTCGAACACGAAAATGACGGAAATGCTCCAGCAGAAGAAGAATTTACACTTGAAATTACTTCAGCCAGCACATCGATGGTATAATAAAAATTCCCGAAAGGGAATTTTTATTTGTGTGGTGAAATTTTGAAAAGGAATTTTATGGTATTTGCCCTTTATTTTCTCATTTTTTTTTTTTTTTTGACAAATTCTCACTTTTTTGTAAAAGTCTTACATCACTATTTTTCTTATTTTTCATTATATGAAACGATTGTTTATTTTTCTCTGCGTACTTCTTGCGTTGACTTCATGCTCCTTTTGAGATAATAATTCACTAATGGAGAATACTTCAAACACAGAAGCATTGATGACTGGAAGCGAAACTCATGAAGAAGAGTGTTATTATGAATTATATTACGCCCATTGATACAGGGCTTCCAGCGTATGCAAAGAAATTTTCACGAAATGGTTTTGATATTATTATGGAGGCATGACCAATGGAATGTGCTTTGCTTGACGAAATTGATGAGGAATCGTTAGAAACATATTTGATTGATATCTATGTGAAAGAAGATGAACAAGCCATAATGAATATTTCCTTGGCTCACCTTGAGAAGAATCAATTAAAATCTAACCATGACGACCTGCTTTGGACGATGGAAAATGGTTTTTCTGAAGTTGGGAAAATTGTTGATAATCGTATAAATTCTGAAAAATTGCAAGATATTAAATGGACGAAAGAAAATCTTGAAAAATGGAAGATACTATGAGATGAACATTCTAGAATGCATATTTTGCAATACCCAAATGAAGAACAATTTGTTAAAATGAGAACTAATATAGAAGGAGGTGCTCTATGTAATGATTATGAGATGAGAACCACAAGTGAATGTGAGGTTGAAAAAGTTGATGAATCATTTATTTATTGGTTTCGAAATACAGGAAAAACAATAAAATTAAAAGATACCTCAGAAGAGGTTTGTGTTGTAGATGTAAAAGATGAATACCGAAGAAAGATTAAAAATTGTCTTCGCGAATAAAAAATTAAAAAGAACCTTATTGGTTCTTTTATTTTAAAAATTTACTCAAAAAAATATTTCCAATAAAAAATCCTCATTTTCATGAAGATTTTTAAAAGAATTTATAATGGCTCCCCGAACTGGATTCGAACCAGTGACCTACCGGTTAACAGCCGGTTGCTCTACCGCTGAGCTATCGAGGAATATATATAGAGCGGTATCTCTTGTAGAAGACGCCGCTATATTATGAAAAAATTTTGGAAAGTCAAATTTTTTTTGAAAAAATTATGATATTTCTTCAATTCGAAAAATTCGTTTTCCAGAATTTTCATCGTACGAAATGAAAATTTTTTTCGTTGGTTGGACGCTTTCACCAAGGATTTCTGGCCATTCAATGAGCGCGATACTTTCACTATTTTGCACGATTTCATCGCCACCAATCAAATAAAAATTTTCCAAATCATCGAGCCGATACAAATCAAAATGAAAAACTTTTCCGTGCGTCGCGTCGCTGTATTCTTGATAATATGTGTATGTCGGCGAGCGAACGATGATTTTTTCGTCATCAAAAAATTTCCGCAAAATCGCACGAATAAAAGTTGTTTTTCCGGCACCCAAATCTCCGTAGAAAAAAATTTTGTCTCATTTTTTGAGTGTTGGGACAATATTTACAAGTGATTTTTCGTCAGAAATTTCAAAAATCTGTTCATTTTTTTGCATTTTCAAAAAAATTATGATACGATACATATGTTACTAATATTTTTGACTTATGCAAGAAAATTCACATTTTACTTCTGACAATGCCGCACAAGTGGCGACACAAGGCGTACAAAAAGAGAGTGCCAAAGCATTTAATTTTTCGCTTGTAGCCTTGGTTGTGGTGGCTGTTATTACGGCCGTATTTTTCGCGCTTTCCACTTTGACGCAATCGAAAATTTCTGGAAAAAATGACGAAATTTCATCAATAAAATCCAAAATTTCTGTCATCGAAGCCGACAAGAAAAATATCGTTGCCTCGATTATCGCGAGCAACAAACTTTCTCCGTCCGTGAATCTTTCCAAATTGCTTTCAGATTTCCGCGCGGTGGCGAGCAAATATCAGGTCGCTTTCCAAAATTTTGCCATCAAAAATGATGAAATTACGACCAATCTGATTGCCCAGAATGACGACAAAGATGCGGCTCAGAAAATCATCGCGATGATGAAAGAGTTTGCACGCTCTGGTCAGCAAGGAAGTTTTTCTCTCGAGCCGATTTTTAGTCTTGCGGGAAATCGTGCCACACGAACGACGACGGTAACTTTCAAAATTGTGCCAACACAGACGGCGCAACCAACTTCTGAAAATACTTCTAACTAATTTTTTATGGCTTTCAATTCTATTTCTACTCTCCAAAAAAATCGAGTGTACGCGCCGATGATTACGGGACTTGCGATTTTGGTCGCGGTGCTCGTGGCGCGCCCAGCATTTACGGCTTATAGTGAAGCCCAAATGGAACTTCTCGCAACTGAAACAACACTTTCAGAAGAACAATCCAAGCTTTCCAAATTGGAAGCGGAATCAGCTAAATTGGCGGATGAAAATTCTGAACTTTCTAAAAATGTTGCCAAAATTACTCGCGAATTTACGCCAAGCGAAATTTTTGAAGTTTTGCTTTTGGATAACAAATTTACTGTTGCGAGTGCGGTTTCTGGTCAGACAACACCGAGCGTTTCTGTAACGGATGTTGTTGCACAAGCGGGAAGCAAAGAACCAAGCGGAATTTATCGTGGAACGGTGAATCTCAAAGTTTCAGCAAAAAGCCCAGAACTTATCGCGGCATATTTGGATTTTTTGACTTCTCATCCAAAATTTGCGTTCACACTGAATGATATTTCACTTCCAATCAATACACAAAATCCTCAAACTGCAGCCACTGAAACAACGGTTGATGTCACTCTCGGGCTGTATTACTACCCATAGTTTTTAAAAAAATTTTATGTTTTCTTTTAATAGAGGGGTTTCCTCAAAAGATAAAGTACTTTTTTACGAATCCATTGCCAATCTTTTGGATGGTGGTGTGACGCTTCTTGCGGCCTTTAAGGGTTTTGCGAGTCGCTTGCCAGCAGGGAAATTGCGCGATGCCGTAGAAAACACAATTTTCTTCGTTGAAAGTGGTGATCAGCTCAATACCGCGATGCGAAAGTTGCCAGATTTTTATTCTGAGAAAGAAATTGCAATTATCGAATCTGGTGAGCAGACCGGTATGCTCAAGGACACTTTTAATGCGATTGCCAAGGAACTTCGCAACAACGAAGAACTCAAATCCAAAGTTGTCGGTGCGCTCACGTATCCGATGGTGATTGTGTTTTTCTTGATTTTGGCGCTCGTAATCGTGATGGTATATGTGATTCCACAACTGATGCCGGTGATTATTGAGATGGCGACAGAAATTCCTTGGACGACGAAATCTTTGATGGCGACGAGTGATTTTTTCAGAAATAATTTTGCGCTTATCGTGGGAGTTTTTATTGCTGCGGCGTTGATTTTCCGGGGTTATGTGATGACCGATTCTGGAAAAATGTGGTTTGACCGATTCAAGATTTATAATATTGTTTCTGGAAAAGCGTACAAAAATTATCTCATCGTACAGGTGATGGCGACTTTTCACTTGCTTTCATCTTCGGGAGTTGGTATCGTAAAGGCGCTTCGATTGACGGGTGCGAGTTCGGGAAATGTGTATATGGCGTCAGTGTATCATCGTATTGCTGATGCGGTTTCTTCAGGACGAAAAATTTCTGAAGCGATGCAAGAACTCGACAAAGATATGTATATTTTTACGCCAGATATCGTTCAGCTCATTGAGTCAGCTGAAAAAACTTCGACCGTTCATCAGGTGACTTTCAAAATTTCTGAACAATATCGTCGTGAACTCGACGCAGCGATCGCTACCATGGTAAAACTGATTGAGCCAGTAGCGCTTCTTGGAGCCGGAGTTTTCGTGATGTGGTTCGCGTTGGCGATTTTCTCGGTTGTGATGCAAATCACACAATCGGCAGGAATTAATTAATTTTTATGAAAAATTTTCTTCGACATTCCCGAAAAAAAGCGTTCACGCTCGTGGAGTTGATGATTGTTATAGTGATTGTTGGAATCCTGATGGGGATGGCGCTTCTGCCGTACGGCGAATATATGCAGCGCGCGCGACTTTCCAATTCTGTGGATACGATTTCGCAAGAATGGGTGCTCGCACACAAGCAGATTCGTAACGGAAAAGAATTTTCTGAAGCTGAGCCCAATCATGCGAGCGTGATTCTCGAATTTGAAAAATGAAAAAATTTTATCAAAAAATATTGGTACAAAACAGAAACTTTTTCAGATTCTGACGCGAGTGAGCCTGATCAGGTTGGCCAAGCCAAGCCAGTGGATTTTTCTAAAATTTCTGATTCAAGCGTAACGATTTTTGATAAAGATATTTCTTTCGAACAAAATGTTGAGATTTTGTCGCTGGATGGAACGGATGGGACGCCAACGCGAAATTTCACGCCAAGCGCGAACGAAAAAATCTATTATGTGATTCAGCCGCCGCGCGCCACAGGGAAATTTTATGATCAGAATTTTTCCGAAATTTCTGAGCCAATGAAAAAAATTATTATCGGCTATTCTGACGCCAAAAATGCAATCTCTCGAGCCAAAGAAATTTTGCTTCGACCATATTTGCAATAAAAAATTTTTATTTTTATGAAAAAAATTGCTTTCAGACATTCTCGTTCGGGTTTTACGCTCATTGAACTTTTGGTTGGAATGACGATTTTTTCCATCGCGATTACGAGTATTTACCTGCTTCTTGAATCAACGATGAAAAGTGTACGAATTTCGCGAAATGAAGTGATTGTTTCCAATCTTTTGCGTGAACAGCTCGAGCTCGTTCGCAATTTTCGTGATGCGAATCTTGCCAAAGGTGCGGCGTGGAATGTTGCGAGAATCGATGATGGCGCGGAAACAAATTTTTCCAGCGGAACATTTTTGATAGAAAATGATTTTAGCACGAATGTAACAAAATTTGGAAATGATTCGACGGGCAATTTTTCTATTTTGGAAAGCCCTGTCAAAATCAAAAAAGCCAATTTTTCAAGTGATGAAATCGAGAAAAAATTCCAAGAATCGCAGCTTTGTTTTGATGATTATAATCGCTACATTCGTTGTGATGGTGACACGCATCGCACCCAATCGGGAACAATTTTTGCGTCGTATACGAATATTTTTCCAATGTATTTTGGAAGTGGCGCGACGGGAACAACGACGATTGTTGACGAAAATGATAATCCACAGGGATTTATTCTTGATGCGCGAGTGATTGTTCGCGATGGAAATGTGTATCGCGAATACGATGCCAAAACCGCAATTACTGACTGGCAACGATAGTCAATTTTTAAAATTTTATGAAAAAAAATAATTTCAGACATTCTCGTTCGGGTTTTACGCTCGTTGAATTGCTCATTGCGATGACGATTTTTCTGATTATGAGCGCGATGACGATTTTGATCTATTTTCATATTTCAGAAAATTCTCGACGGCTTGCTTTGTCGCGCGAAATTTCTGAAACGGCGCGCCAAATCACGGAGCGATTGTCTCAGGATGTACGCGCGGAAGGGATTTTTTTGAATGATGAAGAAAAATTTGATAACGCGGGACTTTGGAAAGAAAAATTTTTGGAAGATTATAAGAATTCTGGAAGTGAGGTTTTGCCAATTGGAAAAACTGACGAAAATAAAATCGCAAAATGGTACGCGTACGGAAAAAAAACGGATTCTGGGGGATTTGAGCCTTGTACCGAGGCTGATAAAAATGATATTGATGTGCATTGTGGCTTATATTTGCGCGAAAATGACGAATACTACAACCTTGTGGACGCATTCCGAAGTGATGAAAAAAGTAAGCGCGTAAAAATCACAGATTTACGGTTTTTTGTCACAGGTGATGATCATAATACGCACAAAGTGACGCTCAAGATGACGCTCGAATTGATGCGTCGCGATGGCGTGCCGCCTTCATTGGTGCGTGCTACCAAAATGGAAGTCCAGACGACTTTTTCTGAACGACCTTATAAAATTCAATAATTATGAGAAAATTTTCAAAACATCGATGATTTTCCATCATCATGGCGCTCGGGATTACCGCAATTTTGATGATTGTGGTGACAGGACTTTCCGTGATGTATATGCGAGAATTTAAACTTTCGCGACTTTCGTATGATGAAGTGCTTTCGAGTGCGTCTTCCGAAGGAATGTTTGAATATGGAATGCTCAAAATCCGCAATCATGCGGATGGATTCGAGGATACGGTAGATTCTTCCGTTCAAGATTTGGACACGGAAATGTTTAAAATGACGATGCCACGCTCGGAGTGAATGGAGATGAAATACGAAATTCTGGCGCAGACAGGCTCATATTCTACAAAAATTGAAAAAAATGGATTTCTCGTGATTCCGCTTTTTGTGGGAACGGATGAAATTTTATCCAACAAATCCCTCAAACCGCTCAAATGAAATGAAACAAAGCCCTCAGCTGGGCTTGCTGTGAGCGGCCTCAATACGGATTCCTCATGGACGATTACAGCGATGAATGGCCAGCAGAGTGTAGCGTTGCATGGAAGTGGCGCAATCGCGCGCGATTCCAAGGGTTCTATCGAACTCAAAGCTTATCTTTGTAGTTATGTAGTTGGCGACAATGTAGAAAAATTTGATTCTGATGAACCTTGTGCAGAATCTTCTCATGCGAAAAAAACAGCATACAATTCTGCTTCTGAGAATCAAAAAGAAGAACTTCTCTATGTATATCGTATTGACAATGTAAGTGTGAATGATTTTTTGGATTCGAGCAAAGAAGAATTTGGTACTGGCGATCAAAAAACGAAACTCAAACGCGATGTTCCTTATTTGATCGTATACAACAACTCAAATGCTGATTTGCTAGATGTGCAAGTGACAGCCGATTCGCCATTTACTTTACCAAAATATCAAGTGACAGCGACTGCTACCAAGGGCGATGCTTCACAAGTTTTCCGCTTTTCAGAAGATAAATCGCGTGTCTATGATGCACTCAAATACGGATATTATGGCACGGAAGACTTATAATTTTTCTCAAAATTCCCGAAAGGGAATTTTTTTATTTTCTTCATAAAAAATTTCTCTTCACGAAAAAATCACAATAAAAATTTTGGAAATTTTCCAAAATTCGTATACTGAAAATCGTGAAACTTTCTATCAGTATTCCTCTCAATATCGTTGTAGTGCTGATGTTGACGCTATTACTCAATGTCGTTGGACTCAAATTTTCTTTTGAAACGCATTTTCCAACATATATTGCCGAGACGCGAGATCAGTTACAGCCAAATACCGCTCTCAATCCTGAGTGATTGCAGGCACTTTTTTCGATAAATTCGTTGGATGGCGAGACGAAAGCTGACTATCAAAAAGCGTTGTCAGAACTCTCAAACCTCTCATCATCACTCAAAAGTCTTTCTGAAAATCCTGAATTGTATGTGATTGAAGGGAAAAATTCTGGACAAAATTCTCCCAACTCGTTTCATATTTATGCATACAATGATATTGTTGAAAAGGCTACTGGAAACGCTTTGTTTAAAGTTTTTCAGCATCCGTTCGATATCAATCTCAACGCGCCAGATGGGAAATTCATGCTTGCGATTATCAAAAATTTTCTCATTCTCAATGTCGCGTGGATGATGATAATTATTTTGGTGTATATGTTTTGGTTGCGACGGATTTTTCGGCCGGTTCATCTGATTATTGATACGCTGAAAAATTTTTCTGTCACGAAAACTTCCAAAATTTTTTACAAAAAAAATGACGAATTTTTGCCACTGATTACGACGCTGAACGAACTTTCTACTTCGCTTGGCCAGCAAGAAAAAATTCGAAATCAATTTTTATCGGATTTGTCGCACGAGATTCGCACGCCAATGACCGCGATTTCCGTCCTGCTCGAAGCGATTGATGATGGTGTGATGGAACTCGATAAAAGCACGATTTTAACGCTTCAATCGGAGATGCGCCGCCTTGTGGACATCACGGAACACATTATGAAAGGTGAAAATTTTCTTTCGCAAAATGCTGATGAAATCGTCCGCCAGAAAATTTTTTTGAAACCGATGGCACAAGAAATTATTCTCCAATATCAGCCCACAATCCAAAAAAATCATCAAACAATTTTGGAAAATTTCCCAGAAAATGCGTATATTTTCGCCAATCGCGAGCAATTAGTTCAGGTTTTGCATAATATTTTTTCGAATTTTTGCAAATACGCCTGAGAAAATGCGACGCTCGAATGTTTATTCAAAACACAAAAAACTTTCAATGTTTTGACTTTTTCCGATGATGGTATGGGCGTGAGCGATGAAGAATTGCCTTTCCTCGCAGAAAAATTTTATAAATCAGACACTGGACGAACACAAAATAGCGATGAAATGAGCATGGGAATTGGACTTTCGCTCGTTTCCAAAATCGCGTCGTTGCACGGCGGCTCCATGCGAATCGAACCGACCAAACCTCACGGATTGACTATTATTTTAACTTTTTGAAAAAATGAATAAAAAAATTTTTGCCTTCGCGGCAGTGGCTACTTTGGCTTTTGGAACGCCAAATTTGTATGCGCAAGAATTGCTCGCACCACCTTCGCTTCTTGATGTGATTCAGCAAAATGAAGCGAATGCTTATCGGCAAGCCCACCAAACTGATGTTTCTACGAATAATTCTGGTTCCTTTTCTCAGAATTTCAATAATTTTCCGAATCTATCAGACGAAAAACCGCTGGAAATCACATATCGAAAAATCCACGAAGGGAAGGCAATTGCCATTTCTCGTGCCAACGAAGCGATGCTTTGGGTTCAGGAAATCGACCTCTCAAAAGGGGCAAGCCTTGATTCGTCACTTGAAGTGATTTCGTACAACGAAGCAACTGGCGAGCCACAATTCAAGAAAAAATCTATCACAGAAACGCTTTCTTCGCTTTCAGAAAAGCCATTTAGTCTCATCAACGGACAATTTTTTAACCCAAAAACACAACCATCAGAATTGTCGTTTGGACTCAAACAAAATGATACAGTTCGAACGGCGGGCGCTGATAATCGTTCTTCTTCCAAAAATATTTTGCGAGTGAATGGCCAGATTGCGGAAATTGTTCCGTATTCTTGGGAAAATCTCAATAGCTCGACTGGAAATTTTGCAATGGTAAACTTTACTATGAATAACAAAAGTTACACAGATCGCGCAATTGGTCGAACATATATGTGTCTCAAAAATCCAGACGCCAACAATCGTTCATCCAAAATTTTGACTTTTGTGGCGACGGACATGACAGAAACTGAAATTGAACGAGAAATTCTCAAAAATGGCTGTACAGAGGCTTCAACTTCACAACTTGATTCGAGTGGTTCAAGCCGTCTTTGGTACAACGACAATTTTATTTTTGGAACTGGACACAAAGGTGAAGCCGACAAACGAAAAATTCCTCACTATATCACATTTCATGACGCAAAATAAATTCCCAATTTGGGTTTTTATTTTTACAAAAATTTAAAAAATTATAAAAATTGAAAAACAAAAAAGGAAGCAGAAATGCTTCCTTTGGTGTATGAGAAGATTCAAGATTTAACATCCAAATCTTCTTTTGTGAGAATGCGAGCGACATCTTCTTTTGTGAGAATGTCAGCGCCTCCATATGTCACATTGACATATGAGTCATCATCGAATTTAAAAATCCGATTCGGAAATTTAAAAGTCTGATTCGGAGCAGATGAAATACAGGAGGGCAGCCTATTATTGGTGTTCCAGGCTTCAATGCCACCCTGGTATTCCGCGGCACTCAATGCTTCATGATAACGAGTCTTATAGCTTGCATTCTTTGCCCGATTTTCGTCGTAAGTGTCTACGACTATTTGTGCTTTGGACATAGTTTCCCCTTTCCAATTGTTTAAAAATAGCACAAAAAAATTATATTATAAATTTTTAATTTG
>ERZ773077.803-NODE-803-length-22854-cov-8.593886_pt1 | contig 22854 bp, 15 predicted proteins | sample MGYA00580612_ERZ773077 | MGnify/ENA primary metagenome ERZ773077 (study PRJEB29015, sample SAMEA2737971) | human oral metagenome | biome: human oral; feature: human-associated habitat; material: dental | place: China | collected 2021 ...
CAACCTTGGCAAGGTTGCGCTCTACCAACTGAGCTATTCCCGCATCGAAGAAGACGTGATTATAGGGATGTTTCCGGAGAATGCAAGGCCCTGCATGCAGGGCCTGATCAACGCTCAGCCCTGCAGGTATACCACCTGCGTATGGGTGTACTCGTACAGCCCGTGCTTGCCGTCGGCACCGCCCAGGCCGGACTTGCGCACGCCGGCGTGAAAACCCTGCATGGCCTCGAAGTTCTCGCGGTTGATGTAGGTTTCGCCAAAATCCAGTTCGCGCATGGCCTGCATGGCCTTGCCCAGATCGCGGGTATAGACCGAGGAAGTCAGGCCGTAGTCGCAATCGTTGGCCAGTGTGATGGCCTCGTCCAGATCATCCACCACCTGAATGGGGACCACGGGCCCGAAAATCTCGCGACGCATGATGTCCATGCCATTGTGGCAGTTGGTCAGCACCGTGGGCTGGTAGTGAAAGCCCTGCCCCAGGTCGGCAATGCGGCCGCCGGTGACGACGGTGGCGCCGTCGTCCACGGCCCGGCGCACGCTGGCCGCCACGTTGTCCAGGCCCTTGCGGTTGATCAGGGGCCCCATCTCCACCTCGTCGTCGCCCCCGAGCGGGTCGCCGTAGCGGGTGGCGGCCATGGCCTCGGCCAGGCGGGCGATGAATTCGTCGGCCACCGGCCGCTCCACATAGACGCGCTCGACGCAGTTGCATACCTGGCCGGTGTTGATGACGCGCGAGCTGCGAACGGCATGGACGGCCAGTGCCAGGTCGGCATCGGCCAGCACGATGGCGGGGGCCTTGCCACCCAGTTCCAGATTGAGCTTGGTGATGTACGGGGCCGCTGCTGCCGCGATGCGTTCACCGGTGGCCACGCTGCCGGTAAAGCTGATCATGTCCACGCCCGCATGGGAGGCCATGGCCGCTCCGGTCGTGCCCTGCCCGTAGACCACGTTGAAGACGCCGGGGGGCAGCTCGCACTGGGCCAGCAGCTCGGTGAACAGGTGGCAGTTGATGGGCGTTTCCTCGCTGGGCTTGATGACGAGGGTGTTGCCGGTCACCAGGGCCGGTGCCATCTTGCGGGCGATCAGGAAGAACGGAAAATTCCACGGCAGGATGCCAACCACCACTCCCATCGGCTTGCGCAGCAGCAGGATCTGTTCGTCGGGACGGTCGCTGGTGATGATCTCGCCCTCGATGCGGCGTGCCCACTCGGCCATGTAATCCATGTAGTCGGCGGTGAAGGCAACCTCCACGGCGGCCAGGCTGCTGATCTTGCCCTGCTCCTCGGTCAGGGTGCGGGCGATGCGTGTGGCGTTGTCGCGGATGCGGCTGGCCACGCGACGCAGGTACTGGGCCCGTTCGATGGCGGGCCGGCGTGCCCACGCCTGCCGGGCGCCATGGGCCGCGGCAATGGCCCGGTCCACATCGCCCTGGGTGGACCGGGGAGCCCGGGCCAGCAGGGCACCGGTGGCGGGGTTGGTCACGTCGAGCAGGTCGGCGCTGTCGGTGAAGGTGCCGGCGATGTAATTGCGCAGCACGGGGACGGCAGTCATGTGAAGTCTCCTTTAAAAAGCTGTCCGTAACATGCGCTGGTCCCCGGGCCAGCGGCTACACGGTGCATGAGGCGAATCCTCTGCGGGATCTGGCCTGCCTCATTTTTCCTTCACATCTTACTCCTCCAGGGCCGCCGTGGGCGGGTCTGCCGTACCGGCAAAAAAATCCCCGGAAGTGGACCGGTGTCCGGCTTCCGGGGCGTGTCTGGCGCGTGTCATGGTTATGTTTGCCCACGCGCTTCCCTGTTTTTGGGCGTACTCTGCCCTACCCCGCCCACAGCAGCACCGCCAGTACCTGCGGCAGGATGATCCGCAAAAACATCACCAGTGGGTAGACGGTGGCATAGGCCAGGGCCGGTGCCCCGCTCTCCTCGCGCAGGCCGTTGGCAAAGGCCAGGGCCGGGGGATCGGTCATCGAACCGGCCAGCAGACCGCAGAGCGTGAGGTAGTTGAGCTTGCCGCGCCAGCGGGCCAGAAAGCCCACGACGAGCAGCGGGATGAGGGTGATCAGTGCACCATAGCCCATCCAGGTCAGACCGTCGTGGCTGAGCAGCGTCTGGAAGAAATGCCCGCCAGCCTTCAGGCCCACCACCGACAGGAACAGCACGATGCCGATCTCGCGCAGCGCCAGGTTGGCACTGGGGGGCATGAACCAGTACACCTTGCCGATGGTGCCGATCCGCGCCAGCACGATGGCCACCACCAGCGGCCCGCCGGCCAGACCCAGCTTCAGCGCCACCGGCAGCCCCGGCACCGACACGGGAATGGAGCCCAGCAGCACGCCCAGACCGATGCCGACGAACACGGGCAGCATCTGCACCTGCTGCAGCTTCTGCTGGGCGTTGCCCACCAGCGCCATCACGGTCTCGATGTCTTCCTGCCGGCCCACCAGGTTGATCACATCGCCGAACTGCAGCGTCATGCCACCGGTGGGCACCAGTTCGATACCGGCCCGGTTCAGGCGCGAGATCACCACGTCGTGGTTGGACTGCAGGTTCAGGTGACGGATCTTCTTGCCGATCACGGCCTCGTTGGTGACCGCCGCCCGTTCCGAGCGGTAGGCCGTGTTGTGGATGGGGGTGCTGTCGACGAACTCCTCGCCGATGATCATCTGCATGCGCCGCAGTGCCGGCGGCGCCCCCACCAGATACAGCACGTCGCCCAGCGCCAGCCGTGTGTCCACACGGGGAATGAAGAACTGCTCACCCCGGCGCAGCCGCGAGTACATCACGTCGTGCCGGTCGAAATCGGGAATGTCGGAGATGCGCACCCCGTCCAGATTGGTGTTGGTGATGCGCACGTTGCAGCTCTCCAGCCCGTGCTGGCGCTTGCTGAGGCTCTCCTCGTGCTCATGGGCCTCGGCGGCGATGTCGATGCGAAACACCAGCCGGATCAGCCACATGGTGAACAGGATGCCCAGAATGCCGATCGGGTAGGCAATGGCATAGCCCATGCCCATCACCTCGGTGGCCTGCTCGCCACCCAGCTCGGCCAGCGTCTGCTGCCCGGCCCCCAGCGAGGGCGTGTTGGTGACCGCGCCGGAGAAGATGCCCAGAATCACCCCCAACGGCACGTCCATGCCCAGGTGCAGGGCCACCACCAGCACGCCACTGAGTGCCACGATGGCCATGGCCACCCCGTTGAGACGCAGCCCGCTGTGCCGCAGCGACGCAAAGAAACCCGGCCCCACCTGGTTGCCGATGGTGTAGACGAACAGGATCAGGCCGAATTCCTGGATGAAGTGCAGCGTGTGCTCGTTGAGCACGAAGTCGTAGCGGTTGAGCCAGTGCCCCACCAGAATGCCGCCGAACAGGACGCCGCCGATACCCAGGCTGATGCCGCGGATGCGGATGTGTCCAATGGCCAGGCCGAGCACGGCCACCAGGGAAAGCAGGCAGATGGTGAGGGCTACGTCGCTCATGACAGGGGCCCGCGCAGGCAGGCCGGATGCAGTAAGGGCCGTGGACAGCCCCCATCATGCGGGCGGCCCGGCAGCATGCGCCGGATGGCTGGCCTGCAGGGAGACTGAACGGCACGTCCCGGTAAGGTGGAGGAGAAAAACCGTCGGCCCATTCTATAGCCGTTGGCGGAGGCGTTGAAGATTGTCCCACCGTATATGCCCGGTGCTGGCCGTGCCTGTGGCAGGACCGTGAATGGGTCCATGGCACGCGCCGACACGGGACCAGGGGCGCCGCTGGCCCGGCCCGCAGCGACCGGCCGGCAGCCGGTACGGTGAGCGTGTGACTTTTTTCCGGTATCAAGGGTGTGTCATGGACGCATGCGTCCCAGAGTCACACCCAGCCCGACACGCTCTCCGCGAGGCCCTCCGTTGGAATTTCTGCCTGCTTCCTACTCCCCCGGTGTGGTGACGGCCTCGGTGCTGATCGCCATGTTTGCCTCATATGTGGCGCTCGATCTGGCCAAACGCGTGCGCAACCACGACCGCCGGGTGGCCATGACCTGGCTGGTGGGCGGCTCGCTCACCATGGGTACCGGCATCTGGTGCATGCACTTCGTGGGCATGCTGGCCTTCTCGCTGTCCATCGAGCTGGGCTACACGGTGGGGCTGACCGTGCTGTCGTGGGTGACGGCCGTGGGTGTCTCGGCGGTGGCCCTGTACGTGGCCAGCCGCGGGCCGGCCTCGTGGCGCGATCTGGGCGGGGCGTCGCTGCTGATGGGGATCGGCATCTGTGCCATGCACTATCTGGGCATGGCGGCGCTGGACATGACACCGCTGATCGTCTGGGATCCCTGGCTGATCGCGGCCTCGGCGGCCATTGCGGTGGGGGCATCGGCCGGCGCCCTGCTGATCTTCGGCTGGCTCGGCACGGTGAGCGAGGCGCGCAGCCTGTTCCTGCAGCCGGTGGCGGCCGTGGTGATGGGGGCAGCCATCAGCGGCATGCACTATACCGGCATGGCGGCCGCCAGCTTTCCGCTGGATTCGGTGTGCCTGAGTGCCGGTGCGCTGGCAGGCACCCAGCTGGGCACGGTGGTGGCCTTCTCGTCGGTGGCGCTGCTGACCATGACGCTGTTCACCTCCATTCTGGATGCGCGCATGCGCAGCTCGCTGTCGCTGGCCAACCTGAAGCTGGAATCGGCCAACGAGGAACTGCGCCAGCGGGCCTTCATCGATCCGCTCACCGGCCTGCCCAACCGCCTGCTGTTCGAAGATCGCCTCAGCCACGCCCTGCAGCGCTACGAGCGCAACCTGGACAACCGCCTCAAGCGCGAGCCCCGCAAGATGGCGGTGCTCTTCGTCGACCTGGACGGCTTCAAGCCGGTCAACGACCTGCTGGGCCATGCCGTGGGGGACGAGGTACTGAAGGAAGTGGCCCGTCGCCTGCGCGTGGCCACCCGTGACAGCGACACCGTGGCCCGCATCGGCGGGGACGAGTTCGTGCTGCTGATGGAGGATGTCTCCGGTGTGGCCGACTGTGCCGCCCTGGCCAGCCGGATCATCGGGCTGGTGGCCGAACCGCTGGAGGTTCATGGCCACAAGGTGTCGCTGGCCTGCTCGGTCGGGGTGGCCCTCTACCCCGACCATGGCGACCGTCACCAGCTGGTGATGCATGCCGATGCCGCCATGTACACCGCCAAGCGGGCCGGCGGGCACACCTATGCGCTGTTCGAGTCGCGGATGAACGAGGGCGTGCAGGAGCAGCTGGCCCTGCAGCACGACCTGCGCCATGCCGTGGAGCGCAACGAGCTGCTGCTGCACTACCAGCCCAAGATCGATGCGCGGCTGGGCCGCCTGCAGGGGGTGGAGGCGCTGCTGCGCTGGCAGCATCCCACACGCGGCATGATCGGTCCCAATGTGTTCATTCCCATTGCCGAGCGCTTCGGGCTGATCAACGGGCTGGGCAACTGGGTGATCGAGGAGAGTTGCCGGCAGATGCGGGTCTGGGCGGATCAGGGCATGCTGATGAGTGTGGCCATCAACCTGTCGGTGCATCAGCTGCGCACGGAGGATCTGGTGCATCGCATCGAATCGGCCCTGACCCGCCACCGGGTGATGCCCAGCCAGCTGCTGTGCGAGATCACCGAGTCGGTGGCGATGGAGGACATCAAGAGCACGCAGCGTGCCTTCGAGGAGCTGCAGCGCATCGGGGTGTATCTGTCCATCGATGATTTCGGGACGGGCTATTCGAGCCTGAGCTATCTGCGGCAGCTGCCGGCGCGGCAACTGAAGATCGACCGCAGTTTCGTGGCCGATATCGAGGTGCGGCCGGATGCGCGGGCCATCGTGGGGGCAGTGATCCAGCTGGCGCACCAGCTGGGGCTGCGGGTGGTGGCCGAGGGGGTGGAGACGGAGGGCCAGCGCGACATTCTGCTGGCGCTGCAGTGCGATGAGCTGCAGGGCTATCTGCTGGCGCGGCCGATGCCGGAGGCGGCGCTGGGGGTGTGGATGTCGCAGCAGGCGGTAATGGTGCCGTCGGTGCCGGCGCCGGTGGGAGCACCGCGGGCGCTGATCGATGCCACGGATGTGGAGGCGGTGGTGCGGGAAGGTGCCTGTGCGCTGCTGGCGCGGGAGCTGGAGGGGGGGCGGAAGGAGCGGGTCGAGACGGCTTTGTCGTGAGACGGCCTGGACTGCCGGTTTCGACATTGATGCGAACGGGCGCTGCACGCTGCAGGAGGTGTTCTCCCGCGACTGCGTGAAGTCGCGAAAGAAGCAACTCTCCGCCCGGGACCTGCGATTCATGGAAGACGGCTCCGTTGCAGCACGCGCCGCGGAGCGGGATACGATTGCTGCTCAACGCTCACTGAAGGTTTGTTGCCCACGACCTGCGTCGTGGTCAACAAACCTTCAGCGCTAAAACACTTTCCGACAACCGGGGCTTCGCCCCGCCCGTCAGAAAGTCGTTCACGCGTACCGCGAAGTCGCAGCAATCGCATCCCGCTCCGCGGCGCTTGTCGGCTTGCATGGGGAGGCGATGGATGGGGGGATCCCTGCAGGGAGGCTCACGGTTGCCGTTCTGGCGACGGCTGGTCTGTTGTGACATTGCCGTGCCCGGACGATACACGCAATACAGAAGTTATGTTTCATAAAAACAACAAATTTTTCTACTCAGTGGTTTACGTACGATAAGCGATACAGAAAAGATCCAAAACATGGAGACATTCCTATAATTCTGTCACTTCCCGGCGCTGTTGATCGGTCTTTGGCTGCCGCCGGGCGGCTGGTTGGGGGAGCTGTGCATGTCTGCTGGAGGCTGCCCTTCTCTTTGAGCCCGCTGCTTTTTACTGAGCACCCGCCACTCACGGTTGCATGCTGGCGTAGCCCGGAATCCTCGGTGTTCCCATGCAGACCGACGACGGGAACCTTCCCACTTTTGTGAATAGAGAAAGAAGATGTCGCACTACGCTGCATCACACAGGGTCAGTAAACACCTCGGTTTGACAACAGTCCTGCTTTTGCTGGCCGCGTGCGGCGGTGGGGGTGATGGCGGCAGTGGTAACGCGGTGTCCAGCAGTCCCGTTGCACCGTCGGGCACGGCCCAGGTTGCCGATGCTGGCAGTACATCGGTGCCGGCAGCGCCTGCTTCCGGTGTTGATTCTCCGAATAACGTTGTGCCCGGCAGTCCAGCAGTGAGCCCTTCGCCCGGAGCAACCCAGACGCAGCAGCCAGTACCTACCCCCCAGCCAGTGCCGCAACCTGCGCCCTCTCCTGTGCCGGAGCCCGCGCCGGTTCCTGCTCCTGGTCCGGATGACGGCAAAACGGATATCCAGAAAAAGCCGCAGGAAAACCCTGTCGCTCCCAATACGGCTTCGCCTTCCGGGAACGCCGCACAGCAGCCACCGCTGCTCGATGGGAAGCTGAGTGGGGACGCGTTGATGACGATGCTGGATACGCATGCACCCGTTTATACGGTTTGGTGGCCGCAGATGATTCACGCAAACCCTATTCCAAACATTCTTTATCCCGTTGCATCACGGGATGGAGAACTTCTACCAAAGCCAGACAGTCTGCCAGGAATTGAGGTTTCGTCGGGTGTAACCCCGAATGGATATGACTGCTCAAATGTATCTCGGGCTGTCTTTGGATTTGCCTGCAAGTATGGTCAGGTTAGGGGGGATTTTGAGATTCATGTAGGAGCAAATGTGACAACGGTCGAAGGGGTCAGTTCACAGGCGACAAGTGTTTTTCGCAACATGAATTTTTCCTTGAAAGGCAATGCGGCAGAAAGCGATTTCACTTTGGGGAGCGTAATCGTTTTTGAAACAAGCTCTGGCTCTCCTGTTCGATACGGCGATTCTGAGTATGACGAGTTCCGACGTACGTACGAAATGGTTTCAGAGCAAAGCAAAACCTATTCTCGTACGGCCTATTTCCCTGCAAATGAACCAATCCAGGTCTGGAGGACCGGTTCAGGTTCTGCCACACTGTTCTGGCGGCCAGGACCGGGTGCACGAGACGTGGATTTGTGCTGGAATGTAGATTTCTGGGTTGTGAAACGTTTGCAGTGTTCTATCTGGACGTTGCAGGAAGGCTGGGTACGCGGGCAACGTTTTGCCGGTGGCGGTGTTTATATGGAAGATGATCGAAGTGCCATCTACCATAATGATATTCATGAGAATGGGGAGTACAAACTCAGGCCAGAAACTGGCAAGCACCTTTGGCGTCTGGACGGCCGTAGTATTGACCTCTTCCATGGTTGATCTGCCATGACCCGGCCAGACAGGACTAGGGGGCTGGCTGATCGCAGGGTGACCTGCTATCTGACTGTGGCAGTCGCGATGCCGCCTGTACACAGACGGCATCATCCGGCATGGGGGCGGGTGCTCCGGGCAGGCTGCAGGGGAGCAGGGTCAGCCTCCGTTTGAGATGTTTCGACATGCCTCGGCCAGCAGCTGTTCCCAGTCATCGGGCGGATGGCCCGTGTCGAGCATGCGGGCAAAGACCCGGTATGCATCCTCTGTGCTTTCGTAGGCACGTTTGGTTTTTTCGTCGTTGACCCAGCCGATGATGATGATCCGGCTGGGGGTGTGATAGCGAAAGAATAGCCGGTATTGCTGAAAGAACTTTGCGCGGAACCAGTGCCGGTAACGTTCTCCGAGTGCTCCGCCCTGCCTGTACTCTGGTCGGGTGGGGTCCTGCGGGATGATGTCGAAGGCCAGGCGTTTGATGGCTTCGAGGCGCTTAGCGGCATTCTTGCGCATGTAAGCTGCAGGATCCTTCCGTCGGAGCGTCTCGACCTGACGTTCGAGTGTTTCGAGCTGATCCAGAAAAAGTGGATGGGCAAGAACCGTCCAGCCGTGGATGACGTGAGGTGTCATGATGCTGGCAGACCTCATTCATCGTCTGGAGAAAGGGGCTGGTCAAGGTCGATCTCCACACCCTGGGTCAGCGTATGTATCCGTTCCAGCAGTGCCGGGTCCACCGGTCGCAGACGCTCGGGATGAGCGGCCATGTCATTGGCCAGAAACTCAAGAAAGGCACCGACGACAGGATCGTCCCCATCCTGCTGGCTTTCGGCACGTGAAAGCACGACTTCTCCGGAGGGGCGGATGACGTAATGAATCCGGTCGCGCTTGCCCAGGCCAAGTGCCCGGCGGACAGTTTCCGGCACAGTGGTCTGGTAGCGGTCGGTCAGGGTGGATTCGGCTTCGAGCAGCAGTGTCATGACGAGGGTTGCCCGGGAAGGCAGAGGGAATTGGTCTGGTCGATCAGGATAATGCATATGCATTGTCTCATCAAGCGTGTCTGGTTCGTATACCTGTACTGCCCGTTCCGTGGTGATGTTTGCTGCACCCCGTGACAGGCAGATTTGATTGGTGTAATAATTTACACCATGAAGCTCACCGTACGCCAGCAGCAGGTTCTGCAGTACCTGCATCAGCACATCCAGTCCCACGGTCTGCCCCCTACCCTGCACGAACTGATGGCCGCCTTTGGCTGGTCCAGTCCGGCGGGTGCTGCCAAGCACCTGCAGGCGCTGGCGGCGCGGGGGCTGATCGGGCACAGCGCCGGCAAGGCGCGGGGTATCCGGCTGCTGCCGGCGGGGCTGGAGGTGCTGGGGGGCGGCGTGACGTTTCCCGGGAAAACCGGCATCGTTGCCACTGCCATGGGGGCTGTCCATTCTGCCGGTGCCATTGACGCCGCCGGCTCTTCTGGTTCTTCTGTGCGGGTTGGTTTGGAGGGGGCGTCGTCCGCCGGGAAATCGGCCGGCCCGCCCGAACGTGCCGTATCCCTGCTGGACGACGTGCTGAACCTCCCCCTGGTTGGCCGCGTGGCGGCCGGCCAGCCCATCCTGGCCGGGGCGCGCATCGAGCGCCACCTGCAGGTGGATCGCTGGCTCTTCCGGCCACAGCCGGATTTTCTGCTGCGCGTGCAGGGCGATTCGATGATCGACGACGGCATTCTCGATGGCGATCTGGTGGCCGGCAAGGCCACGCCCGAGGCGCTGCACGGGCAGACGGTCATTGCGCGGGTGGATGGGGGCATCACCATCAAGCGGCTCTGGCACCGCGACGGCCAGCTGCGGCTGCTGCCGCGCAATGTGCGCCACCGGCCCATCGTGCCGGACCCGGTGGAAGACTTCGCCATCGAGGGCATCTACTGCGGGCTGCTGCGCCGGCCCGACTGAGCCCATGACACACACGGAATCTGCAGGCTGACAGAGAGGAATGCAGGGTATGGGTGCTCTGGTTTCGAATGGGCGTGCGCATGTGAACGGGCGTACACAGGCCAGCGGCCTGATGGCTGCGGGTGGCATGGCTGCCGTGGATGGGCTGTCCGTTGCGAATGGGGCAGATACCGCTGGGTGCCAGACACAGGAGGCCATCACACTGGCCTCCCTGCTGGCGCGCCGGCAGGTATGGCAGTGGCGGGTGGCACCACAGCCGGTGGCGGGCATTGCCACGGGCATCCGCGCGCTGGATGCGGTGCTGCCCATGGGCGGCTGGCCGGCGGCAGCGCTGTCCGAGCTGCTGGTGCCGGTATGGGGATTGACCGAGCTGCAGCTGCTGTGGCCGGTGCTGGCGCGGCTGTCGCGTGCCGGTGGCCGGGTGGTGCTGGTGGCGCCGCCGTTCGTGCCCTTTGCCGGGGCGTGGCAGCGCGCAGGGGTCGATCTGTCGCGGCTGGTGGTCATTGGTGCCGCTGGAGCGAGCGGTGCGGCCGATGCGCTCTGGGCTTTCGAGCAGTGCCTGCGTTCGGGCAGCTGTGCGGCGGTCGTGGGCTGGCTGGCCGGTGCCGATCATGCAGCGCTGCGGCGGCTGCAGGTGGCGGCCGACCACGGGCAGTGTCTGGCGCTGGCCATGCGCCCTGCCCGCCATGCGGCGCAGCCCTCCCCGGCTGCGCTGCGGCTGCAGCTGCGGCCCGATGGCTGTGTGCAGGTGCTGAAGTGCCGGGGCGGGCCGGTGCCGGCGCAGCCGGTTGCGTTGGCGGCGCATGAACGGACGCTTCCATGGGGTGGCTTCAGCAGTGGCCACGGCGTGGCGTGCGGCCAGCACGTGGCGGAAAATGATGCTGCCACTGCCACTGCCACTGCCACTGCCACTGCCACTGCCACTGCTATTGCCACCGCCACCGCCTCTGCCATCGCTACCGCCACAGCCGCTGCTACGCCGAGTGCCGGGGCGCCTGCACCATTGGCCATGAGGTGCTGACCCATGCTCTGGGCCTGCATTGCCCTGCCGGTGCTGCCGCTGGACGTGGCGCTACGCACGCAGCCCGATCCTGCCCGTCCCGTGGCACTGATCGATGGGCCGGCCACTTGCCGCAGCCTGCTGGCCGTCAATGCGGCGGCGGCACGGCTGGGGCTGCGCGCCGGGCAGAAGCTGACGCTGGCGCGGGCCATCCATGCCGATTTCTCCGCCCTGCCCTTCGATGCAGCGGCCACGGCGCGCTGGCAGCAGTGGCTGGCTGCCTGGGCCTACCGCTTCAGTCATCAGGTCAGCGTGGCCTGGCCGCACAGCATCGTGCTGGAGGTGGGCCACAGCCTGCAGCTGATGGGCGGCTGGCCGGCCTTCGAGGCCCGGCTGCGGGACGAGCTTGGGCAGCTGCAGTTCCAGCATCGCATCGGGCTGGCGCCCAGCCCGCGGGCGGCCCACCTGCTGGCCTGGCTGAAGGATGGTGTGCAGGCGCACACCCCGGCACAGCAGCAGGCTTTGCTGGCCCGGGTTCCGGTGCGCCGGGCCGGTCTGCCGGGGCAGGCGGGGGAACGTCTGCACCGGCTGGGTCTGCGACGCCTGCAGCAGGTGTTCGACCTGCCGCCCGATACGGTGCGCCGGCGTTTCGGTGCCGAACTGCTGCAGTATCTGGACGAGCTGCGCGGACAGCGCCAGACGCTGCTGGCCTGCTACGCACCGCCCGATCATTTCGACATGCGCATTCCGCTCGAATATGGGGTGAGCAGCCATCAGGTGCTGCTGTTTCCGCTGCGGCGGCTGGTGATGGACCTGTCGGCCTTCCTGCAGGGGCGCAGCCAGGGCACCCAGCAGGTGCTGGTGCGGCTGGAGCACGAGCCCGACCGTGCAGGCGCCCCGGACGATACCTGTCTGCGTCTGGACCTGCTGGCGCCCGAGCAGTCGGGCGATGCCCTGTTCGGCCTGCTGCGCAGCCGGCTGGAGGCCCTGCCCCTGCCGCAGCCGGTGGTGGCCGTGCGGCTGGTGGTGCAGGCGCTGCAGCCCCTGCGTCCCCGGACGCAGGATCTGTTCGAGCCGCGCGGTTCCCAGCCGGCCGAATCCTGGGCGCGGCTGCGCGAACGGCTGCGGGTGCGTCTGGGTGAGCAGGCCGTGTACGGTGTGCAGCCAGTGGCCGACCCGCGTCCCGAACGCGCCTGGCGGCGGGTGATGGGGGCGGCGAATGTCAGGGGTGGTGGCCATGAATGCACAGACAGCCGACTCACTGCCACACGGAGATTTGCTGCAACACGACCCGAGCTGCCATCCCGCCCCGGCTGGCTGCTGCCCGCCCCCCTGCCGCTGGAGCGTCCCGTGGCGGCCATCGTGCGTGGTCCCGAACGGCTGGAATCCGGCTGGTGGGATGGAGACGACCAGAAGCGCGACTACTACGTGCTGCGCCTGGCCAATGGCCAGCTGGCCTGGGCCTTCTGCCCGGTGGGCCAGCAGGGGCCGTGGACGCTGCAGGGGTGGTTTGCATGAGGCATGTACCCGATGACCGGTTGGCGCGTTCCGGCATGCCTGTGGGCCCCACGCCCGGTGCAGTCGTATCCGGTGTCGCTGCCGGTACGGGGTTTTCCGGTGCGGTACGGGGCGATGCGGAGGACCCGGACATGCCACGTTATGCCGAGCTGCACTGCCTGTCCGATTTCACCTTCCTGCGCGGTGCATCCAGCGCTGCCCAGCTGTTTGCACGGGCCAGGGCCTGTGGCTATGAGGCGCTGGCCATCACCGATGAATGCTCACTGGCCGGCATCGTGCGGGCCTTCGAGGCCAGCCGCGACACGGGCGTGCCACTGGTCATCGGCAGCGAGTTCCGGCTGACCGATGGCACGCGCTTCGTGCTGCTGGTGGAGAACCAGCAAGGCTACGAAAATCTCTGTGCGCTGATCACCACCGGCCGCCGCGCAGCATCCAAGGGACGATACGTGCTGTCACGGACGGATGTGGAACGGGCTTCGCGCGATGGCCTGCTCTGCCTCTGGCTGCCGGATGAGCACCCCGACGGAAAGGCGGCCGATGCAGCCAGTCATCCCCTGCTGGAACGGGCCAGCTGGATCCGCCAGACCTTCCCGCATGCCTGGCTGGCCGTGGAGCTGCACCGCGACCGCGACGATGCCCGGGTACTGGCAGAGCGCCTGGCTCTGGCCGAAATGACGGACCTCACCCCCGTGGCCTGCGGTGACGTGCACATGGATGTGAAGCGCCGCCGTGTGCTGCAGGATACGCTGACCGCCCTGCGCCATCGCGTGCCGCTTGCGCAGGCAGGTGGGCTGCTGTTCAGCAATGGCGAGCGCCACCTGCGCCGCCGTGAGGTGCTGGCCAGTGTGTATCCGCCCGCCCTGCTGGCCGAGACACTGGCCATTGCCCGACGCTGCACCTTCCGGCTGGACCAGCTGCGCTATGGCTACCCGCAGGAACTGGTGCCCGCCGGTCACACGCCCACCACCTGGCTGCGCAAACTGAGTGAAGACGGCATGCGCTGGCGCTGGCCGCAGGGGGTACCTTCCCGTGTGCAGCAGCAGGTCGATCATGAGCTGGCGCTGATTGCCGATCTGGGCTACGAACCGTATTTTCTGACGGTGCACGACATCGTGCGCTTTGCGCGCGGCCGCGGCATTCTCTGTCAGGGACGCGGGTCGGCGGCCAATTCGGCGGTGTGCTTCGTGCTGGGCATCGTGGAGGTGGACCCCAGCCGCATGCAGATGCTGGTTGAACGCTTCATCAGCCGTGAGCGCAACGAGCCGCCCGACATCGACGTGGATTTCGAGCACGAACGGCGCGAGGAGGTCTTTCAGTACATCTACCGCAAGTACGGCCGGCATCGGGCGGCACTCACGGCCAACGTCATCTGTTACCGGGGACGCAGCGCAGCGCGCGATGCGGCCCGGGCATTGGGGTTGCCGGCAGAGCAGATCACCGCCATCAGCGCCTGCTTCGGGCGCGGCGGCTATGGGGTGGATGTGACCCTGCGCCTGCAGGAGGCCGGTTTCGACCCGGCCTCACCGCTGATGCAGCGCCTGCTCCATCTGGTGGAGGCGCTGCGCGACCATCCCCGCCACCTGTCGCAGCACGTGGGGGGCTTCGTGATGTCCGATGGCCCGCTGGCACGGCTCGTCCCCACCGAAAATGCCGCCATGCCCGAGCGCACGATCATCCAGTGGAACAAGGACGACCTGGACGTGCTGGGCATGCTGAAGGTGGACTGCCTGGCGCTGGGCATGCTGAGCTGCGTGCGCCGCGCGCTCGATCTGCTGGCCCGTCATCGCGGCCGCTACCTGACGCCCGCCACCATTCCGCCCGATGACGAGGCCACCTACGACATGATCAGCCGGGCCGATACCGTGGGCGTATTTCAGGTGGAATCGCGCGCCCAGATGTCGATGCTGCCGCGCCTCAAACCCCGGTGCTTCTACGATCTGGTCGTTCAGGTGGCCATCGTGCGCCCGGGGCCGATTCAGGGCGACATGGTGCATCCGTACCTGCGCAGGCGGCAGGGGCTGGAACCGGTGGACTATCCTTCGGAGGCACTGCGCGAAGTGTTCGAGCGCACGCTGGGCGTGCCCCTCTTTCAGGAACAGGTCATGCGTCTGGCCATCGTGGCGGCGGGTTACACGCCCGGCGAGGCCGACCAGCTGCGTCGCTCGATGGCGGCCTGGCGCCGCCATGGCGATCTGGAAATCCACCGTCAGCGCCTGGTGGGCGGCATGGTGGAACGGGGCTATTCTGCCGAATTTGCCGGACGCATCTTCGAACAGCTCAAGGGCTTTGCCAGCTACGGCTTTCCCGAAAGCCATGCCTGTGCCTTTGCGCTGATCACCTACGTGAGCAGCTGGCTGAAGTGCCATGAACCGGCCGCCTTTCTGTGCGCCCTGCTCAATGCCCAGCCGATGGGCTTCTATCCGGCCAGTACACTGGTGCAGGACGCGCAGCGTCATGGCGTGCGGGTGCTGCCGGTGGATGTGCTGCACAGCCAGTGGGACAACACGCTGGAAGGCGGCGAAGTGGGCGGTGCCCAGCCGGCCGTACGGCTGGGGTTCCGGCAGATCGCGGGATTGGGTGAGGCGGCGGCACGGCGGATCATGGCGGCGCGGCTGACACACATGCGTTCCAGGGGCGTACCGGATGCCGTCGTTTCGGGGCAGCCGTGCACCCGTAGACAGATGGATCTTTCGAGGGCTTCCGAAGTCCCGAACCATGCGGCGTCTTCCGGTCTGGAGCCTTCGTATGCAGGATGCGGCATGTCGCCGTTTCCTGCAGCAGGCGTGTTTTTCCGCAGCGTGGCCGATTTATGCCACCGCGCGCGGCTCGATGACCACGAGGCGTCCCTGCTGGCCGACGCCGGGGCGCTGGAAGCGCTGGCCGGTCATCGTCATGCGGCCCACTGGGCCGTGGCCGGTGTGGAGGAGCCCGCGCCGCTATGGGGCGACACCGTGACCGAGACGCCCGTCAGCCTGCCGGTGCCGACCGTGGTGCAGGATCTGGTGGCCGACTACCGGACGCAGGGCTTCAGTCTGGACACACACCCGATGGCCCTGCTGCGCCCTGCCCTGCGTGCTCGCCGCTGTGCCGACAGCCTTACGCTGCAGCGCTGCCCACACGGCCGTTCGGTGCGGGCCGCCGGGCTGGTGACCATGCGGCAGCGCCCTGCCACCGCCAGCGGTGTGACCTTCGTGACGCTGGAAGATGAAGGCGGCACCGTCAACGTGGTGGTGTGGGAAGACGTGGCCGTGCGCTTTCGCAAGGTACTGGTGGGCAGCCGCCTGCTGGCCATCGACGGCCGCTGGGAGGTGGTGGATGGCGTGCAGCACCTGATTGCCCGCCGGCTGCACGACCTGAGCGGGCTGCTGGGGCAGCTGGTGACGGGGGGGGCGCGGGATTATCACTGAGAACTGGCTTTCCCTTGCCAGTGTTTTCCTGTCAGGCAGAAAGGGGTACACCGATCAGCTTTGCCGAAGGTATGGCCCGGTTGATATCGGCTTGCGCACTGCGTATGGCGTCGGCCCTGTTTCTGGCGCTTCGTGTGAATGTGAGTGCCAGGTGGCCGGGACGGCCGATGCCTATCAGGGCATCGTCACACCCGGCCTCGCCCAGACGCTCAACCAGGACATCGGGGTCACTGTCGTGTGGGGCAAGCTGATATTTCAGTGTGAAGGTGTATTCCATTGATGGATTCCGATGTCACGGCCAGTATGGCGGTGTCACCGCTGATGAGAAACTGACTCACCTGCCGAAGTAAAACTGACCCACCTGGGTGAAGATGGTGGCTTGGTCTCTGGTGCGTGAGTTCATGCACATGACCTGGTCCAGGGAAAAGGACCTGGATCACCGGGGGGCGTTGATGCGTGAAATCACGGCCACCTCATCCCTGGGTACATGATGAGGCGGGCCTGACCGTGCTGCGTTGACAGCACCCGGTGGGGGCATACCGGCGTTCATTGCAACCGGAACACGTCATCCAGTGTTCTGGCTGTGAGAATCTGCCGTGTCCAGTGTCTGAGCTCGTCCAGACTGGCGGTTGTGACTCGCTGGGAAACTGCCGCGTCCAGCGGGCCGAAGCGCTCGGCCAACAGTTCCATCAGTGTCTGCTGGCGACCATCGAGGCGGCCTTCTTCCTGGCCCTGTTGCCTGCCTTCGCGGACGAATCGTTCTTTCATGGCCATCATCTGCTTGCCCTCCTCGGCATACAGTTCTTTGTACAGCAGGTTGCCAGCTAGGTGGTGCTGAAGTGCCCGGGTCGGACTCATGTTTAACGGTGAAGATCAGTGCATCACCCCGTTCGTCGGTATTAGAGGCCAGATGGATACACGGTGCGCCATGTTGCCACGTTCATATATCCCTGCACTCATCCCCCCAGCAGCAACTCCCCGCTCTCCGCGTCCCTTGTCCGCTCCAGCGCCTGAACCACCGTGTCGGCCGCCACGCGGGCGGCGTTGTGCAGGGACATGCCGGCCAGCAGCCGTGCGGTGAGCGTGGCGGAGAACAGGTCGCCGGTGCCCTTCACCGTGCTGTCGATGCGCTGGTGGCGGAAGGACTCGGTGCCCTCGTGGGTGACGATGACCACCTGCAGTTCGTCGGGAGCGCAGTCGGCCTGGGCCGCGCTGGTCACCACCACCCATTCGGTGCCCGCGCCCAGCTGGGTGCGGGCGGCGGCCACCGTCTCGCGGAGGGTGTTGACGGGCATCTGGGTCAGGCAGGCCAGTTCGAAGCCGTTGGGGGTCATGCCGGTGGCGACCGGCAGCAGCTGGTGGCGGTAGGCATCGACCATGCCGTCGGCCACGTAGATGCCGCTGTCGTGATCGCCCATCACCGGGTCGATGACGATCTGCAGGTCGGGGTGCTGCTCCTTCAGGGCGGGCAGCCAGTGGGCCAGCATCCGGGCCTGGCTGGGGCCGCCGAGATAGCCGACCAGCACCGCACGCAGCACGTCCAGGGCGCCGCGGGCTTCGAGGTCGGCCAGATAGCCGGCAAACCAGCCGTCGGGGATGGCGCCGCCGTGGATGCTGGCATAGTGCGGCGTGTTGCTGAACAGCACCGTGGGCACGATGGCGGCTTCGAGACCGGCACGCTGCAGCACGGGCCAGGCCACGTTGTTCCCTACCCGGCCGTAGACCACCATGGACTGCACCGACACCACGTCCAGTGCCAGAGGGCGAAGTGCGTCGTAATGGACGTGTTGACCTTCTTCGGTGTGCAGCGAATCCATGGTGGGTGCGGGATTGGGTTGCCGGGATGGCAAAGGTTATCAGTGTTGCGATGCAAAATGCAAAGGTGCTGTGTGGTGGTGCCGGGGCGGGGCGAGCTGCAGCGTGTCATGAACTCATATCTGTATCCGTGAAACGTCTTTGGGGCGTGCAACAGGGCGGCTGTGTCAATGGCTTCAGGGCACTGCCAAGCACAGTCATGCGCGCCCAAAAGGGGGCCATCCGGGCTGGCCCCGGGGGTGTTGTACAGAGGGAAAAAACGCCGGTGGTGACGGGAAGTCGGTGGTGCGACGGGATGCAGGCGACCGGGGGCCGGCGCGGCGCTTTTCAGCTGGCCGGCCCGGGCCTTCAGCTGGCAGGGATTCGCCGCTGTGTCAGGCACAGAAGTGCGGTGATCAGCATCAGCAGGGCCAGCACATACCAGACGAGGTGCAGGCCGAACTCGCCGGTGGCGGTGGCGCCAAGCGCCAGCGGGCCGGCCGCGGCGCCCAGGAAGTGGGCGGTGATCAGCTGGGCGATGGCGGGGTTGGCCACGACCAGCTCGCCGTCGGGGTTGCCTTCTTCGAGGATCTTCACCGTGGCGCGGCCGATATCGCTGCCGTCGTCGAGCGGGCTCTCGCCCGGCGTGCGGGGCTGAAAATTGACCAGCTCCTCGCCGCGCTCTTCCATCGCCGGCATCTGGCCAAAGGGCGCTTCTTCGACCGTGCCGGATTCGGGTTCGATGGTCGTCGGCTCATCCGTCTGCTCATCATCGGGGGGCACGCTGATGGTCTCCGGAAACTGGATATCGTCGACGCCGGTATCGGGCAGCCGGGCATGTCCCAGGGCATCGAAAAGCGGTGTCACGGTATCCGGTCCCCAGCTGGACGCAGCCTTCGGCGCAGTGGCAACCGGCTCCGGGTCGGGGACGGCCGGGGTGGTATGGATGCCGACACCGTGGGCTTCGCCGGTGCGGGAGGCTTCGATGGGAGCTGCTTCAGCCCGGGGTGTTTCGGTCAGGGCACTTTCCGCCAGCGGTGTTTCAGCCTGGGGAGTTACAGACAGCAGGCTTTCGGCCAAGGAGGAGACTGCCTGGACAGCTTCGGTCCGGGCTGCTTCTTCCGCGGTTGCTTCGGTTGTCGGGGCTTCGCCTGTCATCCCTTGCGCTGCCATGGCGAGCGAAGCCGGCTCCGTGGCACCCGTGGTTGACGGGACGGACGAGGCCGGCTCGCCAGATGCCGCTTCCGGTGCAGGCGGAAGTTCTGCGCCGGTTGCCGGGGCTGCATGGCTGATCTCCGGGCCTGCGCTGCTGATCTCCGGATTCGTTCCGGTGGTTGCCGGATCTGTCTCGCTGCTTTCGTGTTCTGCAGCGCTGGTGTCCAGGCTCGCGACATCGCTTGCGGTTTCTGCACCCCGGGTGTCCCAGCCTGCAGCCGTATTGGCTGCCGTATGGGTTTCGGATTCTGCCGCACCGGCTCTGGGGCCTGCGGCATGGGCTTCCGGACCTGCAGCGCTGCTTTCCGGACTTGTACCGGTGGCTTCCGGATCCGCCCCGCTGGACTCCGGCGCTGCATCACTTGTTGCTGGTGTGCCGGCGGTTGCCAGTTCGGCGGCGTTCCCTGACGAGGCGGGGGAGTCCGTGCCGCCGGAACCCGTATAGGAAGTCGTGTCCAGAACCGTGTCGCCCATCAGGGGGCCTGCGGCGGGCCGGAACGGCGGGCGGGCGTGGCTGTGACGGCCGCCCGTGTGGCCGTGCTGGCTGCGGGCGGCATGGCGCAGGGCCGCCGGCAGGATGGCGGCGTCGGGGTCCGGCGGATATTCCGGGGCCAGCATCTGGATCAGTGTTTCGTGCAGGCCGAAGAGCCCGGCCCCAATGCCGGCGGCACCGATCCACAGGGTCAGACGGTGTTCGGCGCTGGCAAAGGGCAGCAGTCCGATGGCCACGGCCGCGCAGGCCAGCATCAGTGCCGGGGCCAGGGCTGGCCGGGTGGTCAGTGCGGTATCGGCACTGCGCACCTGATTGAGCCAGGTGACCAGACACAGGGCGCCCATGCCTGCACCGCCCATGCTGATCATCATCGGCGTCATGCCGTTGCGCGGCATGCCGAGCTGGTGGGCGTACAGCCCCAGCCACACCACACAGCAGGAAAAGGCCAGTCCGGCCATGGCGTCGATGATGGCCAGAACCCAGGGCGGGCGATGGTGGCTGTGCATGTCCAGCCGGCCGTCATCGATGCGGTCGCGGGGGTCGTCGGCCGGAATCCATACCCGGACCAGCAGGGCGAGGGCCAGCAGCATCGGCACCCACGTGGACAGCGAGGCAGCCCAGCTGCGATGCCCGGCCTGGGGCGGCAGCACGGCACCGGCCAGAATGGCCGCCAGTGGCATGCCCGCCTGGACCATCAGCATCATCCAGGGGCGGGAGTCGGCATCGCTGTGCGCCACGGCGGCCAGACGGCTGGCCGGCTGGGCGAAGGCCAGGGCCACGCCGCCCAGGGCCATGCCCACGCAGGCGGCGCCCAGCGTGGGAATGGCGGCCGTCAGCATCAGGCTGGCTGCCGTGATCAGAAAGGTAAGCACCAGGACCTGGCGTGGCCCCTTGCGCTGCACGTAGCCGCTCGTCCAGCCCGACAGCAGGGCGGCGGGCAGAAAGAAGCTGGTGGCAAGCCAGCCGAGCCGTGGCGGGGTGGGACCGAATTTTTCGGGCAGGGAGGCGCCCAGGGTGCCCACCGCAAAAAAGACCAGCCAGGGCATGGCGCGTGACAGCAGCAGCAGTATGCCCAGACCGGTACGCGACTGGGCGGCAACGGCTGGCTGATAATCCATTTCTCCCTGATTCATGTCACTCCTCATCGACAGACACCCTGGCAGGCGGATCGGGTATGCCCGCAGGGAGGCGGCATCAGAGAGGACTCGGCGTGCACCTGCACCGGTCTTCGTGTTGTTCTGGGGACACTGAATACCCTGCCCGTGACGATCCGGTACCGCATGCACCGCACGTGCGCTGCCATGCCAACCGGTCCGGGCAGTGGTTTTTCCGGGGCCTGGCCGCCCATGGCGCAGCCAGGCGCACCCGCATGTCCCTGTAGATGTCGCCCGCCCCAGAGCGTATGTCAACGGAGGCAAGAATATATTGCTGCCGTTTAACAACATGCTGCAATGATGCAGCGGTATGCACGTCACTGTTTCCGGCCTTTTCCGGGGCCTTTCCGGGGGATAATGAGAACCATCATGCCGCGATGCTGCCCGGTTCGTGCCTGTCTGCCCCGTGCTGTGAGCCCGGTCTGCCCCGTGTCGGTCCCCTGTTCTGCCGGGTGCAGACCCTGATTTGACCGGTGCAGAGCCTGATGGGGCGCGGTACGGGGCACGGCGCAGGCTGCAGCGAGGGCGTTCCCGGCCGTCAGCCCGCATTCGGCATTCTGGGCCCTGCCCTGCAGGCGTGCCCGAACAGCCCGGAAACGGACGAGGGCGAACGATCTTCCCGGGTGTGGCAAACCGGGACAGGTAGATACATTTTGGATAGAAGAGATTGTCGAGATTACAAGGAGATATGTAATGGCTGAACACGAAAACGAATTTGTGGATGATGTAACCAGTGCCGGGCCGGGCATACAGAAACAGCGTCGCCGTGCGCTGGTGGCGGGCGCGACCCTGCTGGCCAGCGGCGCCCTGCTCGGCTGGGTGCGTGCCGCCGCCGATGCGGCCGAAGGGGCGGCAGGTTCTGGTGGTACTGCAGGGGCGGCCGACACCGGGTCGTCTGCTGCCGCCGCAGGTGCCGCGGGCAACGGGGCCGGTAACCCGGCGGGGGGCGCCGCGGATCGTGCGGCCGCTCCGGGCAGTCCGGCCGTGGTGGGGACGAAGAAGGTTCCCCGTCTGCTGCTGGCTGGTCCCTATGCCACGGTGTCGAACCCGCTGATTCGCATCGTCGAGGCCGGCCTGCTCAAGGACGTGGCGGACAAGGTGGAGTTCATCACCTGGCGCACGCCCGACCAGCTGCGGGCCATGGCACTGAAGGGCGAGGCCGACTTCATGGCCATGCCCAGCAACCTGGCGGCCAATCTCTACAACCGCGGGGCGAAGGTGCAGCTGCTCAACATCGGTATCTGGGGCATTCTGTGGATGCTGGCCCGCCGGGACGGGCTGAAGACGCTGGCCGACTTCAAGGGTGAGGAGGTGGTGATGCCCTTCCGGGGTGACATGCCGGATGCGGTGTTCCGCCTGCTGTGCACCAAACAGGGCATCAATCCGGACAAGGATCTGACGTTGCGCTATGTGGCCTCACCGCTGGATGCGATGCAGCTGCTGATCACGCGCCGCGCCGACAATGCGCTGCTGGCCGATCCGGCCATTGCGGTGGGGCTGCGCAAGACGCAGTCGTTCCCGGTGAGTGCGATTGCGCCGACGCTGTACCGCAGTGTGAGCATTCAGGCCGAGTGGGGCCGGGTGTTCAATCGCGATCCGCATTTCCCGCAGGCGGGCATTGTGGCGCTGGGGGCGCAGCTGGGCAACAAATCGCTTGCGGCGGCGATGGAGGCGGCCTGTGTGGAGGCGCAGGCCTGGTGTGAGGCCAATCCGGATGCCTGCGGCGAGATGGTGGCAAAACGGATCGATGCGCTGACGCCGGAGGGGGTGGCGGATGCGGTGAAGGCCGACGATGCGAAGATCGTGGTGGGCAAGGAGGCGCGGCCGGAGCTGGAGTTCTTCTATCAGCAGCTTCTGGAGATGCAGCCGGGGCTGGTGGGGGGCAAGCTGCCTGACGATGGGTTCTATTTCGGGTGATCTCTTCCTGTGCACGGGGAGGTGCTGTTCTTCTGGAACAGAGGTTCCCGGCTTGAGCTGCAGTGTCCGGAACGCGTTCGCCTTTTGTGCCTGTGGGAGGAACACTGGGTAGCGCCTGGCAGAGGTGTTCTCGCTGTGCGGAAGACGACTTCGGGCGGGGCGGCCCGCGGAGCGGTGGACTCCTGCGGCTCATACACTCACTGCGGTTTTGATGCCCACG
>ERZ773077.806-NODE-806-length-22817-cov-6.517485_pt1 | contig 22817 bp, 22 predicted proteins | sample MGYA00580612_ERZ773077 | MGnify/ENA primary metagenome ERZ773077 (study PRJEB29015, sample SAMEA2737971) | human oral metagenome | biome: human oral; feature: human-associated habitat; material: dental | place: China | collected 2021 ...
CCACTGTAAAAGAGTATTACGTTTAGAAAATGCTTGTTCCGTACCAATAAAACGTGGTGATTGCAGTGCAAAACAAAGCGATGCACATAACCCTGGATCTAAATTCCACAAAGCATCCAAATTGACATTTACATTAGACTCTGGCAAATACAAAATACAAAATTTAATTAACGATGATCTTGTATTATCTAAATGAAAATCGGATAAATTAGCTTTATCTGGATTTCGATTATAGGTTTGTAAAACATGATCCGCATTTAAAAATGGCGATGACGCAAAAATCATACTAATCCAACGCTGGAAAGTAAAAAAGCGCAGAGCTCCGTCTTCTGAAATATCTAATTTAGGATCAGAGAATAATTGACTTATTGCGACCGCAATACGAGTACATAAGAACTTGATTTTATCTTGTCCTAATTCATCATTTAATTGATGTGGATAATCAATTTCAATACCCTCTATTCCACCAAAATTGTTATCAATTTTTCCTAAAATCTCTAACAATGCCACACAAGCTTCTTCATAATTTTTTGCAGCAACTTCTTGTTCAAAACGAATAACACTCGGTTGATTTTGTACTTCTGACATTATTTAAATTCCTTTGATAAAATAAGATTAATAATTAGCAAGTTCCCCACAGATCATATTCATCTGAATGAGTAATAGTTACCTTAATAAATTCACCTACTTTTACAGGCGTACCACTTAGATTTTCAATATAAACTAAGCCATCAACTTCTGGTGCATCAGCTTTTGTACGACCGATAATACCTTCATCATCAATTTCATCCACAATGACATCAAGCGTTTGGCCAATTTTTTGTTTTAATCGTTCAGCCGAAATTTCTTGTTGTAACTGCATAAAGCGGTGGAAACGTTCTTCTTTTACATCTTCAGGCACTTGGTCAGCCATTTCGGTTGCAGGTGCGCCTTCTACCGGGCTAAATTTGAAACAGCCCACGCGATCAAGTTGCGCTTCTTTTAAGAAATCCAATAACATTTGGAAGTCTTCTTCTGTTTCACCTGGGAAACCTACGATGAAAGTTGAACGCAAAGTTAAATCTGGACAAATTTCACGCCATTGCTTGATACGCTCTAAAGTGCGGTCAATTTTTCCTGGTCTTTTCATTGCTTTTAAAATTTTCGGACTCGCATGTTGTAATGGAATATCCAAATAAGGCAATAATAAACCTTCCGCCATTAATGGGATTAAATCATCCACATGTGGATAAGGATAAACGTAATGTAAACGCACCCAAATACCTAATTTACCAAGCTGTTTACACAAGGTCATTAAGTCATTTTTAATTGGCATACCATTCCAGAAGGCCGTTTTCACGCCACCTTCTTTACGTTGCGTATCCATCGCATAAGCAGAAGTATCTTGTGAAACAACTAACAATTCCTTCACACCCGCATCAGCAAGACGTTTTGCTTCATCCAATACTTGAGTAATAGAACGGCTTTCTAAATCCCCACGTAATGAAGGGATTATACAGAATGTACAGCGATGATCACAGCCTTCTGAGATTTTCAAATAAGCATAGTGTTTTGGTGTTAATTTCACCCCTTGTTTTGGTACAAGGCTGGTATAAGGATTATGCTCTGGTTTTGGTACGTATTTGTGCACTTGTGCCATTACTGTTTCATAACTGTGCGGACCGCTCACTTCCAATACTTTTGGGTGAACTTGGCGAATTTGATCTTCTTTCGCCCCTAAACAGCCGGTCACAATCACGCGTCCGTTTTCTTCCAACGCCTCTCCAATGGCTTCTAGGGATTCCTGCACAGCACTATCAATAAAGCCGCAAGTATTCACAATGACCAAGTCCACATTTTCATAACTTGGCACAATGTTATATCCATCGGTACGTAATTCTGTCAGAATACGTTCAGAATCCACTAAATTTTTAGGACAACCTAAACTTACAAAGCCAATATTCGGCGTTGATTTTTGCATAAATTTATTCTCAGCTATCATCATCTTTCAAAACTTTAGATTTTACTCAATTTCAAGCCGAAAGGCGATAAATTAAAGGTAAATTGATTGTAAATTTGCCCATTAAAGTCCTTTTTTCAGGTAGAATAATGCCCGTTTTTTTATTTACTCATATTCATTATTAACATGGAAAATTCTTTTCTTTTTTCGACCGCTCTTGAACAGACGGCTTATTTACTTATCCTAGGGAAAATGCTACTCGCACTTGTACTTGGCGGGATTATTGGCTTAGAACGTGAACTTAAACACAAACCGGTTGGGGTCAAAACCTGTGCCATTATTGCGGTGACGACTTGTGTACTGACGATTGTCTCCATTCAAGCCGCAGAACATTATGCGCAAGTTTCAGATAATATCCGAACTGACCCTATGCGACTTGCCGCACAAGTAATCAGTGGCATCGGTTTCTTAGGTGCAGGGGTAATTTTGCACAAGAAAAATGATGCGATTTCAGGCTTAACCACAGCTGCCATTATTTGGGCAGCAGCGGCTATCGGTGTGGCAACAGGTGCAGGCTTTATTTTTGATGCGATTATTGCCACTTTAATGATTTTAATCGCTATCCGTATCAGCCCGATTGTGCAGCGTTATGTTCGTCGTAAAACCTATAAAAAACGTACTCGTTTAGCTATTCAACTGAGTTCTGCTAACGGTATCAGTAAAGTAACAGATTTATTATTGAAACATGATTACCGCATTGAAAATATCTCAGTAAAAGACCAAGCTAGCGGCGAGGTTCGCTTGCAAGTCCGATGCTACAATATTGATAATGAAATGCTAAAAGATGTCTATACACTATTAAAAACAGAAGATGAAGTACTGAGTGTGGATGTAGAAAATTAAAATCAGCTCAAAATAACACATTACTTCTATCGTAAAACCACTACTTGCTAGACAAAAAAATTAAATACCTAAACTGGATAACGTCATGAATTTACAAGATAATTTCGAGCAGCATACGCCGATGATGCAGCAATATCTCAAGTTAAAAGCAGAAAATCCTGACATTTTGTTATTTTATCGAATGGGGGATTTTTATGAGCTTTTTTATGATGATGCAAAAAAGGCGGCAGCGCTGTTAGATATTTCTTTAACTAAACGTGGACAATCAGCAGGTAATCCCATTCCCATGGCGGGCGTGCCTTATCATGCGGTAGAAGGTTATTTAGCTAAATTAGTGCAATTAGGTGAACCTGTAGCTATTTGTGAGCAAGTGGGAGATCCCGCCACATCAAAAGGACCGGTTGAGCGCAAAATTGTACGAATTGTGACGCCAGGTACGGTAAGTGATGAAGCCCTTTTACCAGAACGCCAAGATAACTTAATTGTGGCGGTTTATCAGGAAAAAGAAAAATTTGGTCTAGCCACATTAGACATGACATCTGGACGTTTCCAGCTTTGTGAACCTCATTCAAAAGAAGCCTTGCAAGCTGAATTACAGCGTATTAATCCCGTAGAATTACTTTATTGTGAAGATTTTGTCGAAATGGCCATTATCGAGCATTATAAAGGCCTACGTCGTCGTCCTATTTGGGAATTTGAACTCAGTACGGCGATTTCGGAACTTAATCGTCAATTTGGTACGAAAGATTTACGTGCATTTGGTGTAGAAAAATCACCTCTTGGCTTGGCAGCAGCAGGCTGTTTATTGCAATATGCAAAAGAAACACAACGTGCTTCTCTGCCACACATTCAAAGCATCAGTGTCATTCAAAATAACGATAATATTCAATTAGATGCTGCAACACGCCGAAATTTAGAACTCACTCAAAATCTTGCAGGTGGCACAGAAAATACGCTTTCTTCAGTATTAGATAAATGTGTTACGCCAATGGGCAGCCGTTTGTTAAAACGTTGGATTCATCAACCTATCCGTCAAACAGACATTCTATTAAAACGCCAAAAAACGATTGGTGAAATTATTGAGCAAGATTTGTATCACGAATTGCAGCCTTATTTGCAACAAGTGGGCGATATGGAACGGATTCTTGCCCGTGTAGCACTGCGTTCTGCACGTCCTCGTGATCTCACGCGTTTACGTACCGCATTAGAACAAATTGAACCGATAAAATCACTGATTCAGACAAAAACATCGTCAAATTTGACCGCACTTTCCGCGCAAATTGATGATTTTTCCGCGCAAATTAAGTTACTTCAAAAAGCAATTATTGAAACCCCTCCATTATTAATTCGCGATGGTGGGGTTATTGCTGAAGGCTATAATGCAGAATTAGATGAATGGCGAACCCTTTCCGCTGGTGCTACGAAATATTTAGAAAATTTAGAACAACGCGAACGAGAAAGCACGGGCATTGATACCTTAAAAATTGGCTTTAATGCGGTGCATGGTTATTACATTCAAATCAGCCAAGGGCAAGCTCATAAAGCACCGATTCATTATGTTCGTCGTCAAACCTTAAAAAATGCCGAACGCTACATTATTCCTGAATTAAAAGAATATGAAGATAAGGTTTTAAAATCAAAAGGGGCGGCACTTGCTTTAGAAAAGCAACTTTATGATGAATTATTTGATTTATTGTTGCCACATTTAGGTCAATTGCAGTTAGCCAGTTTAGCATTGTCTGAATTGGATGTGTTAGTTAACCTCGCAGAACGAGCAGAAACCTTAAATTATGTTGCACCACAATTTAGCGATGAAATTGGCGTAAAAATTGAAAATGGTCGTCATCCTGTAGTGGAACAAGTTTTAAAAGACCCTTTTATTGCCAACCCTGTTAATCTCAATCAGCAACGTCATTTACTGATTATTACCGGCCCAAATATGGGCGGTAAAAGTACCTATATGCGTCAAACAGCTTTAATTACGTTAATGGCGTATATAGGCAGTTTTGTGCCGGCTGATAGTGCGGTTATCGGGCAAATTGATCGTATTTTTACTCGAATTGGTGCCTCTGATGATTTAGCATCTGGTCGTTCTACATTTATGGTGGAAATGACCGAAATGGCGAATATTCTTCATCAAGCCACTTCACAAAGTTTAGTTCTGATTGATGAAATTGGACGCGGTACTTCTACCTATGATGGGCTTTCTTTAGCTTGGGCTTGTGCCGAATGGCTGGCAAAGAAAACTCGTTCACTTACATTATTTGCGACCCATTATTTTGAACTCACCGCACTGCCAGAAAAAATTGAAGGCATTGCTAATATTCATTTAGATGCATTAGAACATAACAATACCATTGCCTTTATGCATGCGGTTCAAGACGGTGCGGCAAGTAAAAGTTATGGTCTTGCTGTTGCAGCGCTAGCTGGTGTGCCTCAATCTGTCATTAAACTGGCGAAGCAAAAATTACATCAGTTAGAAAAATTATCGGCACAAAATGGTGATCAACAAATTCAACATTTAAGAGCATTAAATCAACATCAAGGGGAATTAGCTTTTGAGGCGGAACCTGATGCTTTACGTGAAGCCATCGAGCAACTTGATCCAGATGAATTAAGCCCAAAACAAGCCTTAGCTTATCTGTATCAATTGAAGAAAATGCTGTAAGAAATAAAAAAGAGCGGTCAAAAAATTTATTGTTTTTTATGACCGCTCTTTTATTTTCACTAATTTCTTAAAATTTCATAGATTTCAGTATCTTTTCTATCGAGATAATGGATGGATTGGATTTTACGAATGGTGCGTGACTTTCCACGGATTAATAAAGTTTCTGTAGTTGCCAAGTTACCACGGCGAGAAATCCCTTTGAGTAATTCACCGTGCGTAATTCCTGTTGCGGCAAAAACAAGATTATCATCACGTACTAAATCTTCTAATTTTAAGATTTCATTGACCTTCACACCTAAGGCTTCACAACGTTGAATTTCTTCAGCGGCAATTTTACGATTTTCTTCTGTATCACCTTTCACTTCATTACGTGGAATAAGACGAGCTTGCATATCCCCACCTAATGCACGAATTGCGGCAGCAGCAGCCACGCCTTCAGGTGCACCACCAATACCATAAAGCATATCTACTTCCGCATCTGGTAAACAACATAAAACCGAAGCCGCCACATCACCATCTGGAATAGCCATCACGCGAATACCTAGATTATGCATTTGTTTAATCATTTCATCGTGACGTGGCTTAGCGAGCACCATCACGGTTAAATCCGATAAAGATTTACCTAAACGAGAAGCCACTCGACGAAGATTTTGTTCAATCGGTAAACTTAAATCAATCATGCCTTTCACTTCAGGACCGACGACTAATTTTTCCATATACATATCAGGCGCTTTTAAGAAGGTACGTTTACCACCAGCTGCCAATACTGAAATGGCATTTGATTGGCCCATTGCGGTCATTCTTGTGCCATCAATTGGATCAACCGCAATAGAAACGAGTTCACCATTACCTGACCCTACTTTTTCGCCAATATAAAGCATTGGTGCTTCGTCAATTTCCCCTTCACCAATCACAATTTCACCGTCCATATGGATTAAATTCAGCATATAACGCATGGCTTTGACTGCCGCATCATCTGCTGCATTCTTATTACCACGTCCAAGCCAAGTGTAAGCAGCCAATGCTGCCGCTTCGGTTACTCTTGAAAATTCAATAGCTAATGCACGATTCATTTTTTCCCCCAATGCAAAAAGTCTCGTTATTTTATCACCAAGCAAACGTTTGCATAATAATTTTTGACAAGAGGCTTTTAAAAATAAGATTAAGTGGGTAGAATAAAGCCATTTCGGACTATTTTAAAAAAGGAAATCACTATGTCTTTAGAAATTTTAGATCAGCTTGAAGAAAAAATTAAACAAGCAGTAGAAACAATTCAATTACTTCAACTTGAAGTAGAAGAGTTAAAAGAACAAAAAAATCAATCTCAACAATCAGTAGAAGCCTTGCGAAATGAAAATGAGCAACTTAAAAATGAGCACCGCAACTGGCAAGAACATATTCGTTCATTGTTGGGTAAATTCGACAACATATAATGACTATAAAGGCTTAGAAAATCTAAGCCTTTTTTCTTATTAGGAAACAATATGAATATTTGCGTGATTTCAGGCAGCACATTAGGCGGCGCTGAATATGTGGCAGAGCATTTAGAAGAGGTGTTAAAAACACAAAATTTTTCTACCGCACTTTTCCACGGACCAGAACTTGATGATGTGATTGATGAAAATATTTGGTTGATTGTCACTTCAACACATGGTGCAGGTGAATTGCCTGATAATTTGAAACCACTCTTTGAACAAATTGCGGCATCAGATAAAGATTTATCTTCTCTCCGCTTTGCCGTTGTAGGCTTAGGCAATTCAGATTACGATACATTCTGTCATGCCGTGAATAAAGTTGAAACACAATTAAGTGAAAAAAGTGCGGTCAAAATTTGCGACAGTTTAAAAATCGATGTCTTGCATGTTGATGATCAAGAACAATTTGCGGAAGATTGGCTACCACAATTTATAAATGCACTTTAGTCATAATAAAGCGATAATTTGAGTTATCGCTTTTTCTTTATCCATTATCCAAAAAAATCACCTGTGGATAACTTTAATAAAACCTGTCAAAAACTTGTTCTTTTCCACTGAGTAAATATGATGATTGTTTTAACTGTGGATAAAATTAAAGGTTATCCACAAGAAAAAGCCTTCAAACTGACGACATTTCAACACAGTCTAAAACGATCTAACGTCTTCATTTAAAAAAGGAAAAGGATCTTATTCACAGAGTAAAAGGATCCTAATAGTAACAATAATAAGATCTTTATATATAAATAGATCTTATCTTTATTACCTCTCGATCTTATCTCATCACAGATTGAATTCTTGCTTTCAAGCACACGTAATTTTCAGTAGAATAGCGCCTATTTTTAGATCGAAGATCAAATTGAAGACGAAGAGAGAGATATGTTTTACACCGAAAATTATGATGTGATCGTTGTGGGTGGAGGTCATGCCGGTACAGAAGCTGCGTTGGCACCAGCACGTATGGGATTAAAAACCCTGTTATTGACACATAAAGTTGATACCCTTGGACAAATGTCATGTAACCCCGCTATTGGTGGTATTGGTAAAGGCCATTTAGTGAAAGAAGTGGATGCCATGGGCGGTTTAATGGCGCATGCTGCAGATAAGGCGGGGATTCAATTTCGTACTTTAAACAGCAGTAAAGGGCCTGCTGTACGCGCAACTCGTGCTCAAGCTGACCGCGTGTTATACCGTCAAGCTGTACGCATCGCACTAGAGAATCAACCTAATTTAGATATTTTCCAACAAGAAGTAACCGATATTTTAGTTGAGCAAGATTGCGTTTGTGGTGTGGAAACCAAAATGGGGCTTAAATTCCGTGCTAAATCGGTGGTTTTAACTGCCGGTACTTTTTTAGCGGGTAAGATCCATATTGGTTTAGAACATTATGAAGGCGGTCGAGCTGGTGATCCGGCATCTGTTACACTTTCTCATCGGTTACGTGATCTGAATTTACGTGTAGATCGTTTAAAAACCGGTACACCACCGCGTATTGATGCACGTACGATCAATTTCGATATATTGGCTAAACAACGTGGTGATGCCGTATTACCGGTATTCTCTTTTATGGGATCAGTGGATGATCACCCTCAACAAATTCCTTGTTATATCACGCATACGAATGAACAAACTCATGAAGTGATCCGTAATAACTTGGATCGCAGTCCAATGTATACCGGTGTTATTGAAGGAATCGGTCCGCGTTATTGTCCATCTATTGAAGATAAAGTGATGCGTTTTGCGGATCGTAATTCACATCAAATCTATTTGGAACCAGAAGGCTTAACCAGTAATGAAGTGTATCCAAACGGGATCTCTACTAGTTTGCCGTTTGACGTACAAATGGGTATTGTGAACTCCATGAAAGGTTTGGAAAAAGCTCGTATCATTAAACCAGGTTATGCCATTGAATATGATTATTTTGATCCGCGTGATTTAAAACCTACTTTAGAAACTAAATCTATTTCTGGTTTGTTCTTTGCGGGTCAAATTAATGGTACAACGGGTTATGAAGAAGCGGCGGCACAAGGCTTATTAGCTGGGATTAACGCAGGTCTTTATGTACAAGAGAAAGAGGCATGGTATCCACGTCGTGATCAATCTTATACTGGCGTATTGGTGGATGACCTTTGCACGCTTGGTACCAAAGAACCGTATCGCGTATTTACTTCTCGTGCGGAATACCGTTTGTTATTACGTGAAGACAATGCAGACATTCGTTTAACGCCAATTGCCCATGAATTAGGTTTGATTGATGAGGCTCGCTGGGCTCGCTTCAATCAAAAAATGGAAAATATCGAACAGGAACGCCAACGCTTACGCAGCATTTGGTTGCATCCGCGTTCTGAATATTTAGAAGAAGCCAATAAAGTACTTGGTAGTCCACTTGTGCGTGAAGCAAATGGTGAAGATTTATTGCGTCGTCCAGAAATGACCTACGATATTTTGACTTCTTTAACGCCATACAAACCGGCAATGGAAGACAGAGAAGCCGTAGAACAAGTGGAAATTGCCATTAAATATCAAGGCTATATTGAGCATCAACAAGAAGAAATTGAAAAACAAAAACGCCATGAAAATACGGCTATCCCGGCTAACTTTGATTACAGTAAAGTGTCTGGTTTATCTAATGAAGTACGTGCGAAGTTAGAACAACATCGTCCAGTTTCCATTGGTCAAGCCAGCCGAATTTCAGGTATAACTCCTGCGGCAATTTCAATTATTCTGGTGAATTTGAAAAAACAAGGCATGCTAAAACGCGGCGAATAATGTTTAGAAATGAAAAGTGCGGTTAATTTTGACCGCACTTTTTTATAGGCTTAACTTAAAAAAGTTATTAGTGATCGAGAGCTTGTTTCACCGCCACATCCAGTCCTGCTGTTGGGCGGCCAAGCAATTTCTCAAGGGTTTTGTCTTCTGAGAATAACGCACCGTTTGACGCATCCACATCCCATTGTGCAATTAAGCCTGCAAAGCCTTCATCTAATCCTGCTTGTACAAGTGCTGCGGCGTAATCTTCTGCCGGAATATCCACGTAAGGAATCTCTTTACCAGTTTGTTTGCTGATTTCTGCGGCAAGGTCGGTTAATGTCCAGCTGGTTGATCCGGCAAGCTCGTAAGTTTGGTTTTCATGACCTTCACTTAATGCAACGTTTACCGCTGCTTCAGCAAGTTCTGCGCGAAGTACGGAGGAAATTTTGCCGTTTTTTGCTGAACCGTAGAAAGCATTGTTTGCTAATGCTGCTGGAATTGAAGCTGTGTAGTTTTCGGTGTACCAACCATTGCGTAAAATGGTGTAAGTAATGCCCGAAGCTTTTAATGCGGCTTCAGTTTCAACATGTTCACCAGCAAGGGATTTTACGGTATTGTCGTTGGTCGCGCCGAGTAAGCTGGTGTAGATAATATGTTTCACGCCGGCTTTTTTCGCTGATTCAATTACATTGTTGTGTTGTACAAAACGCTGACCGATTTCATTACTTGATACCAAAATTAATGTATCTACGCCTTGTAATGCTTCTACTTGACCTTCTGTTTTTGAATAATCAAATTTGCGGGCTTCTACACCTGAAATTTTTTCTGGAGAGCGTACAAGCGCGATGACATTTGCTTGTTTTGCTTTTAATAAGTCTAATGCGATTGCACCAAATTGACCTGTTGCACCAGTAATTGCGATAGTTTTAGTAGTCATGATGTTTTCCTTCTTGTTAAGTTGAAATGATGTTTGAACATTTGATTGTTCGCTTGATGTGGCGTATTATATTTTTAATACTTACTTTTAAGAAGTACTTACATAAACGTAAGTTTTGATATTTTTTTGAAAATAAATTTTAACTTGTTGATTTTTAAGGAATTAAAAATGAAAAAAAATTTAAATCGTGGGAATGTTCTGGCTTCAGCTTGCCCTTCTCGCCAAATTTTGCAACATTTAACCAGCCGTTGGGGCGCATTAGTGTTAGTGAGTTTACATTCCGGCACCAAGCGTTTTAGTGAGCTTCGCCGTGCTATTGATGGTGTAAGTGAGCGTATGTTAACTAAAACTCTGCAGGAATTGGAAGCCGATGGCATGTTAATCCGTAAATCCTATAATACCGTGCCACCACAAGTGGATTACACATTAACAGAATTTGGAGCTGAGGCTTCTAATAAGATGTTTGACTTGGTTGATTGGTTGGAAACAAATTTAGGGAATATTTTAGCAAGCCAGAATAAATAATGTTTCAAGGTAGGCATTTTCAAGTAGAATGGCGACAAACACACAAGATAGATAGAAAAATGAAAGCAAAACTCGAAAATTTACTGACTCAAACTGAAATTCAATTAACAGATCGACAAAAAGATCAACTGATCCAGTTAGTACAATTACTCAATAAATGGAACAAAGCCTATAATTTAACCTCTGTGCGTGATCCACAGGAAATGTTAGTGAAACATATCTTGGATAGTATTGTTGTTAGTCCTTATTTACAAGGTGATCGTTTTATTGATGTGGGAACCGGTCCAGGCTTGCCAGGCCTGCCTTTAGCCATTATTAATCCTACCAAGCAATTTGTCTTGTTAGATAGTTTAGGTAAGCGTATTAGCTTTATTCGAAATGCAGTACGTGAGTTAGGACTAACAAATGTAGAACCCGTTCTTAGCCGCGTTGAGGAATACCAACCTGAACAAAAATTCGACGGTGTATTAAGTCGTGCATTTGCTTCGTTAAAAGATATCACAGATTGGTGTCATCATTTGCCAAAGAAAGATGGATATTTTTATGCCTTGAAAGGCATTTATCACGAAGATGAAGTTCAAGAATTAGACAAAAAATTCGAAGTAAAAGACGTGATAACTTTACATGTCCCTGAGCTTGTAGGTGAACGACATTTAATCGTTTTACAATAAAACACACTTTTTTTGTGAATATTTTTTTAAAAGTGTGATTTGTTTAACATTTTTTGGTGGTTTAAAAGTTGAAACTCTTTGTAGCACAGGTATAATTAGATAGTTTTTGTATTTTAAAAAAATAAGATAATGTCTAAGGTTTTAACACAGGCTAAAAATCGATATCAAAAGGCGATAATTATTGAGTCGGTTTGTCTTGTTGTTTTTTGGGTATTCCTTGCAATTTGGCAAGGTGAAAGTGCGGTAGATTTCAGTTTAGGATTTATCAGTGCTTTTGTACCATTTTGTGCTTTTGCTTATATTGTTTTTTTTCGCAAACAAGATTTTTCAACAAAATTAACAGCATTTTATCGTGGTGAAGCGTTAAAGTTTATGCTAACGATTGTGCTTGTGGGGGTGTCCTTTAAATGGCTTGCTATCTCACATTTTATTTTGTTTTTTGTTGGTTTTTTTACAGCATTAGCGTTGAATAATCTTATTCCGTTTTTGTTAAATAGATCTTAATTTTTCTATAAAGGGTTGACTATGTCTGGACAAACAACTTCCGAATATATTAGTCACCACTTGTCTTTCTTGAAGACAGGTGATGGTTTCTGGAACGTTCACTTCGATACGCTTTTTTTCTCAATTGTATCGGCAGTGATTTTCTTGTTTATCTTTTCTCGTGTTGCAAAAAATGCTACGACAGGCGTACCAGGCAAAATGCAATGTTTGGTTGAAATTGTTGTGGGTTGGGTTGATGGTATTGTGAAAGAAAACTTTCATGGTCCGCGTAATGTGGTCGCACCAATTGCTTTAACCATTTTCTGCTGGGTATTCATTATGAATGCTATCGACTTAATCCCAGTTGATTTTCTTCCTCAATTTGCCGGTCTTTTTGGTATTCATTATTTAAGAGCAGTACCAACAGCAGATATCAGTGCAACATTAGGTATGTCAATCTGTGTATTCTTCCTCATTCTTTTCTATACCATTAAATCAAAAGGTTTTGGTGGTTTAGTTAAAGAATATACACTCCACCCTTTTAATCATTGGGCGTTTATTCCTGTAAACTTTATTCTTGAAACAGTAACTTTATTAGCTAAACCTATTTCTCTTGCTTTCCGTCTTTTCGGTAATATGTATGCAGGCGAATTAATCTTTATTCTTATCGCTGTGATGTACTCTGCAAATGTGGCCATTGCAGTATTGGGAATCCCATTACACCTAGCTTGGGCTATTTTCCATATTTTGGTTATTACGTTACAAGCATTCATCTTTATGATGTTAACGGTGGTTTATTTAAGTATTGCTTATAATAAAGCAGATCATTAATCATTTTTTATTAACCGGCTCTAGGGCTAAACTTAACTTCTATTGGAGAACATTATGGAAACTGTAATTACAGCGACAATCATTGGTGCATCAATTCTTCTTGCATTTGCTGCATTAGGTACTGCAATCGGCTTTGCGATCTTAGGTGGTAAATTCTTAGAATCATCTGCTCGCCAACCTGAATTAGCATCTAGCCTACAAACTAAAATGTTTATCGTGGCTGGTCTTTTGGATGCGATTGCAATGATTGCTGTTGGTATTTCATTACTTTTCATTTTCGCAAACCCATTCATCGGTTTATTACACTAATCACCTTATTTGCTTATCAACGTAAAACAAGCATAGTAAGGAGGACGTTGTGAATTTAAATGCAACATTGATTGGTCAACTTATTGCGTTCGCACTTTTCGTGTGGTTCTGCATGAAGTTTGTTTGGCCACCAATTATTAATGCGATTGAAACACGTCAAAGCCAAATTGCGAACGCCTTAGCGTCAGCTGAAGCAGCGAAAAAAGAGCAAGCAGATACTAAAAATCTTGTTGAACAAGAACTTCTATCTGCAAAAGTACAAGCTCAAGAAATTTTAGATGCTGCGAATAAACGTCGCAATGAAGTGTTAGACGAAGTGAAGGCAGAAGCTGAAGAACTAAAAGCAAAAATTATTGCTCAAGGTTATGCTGAAGTAGAAGCAGAACGTAAACGTGTTCGAGAAGAATTACGTGTTAAAGTGGCTTCATTAGCAGTAGCGGGTGCTGAGAAAATTGTGGGTCGTTCTATTGATGAAGCGGCAAACAATGACATTATTGATAAATTAGTTGCAGAGTTATAAGAGGCTTAGCTTATGTCAGAATTAACTACAATAGCTCGCCCTTATGCAAAAGCTGCATTCGACTTTGCCATTGAACAAAGTGCGGTTGAAAAATGGACTGAAATGTTAGGTTTTGCTGCAGCCGTGGCTGAAGATGAAACGGTAAAAGCTTACTTAAGTAGTTCTCTTTCTGCACAGAAATTAGCTGATACAGTAATTTCTATTTGTGGCGAACAATTGGATCAATATGGGCAAAATCTTATTCGGTTAATGGCTGAAAATAAGCGTTTGAGTGCGATTCCTACCGTGTTTGAAGAATTTAAACATTATGTGGAAGAACATCAAGCTATTGCAGAAGTTGAAGTAACTTCCGCACAACCATTGAATGCAACACAAATCGAAAAAATTGTAGCTGCAATGGAAAAAAGATTAGCTCGCAAAGTGAAATTAAATTGCAATGTAGATAGCTCACTGATTGCCGGTGTGGTGATTCGTACAGAAGATTTTGTGATTGACGGAAGTAGTCGTGGACAACTTGCTCGTCTCGCAAATGAGTTGCAATTATAAGAGGAATACAAGATGCAACTAAATTCAACTGAAATTAGTGAATTGATTAAAAAACGCATCGCTCAATTTGACGTGGTAAGCGAAGCCCGTAATACAGGAACAATTGTTTCTGTAAGTGACGGGATTATTCGTATTCATGGCTTAAGCGATGTAATGCAAGGCGAAATGATCGCCTTACCGGGCAACCGTTACGCAATGGCACTTAACCTTGAACGTGATTCTGTTGGTGCGGTAGTAATGGGTCCTTACGCAGATTTAGCGGAAGGTATGGAAGTACAATGTACTGGCCGTATCCTTGAAGTACCAGTTGGTCGTGGTTTATTAGGTCGTGTAGTAAATACACTTGGTCAACCAATCGATGGTAAAGGCGAAATTGAAAACGATGGTTTCTCTCCTGTTGAAGTCATTGCACCAGGTGTTATCGATCGTAAATCGGTTGATCAGCCTGTACAAACCGGTTATAAAGCGGTTGACTCGATGGTTCCAATCGGTCGTGGTCAACGTGAGTTAATCATCGGTGACCGTCAAACGGGTAAAACAGCATTAGCAATCGACGCTATTATTAACCAACGTAATTCAGGTATTAAATGTATTTATGTAGCAATCGGTCAAAAAGCGTCGACTATTGCAAACGTAGTGCGTAAATTAGAAGAGCACGGTGCGCTTGAAAACACAATCGTTGTTGCAGCATCAGCATCTGAATCAGCAGCGTTACAATATTTAGCGCCTTATGCTGGTTGTGCAATGGGTGAATATTTCCGTGATCGCGGTGAAGATGCGTTAATCGTTTACGATGACTTATCAAAACAAGCCGTTGCTTATCGTCAAATTTCATTATTATTACGTCGTCCACCAGGTCGTGAAGCTTATCCAGGTGACGTATTCTATCTACACTCACGTTTACTTGAACGTGCAGCACGTGTAAGTGAAGAATACGTAGAAAAATTTACTCAAGGTGCAGTAAAAGGAAAAACCGGTTCTTTAACTGCTCTTCCAATTATTGAAACTCAAGCAGGTGACGTTTCAGCATTCGTTCCAACCAACGTAATTTCGATTACCGATGGTCAGATTTTCTTAGAATCTAACTTATTTAACTCTGGTATTCGTCCAGCGGTAAACCCAGGTATTTCGGTATCTCGTGTGGGTGGTTCTGCACAAACTAAAGTAGTGAAAAAATTAGCTGGTGGTATCCGTACTGCATTAGCTCAATATCGTGAATTAGCGGCGTTTGCTCAGTTCGCATCTGACCTTGATGATGCTACCCGCAAACAACTTTCTCACGGTGAAAAAGTCACTGAATTATTGAAACAAAAACAATATGTACCGCTTAGCGTAGCAGAGCAATCTGTGTTACTTTTCGCGGTTGAGTTTGGCTATTTAGAAGATGTGGAATTGCAAAAAATTGCAAGTTTTGAAGCCGCACTTTTAGATTACGCTCGCCGTAACCACAGCGAGTTTATGGCTGAATTGACCAAAACCGGTAATTACGATGATGAAGTTAAAGCATCATTGAAAACGATTTTGGATAACTTTAAAGCCAACAGCGCGTGGTAAAAGTAACGGAGAAATAAGATGGCAGGTGCAAAAGAGATAAAAACCAAAATTGCCAGTGTACAAAGTACACAAAAAATTACAAAGGCAATGGAAATGGTGGCGACCTCGAAAATGCGTAAAACGCAGGATCGTATGTCGGCTTCTCGTCCGTATTCTGAAACAATACGAAATGTTATCAGCCACGTCTCTAAAGCAACTGTTGGTTATAAACACCCATTTTTAATTCAACGCGAAGTTAAAAAAGTCGGGATCTTAGTGGTCTCGACTGACCGCGGAATGTGTGGTGGTTTGAACATTAACTTGTTTAAAACCGTCATGACAGAAATCAAACAATGGAAAGATAAAGGTGTTAATGTTGAATTGGGTTTAATTGGCTCAAAAGGCATTAGTTTCTTCCGTTCATTAGGATTACCTGTCCGTGCACAACTTTCCGGTTTGGGTGATAATCCGACAATGGAAGACTTAATTGGTGTTGCAAACGGTATGTTTGGTAGCTATAAAGACGAAGAAGTAGATGCAGTTTATATTGCCTACAATAAATTCGTTAATACAATGGCACAAAAACCTGTTTATCAACAATTAATACCATTACCGGCATTAGAAACCGATAATTTAGAGCAAAGACAAAGCACCTGGGATTACCTTTACGAGCCAGAGCCAAAAGTCTTATTAGACAGTTTGCTTACTCGTTATTTGGAGTCACAAGTGTATCAATCTGTGGTAGATAACCTTGCTTCCGAGCAAGCTGCTAGAATGGTAGCAATGAAAGCGGCAACTGATAATGCAGGTAATTTAATCAATGACTTGCGATTAGTTTATAATAAAGCCCGTCAAGCAAGTATTACAAATGAATTAAACGAAATCGTCGCCGGCGCGGCAGCGATTTAATGAAAGAGGAACGGTAATGTCAGCAGGAAAAATTGTACAAATCATCGGTGCGGTGATTGACGTTGAATTCCCACAAGATGCAGTACCAAAAGTTTACGATGCATTAAAAGTTGAATCAGGTTTAACCCTTGAAGTTCAACAACAATTAGGTGGCGGTGTAGTTCGCTGTATCGCATTAGGTACGTCTGACGGCTTAAAACGTGGTTTAAAAGTAGAAAACACGGGTAACCCGATTCAAGTTCCGGTAGGGACTAAAACGTTAGGCCGTATTATGAACGTATTGGGTGAACCAATCGATGAGCGCGGTGAAATTGGCGCAGAAGAAAGTTGGTCTATTCACCGTCCGGCACCAAGCTACGAAGAACAATCTAACAGTACGGAATTATTAGAAACTGGTATCAAAGTTATCGACTTAATTTGTCCATTTGCAAAAGGTGGTAAAGTAGGTCTATTCGGTGGTGCGGGTGTAGGTAAAACCGTTAACATGATGGAATTAATCCGTAACATCGCGATCGAGCACTCAGGTTACTCCGTATTTGCGGGTGTAGGTGAACGTACTCGTGAAGGTAACGACTTCTATCATGAAATGAAAGATTCTAACGTATTAGATAAAGTATCGTTAGTTTACGGACAAATGAATGAGCCACCAGGTAACCGTTTACGTGTTGCGTTAACCGGTTTAACTATGGCAGAGAAATTCCGTGACGAAGGTCGTGATGTATTATTCTTCGTGGATAATATATATCGTTATACCCTTGCTGGTACAGAAGTATCTGCGTTATTAGGTCGTATGCCATCTGCGGTAGGTTACCAACCGACATTAGCAGAAGAAATGGGTGTGTTACAAGAACGTATCACTTCAACCAAAACAGGTTCTATCACCTCTGTTCAAGCGGTATACGTACCTGCGGATGACTTAACTGACCCATCTCCGGCAACAACCTTCGCGCACTTAGACTCAACAGTTGTATTAAGTCGTCAAATTGCATCTTTAGGTATTTACCCTGCGGTTGACCCATTAGATTCAACTTCACGTCAATTAGACCCACTCGTTGTTGGTCAAGAGCACTATGATGTAGCGCGTGGCGTACAAGGTATCTTACAACGTTATAAAGAATTAAAAGATATTATCGCAATTCTTGGTATGGACGAGTTATCTGAAGATGACAAACTTGTGGTAGCACGTGCACGTAAAATTGAACGTTTCTTATCACAACCGTTCTTCGTTGCTGAGGTATTTAACGGTACTCCAGGTAAATACGTTTCTTTAAAAGAAACTATCCGTGGCTTTAAAGGTATTTTAAACGGCGAATACGACCATATTCCAGAACAAGCGTTCTACATGGTCGGTACAATCGACGAAGCGCTAGAAAAAGCCAAAAATATGTAATCACTTCAAGTCATTTGAAGGAGAACAAAAATGGCGACATTTAACCTAATAATAGTCAGCGCAGAGCGAAAAATCTTTGAAGGTGCTGTGAAACAAATCCAAGCAACAGGTGTGGAAGGTGAACTTGGTATTTTACCAAACCACACTCCTTTGATGACGGCGATTAAGCCAGGGATTGTTAAATTCACCCTTGAAGATGGTAATGAAGAAGTTATCTATGTTTCAGGCGGCTTCTTAGAAGTTCAGCCTAAAGTAGTAACAGTGCTTGCCGATGTTGCAATTCGCGGTAGCGAATTAGATGCAGATCGTATTCGTGAAGCAAAACGTAAAGCAGAAGAAAATATTGTGAATCACGCTGTTGATGTGGATCATGATTTACTTGTAGCTAAACTTTCTAAAGAATTAGCGAAACTTCGTGCTTACGAACTTACAGAAAAACTCGTTAAATCAAAACGATAAGTTAATGATAATAAAAAAGAGCGGTTATTTTGACCGCTCTTTTTGTTTTTCTATCGTAAGAAATATCGATACGCTTTACTTTCAGTTACATCTTCATAAACATAACCGAGTTCTGCTAAAGCTTGTTCAAATTCTGCGTTATCTTTTTCGCCTAATTGGAAAGCCGCAAGAATATTACCGTAATCAGCTCCATGAGCACGATAATGGAATAATGAAATATTCCAACGTTTACCCAAAATTTCTAGGAATTTAAGTAAAGCGCCTTTTTGTTCTGGAAATTCAAAGCTATAAAGTCTTTCATGATGATTGGAAACTCGTCCACCCATTAAATAACGCACGTGAGTTTTCGCAATATCATCATCAGACATATCTTCTACATCAAAGCCATTTTTCGTTAAATCAGCAATAATTTCCGCTTTTTCAGCTTCATTAGCCGTGCGCACACCAACAAAAATACAGGCTTTTTGATTATCTGCATAACGATAACTGAATTCTGTTACTGCACGGTTGCCGATGACATGGGCAAATTTTAAGAAACTACCCGGTTGTTCAGGCATCGTTACCGCCAATAAAGCTTCACGGTTTTCACCAATTTCACAACGTTCCGAAACATAACGCAGTGTATGGAAGTTAAGGTTGGCGCCAGATAGAATTGCCGCCATATTTTTGCCTTCTAGATTGTTTTGTTTCACATATTTTTTTAAACCAGCTAGACCTAGAGCGCCAGATGGTTCAGCAATCGCCCGCACATTTTCGAATAAATCTTTCATTGCGGCACAAACTTCATCGCTATCTACTAGCACCATACCATCCAAATATTTTTGGCATAAACGGAATGTTTCATCACCAATACGTTTTACCGCTACACCGTCAGCAAATAGAGCAACGTGTGCTAAATCTGTGGGTTCACCTTTTTCTAAAGCGGCATTCAAACAGGCTGAATCTTTAGATTCGACACCGATTACTTTAATTTCCGGCATAAATTGTTTGAGTAAAATGGCTACGCCAGCCGCGAGACCACCGCCTCCGACTTGCACAAAGACATAATCCAAATCTGCCACTTGTTGTAGCATTTCCATCGCCAATGTACCTTGACCAGCAATAACCAATGGATGATCAAAAGGAGGGATAAATGTCATATGTTTAGATTTTGAAAGCTCAATGGCTTTAGCTTTGGCTTCATCAAAATTGGCTCCATGTAACAACACTTCACCACCAAAACCGCGAACTGCATCCACTTTGATACTCGGTGTATTTTGTGGCATAACAATTAATGCTTTTAATCCAAGCTGTTTTGCTGATAAAGCAACACCCTGAGCATGATTACCCGCAGAAGCAGCAATGACACCAGCCTGTTTTTGTTCATCAGAAAGGCTAGAAATCATCGCATAAGCACCACGCAGCTTAAAGCTATTTACTGGCTGTCGGTCTTCACGCTTAATCCAAATATTATTATGTAGGCGATCAGATAATTTGCCCATTTTTTGTAGCGGGGTTACGGTAGCGGCTTCATATACTCTGGAGCCAAGTTTGACAATCGCGTTAATGTAATCCGATTGAGAGGGTTGAGGATTGGTGAGTAGGTTTTTCATGATATTTGTTGTTTATTATGAAGTGCGGTTAATTTTTTCTTTATTTTTATCCTCCTCTCATAAAAGAGAGGAGGAATGATTAGAGATTATTTTAATAGACTTTTATCACGTACCGCACCTTTATCCGCAGATGTTGCGAAGTGGCCAAATACTTTTAAGGCAAAGGATACTTCACGCTCGCGGTTAGTTGGTTGCCAGCCTTTGGCATCTTGCTCGGTACGGCGTTTTGCTAATTCTTCATCGCTGATTTTAAGGTTAATCGCGCGATTTGGAATATCGATTTCGATAATATCGTCATCATGTACTAAACCGATCGCACCGTCAGAAGCCGCTTCAGGAGAGGCATGACCAATAGATAAACCAGATGTACCGCCAGAGAAACGACCATCTGTTAATAAAGCACATTTTTTACCTAAGCCCATCGATTTTAAGTAGCTGGTTGGATACAACATTTCTTGCATGCCAGGGCCGCCTTTTGGACCTTCGTAGCGGATGACTACCACATGGCCTTCTTTCACTTTGCCACCTAAAATACCGGCTACCGCATCTTCTTGGCTTTCAAATACAATTGCACGACCGGTAAATTTCCAAATAGACTCATCCACACCCGCCGTTTTTACGATACAACCGTCTTTAGCGATGTTACCGAATAATACGGCTAAGCCACCTTCTTGAGAAATCGCATTTTCTTTATTACGAATACAGCCGCCTACACGGTCATCATCTACGCTATCCCAGCGACAATCTTGTGAGAAGGCTTGTGTGGTGCGAATACCCGCAGGACCTGCACGGAAGAATTTGTGTAATTCTTCGTCTTTGTTACGAATGATATCGTATTGGTTTAATTGCTCTTCTAAAGTCATACCTAACACGGTTTTGGTGTTACGGTGGATTAGACCTGCGCGATCTAATTCACCTAATAAGCCCATAATGCCACCTGCACGGTGTACGTCTTCCATGTGGTATTTATTAGTATTTGGTGCAATTTTGCTTAAGCAAGGCACAACGCGTGATAAGCGGTCAATATCCGCCATTTTGAAATCGACACCCGCTTCTTGAGCAGCCGCTAATAAGTGTAAAACGGTATTACTTGAACCACCCATCGCGATATCTAAGCTCATAGCATTTTCAAAAGCCTCAAAGGTGCCAATTGAACGAGGCAATACGCTTTCATCATCTTGTTCATAATAGCGTTTGCAAAGTTCAACAATTTGACGACCAGCTTTTAAGAATAATTCTTTGCGGTCAGCGTGGGTTGCCAACATAGAACCATTGCCCGGTAAAGATAAACCTAACGCTTCAGTTAAGCAGTTCATGGAGTTTGCGGTGAACATGCCTGAGCAAGAACCACAGGTTGGGCAAGCGCTACGCTCAATCGCATCAATACGCTCATCGCTTACATTCGGATCTGCTGCTTCAATCATCGCATCTACTAAGTCTAAGCGAATAAGTTGATCAGATAATTTCGTTTTACCCGCTTCCATTGGGCCGCCTGAAACGAAGATGGTTGGAATGTTCAAACGCATTGCCGCCATTAACATTCCCGGGGTGATTTTGTCACAGTTGGAAATACACACCATCGCATCAGCGCAGTGAGCATTAACCATATATTCCACGCTGTCTGCGATTAAATCACGGCTTGGTAAGGAATAAAGCATCCCGCCGTGGCCCATCGCGATACCGTCATCTACTGCGATAGTATTGAATTCTTTTGCCACGCCGCCAGCTTTTTCAATTTCAGCCGCGACTAGTTGCCCCATATCTTTTAAATGAACATGCCCTGGTACAAATTGGGTGAATGAGTTCACCACCGCAATAATCGGTTTACCAAAGTCATTTTCTTTCATCCCTGTTGCACGCCATAAGGCACGTGCACCCGCCATATTACGACCTTGTGTACTGGTCGCAGAACGTAGTTTTGGCATAAATAATCTCTCCAAGTTTTTTAAGAATATCTATTTTTTAGTTCTGATATATATAAGTTATATATTGTTGTCGTATCACGGTATTCCAAACTATTAGCAAATGCTTCAGGTTTGAAATTTGCAATTAAGTGCATAAAGATAAAATCATAATTGTGTATTTCTATATCTTCATTATCATATTCAAACTTAAAGTCTATACCTTTTTCTCTTGCTTCAACAAATTCATGGAATTTTTCTGTTGTGTTGCCATAAGGATAATCTTCTTTTATAATTTCAAATTTTGAATAAAGATTATTAGAATTTTCAAAAATATATCCATCTTTTTTTCTGAGAATGTAGTCAAGAATTATTCTATAATTCATATTGGATGACTCATCAAATAAATCGCTAGATAAAAGATATCTATTTTTTAGCATTTTTATTTCTAGAGATTTTAAATCTATATGTTCAAAAA
>ERZ773077.807-NODE-807-length-22802-cov-11.809294_pt1 | contig 22802 bp, 18 predicted proteins | sample MGYA00580612_ERZ773077 | MGnify/ENA primary metagenome ERZ773077 (study PRJEB29015, sample SAMEA2737971) | human oral metagenome | biome: human oral; feature: human-associated habitat; material: dental | place: China | collected 2021 ...
GCAGGATCTGCGCCCCGATGGAGTGCTGCGTCCAGCCCAGCGCGTACATGATGGTCGCGGCACGCCCCGCCACGGCCGTGGACGCAAGCGTTTCGGCCACGTGCAGGAACTTGTCCTTCGGTGTGCCGCACACGCGCTCCACCGCCTCCGGCGTGTAGTGTGCATAGTGCTTTTTCAGCAGCTGGTACACGCAGCGCGGGTGCCTGAGCGTGGGATCGGTACGCACGTAGCCATCCGGCCCCAGCTCGTATTCCCAGGTGGACTTGTCGTAGGTGCGTTTTTCCTCGTTGTAACCCGAGAAAATGCCATCCTCGAAACGGAAGTCCTCACGGACGATGAAGCTGAAGTCGGTGTAGTTGTGGACGTACTCGTGATGGATTTTGTCGTTGGTGAGCAGGTAGTTGATGATCGCGCCCAGGAACGTGATGTCGCTGCCCGAGCGGATGGGGGCGTAATAGTCCGCCACCGATGCCGAACGGTTGAAGCGCGGATCGACCACCATGAAGTACGCATTGTTGTGCGCCTTCGCCTCGGTGACCCACTTGAATCCGCACGGGTGCGCCTCGGCTGCATTGCCGCCCATGATCAGCACTACGTCGGCATTCTTGATGTCGACCCAGTGATTCGTCATCGCACCACGGCCAAACGTCGGGGCAAGACCTGCCACCGTCGGGCCGTGTCAGACACGCGCCTGGTTGTCGAACGCCAGAAGGCCCCAGCTGCGGGCCACCTTGTGGGTGATGTAGCCGGCTTCGTTGCTGGCGGCCGAAGCGGCCAGCATGCCGGTGGTCGTCCATCGGTTGACCAGCTTGCCATCGGGCGTCTTCTGCACGAAGTTGGCGTCGCGGTCTTCCTTCAGCAGCCGGGCGATGCGCTCGAGCGCGTCATCCCAGCTGATGCGTTCCCATTTGTCGGAACCGGGTGCGCGGTATTCGGGGTAGCGGAGCCGGTTGGGACTGTTGACGAAGTCCAGCAGGCCGGCCCCCTTCGGACAGAGTGTGCCGCGGTTGACCGGGTGGTCGGCATCGCCCTCGACGTGAATGACCGAGCGCTTCGCATTCTTGGCGTTGTCGCCCAGCGAATACATCAGAATGCCGCAACCCACCGAGCAGTACGTACAGGTCTGACGGGCCACCGTGGTCTGGGCCAGCTTGAACTGGCGTACTTCGGCCAGCACCTCGCGGGGCGAAAAGCCCATCAGCGCCATGCTGGACGAAGCCAGGGTAGCTCCCGTCACCTTGAAGAACTGCCGCCGAGAGATCTTCTGCTCCATGGCACCACCTTCAAAAGGTCTGGAAAAGTGTGCACTCTTCCGGGATATAAAAAAATCAAAACCCGCACCGACCCCGTCCAGGCAGCCAGCATGTGACGGAGCATCCGGAAACACCGCGACGGCGGCCAGTGAGACGGCTGGCCAGCCCCTGCGGCAAACGGATGCGAATGACACGTATTTGGCTGCTGTTCCCGGACAGATAGCGTGGATACGGGCTGATATCGAATCTACCGCAGAATTCTAGTAGTCAAACAGAAAAATCCAAAGTACGGCCGGGACGGGCCGGCCAACGGTCGGTGGTGATGTGCCCAAAAAGTCAAAAAACCCGGGAAAACAGCGAAAAACTGTCAGACAATGTCTCTGTTGGGGCCCATTGGCAGGGCGTTATGTTTGGTTGTATATAACGAAAAACAAGAGAGTACATCTCTTCAGGGATGACGGGTGTACGTAAAATCCCTACCGCAAAAAATGGCACGGGACACGGAGAGGCAGGACGGTTGCCGGTTGAAGACGGATGATTTCCTGCCTTTTGTCTCCTGCTTCCGGCCTCCTGTCGCCTGCCCTTTGCGTGCTGCCCCGAGCCTCGCCGCTCAAACCACCACGGCGGCCGCCTCACCCGGCTGGCGCTGCGCCACTTCGCCGATCTCGAACACCTGTTCTCCAGCATCGGTGAGCGCCCTCGTGACGGCCGCCACATCGGCCGGCGCCACGGCCAGCACCATGCCGATGCCGCAGTTGAACACCCGGTGCATCTCGGCCTGGTCGATACCGCCCTGCTGCTGCAGCCAGTCGAACACGGCCGGACGCGTCCAGCGGGATGAATCCATCCGCGCCACCAGGCCGTCGGGCAGCATGCGGGGCACATTGTCCACCAGCCCGCCACCGGTGATGTGGGCCAGGCCATGGATGGGCTGCGCCGCGCTGCGCAGCAGCGGCAGCAGCGACTTCACATAGATGCGGGTGGGTGCCATCACGTGTTCGGACAGCGGCCGGCCATCGAGCGGCTGCTGCAGGGCCTTCAGCGACACCTCGCCCAGCGCCCGCTCGATGACCTTGCGCACCAGCGAGTAGCCATTGGAATGCGGCCCGCTGGACGCCAGCCCCAGCAGCCGGTCGCCAGCCTGCACGCGGGAACCGTCGATGATCTGCAACCGCTCGACCACCCCCACGGCAAAGCCGGCCACGTCATACTCGCCCGACGGGTACATGCCCGGCATCTCGGCCGTCTCGCCGCCCAGCAGCGCGCAGCCCGACTGTTCACAACCCGTGGCCACGCCGGCCACCACGGCCGCCGCCACATCCACGTCCAGATGCCCGCAGGCGAAGTAGTCGAGGAAGAAGAGCGGCTCGGCCCCCTGCACCAGAATGTCGTTGACGCTCATGGCCACCAGGTCGATGCCGATGGTGTCGTGCACACCCAGCGTGAAGGCCAGCTTGAGCTTGGTGCCCACCCCGTCGGTCCCCGACACCAGCACCGGCTCGCGGTAGCCGGCCGGAATCTGGAACAGCCCGCCAAAGCCCCCGATGCCCGACAGCAGCCCCGGGCGCTTCGTGCGGGCCGCCAGCGGCTTGATCCGCCCGACCAGTGCGTCGCCCGCGTCGATGTCGACCCCGGCATCCCGGTATGAAAGACCTGTGTTCTGCGTCTGTGCCATGAATGTGCTCGCTGTGTGGCAGATGAAGGCAGGGCACGTCCATCATGGAAGGCCACCGGCAGCCGGCACACGACCGGGCGACGATTCAGGCCATGGTCAGGAATCCGCGTCGCGGCAACCGTGCCCAACCGTAAAAACGGGTTGCCGGCATTCTAGCGTGTCCCTGAAATGTGTCGTGGACGAGCGCTCCTGCCTTTTTGCTCCCTCTGCCCGCCTGTGGCCTCCTCTGCGTCCCCTGCCCCGCTGCTGACGGCTGGCAGATCTCTCCGTCCCCTCCGCTCCCTGCCCTCCCTGCGCCTCCTGCCCCTCTCTGCCGGTAGAATTCCGTGCATGGACCGCCAGCGCTCATCCACCCCGCCCGACACGCCGCCAGCCCCTGCCCCGACGCTGCAGGAGCCCCAGCTCATACTGGATTTCGGGCCACCGCCGCCCCCGTGCTTCGACAACTTCGTCCCCGGCCCCAACCTGGAGTGCGCCGCCACCCTGCGGCATCTGGTCCACACCCTGCAACAGGGCGAGACGCCCGCCCAGCGCTTCTTCTATGTGTGGGGGCCGGCCGGCTCCGGCAAGAGCCATCTGGCCAGCGCCCTGACCGCCAGCCAGGCACCGAACCTGACGGTGGTGGACGACGTGGACCAGTACAGCAAGGGGCGGCAGCGCACGCTGTTCCACCGCTTCAACGCGCTGGTCGAGCAGCCGGAGCAGGCGCTGGTAGTGTTCGGCAATCAGCCCCCCGCCCGGCTGAAGCTGCTGCCCGAGCTGGTCAGCCGCCTGGGCTGGGGCATGGTCTTTGCCCTGCAGCCGCTGGATGACACCGCGCTGGTCGATGCACTGGAGCACACCGCGCGCGAGCGGGGCCTGACGCTGGGGCAGGATCTCTCCACCTACCTGCTGCGCCACACCCGCCGCGACATGGCCAGCCTCAAGACCATTCTGGACGGTCTGGAACAGCTGGCCCGTGCCCGCAAGAAGCAGCTGACGCTGCCGCTGCTGAAGGACTATCTGCAGCGGCGGGAACAGGGCGGGGGCTGAGTCAGGCTCTCATTCCTCGATCCGGCAGACCCCACTGAACGCCGGCCCGAGTGACGGCTCGGTATTGCCCAGTGCGATGGAAACGGCGTTGTAGCCGCCCGAACTGGCCAGCAGGTTCACCCACTGGCGCTGCCAGGCATCGTCCAGCCAGGCGTCCTTGCGGGTGGCGGCGCCAATATTCGCCGCGGTGCCGGTGCCAGCTCCGGCGGTAGTAGCGCCTGCTCCCATGCCTGCGCCAGCGCCGGCCGCTACACCCGCACCGCGCCCGATGCTGGATGCCGGGCCAGCGATGAATCCCAGCCGCCCTGCATCATCGCCTGCCATCAGGCCGTCGTCGTCATCGTCCCCGTTCGCTTCGGCAAACATGTCGCGATCCCGCCAGCCCGTCGTCATGCGCAGGTCCAGCTGCCGCAGTCCGCGCGGGCTGGTGTAGTCCACACCGGCCGCCCGGTAGTCGATACGGAAAGGCGGATACGCCTGTTCCCCCACCTGGAACGAGACATGCCCATCAGGGGTGAAGGTGACCGAGCAGGCCAGCTTCGGCTTCGTCGACATGTGGCCCGTGTAGGTGCCCGTCACGCAGCGGCTGAAGCCGGCCACGCTGGCGCTGGCCTCACGGCACCGGGCATTCAGCCGCTGGAAAGTGGCATCGGGCAGGCGCGCACCGGCCGCCACCAGATAGGCCGGCGTGCTGCGATAGGTGCGCACCATCGAATCCAGCGACAGCACGCCACCATTGAGCAGCGTGGCCATGCTGGCACGATAGAGCGGCTCGAACTTCAGCACCTCCCGGTCATCCTCATCCATCCGGCCGAGGTTGGCGCGCGCCCGGTCGAACCAGCGGCCAAGGCTTGTGCCGTACACGAAGGTCAGATGCGCGGCGTTCTCCTCGGGTGTGAGCTGGCGCTGTTCGGACTCGGCATCCAGCTGGCGCTGCCGCTCCTGCCCGGCCGGGGAGAGGTCGAAGCGGAAGGGGGACGAGGGGGTTGTGCCCGCTTCATCGGCGCTGCTGTTGCCGGCACTGCCCCCCGAGCCGGAAACAGCCGTATCCGTGGCCGGGTCTACCGAAATCGCACCAGCGGCGGGGTTCGTACCGGTGGCACCAGTGCCCGTCTCCAAAACAGGCCCGGCCGGAACGCCTGTGCCCTCGGCCGCACCGGAAGCTCCCTGCCCCGCAGCCCCTGCGGCCCCTTCAGCCGGGAAACCACCGGGACGGCCCTGTCCCGCCGTGTTGCCCATGCCGCCCGTGCCGTTTCCGGCAAAACCAGCCGTTCCATTCCCGGCCACCCCGGCCATTCCGTTCCCGTCCATGCCGCCCGTTTCATGCTGCACCATGCTACCTACGGGCGCCGGTTTGGTCAGAACATCGCCAGCGACGGGACGTGAAGTTCCGCTCTGGGCGGGCTGTCCGTTTTGGGCAGTCCGCCCGTTCTCGGCGGCCTGCCCGGATTGCCCCGCCAGCCCACTACCCTGCATGCCCGAAACACCGAGCTGAGCATTTCCACCCTGCGCAGCCTGCCCTGACGGCACATGCTGAACAGACTGACCTGATTGCCCTGACGGACCAAAAGGCGCGACCTGCCCTGCCTGTCCATTCTGACCTGCTCCGCCGGTCTGGCCATGGGTACCGAACGGACTTCCGTCATAGCCATTGCCCGGCATGAAGCCCGGCGGAAATGCGGGGGAGCCCCCTTGCGAAACGACAGTGCTCCCCTGCCCGGTCGCACCAGGAACACCTGCCTGCACGTTACCGCCCTGCGTACCATAACTTCCGGCATGGATATTTCCGCTCTGGATACCGGAATTTCCGGGCCGCACACCACCGGGCGCCACACCCGACAGCCCGGTACCGTGGTCTGCCTGCACTGCACTGTCCGCAGACATGAAGGCCCCCGGCTGATAGCCAGCATCAAAACCAGTGTAGCCCGGCGTATCGTAGCCCGTGTTGCCGGACAGCAGGCCACTATCGTTCAGGACATGCCCTTGCCGCTGCGCAGATGCAGTCCCCTGTGCATCGGAACCGTTTCCCACGTTCGGACCACCACAGGCAGCCAGGGAAACAAGGGCGGAAGTCAGCGCCACACACACGCTGGTGCGACGAAAAGGCAGGGAAAGGAAAATGGAAGAATTCATGGTGTTTCCGTTGAGTGGGTAAACGGGCAGCACCCCGGTGCCCCCGCATCGCGCCATGCAGCGCCGTGCAGAAAGGCTACCCACACGGAAAAACCGGAACAGTGATGAAGCGCACGCCCGCCCCCACCGCGGGTCTTGACATCCATATGGCCTAGGTCGTCTGGCCTGGCCAAAGGAATGACAGCGCGGAGACAACAAAGGGCAAACGCCCAAAAAAGCGAAAGGCGGCCTTCACCATGCACGATGAAGACTGCCTTCATACCCTCCGCTTTTCAGCGGGCGCACCTTCCATTCAGGGGGAAAAACTCGGAAAACCTGCGTCACTGTGTAATGGCGCAGACGATCTCAGTGTCCGGGCCATAGGCCGCATCCAGATTGAGGAAACGCATCTGTACGTTGCGTCTTTCCCCAGCGCTGGCAATCAGGATGTCGAGTGCCTGACTGCGCTCACCACGAAACACGTCCGCCATGCTCTGCATCCGGCGCGCTCCTTCAGACACCCAACCGGTGAACATGCGGATGTCGGCAACCCGGATGTCACCGGACGCCGTGAAATCCGCACCCGCAGCGCGATAGCGAATCCTGAGCGGGGCGTAGGTTTTGCCGGCGGCCGTGAATGACACGGTCCCGTCCTTGCCGATGATGACCTGACAGGCGGCCGGAGATTTTCCGGACAGACCATCGGTCACGGTGCCCGTGAAACTGCCGGTCACACAGGCAGAAAAGCCCGCCGTGCTTTTTGTGACGTCCCTGCAGCGCGTGGACATGCTCCGGTAGAAAGCTTCGGAGGTCACCTGCCTGTCCAGCAGCATGCCGGTCAGCTTCGTGTCAGGCACCAGGCGAAACATCGGCTCGAACGCCAGCACTTCACCACGCTGCAGCGTGGCCAGGCTTTCGCGGTACACCGGCTCGTACCTGAGCATGATCCGGTGCCGGTCGGTGAGCTGGTCGGCCGGTTTTTCATGCAGGCGCTGGTAAAGCCTCTCCCGGTTTGGGCCGCTGTCGAAGGCGCTCATCCGGGCAACTTTTCTGGCGGCCCGTTCCATGGACGGCAGGGTGTCATCATCCGGATAGAGCGGCGGGTTCAGGTATCGGGCCGAGTTGTCTGGCCTTGCTGTGGCCGACGGCACCTGGGTGGCGGCCTGGACAGTGGATTGGACAGAGGGTTTGGCCACTGCCGAACCTGCAGAGGCTGTGCCCTGGGCACTATCTGCTGCGAGCACACCCAACGGAAGCGCGAGCAATGCACCGGTAATGAACGCTCTGCCGGAAAGGTTACGCAACCTCGACGAGCAATGGACGTGGTGATTCATGATGATTCCGTGTTCTTGACAGGGCTGAAAAACCGGCCCAATCGAAGCAAGTGGGTAGGCGTTCACACCAGCGTGGTTTCGTACACTGAAAAACTGTGCCGCACGATGCGCAAGGCGTCTCACGCACCGTACGGGACCGGTTCAGGCATCAACGACCCAGATAGCAGGTTTCGTCAACCACTGGGCCGTGCTCGGGGTCTGCGTTGCCAAAATCCACGTCGACCAGCGGTTTGCCCTTGTAGTTTTCAAGGTAGAGACCAAACCACTGTGTGTGGGAAGGCTGGGTACCCGTGGCGTCCACCTGCGCCGCCGACAGCCATCCCGAGAACGCAATGCCCCCTGCCGAGGTGACATCCCCTGACGCATTGCGTTCAACAAAGGCGGCGCGGTGCCGGATGTCGAACGACGGAAACTGCCTGCCCGACAGGGTGAACGTTACCTTGCCATCCGCGCCGACATTGACCGAGCAGCTTTCTCCCTGTTCGGTATGACCGCTGTAGGTTCCCACCATGCAACGGTTGAAGCCTTCGAGGTTCTGGCTGGCATTGCCGCACCGCCCCATTATCTGGGCGTAGGCAGCGGGGGCTGTCGCCAGCGCGACTTCCTCATCGGTCAGCGACCATTTCGGATACACACGCTGCTCGGTGTCGAGGTTGAGCACGGCACCACTTTTCAACGTTTCGATACGGTTCTGATAGTAAGCCAGCGCCTGGCCCGTCAACGCTTCCTCTGGCTGCCTGGCCTTGCCATTGACGCCATCGGTCAGCGTACGGAAATCCGGCCCTTCATCGAGGAACTGAACAAGGTACTGGATCGACGGCGTGATTTCCGGATGCGGCTTGCTCAGCCAGGAAAGCACCTCGTCGATTTCCGTCTGGTTCACGGTATCCGTCCCCGGACGAACCGGCGCTCCCAGACGCCCCGTGCCATTCGAATCTGCGGCACCTGCTCCACTGGCCTGATCATTCTGGGCAACCTGATTTCCCGGGGATGCCAGCCCACCCTGATTGCTCTGGGCGTTCTGACGGTTCTGCGGGTTCTGATTGTCCTGGCCACCGGGTGCGGTCTGTGCATTTTGGCTACCCTGTGCGCCCTGGCCGTTCTGCGTGTTCTGGTTGCTCTGGCCACCCTGATGCCCCGGCCGGAACGTCCCGCTGCCCGACAGCGATGCGCCCCCCAGGGAACCGCCGCCGCTCACCGATACCTCACCGCCGCCGCCACAGGCGGCCAACGGCAACATCACGGAAGCCAGCACGGCAGCCAGCGCAGCGCGGCGGAAAGGCAGAGAGGAAGTCATCTCGATCATGGCAGCTCCGGATCCGGGTGCTTCCCGTCTGGGTATGGTTGCACCCGCAGGTTGAAAGGGATCAGAAGCTGGCGGCACGGCAGCCGGCAGAATCGTGCCGTTCCAGGCCGTCAGCACCGCTTCGAATGAAGCGATGTGCAAAGCCTACCGACAAGACGACAGAATGGCAGTGAACAAATGCGCATCACTGCATCGCGCGCCCCCCGGTTTCAGGAGAATGCGTTCATGACACGCGTCAGGCCGCACACAGCGGCAGCACGACCGTCTGGCCGGACTGCGACTGCAGCAGCTCGGCCTCGATGCCATATACCTCGCGCAGGGCATCGGCGCAGACCACATCGCAGAATGACCCCAGCCCGGCCACATAGCCGCGGTTGAGCAGCATGATGGTGTCGGCGTGGCGGGCGGCGAGGTTCAGGTCGTGAATGGCAATGACGACGAGGGCGCCGGTGCGGTCCACGTAGGCGCGCAGGCGGTCGAACACCTGCATCTGGTGACGCACGTCCAGCGCGCTGGTGGCTTCGTCGAGCAGCAGCAGTTTTGGTTCGCGCAGCAGGCGCTGGGCCAGCAGGACCAGCTGCTGCTGGCCGCCGGAGAGCGTGTGCATGCTGCGGTTGTGCAGGTGGCCGATGCCGAATTCGTCCAGCATGGCAATGGCCTGATCGACCAGCGCGTTGCCAACCCGCCAGCCCAGCCCTTCGTGGCGGCCCAGCAGCACGGTTTCGGTGACGCTGATGCTGGCGCGCACGTGGGCCTGCTGGGGCATGTAGCCGATTTCGCCCAGCTTTACCGGCCTGCCCTCCCAGTGGATGGTGCCGCCAAAGGGATAGATGGTGGCAATGGCATTGACCAGCGTGGATTTTCCGGTGCCGTTGGGGCCGATCAGGCCGACGATCTGGCCCCTTTCCAGCGTGCCGGAAATGTCCTTCAGGATCTGGGCCTTGCCGCGGGTGACAGTGACGGATTTCAGCTCGAGACTCATGCCGGTACCTCCACACTCAGGCGGCCAGGAACAGGTCCGGGCAGACCCGAAAATATGGAAATGCAGTCCTTGCCCATCCTTCGCTCTCCCGCCGGGCAAGGATGGCAAGTGGCAGGGAACAGACCCGAAAAGGCGGAAATGCAGCCGTTGCTCATCCTTCGCTCCCCCGTCGGGCAATGATGGTGAACAGCATGGGCACGCCGGCCACGGCGGTGATGATGCCCACCGGGATGACGGCGGCCGGCGAGATGAACTTGCCGAATACCGAGGCGCCCACCAGAATGACGGCACCGATGATGGCAGCCAGTGGCAGTGAATAGCGGTGATCTTCGCCCACCAGCGTGCGGGCGGTGTGCGGGGCAATCAGCCCGACGAAGCCGATGGTACCGACGAACGACACGGCGGCTGCGGTGAGCAGCGCCACCAGAAAGAAGGTGCGCTGGCGAATGCTGTCGACCGACAGGCCGAGGCTGCGGGCGTTGGCATCGCCCAGCCGCAGGGTGGTGAGGGCCCAGGCATCACGCATGATGAAGGGCAGGCACGCCACGAACACCAGGGCGCAGACGGTCACGCTGGTCCAGGTGGCCTTGAGCAGACTGCCGAACAGCCAGAACACGATCTGCTGCAACACCTCGGGCGAGGCCAGGAACTGCATCAGCGACTGCACCGACTGGAAGAAAAACAGCACCGTGATGCCGGCCAGCACGAGGATTTCGGGCGAGGCACTGCGCAGCCGGGCAATGAGGTAGACGAGCCCGCAGGCCACCATGGTCATGATGAAGGCGCTGACGGGGATGACGACGAAATTGGGAATGGGCAGCGCCCCGCCGAACATGATGGCCAGCGCCGCGCCGAAGCCGGCCGCCGCCGAGAAGCCGAGGGTGAACGGGCTGGCCAGCGGGTTGCCCAGGATGGTCTGCATCTGCAGGCCGGCCAGTCCCAGACAGGCACCGACCAGGGCCCCCATCAGTGTCTGCGGCATGCGCAGCTGCCACAGGATGGTGGCCACATCGAGGTCGCCACCATTGGGGCCGGCCTTCAGCCCCCGCCAGACATCGGCGAAGGGCATGCCGGACGGCCCGGTGGTGAGATCGAGCAGCAGCAGCGTGACCAGCAGCACGCAGGCCACGCCGATCAGCAGCAGGCGCCGGGCCGAGGCCCGGTGGTAGTCGTCATGACGGGACGTGGAAGCGGCCGGCGCAGTGCCGTTTCCGGCATCCGTGGCTGCCGGTGCGCGGGGCGCGTCGCTACCGGGGGAACGGACCTGCGTGGCCCCCTCCCCTGCCCGGGATGGGGGTGGCGTGGGACTGCCTGCCTGCTGCATGCGCTGCCCTCCTTACTTGCCGGCCGAGCCCTTGGCCCAGGGCAGCATGAAGACGCCGTCGGCCTTGACCGGCAGCCATTTGGCGTAGAAATCACGCAGGTTCTGCTGCGGGTTCACGTCCCTGAAGGCAGCCGGATACAGCTGTTTGGCGATGTACTGGGCGTACACATAGTCGGACAGGGTACGGGCGCCGCCGGCGTAGATGCCATGCACGTCACCCTGCTTCACGGCCGGCAGGTTGCTCCAGCCCGGGCGTTTCAGGTAGGCGGCGATGCGTTCCTGCGTGACGGCCTCCTTCGCGTCGAAGCCCATTTCCACGGCCTGCGGCTTGTTCAGCCATTCGGAGCCGGACAGGAAGATGAGATCGGGTTTTTGCGACAGCACATACTCGGGGCTGAGCGGCCCCCAGTTGCCGATCTGGCCGTCGGCGATGTTGTGGCCGCCCAGCTGGGTGATGAGCGCCCCCCACATGCTGTTGCCGTAGGAGTTGCCCACTTCGGACGGGCCTTTCTGGGCCAGCTCGACGTAGACTTTCTTTTTGGTGGGACCGGCCTTCTTGATGCGGGCGCCGATGTCCTCGAAGGCCTTTTTGTAGTTGTCGGCCAGTTCCTGGGCGCGTTTTTCCTGGCCCATGATCTTGCCGAGCGCCAGCGTGGAGGCGACGTGCTTCTCGACGGTCTGGGCGTTGTAGTCGAGCACCAGCACCGGAATGCCGGCGGCCTCGATCTGCTTGACGCTCTCGCCCAGCGCGTCGTAGCTGAAGGCGGCCAGGATCAGCAGGTCCGGCTTGGTGGCGATGACCTTCTCGATGGAGAAGGTGTTGTCGTCGGTGGTGCCCACGTCCGGCAGTTTCTTGAGCTGCGGCAGTGCCTTTTCGTAGGCAGCGTACTGCTTCGGACGCCAGTCCTTCCAGGTGGTCAGCGACAGGCCCACCAGCTTGTCGACGGCACCGGGGCCGGTGACGGCCAGATAATCTTCATAATAAAAACCCAGCACCACGCGCTTGGGCACATCGGGTACCGTGACCTTGCGTCCGACGACATCGGTGGCGGTGATTTCGGCCTGGGCAGCAAAGGCCAGGGGCAGCAGACTGAGTGCCACGGCAGCGGCGAGTTTCTTCATGGAGGGCCTCTTTCTGGTGTTTTGGGGAAGCCGGCGGATTATGGCATTGTTTTATCACCACCATGCGAAATTGGGCCCGACATCGGGTAAGGTATCTGATGCTTTGTAAATATCTCCGGCGTTGCCGGGTTTGTAATTTGACGTCCGTCAAATTAGGACCTGTCATGGACTCTTTGGCCCCCGTGCTTTCGCTCCTCCCTGTCATCAAAACGCCCCGGCACCGGTATTGATGACGGGGCGTTCATTTTTTCGGGGCCGGAGCGGTCTTCAATCTATCCTCAACCTCCCACCATCAGCGACAGCAGATACACCCAGCCGCACATCAGCAGCAGCAGGATGACGCTGTAGCGAAAGCCCATCGAGGTGATGGTGGATTCCTGCCCGGCGCTTCCGACGGCCGCGGCTGCAATGGCAATGGATTGCGGCGACACGATCTTCGCGGCCACGCCCCCGGCCGTATTGGCGGCCACCAGCAGGCTCTGGCTGACGCCGATCTGCTGGGCCGTCGTGGCCTGCAGGCCGGCAAAGAGCGTATTGTTGTTCACCACCGAACCAGTGACGAACACGCCGATCCAGCCGATGATGGGCGAAAGCAGCGGAAAGACCGTGCCTGCCGCCGCCACGGCCAGGGCAATGGCCGAGATCATGCCGGAGTAGTTCATCACGTTGGCCACGGCCATGACGAGGCAGATCATCAGGATGGGCAGCTGCAGCTGCTGGCGGGTGGCATGCAGTTCCTCGAAGGCCTCGCGCCAGGTGATGCTGGCCGTCAGGATGGTGACGATGGCCGCCACCAGAATGGCCGTGCCGGACGCCCCCAGGATGTTCCAGGTGTAGACCGCCTCCACCGCCTTCGGCGCGGCCACGATGGGCGGCATCTGCTGGATGGCCTGGTGCACGCCGGGCATGCCGAAGCTGAAGCTGGCAAAGCCCAGCGTTCCGCCCGGGGCAAACACCGGCTTGAGTACCGTGGACCACAGCAGGATGGTGACGGACAGGAAAATGAACGGGCTCCACGCGCGCACGATGCCGATGAACGTCTGGCGCTTCTGCTTCAGCTCCTGGACACTTTCGGGACAGGGCGCACCCGGTTCACGGAACACGTGACTGGGGGACCAGAACTGCATGATCAGGGCCAGCACCACCAGCGACAGCAGCGGTGCGATGATGTCGACCAGTTCGGGGCTGCCCAGCACCAGCAGCATCAGCGACTGGCCACCGCCGAACACGGCGCCGGTGATGAGGGCCACCACGCCGGTCTGGCGCAGGCCCCGCAGGCCGTCCTGCAGCATCACCATCACGACCGGACACAGGATGGCGAAAATCTGCAGCACGAACACCATGTCGGTGGACAGGGCCGCCAGCGCCACCCCGCCCTTCTCGGCCCCGTTGCTCACCGGAATGCCAATGGCCCCGTAGGCCCCCGAGGCGACGTTGCCCACCAGGGCCAGCACCGAGGCCCGCAGTGGCTGAAAGCCCAGCGACACCAGCAGCGCTGCGCAGATGGCTACCGGAATGCCGAAACCGGCCGCCCCTTCCAGAAAACCGCCGAAGCAGTAGGCGATCAGCAACATCTGGATGCGCTGGTCAGTGGTGATGGCCGAGATGGACGAACGCACGATATCGAAATTGCCGGCCCACACACTGATGCGGTAGAGCCACACGGCCATCAGCACGATCCAGCCGATGGGCCAGAGTCCGGACAGAAAACCGAGCACGATGGCCCCGACACCCACGCCCACTGGTATGCCGAAAACGGGGATGCCGATACCCAGCGCCAGCACCAGTGCACCGAGGGCGGCCCGGACGCCGCTCAGTTTGAGGACCGTCAGCCCCAGCAGGAAGAAGAGGATGGGAATGGCTGCGACGAGCGCCGACAGCACGGGCGCCTGCAGCGGGTTGTAGACCTGTTGCCACATGATGATGGGGATTCCTTGTAATGCGGCGCACGGCACTACCCGCCCGTCTGGCCCCCTGGCACCGCTCGCACAGCGGCACAGGGCCGGCCGCACCACGACCAAATGGAGGGATACGACGGAGGGCTGCAGTCCATGACGGACCGCCAGAAGATAGAACGCCACCCGTGGCCGCCCTTCCCGGCGGGGACGCTGCAGGTGACATGACCCGTATTATGAATGCGAACCAGTCCAGATCACTACCCGCCCGTCGCGCGTTTGCCCTGTCTGCCCGGAAAGCGTCCCAAAAGGCCCAACACGCTTTAGAATGGCCACCATGAGAAGACTAGCCCTGTTCGATCTGGATCACACGCTGCTCCCCATCGACTCCGACAACGAATGGGGGCGCTTTCTGTGCCGTACCGGCCGGGTGCCCGATGAAGCCGCGTTCAATGCCGCGATCGACGCGTTCTACGCGCAGTACAGGCAAGGCCAGCTCGATCCGGTCGAGCACCTGCGCTTTGCGCTGGGGGCGTTCGCCCACCGCCCGATGGCCGAAATCGAAGGCTGGCGGCAGGAATACATCGACCAGGTGATCCGGCCGGTCATCAGCCAGTCGGCGCTCGACCTGGTGGCAAAACACCGCGATGCCGGCGACCTGTGCGCCATCGTCACCGCCACCAATGCCTTCGTCACCCGCCCCATTGCCGGCCTGTTCGGCGTGGCGCACCTGCTGGGGGCCGAGGGCGAGATTCGTGATGGCCAGTACACCGGCGAGCCCGAAGGGGTCATCACCTACCGGGCCGGCAAGCTGATCCGCATCGACGCCTGGCTGAAGGACATGGGCCTGTCGCGCAACAGCTTCGACGAGATCTGGGCCTATTCCGATTCCCACAACGACCTGCCGATGCTGGAGCTGGCCACCCACCCGGTCGCCACCAATCCCGACACCATCCTGCGCCAGACCGCCGGGGCCCGCGGCTGGCCGGTCATCGAACTGTTCCCGCTCGTGGGCTAGAAGGTATCGTGCTCAACCGACTCTTCAAATGGATGTCCGGCCAGACCGCGCGGACAGACAGCCACGGCAAGGACAGCGCCCCGGCCTCCGAAGGCCAGACACCGGCACCGCGTGCGCCGGCTTCCGCCACCCGCCGTTCCCGGACCAGTGCGCCGCGACAGGCTGCCCTGCCGGCCTCCCGCCCAGCGCGCAGCGGCAGCCGGAAAGGCGCGGCAGCGGGCGCGAATGCACACAGTCACCCGGCCGCGGCGCTGGGCCTGTCGAAGCAGCGGATCTCCTTTGCCGCCCTGCGGACCTGCGAGGAGCTGCAGCAGGCGGGCTTTGCGGCCTACATCGTGGGCGGCGGCGTGCGTGACCTGCTGCTGGGGCGTGAACCGAAGGATTTCGACGTGGCCACCGATGCGGCCCCGGAAGAGGTGCTGCACGTCTTTCGGCGTGCGCGTCTGATCGGGCGGCGCTTCCGGATCGTGCATGTGATGTTCGGCCGGGAGACCATCGAGGTCACTACCTTCCGCGCCGCGCAGACCAACGGCCAGACCGATGCGCACGGCCGCATGCTCAACGACAACGAATTCGGCACCCGCGACGAAGATGCCCTGCGCCGCGACTTCACGGTCAACGCGCTGTATTACGACCCGATTGCCGAAACGCTGATCGACCCGCTGGGCGGGGTGCAGGATCTGAACGCCCGGCTGCTGCGCATGATCGGCGACCCGGCCACCCGCTACCGCGAGGACCCGGTACGGATGCTGCGCACGGTGCGCTTTGCGGCCAAGCTGGATTTTCAGGTCGATCCGCCCACACTCAAACCCATCCGCCGGATGGCGCCACTGCTCGAGAACGTGCCGCCGGCGCGGATTTTCGACGAGATCATGAAACTGCTGGAAAGCGGCCACGGTCTGGCCTGCATCCAGCGGCTGCGGCACGAGGGGCTGCACCACGGCATCCTGCCACTGCTCGACACCATTTTCGAAACCGACGAGGGCTTCGTCACGCAGGCACTGACCCGCACCGACGAGCGCGTGCAGCAGGGCAAGTCGGTCTCGCCCAGCTTCCTGTTTGCCGCCCTGCTGTGGCCGCAGGTGCGGGTGCGCTGGGAGGCCGCCCGTGCCCGCGGCGAGCATGTGGTGCCGGCGCTGGACCTGGCCATTACCAGTGTGCTGGACGAGCAGGGCGTGAAGCTGTCGCTGCAGCGCCGCTACCAGGCGGACATGCGCGAGATCTGGATGATGCAGCCCCGGCTGGAAAAGCGGGGCCGCCAGGCGTTCACGCTGATCACCCAGCTGCGCTTCCGGGCCGGTTACGATTTTCTGCTGCTGCGCGCCGGTGCCGGCGAGCTGGACAGCACCATGGCCGACTGGTGGACGGCCTTCACCACCGGCAACCATGACGAACGCGAACGGCTGGTGAAGGAAAGCCTGGCCAATGCCCCGAAAGGCAGCGGCAACCGCAAGCGGCGCCGGCGGCGCAGCAAGGGTGCTGCGGCAGGTGGCGAAGGGGGTGACAGCAGTGACGTGGCCGGTTCGGGAGCGGCGGCAGATGCCGTTGACACTACCGTCATGGCGCCGCTGCCGCCCGTAGGTGGCGCTGTGGTCTGAGGCTGCGGTCCGAGCAGAGCTTCGGTCTGGCCAGCTGCACTGAACCCTGATCATTTCCCCTCGCGGAACGCCGCGCCCTCCCGCCAGCCAGGCGCCCCAGGGGTATCGGTATAGCGAAGCGCCTTCGTGCCCTGTCATCCCCCGGAGAAAGCATGCCAGCTCATCTGAACACCGCCTGGATCGGCCTGGGCGCCAACCTGCCCAGCGAGGCTGGGCATCCGACCGACACGCTGCGGGCGGCCCTGCAGCAGCTGGGCACCCTGCCCGGCCTCACGCTGCAGGCAGCCTCCGGCCTGTACGACAGCGCCCCGGTCGATTCATCCGGGCCCTGGTACTGCAACCAGGTGGTGCGGGCAGGCACATCACTGGACGCTCCTGCCCTGCTGGCTGCGCTGCAGGGCATCGAACAGGCGTTTGGCCGGCAGCGGCCCTACCGCAACGCGCCGCGCACGCTCGATCTGGACGTGCTGCTGTTCAATGACGAGGTGCGCACCGACGCGCAGCTCACGCTGCCGCATCCGCGCCTGCACGAGCGGCTGTTCGTGCTGATGCCGCTGGCCGAAATCGACGCAGCGCTGCCCGTGCCCGGACTGGGCACGGTGGCAGCGCTGCTGGAACGGCTGCAGGCCACGGCCCACGGCCAGGATTGCCGGCGGATGGCGGGCTGATCGGGTACTTCCCCGACTGCCCCTGAAATCCGCGTATGACGCAACACGACACTTCTTCACGCAACGGGGAAGGATACGAAAACAGGGCGACCCCTCGCGAAAAGGATCGCCCTGTGATGACGGCGGTATACACGCCCCCAAAGGGTCATGATACAGGTCGTTCGTCAGTTACTGCTTCCGTCTTTCGGCTCCGCAGCAGCCTGCGTGGCCGGCTGGTCTGGGGCAGCCTGATCCGCTGCGGCCTTTTCGACAGCGGCCTGTTCTGCCACGGCCTGCTCCGCTGCGGCCCGCTCCGCCGCCGCCTTCTGGGCCTCGCCCTCGGCCGCAATGGCCGGCGAGGCGGCGTTTTCGGGCACCAGCTCCGGTGTTTCGTTGCTGACGAGGCTCAGCACCTTGCTGCGCGACAGCATGCCGACGAATTCGTCGTGATCACCGGTCACGGCCAGCGGCTGGTCGCTCTTGAGCAGATGACCCAGCACGGAGTCCAGACCGGCAGTGGACGGCACGGATGCCATGTCCTCCACGTAGTCGGACACATCGCGGGCACCGTCCTTGAGCGCCTCGATGATGCGCCCCACGGTCAGCACGCCGCCCAGGCGCTTGCCGTCCAGCACCGGTGCGTAGTCGAACTTCTTCTCCTGCAGCAGCGTCAGTGCATGGTGCGGGCGCGTCCGCATGGTCAGCGTCAGCCGCGGCCCTTCCTGCAGCGCGTGGCCGGCGCTGAGCACCTTGGAGCGGTTCACGTCCTGCAGGAACGACTGCACGTACTCGGTGGCCGGGGCCAGCAGGATGTCCTCGGGCTCGCCGTCCTGGATCAGCTCGCCGTCCTTCAGGATGGCAATGTGGTTGCCCAGACGCAGGGCCTCGTCCAGATCGTGGGTGATGAAGACGATGGTCTTGTTCAGCCGGGCCTGCAGCTTGAGCAGGTGGTCCTGCATCTCACGGCGGATCAGCGGATCCAGCGCCGAGAAGGCCTCGTCCATCAGCAGGATCTCGGCATCGGTGGCCAGCGCCCGGGCCAGGCCCACGCGCTGCTGCATGCCGCCCGAGAGCTGGTTCGGATACTGGTGCTCGAAGCCGGACAGGCCCACCTGGTCCAGCCAGTAACGGGCCTTCTCCTCGCGCTGCGCACGGGGCACCTTCTGCACGGCCAGGCCATAGGCGGCGTTGTCCAGCACGGTACGGTGCGGCAGCAGGCCGAAGCGCTGGAACACCATGGACATCTTGTGCTGGCGAAAATCCTGCAGCTCGCGCTTGCCCATCTGCACCACGTTCTGGCCATCGACCAGAATCTCGCCCGCAGTGGGCTCGATCAGGCGGTTGAAATGGCGGATCAGCGTGGACTTGCCCGAACCGGACAGGCCCATGATGACGTAGATGCTGCCTTCCTCGATGGACAGGGAGATGTCGCGCAGGCCGAGCGTGTGGCCGCTTTTGGCCAGCAGATCTTCCTTGCTCATGCCGTCCTGGGCGGCCTTCAGCCAGCGCTCGGGGTGCGGGCCGAAGATCTTGTAGATGTTGCGGACCTCGATCTTGCTCATCAGTGTGCGCCCCCCTTGCGCTGGCGATGGCCATAGGCCTGGGTGATGCGGTCGAACAGGATGGCCAGCACGACGATGGAAGCCCCTGCCATCAGGCCGCGGCCCACTTCGAGGCGGTTGATGCCCAGCAGCACCTCATGACCCAGACCGGTGGCCCCGATCATCGAGGCGATCACCACCATGGCCAGCGCCATCATCGTGGTCTGGTTGATGCCCGCCATGATGTTGGGCAGCGCCAGCGGAATCTGCACACCGAAGAGCTGCTGCCAGGTGTTGGCCCCATAGGCGCGCGCTGCTTCCAGCACTTCCCGGTCGACCAGGCGGATGCCCAGGTCGGTGAGGCGGATGAGCGGGGCCACGGCATAGATGATGGTGGCGATCAGCGCCGCCGTCTTGCCGAGGCCGAACAGCATGACCACCGGGATGAGGTAGACGAAGCTGGGCATGGTCTGCATCACGTCCAGCACCGGGTGCAGAACGGCCCGCACCCAGTCCACCCGGCCCATCAGGATGCCCACCGGAATGCCGATGATGACCGACAGGAAGGTGGCCATCAGCATCAGCGCCAGCGTCTGCATGCCGGCATCCCAGAGGCCCAGCAGGCCGATGATGCACAGCATGGCCCCCATCAGGATGGAGAAGCCCAGCCGCCGGGTAAGGCCCCAGGCGATCAGGACCACCACCAGCACCACCGCCCACCAGGGCGACGTTCGCAGCAGCTTCTCGAACCACGACAGCCAGCGCTCGAAGTGGTCGGACAGAGCACCCAGCGAGTCGCCGTAGCGGGTGACGATGGTATCGACGAAGCTGTCGATACCCTTGCGCATGCCGGCCGGGTTGAAGAGTTCGGGAAACGCCATGTCAGAGCCCCGCCTTCACACGCTCGGCCACGTCGGCCGGCACCCATTTGGTCCAGACCTCCTCGTGGTTCTTCAGGAACCAGTTGGCCACGTCCGGGGCCTCCAGCGATTCCTCTTCCATGTGGGCGAGTGCCGCATTGACCACATCCACCGGCAGCGACACCTTCGAGAGGAACTCGGTGGCCTTCGGCGCCTGCTCGCTGAACTTCGTGTTGACGGCCGTCAGCACCGGGTTCTGCGGATAGTCGACGATTTCCGGATTCGGGCAGTCGGGGTCGGTCAGGCACTTGTGCTTGGCCTCGTCATACGGAGGCATTTCCAGCTTGACCAGATCCATGGAGCCGACCACCGGCGTGGGCGACCAGTAGTAGAAGACGATGTTCTTCTTCCGTTTGTAGGCCGAGGTCAGCGCGGCCTTCTGGGCGGCACCGGTGCCGGGCGAGAACAGGTTGAAGCTGGCGGCCAGCTCCTTGTCGCCCTTGAAGATCTGCGAAGTCACGACCTCGCATCCCCAGCCGGCCGGGCAGCCGTAGAAGCGGCCCTTGTCGGGGTCTTCGTTGTCGACGAAGTCTTCCTTGTGTTTGGGCAGGTCCTTGACGGACTTCAGGTCGGGGAAGCGCTCGGCCACATAGCGCGGAATGTACCAGGCTTCGGCGCCCATGAAAGCCGTACCGACGGACTTGACCTTGCCAGTGGCAGCCGCCTTGGCCCAGGGTTCGGCCACGCTGTTCTGCCAGATCTCGCTGTTCACATCCAGGTCACCCCGGCCCAGGGCGGCCAGCGCCGGCAGGGCTTCGGTGGGCAGCACGTCGGTTTCGCAGCCGTAGCCCTTCTCCATGATGCGACGCTCGATTTCGGTCAGCACCAGGTTGGACTCCCAGTTCATGCCGCCGAAGCGCACGGGGTGATTCACTTCACAGGCCGGGGCATCGGCGGCCTGGGCGGCCGGTGCGGCAAACAGGGCTGCCACGCCGAGGGCTGCGGCAGACAGGGCGGCCAGGGGAAGGCGGGGGCCGGCCTCGTGCCGGGCGGAGTTGACGACTGCGGAAGGCTGCGGTGAAAGACGGGACATGTTTGACTCCTCTTTGACGGAAGGCCGGGCACCATCCGCTGCAGGCGGACGATACTGGCCCTCTGACCGGCCGCCGGACGAGAGCCCGCGCGACTGGGCCAGACCCGCCCGATGGCGGCGATCTGGACGGCCCAGGGTGAACCGATACTGGTATGCCGTGGCACGCAGGCGCGTGCGCACAGGTGTTATCCGGACGGAGCCGGAAAAATGCCGGGGGGGACGAAACGGGCCGCTGTGCAGAAAAACCGCACGAAAACACCGGCAAGGCGGTAAGGCCCAGACACGCACCCGCAACGGACCAGACGACGGCCACCGCAAAAAGAACGGTGGCAACGGCAACGCTGGCGATGCAGGCACTTTCTGCCTCCAGGGAATGAAGCCCCTGATGCACGAGACATCCCGGTTGCGAGACATCTCTGACACGAAGCAGAAAACCCGACGCGAAGCTGTACCCCGGGTGTGGTTGAAAATGAACCCCGCACGGGGAAATTAATGGGAACAGCAGGGGCATTATAACGCAATAACCCACCCCTTCCCGAAAAACCGCCCCGGGAATAACCCGGAAGATGGGTTTTTCGCCCGAAACCGGCTGTTCATGCGGGTTTCGGGCAAATATACACTACAGTAACATAATGTTATTTTCCGGAGAATGTCCGGAAAACCGGCAGACCGAAGGCCGCGACAGGAATGGTTCCCCGGCAAAAACCAGTGCTCGCCCCTCTGGGGGCCCCTCTGCGGCAGCACGCCAGCGCCATGAACCCTGATTACGTGGCGCCGGGGGAGCGCTTCGGGCCATGAGTGCGCTGCACAGGGAAGGCCCAGGCACGGGAGCCCCGGGCACCGGCCGGCGTATATCCGGCAAACCTCAATACCCCTCGGGGTTGCCTTCCTGCCAGCGCCAGCTGTCGGCGCACATCGTCTGCAGGTCGCGGGTGGCGCGCCAGCCCAGCTCCTGCGCGGCCAGCGAAGGGTCGGCGTAGCATTGCGCCACGTCGCCGGGGCGGCGGTCGACGATCTGGTACGGAATGGGCCGGCCGCTGGCCTTTTCGAAGGCCTTGACGATGTCGAGCACCGAATAGCCGATGCCGGTGCCCAGGTTGACCGTCCAGGCGCCCTTGCCGCGGGCCACCTTCTCCAGCGCCGCCAGGTGCCCCAGCGCCAGATCGACCACGTGGATGTAGTCACGCACGCCGGTGCCGTCGGGCGTGGGATAGTCGCCGCCGAAGACCGACAGCTGCGGCCGCTTGCCCACGGCCACCTGCGTGACGAAGGGCATCAGGTTGTTGGGAATGCCGCGCGGATTCTCGCCGATGCGGCCCGAGGCATGGGCCCCCACCGGGTTGAAGTAGCGCAGGATGCCGATCGACCACTCGGGCGAGGCCACCGCCAGATCATTGAGCATGTGCTCAATGTGCCACTTGGTGCGGCCGTAGGGGTTGGTGGGGCCGGTGGGGAAGTCTTCACGGATGGGCACGCTGGCCGGATCGCCATAGACGGTGGCCGAGGAGCTGAACACCAGGCGGCGTGCCCCGGCCTCTTCCAGGCATTCCAGCAGCACCACGGTGCCGCTGACGTTGTTGCCGTAATAGGCCAGCGGCTTGGCCACCGACTCGCCCACGGCCTTGAAGCCGGCGAAGTGGATGGTGGCATCGACCGGGTACTGAGCCAGCAGGCGACGCAGCGTGTCGCGGTTGCCCGAGTCGCCCTCCACCAGGGCGGGACGGCGGCCGGCAATCTCGGCGATGCGATCCACCACCTGGGGCGAGCTGTTGCTGAAGTCGTCGAGGATGACCACGTCATGGCCAGCGGCCAGCAGCTCCACGACGGTGTGGGAGCCAATGTAACCGGCACCGCCGGTCACGAGGAGAGTCTGTTTTTCCATGGGGGGGTATTTTTCCAGATCACCCGGCCCGCAACAGGCGGTCCGGACACCAGACAAGGGTTATCGGGGTTACCGCACGGACCTCGACGACACAGCACGAAACATGCCATAAACCACCCGGAAAGGCC
>ERZ773077.808-NODE-808-length-22790-cov-8.599604_pt1 | contig 22790 bp, 19 predicted proteins | sample MGYA00580612_ERZ773077 | MGnify/ENA primary metagenome ERZ773077 (study PRJEB29015, sample SAMEA2737971) | human oral metagenome | biome: human oral; feature: human-associated habitat; material: dental | place: China | collected 2021 ...
GGGCCAGGGTGAAATGGCGGCGTCGTATCGAGACAGTCATGTGAGAGGAAAGCGCTCAGAGACAAAAGGGCGCGCATGGTAGCGCGCCAGCCTGTGAAGCGGCCTGCCTGGCCGGCATTTGCTCCGGATGGGCGCCTGAGGCTGAAGGCGGAACGGCGAACGGGCAGTTTTTTGCTCTTTTATTCGTAGCATGATGTCCTAGTGGAAACTGCGCAAAGAAGCATTTCAATGGCCTTGAATTTGCTCCTTTTTCTGATGCTCCCTGGCAGGCGCTTCAGGCGCTGGGCGCGACCCAAAAGATTAAGGGGTGTCCACAATGCACCCCGTTTGAAATCCACGCGCGGCTCATGGCGCAAATAATCGGCGCGGGTGAATGGGAGGCAGGCAAATGCCCTGTGCCGTTACCATCCGCGCCCTGGCATTTTTTTCCGAATACCGAATCCGTGACCCGTTTCTTTCTTGTTTTTCTTTCCGTTCAGGCCGTGCTGTTTGGCATGGAAATGCTTGCTCCCGTGCAAGCCGCTGTGGTGCAGCCCTGGACGGGGCTGGTGGCCAGCGCCAGCGCGGCCATCATCCAGTTTTTTGATCCCTCGGCCATTTCCCACGGACGCGTGGTGCAAAGCGCGCAGTCGGGCTTTGGCATCTCCATCGAGCCGGGCTGCAACGGCGTGGAGGCGGCCATCGTGCTGCTGGCGGCGGTGCTGGCCTTTCCTTCGAGCTGGAAGATGAAGCTCTGGGGCCTGGGGCTGGGTTTCATGGCCGTGCAGGGCGTGAACCTGCTGCGCGTGGTCAGCCTGTTTTTCCTGGGGCAGTGGAACTTGCAGGTGTTTGAATTTGCGCACCTGTACATGTGGCAGGCGCTCATCATGCTGGATGTGCTCATCGTCTGGCTGCTGTGGATGCGCTACGTGGCGCGGCACGAAAAGCGGGCCAGCCCCGCCAAACACCCTTCGGCGCCCGCTGCCTGAACCCCGCCCCTTGCCCTGGAGAGCACCCATGCGCGCCACGCTCATTGGCCGATTTCTTCTGCTGGCCCTTGCCGGCCTTGTCGTTTTGCTGCCGCTGTGGTATTGGGCGCGCGAATGGTTCGCCGCGCCGCCGCTGTGGCTGGCTGGCACCGTGATGAAGCTGCTGTTCGCGTGGGTGGAGGGTTTCGAGATAGATGGCGTGACAGGCACGCTGCTCACGCGCGTGCAAGTGCTCATGCCCGGCCCCGGCGGTCGGCAGATGCTGGCCGAACTCACGCCCGAAGTGAGCTACCCCACCTACGGCTACGGCCAGGTGCTGCTGTGGGCCATGCTGCTGGCCTCGCGCCCGCGCTGGTGGCCCCTGAAGATGGCGTGGGGCAGCGTGCTGCTGCTGCCCGCGCAGGCCTGGGGCCTGTGCTTTCAGTGGCTGCGCGACGTGGCCCTGACCCCCGGCGGCAATGCAATGGCCTATCTGGGCTACCCCGCCTGGGCCAATGAAGTGATTGCCTACGGCTACCAGTTCGGTTTTCTCATGCTCACGCCCGTGGCGCCCATCCTGCTGTGGCTGTGGTTTGACAAACGCTTCGTCGCCGCCTTGTGGTTGGAAGCCGCGCTGGACGAAGAGGCGCCCGCCCGCCCCGAGCACGCGCCGCACGTACGCTGAAAAACCGCCCAGGCGGCCTGCTTCGCTGATGCCCAGTATCTGCGCATGGCTCAGCCTTGAAAGACTGGCGCAGAAAGGCTTTTCCATGCTCCTCTATTCATAGCATAACATCCTAGTCGGGATTGCGCGATACGGTATTTTTATCCCTCTGAATTCGCTCTTTTTTTTGATTCAGTCTGACAGCGGAACCAGCTCGCAGGCTGCTCGCAAAACCGCTTTCCCGCGCGCTGGCGCTTCAGGCAACCGCGCGCAAAAAAAGCCGGGCAGCGTCCGGCTTTTTTGCATGGCGCGCCGCTGTGGGCCGCTGCTTATTGGCCTGGCGCCTGCCCTTCCACGCCTTCCACGAAGAAGTTGATGCCGCCCAGAAAGGCGTCATCGGCCACCTGGCCTTCAGCCAGCACCTGCTTGCCGGTGTTGTCGGCAATGGGGCCTTGCCAGATGTGGAAGGCGCCGGCCTTGAGGCCCTCTTTCACTTCGGCCAGCCGGGCGCGGGCGCTTTCGGGCACGTCTTCGGCCAGGGAAACGAGGTCGATCGCGCCTTCTTTCACGCCCCACCAGTGGCGCTCGGGCTTCCAGGTGCCGTCCATCACTTCGCGGATGGTCTTGACGTAAAACGGCGTCCAGTTGATGGCAGCGGAGGCGATGTGCGCCTTGGGGCCGTAGTGCGTCATGTCGCTGTCCCAGCCGAAGCCGCGCTTGCCCAGCTTTTCGGCGGTTTGCAGCACGGCAGAAGAGTCGGTGTTTTGCATGAGGATGTCCGCGCCGCCGTTGATGAGGGCGGTGGCCGCTTCGGTTTCCTTGGGCGGGTTGAACCACTCATTGACCCACACGATTTTCACGCTGGCCTTGGGGTTGGTGCTGCGCGCGCCCAGGGCGAAGCTGTTGATGTTGCGCATGACTTCGGGAATGGGCACGGAGGCCACCACGCCCAGCGTGCCGGTTTGCGTCATGGCGCCGGCCAGCAGGCCGGCCATGTAAGCGCCTTCGTAGGTGCGCGTGTCATATGTGCCCAGGTTGGCGGCGGTTTTGTAGCCGGTGGCGTGCTCGAACTTCACTTGCGGAAAGTCGGCGGCCACTTTCAGCATTTGCTCCATGTAGCCGAAGGTGGTGCCGAACACCAGCTGGTTGCCCTGCTGGGCCATGTCGCGCAGCACGCGCTCGGCGTCGGCGCTCACGGGCACGCTTTCCACGTAAGAGGTTTGCACCTTGTCGCCAAATTCTTTTTCAACGGCTTTGCGGGCGTTGTCGTGCGCAAAGCTCCAGCCGCCGTCGCCCACGGGGCCGATGTAGGCGAAGGCGACTTTGAGCGGCTCTTGCCTGGGCGCGGGGGCGCTGGCGGCGGGCGCAGGCGATCCGGCAGGCTGTTCAGCCGATTGCGGAGCGGCTTCTTCTTTCTTGCCGCAGGCGGCAAGGGCGGCGGCGGCCAGCGCGGCGGCGGCCAGCTTGAGCGCAAGGCGTTTGGAGGGATGGTTCATGAGAAAAACCGGGCGAAAGGATGGACGGAAAGGGAGCCAGAAAGGGAGCAATCGTAAGCAAATTTATGATCGCCGCCCCATGACGACCCCGCACGATATTCCGCAAAGCGCCTCGCGGCCTGCCCCGCAAAACACCCCGCAAAACGCTCCGGCCCCTTTGCCTTCCCGCCTGGATTACCTGCGCCAGGTGCTCACCTCGCGCGTGTATGACGTGGCGGTGGAATCCGCGCTGGACGAAGCGCCCGCGCTCAGCCGCCGCACCGGCCACACCGTGCTGCTCAAGCGCGAAGACCAGCAGCCCGTTTTCAGCTTCAAGCTGCGCGGCGCCTACAACAAGATGGCGCACCTGACGCCCGGCCAGCTGCACAAGGGCGTGATTTGCGCCAGCGCAGGCAACCACGCGCAGGGCGTGGCGCTGGGCGCGCGCAAGCTGGGCGCGCGCGCCGTCATCGTCATGCCCGTGACCACGCCGCGCGTGAAGGTGGACGCCGTGCGGGCGCTGGGCGGCGAAGTCGTGCTGGCCGGCGAGAGCTATTCCGACGCCTACGCCCATTCGCTGCAATTGCAGGCCCAGCAGGGGCTGACCTTCATTCACCCGTTTGACGATCCGCTCGTCATCGCCGGGCAGGGCACCATCGGCATGGAGCTGCTGCGCCAGCACGCCGGCCCGCTGCACGCCGTGTTCGTGGCCGTGGGCGGCGGCGGCCTGATCAGCGGCGTGGCGGCCTACATCAAGGCCTTGCGGCCCGAAATCAAAATCATCGGCGTGCAGATGAACGACTCGGACGCCATGGCGCAATCGGTGGCGCGCGGCGAGCGCGTGGCCTTGCGCGATGTGGGTCTGTTTGCCGATGGCACCGCCGTCAAGCAAGTGGGCGAAGAAACCTTCCGCATCGCCCGCGAGCTGGTGGACGAATTCATCACCGTGGACACCGACGCCGTGTGCGCCGCCATCAAGGACGTGTTCATCGACACGCGCAGCATCGTCGAGCCATCGGGCGCAATGGCCGTGGCCGCCCTCAAGCAATACGCCGCGCGCGAAGGCACGGCGCCCGGGCAGACGCTGGCGGCCATTCTCTGCGGCGCGAACATGAACTTTGACCGCCTGCGCTTTGTGGCCGAGCGCGCCGCCGTGGGCGAGGAAAGCGAGGCGCTGTTTGCCATCACCATTCCCGAAGAGCGCGGCAGCTTTCGCCGCTTTTGCGAAACCGTGGGCCGCCTGCCCGGCGGCGCGCGCAACGTCACCGAGTTCAACTACCGCATCAGCGACCGCGCCCGGGCGCACGTCTTCGTGGGCCTGACCACCGCCGCACGCGGCGAATCGCCCACGCTGGCCGCCGCCTTCGAGCAGGCGGGCTTTTCGGCGCTGGACCTCACCCACGACGAGCTGGCCAAGCAACACGTGCGCTACATGGTGGGCGGCCACTCGCCGCTGGCCAGCCACGAGCGGCTGCTGCGCTTCATCTTCCCGGAGCGCCCCGGCGCACTGCTGCAATTTCTCAGCCTCATGCAGCCGGCCTGGAACATCAGCCTGTTTCACTACCGCAACCAGGGCGCCGATTTCGGCCACGTGCTCGTGGGCATCCAGGCGCCCGAAAGCGACGGCCCGGCCCTGCGCGCTTTTCTGGACAAGCTGGGCTACGCCTGGATTGACGAAACCGGCAACCCGGCCTACGCGCTGTTTCTCAAGGGCTGAGAGGCTGTTCAACCGCCTTGCGGCAAGGCGCCGCGCACCAGCCGCTCACACGAAGCAATAGCCTGCGTGAAACGGGGAAATCCGCTCCTTGACTCATAGCATGACGTCCTAGTGGAAAGAGCGCGAAAGCCGTTTTTCACCCATCTGGATTTGCTCCTTTTTCTGAGTCTCTTCAGCGTCTGGCCGTGAGGGGCTGCAAGGCGCAGGCGAGTCTTGTGACCCGGCAAGGGTTTGCAGCGCCCACGAGCGCCCAGGTTCGCGCCTTTCGCGCCACGGACAAATTGCGAACGGGCACTCACACGGCGCGCGCGCCGTCTGCGGCCTGGCCCGGGCCTTCTGGCGCGTCAGGCTCCGTGTGCTGGCGCGCGCGCTGCCACACCTCTTCGGGCGGCAGGGGTTTGAGGCGGTGGTCGCTCCACACCTGCCGCCAGGCGCGCGCGCCGCGCAGGCCGTGGCGCAGGCCCAGCATGTGGCGGGCAATGGCGTACCAGGGCGTGCCGTCTTGCACGGCCTCGGCCTGCATGTAGGCGAGCATGGCGCGCTCCACGGCCTCGCGCGTAAGGGGCGGGGCGGCATCGCGGCCTGTATCACGGCCTGCATCGCCGAAAAAGCGCGCGTCCCACTCGCTCATCAGCCAGGGGTGGTGGTAGGCGGCGCGGCCCAGCATCACGCCGTCCACGTGCGCCAGGTGCGCGGCGATTTGTTCGTTGCTGCTCACGCCGCCGTTCAGGCAGATGGTCAGCTGCGGAAAGTCGCGCTTGAGCTGCCAGACCCGCTCGTGGCGCAGCGGCGGCACTTCGCGGTTTTCCTTGGGGCTGAGGCCCTCCAGCCAGGCATTGCGGGCGTGCACGATGAATACGCCGCAGCCCGCTTGTGCCACTTCGCCCACGAAGTCGCGCACGAAGGCGTGGCTTTCTTCGCGATCAATGCCGATGCGGTGCTTGACGGTGACGGGAATGTGCACCGCATCGCGCATGGCTTTCACGCAGTCGGCCACCAGGCGCGGCTGGGTCATCAGGCACGCGCCGAATGCGCCGCGCTGCACGCGCGGGCTGGGGCAGCCGCAGTTGAGGTTGATTTCGTCATAGCCCCATTGCTGGCCCAGCCGCGCGCATTGCGCCAGCTCGGCCGGATCGCTGCCGCCCAGTTGCAGCGCCACGGGGCGCTCCATCTCGTCGCGCCGCAGATGTCGCCGCAGCGAGCCGTGCAGCAGCGCGCCGCAGGTCACCATTTCGGTGTAGAGCCGCGCATGGCGCGTGATCAGGCGGTGCAGGTGGCGGCAGTGCTTGTCCGTCCAGTCCAGCATGGGCGCCACGCACAGACGCCAAGGGCTGAAAGGGGGCGTATCGGCGGCAGGGGTTTTTTCGGTATTGAGCATGGGCTGGCCAGCCTTTCAGTGATCCGGCGGCGCGGCCACGCTGAGCGCCACCTGTTCGGGCGCCAGCCACGCGCCATCGCGCAAACCCTGGAGCGTGGCCAGCACCAGCGCCGCCACCGTCAGCGAGGCGAAAGCCAGCGCCAGCAGCGCCAGCGCGCCCATCACGCCCGAATCGTGCCCGGCCAGCCGCAGGGAGAGGGCGGCAAAGGCCGCCAGCGGAAACGACAGCGCCCACCAGGTGACGGAAGCCGGCTGCGCGAGCATGCGCGGCATCACGTTCAGGCTCCAGAGCAGAAACATCAGCGCCACGCCCCAGGCCATCCAGGCCAGCACGGCAGGCCCGCCCAGTTGCAGCAAGGCCATGCCCGCCACCGCTGGCGGCGCGATGGTGATGAAAGTCAGCGGCAGCAGCCGCTGCGTCCACACGCCATGCACGGCCAGCCGCGCCAGCAGCAGCGTCAGCAGCGCCAGCCACAGCGTCACGCCCACGCCGAACTGGGCCGCCGCCCACGGCCCCGCGCCCACAGCCCCGCCTGCCAGCGCAGCCACCACATTGCCCACGGCAGGCAGAAAAAGCGATGGCGTCAGCTGCGCCCAGCCGCCCGCCTGCGCGTTGTTGATCCAGCGGCCCAGCGCCCAGACCGTGGCGCCCATTTGCCCCAGCGAACCCAGCCACCACAGCGCCGCCGCCCAGCCGCCCGTTTGCCCCAGCGCGCTCACGGCCACGCCCGCCAGCAGCATCAGGGAAATGGGCAGGGCCGCCACAAAGGCATGGCGCACCGGATGCGCCAGATCAGCCGCCAGCGCCTCCGGCTGGCGCAGCCAGCGCCACCACGACAGCCCCAGCAGCGCCACAAACGCCAGCGCTGCCAGCGCCCCCAGCGCCAGCGCCAGCGCCCCGGCGATGCCCCCCATGCTGCGCGCGGCCTGCGCCCACGCCAGCGACAGCCCGGCCAGCCCCATGACGATGGAAAACCAGCCGGGATGCAGGTGCTTGAGAGCCTCGGGACGCAGCATGTTCATGATGGAAGGAGCGGAAGAAAAGCTGGAAGAAAAAACGGAAAAACCCGGTTCGGGCGCCAGGCCGGCCGCAAGCGCCAGCGGGCCTTGCAGCCATCATTCTTTTCAGAAGCGGCGCTTGCCGGAGCCTGCTCTCAGTCGCCCACCAGCTCGTTGAGCTTTTGCGCCTCGAACTGCTCATGCAAGGCGGCGTTGTCGGGCACGCAGTCCGGGTCAATCTTGCAGGCCAGCTTCTCGATGGCCTGCCACAGCAGGGCAATCTGGTGGTCTTGCGCGGCCGTGCCGTCAATCAGCCCGCGCAGCGCCTGGCTGACGGGATCATCGCTTTGCGTCACGCCGTAGGCGGAAAAACCCATTTTGGCGGCGGCAGCCTCGCGGCGCGCGGCCTCGCCCTCCTGAATGATGCGGGCCGGGTTGCCCACGGCCGTGGCCCCGGCGGGCACAGGCTTGGTGACCACCGCGCCCGAGCCGATCTTGGCGCCGTCTCCCACCGTGAAGCTGCCCAGCACCTGCGAATTGGCCCCCACGATCACGCCCTTGCCCAGCGTGGGATGGCGCTTGGCTCCTTTGTCCAGCGAAGTGCCGCCGAGCGTGACGCCCTGGTAAATCGTGCAGTCATCGCCGATTTCCGCCGTCTCGCCAATCACCACGCCCATGCCGTGGTCGATGAACACGCGCGCGCCAATGCGGGCGCCGGGGTGGATTTCAATGCCCGTGAGAAAGCGCCCCCAGTGCGAAATCCAGCGCGCCAGCCACAGCCAGCCGCGCTGCCACAGCGCATGCGCCACGCGGTGCAACGCCAGGGCGTGAAAGCCGGGGTAGGAAAACACCACATCCCACACGCTGCGGGCGGCTGGATCGCGCTCCAGAATGGACTGGGCGTAAGAGCGAATGCGTTGAAACATAAGGGGCGAAAGTGTAGGGGCGAACGCCCTGGCGCGCCCCTTGCCGCCCAAGCCCCATGCGCAGCTGGATGCACGGCCCTATTTCGCTACCTTATCCATAGCATGATGTCCTAGTGGAAATTGCGCGAAGCGGGTTTTGTGCCCCTTGAATTTGCTCCTGTTTTAAAGCCTCCCCTGGCAAACGAAGGCAGATTTCACGCGCTGGCTGACTGCCGCGCGCCCGTCTCAATCTTCTTCATGGCCGCGCCTGGCCGCCTGCTGCATGGCGCGGGCGATGCCGCGCAGGATGTGAATGTCTTGCTGCGTGGGCCGGGCGCGGTTGAAGAGCTGTTGCAGGCGGGGCATGAGCTTTTTGGGCGCGGCCGGGTCGAGAAAGCCCACGGCGACGAGCGCCTGCTCCAGATGGGCCAGCATGGCCGCCACCTGCTCTGCATCAGCCTGATCGGCCAGGCTGGCGGCGGACCGCACGGCAAAGGCGCTTGCAAACGCCGCCTCGCCAAAGCGCGCCAGCAGCGCCTGCCGCCAGTCGTAGGCGATGAGCTGCGCGGCGGCGGCCAGGTTGAGCGAGCCGTAGACCGGATTGGCCGGAATGCTCAGGCAGGCATGGCAGCGCCACACATCCGCGTTGCGCATGCCGTAGCGCTCGCAGCCAAACAGAAAAGCCACGCCCCAGGGGCCGCTGGGCGCGGGCCGCGCCGGATTGAGCAACTGGCTGAAGTGCTCGCGCGGCGCGCAGACAGGCGGGCCGAAGTCGCGCGGCGTCATGGCCGTGGCGCACAGGTGCGTCACGCCCTCCAGCGCCTCTTGCAGCGTGCCCGTCACGCGGGCGGCGCGCAGCACGTCATCAGCGCCGCTGGCGCGCTCCACGGCTTCGGGGCGGGTCAGCACATCGGGCCAGCGCGGGCGCACCAGCGCCAGGTCATGAAAGCCCATCACCTTCATGGCGCGCGCCACCGCGCCCACATTGCCGGCATGGCTGGGTTCAATCAGGATGAAGCGGGTGACGGCAGGCGGCGCGGGCATGGCAGGCAAGGGAGCGGAAGGCAGGCGCGGATTGTGTGCCTGTTGCAAGCAGGGCTTTTGTGTAAAAACATGTTGCATGAAATCACCCGCCACCGCTTTTGTTCAACCTTCTTGCCTTTCTCAACCATGTCAATGCCAAGACTTACCTTGGCGTGCTGCTGGCGCAGCGCCCTATGTGGTGATTGGCAAGAACACGCCGGAGAGCAAGGCCCGCGACTTGCAAAAGCGGCTGGAGTCCGTGGGCCTGCGCGTGGAGCTGGAGCCGGTTCTGAGTCTGGCCGCCAAGCTGGACGAGCTGCAATGTCCCGCCTGCGACAAATACGTGGTTCTGACTGCGCAGCGCCAGTGCCCGGCCTGCGGTGCGTATGTGGACAAGGTGTCTTCCCTGCACGTGCTGCGCAAAAAAATTGAGCGTGAGGAGCGCAAAGCCATTGAAAACGGCCTGGCCGCCAGCGCCAACCGCGAAAAGGGCCTGGAAATGGCCCGGCTGGAAAAACGCCTGCGCGAGCAGATTCGCGCGGAGCTGATGAAGGAAATGGGGCTGGATCCCAGGCGCCAGCGGCAGCGCATCTTCTTCCAGGCGGGCCTCGCGCTGCTGGCCGCCGTGGCTTTCGTGAGCGCAGGCTACGGCTACGCCCGCTACCAGAAGGGCGCGCCGCCCGATGAGCGCACCGCGCTGGCGCTGGCCCGCCAGCTCACGCCCGAAGAATGGCACCGTGAAGACGTGCTGACCAATCAGGCCCTGGCCGCCACGCAGGGCCTGGGGCCGCAGCCCGCCAGCAGCGCGGTGGAGCTGCTGGCCGCAAGCGGCGGCGAAGCCAGCCTGGCGGCCGCACCCATGGCGGAATACGAAGCCAGCCAGGGCGGCAACCACGCCTGGCGCGACGCCTTCCGCCAGCTGCCTGAGCCACAGCGGCTGCAAATCATTGGCCGCGTGGCCAATGACATGGCGCGCGCCGGACAGGCGGGCCGCGCCATGCAGGCGCTGCAAAGCTTGCCGGACAGCCCTGGCCTGCGAGCGCTGAAGCTGGGCTTGCAAGCCGCCGTGCTGGCCCGCAACCCGGACAGCCGCGATCTGGCTGCTTTGCAAACGCTGCAAAGGCAAATCCAGGCTCTGCCCGGCGCTTTTGAGCGGGCGCAAGCATGGCTGGCCGCCTACCGCCAACTCTCGCTCGCGCAGCCTGCCTTTTACGAGCAAAACGCGGCTTTTGCCAACGAGGCGCAGGCAGCCCTGCGCAACGCGCCAGCGCCGCACAAAACGATGCTGCAAGAGCAGTTGCGAATGGCCCGCGCCGAAGCCCTGCAAAGCCACATTGCCTGGCTGGCCCGCCAGGGCCGCTGGAATGAAGCGCAAAGGCAGTTCGAGCAGATGCGCTATGCCGCCGCCGGAACGGATGCCAGCGCGCCCGTGCAAATCAGCCTGCTGGCCCAGCACGCGCTGGCGGCGCGCAAGCTGGGCCTGCTGCGCGAGGAAGAAGAGCTGATGAACCGCCTGCCCGTTCCGCTTTCCAGGGCGATGGAATCAGGCCAATGGCCTGCCGCCCTGGATGCGCTGCGCCCTTGGGCGCGCGGCGGCAACTGGCCCGCCGCGCCGCGCATGCAGGCCGCCTTGCGGACCGTCAGGGAGCAGATCGACCGGCTGCCTGCCGCCAGCAAGGCGCAGGCTCTTGCGCGGCTGGCCCTGCTCGACTACGAAGCGGGCGAGCGCAAGCAGGGCATGGAAACGGAGCAGCAATTTCGCCAGGCGCTGCCGCAGGCAGGCGGCGCGGCAGCGGAGGAGCAGGTGCGCTTTCTGGTGGATAGCGGCCTGGTCTTCGCCGCACGCGCGCGGCATGCCGGCGCGCTGGCCGAGGCCGAGGCCTGGCTGCGCAGCGTGGGGCTGGTGGTGTTGCGCTGAGGGTCTGTTCAAGTCCTGGCCGCGCACTTGGTTAGCGGGAAGGACTGTCTCACCGGCTTATTTCGCTACCGTATCCATAGCATGATGTCCTAGTGGAAACTGCGCCAGGCGGCATTCATGCCCCCTCAAATCAGCTCCTGTTTTTGATGGCATAGACAGGCGGCCGCACCCCACAGTCCCTGCCCGCCCGGCATGCGCGGGCGGGCTGCGCCGGTAGCATTCGGTCTTTTGCCAAAAGATGGGGCCGGCAGCGCGCAAAGCCGCCTTCTGCGCCTCATTTCCCGGGAAAGCCATTCATGCCATTCACCTGGACTGACCCCACGGTCATCATGTTTGCCGTTTATCTGGCCGCCATGCTTGGCATTGGCGCGCTGGGCTATCTGGGCACCAAGAATTTGTCGGACTACATCCTGGGCGGGCGCAGCCTGGGCAGCGTGGTCACGGCGCTGTCGGCGGGCGCATCCGACATGAGCGGCTGGCTGCTCATGGGGCTGCCGGGCGCGGTGTATCTGTCGGGGCTGTCAGAGTCATGGATTGCCATTGGCCTGATTGCGGGCGCCTGGCTGAACTGGCGGCTGGTGGCGGGCCGCCTGCGCCTGTACACCGAGCGCGCGGGCAACGCGCTGACGCTGCCGGACTATTTCGCGCACCGCTTTGAAGACGAGAACAACATCCTGCGCATCGTCACGGCGATGGTCATTCTGGTTTTCTTCACGGTGTACTGCGCCTCGGGCGTGGTGGCAGGCGCGCGCCTGTTCGAGAACATGTTCGGCATGCCTTACGAAACGGCGCTGTGGGTGGGGGCGCTGTGCACCATTGCCTACGTGTTCGTGGGCGGCTTTCTGGCCGTGAGCTGGACGGACACCATTCAGGCGGCCATGATGATCACGGCGCTGCTGCTGGCGCCCGTCATCGCTTACCTGGCCGTGCAGGGCCAGTTGCAGCCGGGGCAGGACTGGCACAGCCTCATTGACGCCGACAAGTTCGACCTTTTCAAGGGGCAGACGGCCATCGGCATCCTCTCTTTGGCCGCCTGGGGGCTGGGCTACTTCGGCCAGCCGCACATTCTGGTGCGCTTCATGGCCGCCGCCTCGGTGCGGCACATTCCCAACGCCCGCCGCATCGGCATGACCTGGATGGTGCTGTGCCTGGGCGGCGCGGTGGCCGTGGGCTTTGTGGGCATTGCCTACTTCGCCGTCAGCCCGGCGGGCGCGGATGCCGTCAATGCCAATGCCGAAACCGTGTTCATGGAGCTGGCCAAGCAGCTGTTCAACCCGTGGATTGCGGGCGCGCTGCTGGCGGCCATTCTGGCGGCGGTGATGAGCACGCTCTCATGCCAGCTGCTCGTGTGCTCCAGCGCGCTGACGGAAGACATCTACCGCACCTTCTTGCGCAAGCAAGCCAGCCAGAAGGAGCTGGTGTGGTTTGGCCGCGCGATGGTGCTGGTGGTCGCGCTGATCGCCATTTCGATTGCCCGCAATCCCGAATCACGCGTGCTCGGCATGGTCAGCTACGCGTGGGCGGGCTTTGGCGCAGCTTTTGGTCCCGTCATCATCCTCTCGCTCTTTTGCAGCCGCATCACGCGCGACGGCGCGCTGGCGGGCATCGTCACCGGTGCGGTCACCGTGCTGGTGTGGAAGCAGTTCGGCTGGTTCGGCCTGTATGAAATCGTGCCCGGCTTCATCCTCGGCTGGGCCGCCACGCTTGGCGTCAGCCGTCTGGGCCGGCCCTCAGCCGCCATGCTGCAAACCCATGCCAGCGTCGAGCAGGAGCTGGCGCGCCTGCAAGTTCATTAAGGGCCTGCCGGCTTTCACGCCAGCCTGCGCCCCGCTGCGGGAGCAGGTTCAATGCGAGGCCCATACGTTTTGAAACTGCTGTTGCGCCTGGCCTGTGCACCGCTTCAGGCGTTCTCGCGTTCAATTGCTGCATGCATTTGCGGCCTGCGCCGCATGATTTTTCTGATGTTCTCTACGCGAAAGGAGATGCGAAATGAGAATGCTGAAGCTGCTTTGGGCTTTGCCTCTGGGCCTGGCGACGCTGGGCGCGGCGCATGCGCGCGGCAACGATGTGTACTGGTCAGTGGACGTTGGCTCGCCCGGCCTGGCGGTCGGCGTGGGCAATGCGCCCCGCGTGTACGCGCCGCCTGTTTACGTTGCGCCGCCGCCCGTGTATGTGCCGCCGCCACCCGTTTACGTGCCGCCGCCGCGCCCCACGGTGTACGTGCAGCCTGCGCCGCCGCCCGTCGTGGTGTATGAGCCTCCTTACGGCGGCCCGTACTACGGCCAGCCCTATGGCGGCGGGCGCTACCACTATTGGCAGCCCACGCGGGCGGAAGCCAAATCAGGCAAGTCGAACTGAAAACTCCGCCGCCTGCTCTTGGCGGGCCGCGCAAAAAGGCCGTGAAGCTGCGGGCTTCACGGCCTTTTTGTGTGTGCGCCCGGCACAATCGCGCCTTTTGCCGTTCATTTCAGGAGTCGGGCGCGCCCCTGCCGCACCCAGCTTTCATGACTGATCTTGATGCTTTGCAGCCCCTCTCGCCCCTGTGGGCGGGCCGCCTGCATTTGATGCTGGAGCTGATGGCCACGCTGGCTTTCGCCCTTTCGGGCGTGCTGGAGGCGGCGCGCAAGCGGCTGGACATGGTGGGCGTGGTGGTGGTGGCCTTCGCGGCCGCCTTTGGCGGCGGCACGCTGCGCGATCTGCTGCTGGATCACCGCCCTTTTTTCTGGGTGCAGGACACCTTTTTTCTGTGGCTGGTCATCGTGGTGTGCGCCGCCGCCATGCTGTTCATGCGCCAGCATCATTTGCGGCCGACCGAGCGCGCCATTGTCTGGCCCGATGCCATCGGCCTGGGCCTGTTTACCGTGATTGGCGAAGAGCGCGCGCTGGCGCTGGGCCAGCCCGCGCTGGTGGCGGTGATGATGGGCGTGATCACCAGCGTGTTTGGCGGCGTGCTGCGCGATGTGCTTTGCAACGAAGTGCCGCGCGCCCTGGCCGATCACCGCCCTTACGCGCTCTGGGCTTTCGCGGGCGGCTGGCTTTACTGGGCGCTGCGGCTGGCGCTGCCCGTCTGGCTGTGCATCAGCGTGGGCGTGGCGGCCATCGCGGGGCTGCGCCTTCTGTCCGTCTGGCGCGACTGGCGCCTGCCCGCCTGGCGGCAGTAGCCTCACCCTCTGGTTTGCAAGCCAAATCGGCCTGAAGTCCTAGTGAAATGGGCGCAGGCAGCTATCAAAACAATAGTAAAAAGGAACTCTCGTAATGGCAATGGATGCCGCCCTGCTGCTGAAGGCCGCCGTGATGGGCGTGGTGGAAGGGCTGACGGAATTTCTGCCCATCTCCTCCACGGGCCATCTCATCCTGGCAGGCAGCCTGCTGGGCTTTGATGAAGCCAAGGCCAGCGTTTTTGAAATGGCCATTCAGATCGGCGCCATCTGCGCCGTGGTGCTGGTGTACTGGCAAAAAATCCGCGCCACCTTGCTGGCGCTGCCCACGCAGCGGCAGGCGCAGCGCTTTGCGGCCCATGTGCTGATTGGTTTTGCGCCTGCCGTCCTGCTGGGCCTGCTGGCGGGCAAGGCCATCAAGGCGCACCTGTTCAATGCGCCAGTGGTGGCGCTGGCGCTGGTGGCGGGCGGCATCGTCATCTTCTGGGCCGAAGGCCGCCAGCGCCCCGCGCGCATTCAAAGCGTGGACGAGATGAGTGGCCTGGACGCGCTCAAGGTGGGCCTGGCGCAGTGCGTGGCCATGATTCCGGGCGTCAGCCGCTCTGGCGCCACCATCATCGGCGGCATGCTGCTGGGCCTGTCGCGCCCGGCGGCCACGGAGTTTTCTTTTTTTCTGGCCATTCCCACCCTGATTGGCGCGGGCGTGTATTCGCTCTGGTCTGACCGCGCCTTGCTGGCCTGGGCCGATGCGCCGCTTTTTGCCGTGGGGCTGGCGCTGTCATTTGGCAGCGCCCTGGCCTGCGTGTGCTGGCTGCTGCGCTACATCGCCAGCCACAGTTTCGTGCTTTTCGCTTGGTATCGAATCATTTTCGGCCTGCTGATTTTGCTGACCTGGCAGATGGATTGGGTTCAATGGAGCCATTGATTCAATTGCAGAAAAAAGGGGCCGCACGGCCCCTTTTTTTTCATTTTCCAACCGCATCACATTTTCTGCGACAGCGCCATATATTCCCTGATTCGGTCGCAGGAAGCCTGAAACTGCGCCTGCTCCGCTGGCGTCATGCGAAGTTCGAGAATTTCTTCCACGCCATCCTTTCCCAGCAGCGCCGGAACCGAAGCAAATACCTGCCGCTGCCCGTATTCGCCTTGCAGCAGGCATGAAACCGGCAGCGCCTTTTTTTCGTCATGGAATATGGCGCGCACAATTTCCGTCACGGCCGAGGCAATGCCGAATTCGGTGGAACCCTTGCCTTCCAGAACCAGATAGCCGCCGTGTTTCATGTCTTGCGTCACCTTTTCCCGGTCAAAAGCGGGAAAACGCTGCGGCAAATCCTTTTGCAGCTGATCCAGCGCGATGCCCTGCACCCTCACGTGCGACCACGGCACCATTGCGCTGCCGCCATGCTCGCCCAGGGCATAGCACGTCAGCGAGCGGCGGCTCACCCGGCAAAGGCCCGCCACCAGCCGCTGCAAGCGCGCCGAATCCAGCGCCGTGCCGGAAGAAATGATTTTGCGCGCCGGGTAATCCAGATACCGCTGCACATAAGCGGCCACCACGTCCGCCGGATTGGAAATGCTGATGATGAAGCCGCCAAATCCCGAGGCCTTCACGCGCGGCAGAAATTCCTTGAGCACGGCCACCGTATCGCCCAGCGTGTCCAGCCTGTCTTGATCGGGCCTGGGCAAAGGCCCGGCGGAAATCACCAGAATATCGCAGCCGCCAATATCTTCCGGCTCGCAGGCCCTGGCCGTCACTTCGTGCGGCAAATAGCTCACCGCGTCGTTCACATCCGTGGCCTGCGCAATTGCCTTTTGCTTGTCAATATCCACCATCCATAATTCATCAACCTCGCCCTGGGTTGCCAGCGAAAAAGCCACATGCGAGCCAACGTGGCCCGTGCCAATAATCGCCGCCTTGCGGAGCTTGATATTTCCCATCATTTGCCTCTTTCACGTTATTCAATTGAAATCCAATTGAAATCGCGCCAATGATAGCGCGGCCAGAAATAGCGCAGGCTGAATGCGGCGCGATTATCATCAGGCCTTTTCACGCCACCCAGCGCGCAAGATGCTTGAAAACCGACTGAAAACGCCATGAGCCAAGACCCCGTTTTGCTGCTGCGCATATGCGGCAAAGGCTTTGCCAAACTCGCCGCCGGACAGATCAAGGCCAAATACCGCGAAGCCAAGCCCTATTGGCAAAAACGCCTGCTCAAGCCCGACGGGCAGCCCCGCTCTTTCAGCGCCGTCCACATCAGAAACGGCTACCGCGCCGACGCGCCCCTGGCCGTTTTCGCCTTTGGCGGCATCAGCGCGCAGCTTCAGGAGCACGAAGGCAAGCCGTGCTACCGCATCGACCTCGGCCCGCTGATCGAAATCCGCCACTACGGCGACAACAGCGAATCCAGCGGCAAACCTGGCGAAAAAGGCGCGTAGCGCAATCGGCGCTGCTTCCTGGCCGCTTCCTATCATCGCGCTTTTCTTTTCACTTCACGGAGGTTTTCAGACATGTCCAATCCCTCGAGCGGCGGCCTGGCGGCCCAGTTATTGAACCAGCTGCAAGGCCAGCCCCTGGAGCAGATGGCGCAGCAGCTTGACGTCTCCCCCGCGCAGGCGGGCAGCGCCGTCAGCGCCGCCCTGCCCATGATGCTGGGCGCCCTGGCAGGCAACGCGCAAACGGCAGGTGGCGCGCAAGCCCTTCTGGGCGCCTTGCAGCGCGACCACGCTGGCGGCGGCGCAGACCTGGGCGGCCTGCTCGGCGGCGTGCTGGGCAGCGTGCTCGGCGGCGGCCAGCCCGCCGCCAGCAAGCAGCTGGACGCCAGCGGCATCCTCGGCCACATCTTCGGCAGCCAGCAGGCGCAGGCGCAAAACCAGATCGGCCAGGCCAGCGGCCTCTCCAGCGGGCAGGCCGGGCAGCTGCTGCAAATGCTCGCCCCCATCGTCATGAGCTTTCTGGCAAAACAAGTTGGCAGCGCCAAGCTGGACGCAGGCGGCCTTGGCAACTTGCTGGGCGGCCTGCTCGGCCAGGGCGGCCAGAGCCAGCCCCAAAGCGGCGGCCTGGCAGGCGGCCTGCTGTCCAGCGCGCTGGACCAAAACGGCGACGGCAAGCTGGACGCAGGCGATCTGCTCAAACTCGGCAGCCGCCTGCTGGGCGGCAAGAGCTGACCGCAGCACGCTGAAAGACGCCAGAAAAACAGGAGCAAATATGAGGGGCAGAAAACACCCCTCAGCGCAGATTCCACTAAGACCTCATGCTATGGATACAGGAGCGAAATAAAGCCGCGCTGCGCTCCTGACCCGCGCCCTGCCCGTTGCGGCCCGCCGCTTCCTGCGCGGCCAGGCTTTGGGCAGGCGCGCGGCCCTCTGGCCGCAGGGGGAGCGCAAGGGGAGTTTTCCTAGAATCAGCGGCCATGTCTTCCACCAAAGAAACACCTGTTCCCGGCAATTTCTTGCGCCACGTCATCGAAAACGACTTGGCGCAGGGCACGTATCAAAGCCGCCACTGGGGCGGCAGCCCCGGAGATGGCGCGCACCACGCCGCCGGCGCGCCCGATCCGGCCCGCATCCGCACCCGCTTTCCGCCTGAACCCAATGGCTATTTGCACATCGGGCACGCCAAAAGCATTTGGCTCAATTTCAGCCTGGCGCGGGAATACGGCGGCGTGTGCCACCTGCGCTTTGACGACACCAACCCCGAAAAGGAAGACCAGGAATACGTGGACAGCATCCGCGAAGCCATTCGCTGGCTGGGCTACGACCATCACCTGGCCGACGACCCGGCGCGCCCCGGCATCCGCCAGCCGCACGAATACTTCGCCAGCGACTATTTCGACTTCATGCACCGCGCCGCCGTCTATCTGATCGAAGCGGGCCTGGCCTACGTGGACGAGCAAACGCCTGACGAAATGCGCATCAACCGGGGCGACTTCAACACCCCCGGCAAAAACAGCCCCTGGCGCGAGCGCAGCCCGGCGCAAAACCTGGCGCGCTTTGCCGAAATGAGGGCCGGCCAACACCCCGACGGCAGCATGGTGCTGCGCGCCAAGATCGACATGGCCTCGCCCAACATCAACATGCGCGACCCGGCCATCTACCGCATCCGCCACGCCGCGCACCACAACACGGGCGACAAATGGTGCATCTACCCCATGTACACCTTCGCGCACCCGATTGAAGACGCGCTGGAGCAAATCACCCACAGCATCTGCACGCTCGAATTTGAAGACCAGCGCCCTTTTTACGACTGGCTGCTGGCGCGCCTGACCGAAGGCGGCCTGCTGAAGGCCCCGCCGCCGCGCCAATACGAATTTGCGCGGCTGAACGTCAGCCACGTCATCACCAGCAAGCGCAAGCTGCGCCAGCTTGTGGAAGAAGGCCACGTGAGCGGCTGGGACGACCCGCGCATGCCCACCCTGGCCGGCCTGCGCCGCCGGGGCTACACGCCCGAAAGCCTCAAGCTCTTTGCCGAGCGCAGCGGCGTCACCAAATCCGGCGGCTGGACCGACTACGCCGCGCTGGACGCCGCCTTGCGCGAAACGCTCGACCCCGTCGCCCCCCGCGCGATGGCCGTTCTGGAGCCGCTGCGCCTGGTCATTGAAAACTGGGAAGAAGTCTTTGGCAGCGCCGCGCATCAGCAAGCCTGCCAGGCCCCCGTTCACCCCCATCTGCCCGCGCTGGGCCAGCGCAGCTTTACGCTGGGCAAAGAAATATGGATCGAGCGCAGCGACTTTGAGGAAACCCCGCCCAAGGGCTTTTTCCGCCTCTTTCCGGGGAACAAGGTGCGCCTGAAATACGGCTACGTCATTGAATGCACGGGCGCGGAAAAAGACGCCACGGGCCAAATCACCCGCGTGCGCGCGCGCCTGCTGCCCGGCACCCAATCCGGCACCCCCGGCGCCGACAGCGTCAAAGTCAAAGGCGTCATCACCTGGGTGAACACCGCCGACGCCCTGCCCGCCCAAGTGCGCCTGTACGACCGCCTCTTTACCGAAGAGCAGCCCGACGCAGGCGGCCGCGACTTTCTGACCGCGCTCAACCCGCAAAGCCTGCGCGTTGCGCGCGCCTGGGTGGAACCCACCCTCGCCAAAGCCCAGGCCGAAGACCGCTACCAATTCGAGCGCCACGGCTTTTTCGTGGCCGACCGGCGCGAGCACACCGTCAGCGGCCGCAATCTGGTGTTCAACCGCATCACGGGCCTGCGCGACTCGTGGGGGAAATAAGCGGCGCGCCGCGCTTTGGATGCCTGCGCACGATCTCCTGCACAGCAAAGAAGAGCGCGTGATGAATGGGCTGCAAGCTGGCCGCCCGCAGCTCTTCCAGAGCTTGAGTGTGGCGGCAACGCCTGAGCGCTTTGCTGAACCTGTTCTTGCAATCTGTCCGCAGAGACGAAGCCTGGATTGGAAGATCGCAAACACGTTCCCCGTGCTTGCAGCCCGGCGAGGATTGCAGCGCCAAGGCCGCCCCCAAGCGCCCGCAGCGGGCCGTGAACGGGCGCTCAATGCCAAGGCCAGCCTTGGCCTGCTCCGCCTTCGCGGCCCGCGCTGGCAGCCGCTTCCAGCTTCCATGCGCCTTCGGCTTTTTCCGGCAGGGCCAGGGGCAGGCGCAGCAGGCGGCCCTGGCGGGAGATGAGGGCGAGCGCGCGGCGGCCGGGGCGCAGGTAGAGGGGCAAATCGTCCAGCGCGGCCAGACGCCAGCCTGCATGGGCGCTTGCGCCGGTTTCTTCATCGCCGGTTTCCACGCCCAGCCACTCGTCGCCGGGGGCCATGCCGGCGGCTTGCGCCGCGCCGCCGTCCAGTACGTGGGTGAGGGTGACGAGGCCGTTTTTTTCGCTGGCGCGCAGGCCCAGCGTTTGTGCGGGCGTGGGCGGCTGGCGCGTGGCGGTGATGCCGTGGGCGGCCAGCAACTCGGCCACGGGCAGCTCTTGCGTGCCGTGCACCCAGGCGGCCAGTTCGGCGGCGAAGCTGCGGCCAGTCAGCTCTTGCAAGGCGGCGGCAACGTCGCTTTCGGTCATGGGGCCGGCTTTGCAGCGCCGCCAGAGCAGGCGCATGGCGTCATCGAGCGTGGCGGGCTGTTTTTCGCGGCGCAGGCTCAGGTCAAGGCACAGGGCCACGAGCGCGCCTTTGGCGTAGTAGCTGACGGTGGCGTTGGGGGTGTGGGCTTCGGGGCGGTAGTACTTCACCCAGGCGTCAAAGCTGGCTTCGGCCACGGGCTGCACGTGGCGGCCAGGCGTTTGCCAGACCTGGTTGAGCGACTTGGCCAGCAGTTTCAGGTAGGCGGCGCGGTCAATCAGGCCCGCGCGCAGCAGCAGCAAGTCGTCGTAGTAGCTGGTGAAGCCTTCAAAGAACCACAGCAGGCGCGTGTAGTTTTCCTGCCCGTAGTCGTAGCGGGCGAATTCGGCGGGGCGCAGGCGTTTGACGTTCCAGGTGTGAAAGTATTCGTGGCTGATGAGGCCCAGCAGGGCGGTGTAGCCCTCGCTGGCGTCGCTTTGCCCCAGGCGCGGCAGGTCGCGCCGGGCGCAGATGAGCGCCGTGCAGCAGCGGTGCTCCAGCCCGCCGTAGCCGCCGGGCGTGGCGTTGAGCATGAAAAGGTAGTGCGGCTGCGGCGGCTTGCCGCGCGCGCCGTGCCACAGGCGGGCGGCGGCCTCGCAGATTTTTTGCGTGTCGCGCAGCAGGCGCTGGCCGTCAAATGACGGGGGCGCGCCAGCCACCACAAAGCGGTGCGGCACGCCGCGCACGCTGAATTCGCCCTGCCAGAACGCGCCCATTTCCACGGGGCTGTCGGCCAGTTCGTCGTAGCTGGCGGCCAGGTAGCTGCCGAAGCCGTCTGCGTCCACGCTTTGCGCCGTCAGGGCCGTGGCCACGCGCCAGTGTGCGGCTGTGGGGTCTGCGGGCCGGTGCAGGGTGATGGCGTGCGGGCCATCGGCCAGCCCGGGCACGCGCAGCAGCAGCGCGGTGGCGTTGAAAAAGCCGCGCGCGGCGTCCAGCCAGGCGGCGCGCACGGAATCATCAAAGGCATAGACCTCGTAGCGGATGACCAGCGGCTTGCCGGGCGCGGCCTGCACTTGCCAGGTGCATTTGTCCACGGCCTGCGCCGGGCAAGCCGCCCTGCCCTGCCGCGCGGTCAGGCCGCTCACGTGGCGGGCGAATTCGCGCACGAGGTAGCTGCCCGGTATCCACACCGGCAGCGCCACGCGCTGGAGCGCTTGCGGGCGGGCGATGGTGAGGGTGACGGCCCAGCGGTGCGCGTTCAGGCTGGCGGGGCGGATGTCGTAGTGCAGCGGATGAGGCATGAGAAAGCTAAAAAGAGGAGCAAATCCAGGAGCCTGAAAACGGCTTTCGCGCCCATTCCACTAGGACATCATGCTATGAAACAAGAAGCAAATTCAGGCCATTCAGGTCCAACGGAAAAAGGCGGGCGGCAGAAACAAAAACCCCCGCTCCAGGGGCGGGGGCGCGAGGCTTGCGGCTTTACTTGGCGGCGTTCAGCATCTCGTCCATGCGGCTGCCCGGAATGGCGCCCGGCACGCGTGCGCCGTTGGCAAACACGATGGTGGGCGTGCCGGTGATGCGGTTGGCCCGCGCAAATTCCAGATTGGCCGTGATGGCGGCCTGGTCGCACTCGGCGGCGGCAGGCTCCACCTGCTTTTGCATCCAGGCATGCCAGGTCTTGAGCGGATCCTTGGCGCACCAGATGTTCTTGGCCTTCTCCACCGAACCCTGGCCCAGGATGGGGATGAGGAAGGTGTAGATCGTCACGTTGTCCAGATCGGCGATCTCGTGCTCCAGCTTGTGGCAGTAGTGGCAATTCGGGTCTTCAAAAATGGCCACCTTGCGCTCGCCCTTGCCGCGCACTTGCTTGATGGCGTTTTTCAGCGGCAGGGCGTCAAACTGAATGGCCGTGAGCTTTTCAATGCGCTCTTCCGTCAGGTTCTTGCGCGCGCGCGTGTCGATGAGATTGCCCTGCAAAACGAAATCGCCCTTGGCGTCGGCGTAGAGGATGTCGTTGCCCACGCGGATTTCGTACACCCCTTGCATCGGCGTCTTGCTCACCTCGTCAATGTTGGAGAGCGAAGGCAGCCGCTGGCCCAGGGTTTTGCGCAAATCGGCCTCTTGCGCCAGGGCGGCCGTCAGCGGCAGGGCCAAGGCCAGAGCGGCCAGCAGTGAAGCGGTTTTTTTCATGAGTCGTTTCGGAAAAAAGGTTGAAAAAGAGCTGAAGGCGGGCGAGCGTAGCGCAAAGCCCCTGCGTCCGCCGCCGCGCTGCCATCAGTGCACACACGGCGCGAATGGTTCCCGGCGCGGGCAACCCGTTCATCAAGACCAGGGCAAAAGCGCGCGCCTTTGGCGCCCGGAACGCCCGCAAGCCCTGAAGCAGCCCGAAGCAAGCCAGAAAGAGCGCACCAAACGGGCGAAGCTTGCAGCCGCTTTGTGTGCGCAAACAAAAACCGCAAGGCAGCCCAGCCTGGGAAGAATGGATAAAATGAAATACTTAAACAGGCCGCCTGGAAAAGCCTGCTGACAAAACCGGCGCGTCCTGTCTGCATAAAAAGATTTTCCAACCCCGCAGGAGAAACACCATGCACCGTTTCACGCTCTACACCCACCCTTATT
>ERZ773077.816-NODE-816-length-22655-cov-4.621681_pt1 | contig 22655 bp, 20 predicted proteins | sample MGYA00580612_ERZ773077 | MGnify/ENA primary metagenome ERZ773077 (study PRJEB29015, sample SAMEA2737971) | human oral metagenome | biome: human oral; feature: human-associated habitat; material: dental | place: China | collected 2021 ...
GGGGGAGGGAGGAGACCAGACGGCGGGAGCGGGGCCGCTGGGAAATATGGGGCCGCTGGGCGATATGGGGTTGCCGGGAAATATGGGGACGTCGAGGGGATGGGGGAGGAGCGGCGAGGGCCGGGCGGTGGGAGGATCGGACCATGACCGCCTCGATCCTGCCCCGACCGCTCGCGCTGCCCGACTTCCCCTGGGACTCCCTGCGCCCCTACCGGGCCCGCGCCGCGCAGCACCCCGACGGCGTCGTCGACCTCGCCGTCGGCGCCCCCGTCGACCCGACGCCCGCCGTGGCCCGCGACGCCCTCGCCGCCGCCTCCGACGCCCCCGGCTACCCGGCCGCCGTCGGCACCCACACCCTGCGCGCCGCCATTATCGACTGGATGAGGCGGCGCCGCGGCGTGAGCGGCCTGGGCGAGGACGCCGTCATCCCCACCATCGGCTCCAAGGAGTCCGTCGCCCTCCTGCCCCTCCAGCTCGGGGTGCGCCCGGGCGACCTCGTCCTCCATCCGCGCGCCGCCTACCCCACCTACGACGTCGGCGCCCGCATCGCCGGCGCCACCCCCGTCCCCGTCGACACCGACGCCGACCCCGCCACCTGGGAGCTGCCCGACGGCGCCCCCGTCGCCCTCGTGTGGCTCAACAGTCCCGGCAACCCCGACGGCCACGTCCTGAGCACCTCCCAGCTCGCCCGCATCGTGGCCTGGGCGCGCCGTCGCGGCGCCGTCGTCGCCTCCGACGAGTGCTACGCCGAGCTCGCCTGGGACGAGCCCTGGGCCGCCGACGGCGTCCCCAGCCTCCTGGACGCGCGCGCGAGCGGCACCGGCCCCGACGGCGCCCCCGACCCGACCGGGCTCCTGGCCCTGTACTCCCTGTCCAAGCAGTCCAACCTCGCCGGCTACCGGGCCGCCCTCCTCGCCGGCGACCCGGCCCTCGTCGGCGCCGTCACCGAGATCCGCAAGCACTCCGGGCTCCTCGTGCCGGCCCCCGTCCAGGCCGTCATGGTGTCCGTGCTGGCCGACGACGAGCACGTCGTCGCCCAGAGGGAGGCCTACCGGGCCCGCCGCGAGGCGCTGCTGGCGGCCACGGCCGAGGCCGGGCTGGCGAACGACCCCGCCTCCGCGGCCGGCCTCTACCTGTGGCTGAGCGGCCCGGAGGACATGAGCGCCCTCGACCTGGTGGGCGCCTTCGCCGAGCTCGGCATCGTCGTCGCCCCCGGGGACTTCTACGGCGAGGCCGGGGCCGGGCGCGTGCGCATGAGCCTGACCGGCACCGACGAGCGGGTGGCCGCCGCCTGCAGCAGGCTGCGGGCCACCGACCTGTTCCGCCGCTGACCGACGGCGATGGCGCTCAGGGCCCGTTGAACGACGTCGTGCGCGAAGTAATTGCGAAGTTGTTGAAACAACTCGTCAAGAACTCTTCGGCGTCCCCGGCCCTCCCGGGGCGCGGCTGACCGGGATCTTCCGGCGGAACGACGCCGATGCGCCGGTCGTACCGGGTTCTTCCCCGGTTGTTGGACGGTTCTTCGGGAAGCGGGGGACTCCGCCGGCCCGGGAAGGGCATGTGGCCGCGAGCGCGGCCGGGCGGGAAGCGGCGGCCCCGACCCGGCCGCAGGGGTATGGTCCGTTCAGGCCCTCGTCCCGGCCGCCGCCGCGCCGACGCGGATCCCCCGCCGTGGTCGACGGCGGGTCCCCGCCGCGCTCGCCGATCGCGCCCGGCGCGGGAGCGGGCGCGCCGACGACCATGACAACAGCGAGGAGGCCGCTGCCCCATGAGCACCGCCCTGAATGACCTGACCCCCGTGTTCCCCGAGGGCTTCCTGTGGGGAGGGGCGCTGGCGGCCAGTCAGTGCGAGGGCGCCTGGGACAGCGGGGGCAAGGGCCCGTCCGTCGCCGACGTGACCCGCTACAAGGCCGACGTCGACCCCAGGGACTACCGGGCCGGTCACGCCATCACCATGGCGGAGGTCCGGCGGGCCCTGAAGTGGACCGACTTCAAGGGCCCCTACGGCAAGCGCCGCGGCAACGACTTCTACCACCACTACCTCGAGGACCTCGACCTCATGGCGGAGATGGGCTTCAAGGTCCTGCGCGTGTCCATCCAGTGGAGCCGCCTGTTCCCCACCGGCGAGGAGAAGGCGCCCAACCCGGCGGGCGTGGGCTTCTACCACCGGCTCTTCGGCGCCATGCGCGAGCGCGGCATCGAGCCGATGGTGACGCTGCACCACTACGAGCAGCCGCTGGCCACCGTCTTCAACCGCCGCGGGTGGTACGACCGGGCGATGATCGACCTGTTCATGCGCTTCGCCGAGGTCTGCTTCCGCCAGTACGGCGGGAAGGTCGGGTACTGGCTCACCTTCACCGAGATCGACTCCGTCTTCCGCCACCCCTTCACCTCGGCGGGCCTGCTGGCCGAGCAGTTCGAGGGGCGCGACATGGAGGAGGCGTGCTTCCAGGCCCTGCACCACCAGCTGGTCGCCGCCGCCCGGGCGGCCGCGCTCCTGCGCGACCTCGTGCCGACGGCGCAGATGGGCTGCATGCTCACCAAGACCCTCTACTACCCGCTCACGGCCCACCCGTGCGACCAGCTGCTGGCCCAGCGCGCCAACCGGGAGAACGAGATCGCCTCCGACGTCCAGGTCCTGGGCGAGTACCCGCAGTGGGTCACGCGGATGTGGCGGCGCCGGGGCCTGCGCGTGGAGGTCACCGAGGCCGACCGGGACGACCTGGCGTCCGGCGCCGTCGACTTCCTGTCCTTCAGCTACTACATGTCGCTGGTCACCACCCGCGACGAGGCGGATAGGCAGCGGGTGAGCGGCAACCTGTCCGAGGGGGTCAAGAACCCCTACCTGCGGGCCAACGAGTGGGGCTGGCAGATCGACCCCGAGGGGCTGCGCCTGGCGCTCATCGCCATGTACGACAAGTACCGCCTGCCCCTGTTCGTCGTCGAGAACGGCATCGGCTTCTACGAGTCCATGGAGGGGGAGGGGCCCATCGCCGACGACGGTCGCATCGAGTACTTCCGCCGCCACATCGCCGAGGTCGGCAGGGCGATCGACGACGGCGTCGAGGTCATGGGGTACCTGCCCTGGGGCTGCGTCGACCTGGTGTCGATGTCGACGTGCCAGATGTCCAGGCGCAGCGGCTTCGTCTACGTCGACGCCGATGACGAGGGCAACGGCACCTACGACCGCCACAGGAAGAAGTCCTTCGACTGGTACCGGCGGGTCATCGCCACCAACGGCTTCGACCTGGGGGAGGCGTGACGCGTCACCCCGCCGCCTCCCGTGCGGCGCCGGTGTCGAACGCGTCGAGCGCCGAAGATGGAGCGTCGTCGGCGCACAGGCCTCTGACCCTAAGTGGTACTATGTTCTGGTACGAGTCATTGGGGTGAAGGAGATGAAGCCGTGTCCGTGAGTGCCAGTCAGGCGCGCAAGACGTTGTTCCCGCTCATCGAGCAGGTCAACAACGACCGCGACGTCGTCGAGATCGTTTCGCGCAAGGGCAGTGCCGTCCTCATGTCCGCCGAGGAGTACGCGGCCTGGCGCGAGACCGCCTACCTGTTCCGCTCTCCCGCCAACGCCCGCAGGCTTCTCGACGCCTACGAGCGGGCGCGCGCGGGCCAGACCGAGGTTCACGAGCTCGATCGGGGGACTGAGTGAGGCTCGTGTGGGACCCGTCCGCCTGGGGTGACTACAAGTACTGGCAGACGGCGGACCGCCGGGTCCTCAAGCGCATCAATACGCTCATCGACGCCTGTCTGCGCGATCCCTTCGCCGGTGTCGGCAAGCCCGAGCGCCTCAAGTACGGGGCTCCGGGCGCGTGGTCGCGGCGCATCACCGACGAGCACCGCCTCGTCTACTTCGTCGACGGCGACGACGTCGTCATCCTCCAGGCCCGCTATCACTATTGAATCGGTGGGGCCCGTCGCGGCCGACGATGCAGTGCGGCGAGTCGGTACCGTGGCAGTGGCAAGCCGGCCGCCGCCCGTGTCCGGGCGGTAACGTCCCGGGCCGTAGAGTGGCCGGTGGAAAGGGCCCGGGCCCGGCGGCCGCCCGCCCGCCGCGGACGGCGAGGGCCCGACGTCGACCCGCAAGGAGGCACCATGACCGACGCGAGCACCCGGCCCGCCCCCCAGTCCCCGTCCGACGGCGACGGCCAGGGGCGGCTCACGATCGAGGACACCACGCTCGAGCTGCCCCGCGTCCTGGCCACCGAGGGCTCCGACGGGCTCGGGATCGCCAGGCTCCTGAAGGACACCGGCCTGGTCACCATCGATCCCGGCTTCACCAACACCGCCTCGTGCACCTCGGACATCACCTACATCGACGGCGGGGCCGGGATCCTGCGCTACCGCGGCTACCCCATCGACGAGCTGGCCAAGTCCTCCACCTTCCTGGAGGTCGCCTACCTGCTCATCAACGGCGAGCTGCCCGACGCCGCCACCTTCGAGCGCTTCGAGCGGCGCATCGCCCGCCACCGCCTCCTGCACGAGGACTTCCGCTCCTTCTTCACCTCCTTCCCCTCCTCGGGCCACCCCATGGCCATCCTCCAGGCGGGCATCTCCGGCCTGGCCACCTACTACGAGGACACCCTCAACCCGCACGACCCCTACGAGCGCGAGCTCGCCACGGTCCTGCTGCTGAGCAAGATGCCCACCATGGTGTCCTACATCGCCCGGCGCGCCATCGGCCTGCCGCTGCTCTACCCCGACCCCAAGCGCGGCTACGTCGACGACTTCCTCCACATGACCTTCGGCATGCCCTACCAGTCCTACGAGATCGACCCGGCCGTGGTGCGGGCCCTGGACATGCTCCTCATCCTGCACGCCGACCACGAGCAGAACTGCTCCACCTCCACCGTGCGCCTGGTGGGCTCGGCCGACGCCAATATGTACGCCTCCGTCGCCGCCGGCATCGGCGCCCTGTCCGGACCGCTGCACGGCGGAGCCAATGAGGCGGTGCTGCGCATGCTCGACGCGATCCAGACCGAGGGCATGACGACGGCGGAGTTCGTCCGCAGGGTCAAGAACAAGGAGGGCGGGGTGCGCCTCATGGGCTTCGGGCACCGCGTCTACAAGAACTACGACCCGCGCGCCGCCCTGGTCAAGGAGGCCGCGCACAACGTCCTGTCCCGTCTGGGCAGCGCCGAGGGCGACCGCAAGCTCGAGATCGCCATGGAGCTGGAGGAGGTCGCCCTGAGCGACGAGTACTTCGTCTCGCGCAGCCTCTACCCGAACGTCGACTTCTACACGGGCCTGATCTACCAGGCCATGGGCTTCCCCACGAAGATGTTCACGCCGCTGTTCGCCCTGGGGCGCCTGCCCGGCTGGATCGCCCAGTACCGCGAGATGATCTCCGACCCGGCCAAGCGCATCGGCCGTCCGCGCCAGGTCTACACCGGTGAGATCGAACGGCACTACATCGCCATGCGTCGTCGCAAGCGCGCCGCCGAGTACCCCGGCACCCGCGTGGGAGAGACGAGCCTGGACCACGTCAACAAGGTGTGAGAGGTCAGAATGAGGGGGCCGAAGACGCCTTCGCCGCTGTTTCTCACGGTAAGGCCAGGTTAAACTCGCCCTCATGAGCGAGAAGTCCGCCTCCGAGGTTCCCCTCCCGTACGCCGACCGCCCCATCGCCACCGCACCCGGTCACTGGGTCCTCGCCCGCGCGGGCAAACGCGTCCTGCGCCCCGGGGGCGCCGCCCTGACCGCCGACATGCTCGCCCACGCCCGGCTTGCGGGAGCCGACGTCGTCGAGCTCGCCCCCGGACTGGGGCGCACCGCCGCCGAGATCGTCGCCGCCGCCCCCGCCTCCTACACGGCGATCGATCGCGACCCGCAGGCGGCTGCTACCGCCGCTACTTGGAACGATGCCCGTTTTTCTTTCGCCCGCTGTCCTTTTTCGCAGATGGCAACGGCTTTTGCCGAGGTTGGCGCAGGCAGTCTGGATGGCGTGTTGCTTGATCTCGGTGTGTCCTCCCCACAGCTCGATCAGGCGGAACGCGGTTTTTCTTTTAACAAGGAAGGCCCGCTCGATATGCGCATGGACAATGAAAGCGGTATGACCGCCGCTGACTGGCTAGCTGCAACCGATGAAGCGACGCTTGCCCGCGTGATCCGCGACTGGGGCGGCGAACCGCATACCGTGGCGCGCCGCATCGCCCGTGCCGTGATGGCTGCCCGTCCGCGTCTGCATTCGACACTGGATCTGGCGGCGGTAGTTGCTGACGCTGTGCCGCGCAAGTTGCACCGTGCCGGTTTTCATCCGGCGACACAGACCTTTCAGGCGATCCGCATCGCGGTTAATGACGAGGTCGGCGAAATTGAGCGCGGCCTGCGTGCCGCAACAGATTTATTGGCAAGTGGCGGGGTGCTGGCCGTGATTACTTTTCACGGTCTGGAAGACGCGCTCGTCAAACGTTTTATCCGCGCCTGCGAGGGCGCGCCTTTGCCGGCGGAAATCCCGTCGGCGCATGACCGGGTGAACCCTTTGCTGCGACTGGTACCACCCGTGATCAAGCCGTCCGCCGGGGAAGTGGCGGATAATCCCAGAAGTCGCAGTGCAAGACTGAGAAAGGCAGTAAAGATATGAAAATCATGATGTTAATTCTGACGGCGCTGCTTGGCGGTGTGTGTTTCAGCGGGGTGCAGGCGGCGAAATTCGCGCATGAGCAAAGCGACCTCGTCAACGAAGTGCAATCGCTGAAAAAGACGCGCGACCAGATTAACGCCGAATGGACGCAACTGCTCCTGGAGCAAAAAATGCTGGTGGATGACAGCGTTATCGACCACGCAGTGCGTAACGGACTGGATATGCACATGCCGCAAGCGACGCAAGTCGTCTATCTGGACTGAGCCAGTGGCGCGTTCCGCTTCCCGCTACGGAGCCACGACCCGGCGTAACGTGGTCATTGCCGCGCTGGTCTTGATGACGGCGCTGCTCATCGGCCAGCTTATCCGCCTGCAAGTAACCACCGCGCGTGAACTCACCGCGCGCGGCTATGACCGCAGTCTGCGTATCCAGACCGAAGATGCGCTGCGCGGCATGATCCTTGACCGCGAAGGCGAGCCGCTGGCCATCTCGACCCCGGTCAGCACCCTGATTGCCGACCCGACCCGCCTGTGGGCGACGCTGAACGGCGACTTTGACCGCCTGCGCGAGGCTTGCCTCAGCGATAAAAAATACAGCGAAGACTGTTCCTGGGTGAACGGCCCCGACGAAGACGAAACCCGCCTGCGCTATCACTACGAAATCCTGCGCCCGCTGGCCGGGCTCCTGGATGAAGATCTCGCCCGTTTTTACGAGGAACTCATCAAGCGCAGCGACAGTCAGTTCATGTACCTTGGGCGGCAGATTCCGCCCAATCTTGGTAAAGAAGCGCTGGACTTGAAAATCCCCGGCCTGCGCAGCGAAAACGGCTACAAACGCTTCTATCCCTCCGGCGAAATTATGGGGCAAATCATCGGCTACACCGATGTGGAAGACAAAGGCCAGGAAGGGCTGGAAAAACTCTACGAAAATACCCTCGCCGGACGTCCCGGCAAGGTCAAAGTCCTGCAAGACCGGGCCGGACGCGCCTTGCGCGTGGTGGAAGAAGTCGCGCCCGCTGCCAGCGGGGCGCAACTGCAACTTTCCATCGACAAGCGCATCCAGTTCATCACCCATCAGGTATTGCAGGACACCATGAACCAGTACCGCGCCGCCTCGGTGACCGCCGTTGTTATCGACATCAAGAGCGGCGAAATCCTTTCAATGGTGTCGCTGCCGGCAGGCAATCCGAACGTATCCGCCGAGCGCCGCGCCGAACTGCTGAAAAACCGCGCCGTCACCGACACCTTTGAGCCCGGTTCAACCATGAAACCGCTGGCCGTTGCCGCTGCTATCGAACTTGGTGCCATCTCGCCCAACACACGCTTCAAAAAGGGCATGACCTACCAGATGGGCAAAAACACCGTGCGTGATACGCATAACTACGGCACGCAGGACACTGTCGGCATCATCCGCAAATCCTCGAACGTCGGCATGGCGATGATCAGCGAGCGCACCCCGCGCAAAAAATATCGCGCCTTCATGCACGAACTCGGTTTTGGTCAGGCCAGCGGCATCAACTTCCCCGGCGAGCAGCGCGGCCACTTCCCGCGCACCGAAAAGCTGGGCAACTTTGAATACGCCACCATCTTCTACGGCTACGGCGTCAGCACCAGTGCCCTGCAACTGGCCCATGCCTACGCCACCATTGCCAACGACGGTGTCGCCATGCCGCTGTCGCTGCTGAAAGTCCACACCCCGCCGGAAGGCAAGCGGGTGATGTCGGCAAAAACCGCCAGCAGTGTGCGCAAAATGCTCGAAGCCGTAGTCGGCGACGGCGGTACCGGACGCCGCGCCAACACCGACACCTACACCGTGGCGGGCAAGACCGGCACCTCGCACAAAGTGCGCGCCGGTGGCGGTTACGCTGAAAAAAACTATCGCGGCATCTTCGCCGGTTACGCTCCGGCACACGAACCGCGCATCGCCATGGTCGTCGTCGTGGACGATCCCAAAGGCAGCGACTACTATGGCGGCCTCGTCGCCGCGCCGCCTTTTGCGAAAATCGCCGAAGCCTCGCTGAAAATGCTCAACGTCCTGCCGGACAAAATCACCAAGACCGGCGACATTGCGCTGGTCAACGATAACGGCGAACCCTTTGAAGATAACGACACAGTCGGAGCCCCCGATGTCCCAGCCAAAGAAATCACTCAGTAGCCTCCTCGCCCCTTACCTCACCCTTGACCCCGCCGCCGAACGAATGATCGGCGCTATCACCACCGACAACCGCCAGCTTGATGCCGATACCCTGTGGCTTGCCGCGCGCGGCGTCAGCCATCACGCCCTCGACTACTACCACGGCGAACCGGCCGCCGCCATCGTTTACGAACCGCCTTATCCGGCGCCACCGGCAGGCGCCCTGCCTTGCCCTGATCTTGGCGCGCACCTCGGTGACATCGCCGCTCATTACTATGACCATCCCGCGCGCGCCATGACCGTTATCGGCGTTACCGGCACCGACGGCAAAAGCTCGCTGGTTCACTTTCTCGCCCAGGCGACGGGCGGCGCCATGCTGGGCACCATCGGCTACGGCACGCTGGACGCACTCGAAGTCGCCAGCCACACCACCCCTGACCCGCTACGCATCCAGCAACACCTCGCTGCCTGGCGCGAACGCGGCATCAAGACCGTCGCGATGGAAGTCTCCTCACACGCCCTCGCTCAGCATCGCGTCGCCGGGGTGGATTTTGCCGTAGGCGTCTTCACCAACCTCAGCCGCGACCACCTCGACTACCACCGCGACCTCGAAGACTACTTCCAGGCCAAAGCCCGCCTCTTTGCCTGCCCGCTGCCGTGTGCCGTCATCAACATCGACGACGCCCATGGCCGCCGCCTGCTTGACGACAACCTTGTCCACCCCGAGACGCGCATCATCGCCGTCAGCAGCGCGGGCAACCACCACCCGCGCGCCGCTGTGACCGTCAGCGCCGGGAATATCGCGCTGGACGCCGACGGCATCCATTTCACCCTGCAATACGAAGACGCCAAGCGGGATAACCACGCGGTTTCCAACCATAGCGCCCCCGTCACCTCGCACCTGTTGGCAAGATTCAACGTCGATAATCTCTTGAATACCGCCGCCTGCCTGCTCGCCCTCGACACCCCGTTCATCGATATTCCCGCCATCCTCGCTACCCTGCACGGCGTTCCTGGCCGCGCCGAACGCATCCGTCTGCCTAATGGCGCTGCTGCCATCGTCGATTACGCCCACACCCCGGCAGCACTGGTCAACATCCTGCAAGGCATCCGTCCGCACGTTCCCGGCAAACTGTGGTGCATCTTTGGCTGCGGCGGCGACCGCGACCACGGCAAACGCCCGCTGATGGCGCAAGCGGTAGAACACTACGCCGATGCCACCGTCATCACCGACGACAACCCGCGCACAGAAAATCCCGCCGACATCATCGCCGATGCCCTGCGCGGCACGGGCAAGCGGGAAAACATCTGGGTCAAGCGACCGCGCGAAGAAGCCATCCGCTGGGTGCTGCCGCAGTTGCAGGCGGGCGATGCTGTCGTCATCGCCGGTAAAGGCCACGAGGACTACCAGATCATCGGCACGACCAAACACCACTACTCAGATCAGGAAACCGTCCGCACATGGCTTACCAGTCCCTAAACGCCCCGCTTGACGCCGCCCGCATCGCCGCCCTCTGCGACGGCGAACACCACGGCGCCGACTTCCGCGCCCTCAACATCAGCACCGATAGCCGCAAGCTGTCGCCGGGCGCGCTCTTTGTCGCCCTCAAAGGCAAAAACTTCGACGGTGCGGACTATCTGGAAGCTGCCAAAGCGTGCGGTGCCGTCGCCGCTATCGTCGAAGCACGACGCGACATCGACCTGCCGCAAATCGTCGTCAAAGACAGCCTCGCGGCGCTCACCGCCCTGGCGCGTGACCGCCGCGAACGTAGCCGTGCCACCTTCATTGCCGTCACCGGTACCAACGGCAAAACCACCACCAAAGAAATCCTGCAACGCCTCCTGCAACAACAAGGGCAAACCCTGGCCACCCAGGGCAACCTCAATAACGACATCGGCGTGCCGCTTACCCTGCTACGCCTGACCGACGAAGACCGCTACGCCGTCATTGAAATCGGCGCGAATCATCCCGGCGAAATCGCCCCGCTCACCGCCCTTGTTCGCCCCGACATTGCCGTCATCACCAACACCTCAGCGGCGCACCTCGCCGGATTCGGCTCGCTGGAAGGCGTCATCGGCGCAAAAAGCGAAATTTATGCAGCAAGCAGCGGCGCGCTGGTGATTAACCTCAACACCCCGGCGGGCAGACGCTGGCGCGACGAATACCAGCACCGCCCGCAAAAAAATTTCGCGCTGGATCCGCTGAAAGGTGCCGACCTCTACGCCAGCGACATCAGCGACGATGGTCGCCGCTTCACCCTGCACATTGATGACGCCGCCTATCCCGTCGCCTGGCAGCTCGTTGGCCGCCACAACATCGCCAATGCCTTGGCCGCTGCCGCCGCCGCCACCCTCGCCGGCATCAGCGGTGCACAAATACAGGCCGCGCTAAACGGCCTCGTTCTGCACCAATCACGCCTCACCGCCTACCGCGTCGGCCCGCATACCATCTATGACGACACCTATAACGCCAACCCCGCCTCCTTCAAAGCGGGCATTGACGTGATCGCCAGCGCGCCGCACAGCCTCGTTATTGCCGGTGCCATGGGCGAACTGGGTGAACGCGCCGCCGCCATGCACCGCGAAGTCGCCGCCTACGCCGCCGAAAAAGCCATCGGCGCCTTCTGGGCGGTCGGCGATGGCTTCGCCCGCGAATACCCCGCCACCTACCTCGCCGCCAAACAAAGCGATGGCGACTGGGCCGATGATGACACCCTGAGCGACGACCAGACCACCCGCCACTACCCCGACACCGCTGCCGCAGGCGCTGCCCTCAAGCAACTGCTCGCCGACCCAGCGACACCGCCGACCACCGTCCTCGTCAAAGGCTCGCGCGCGGCGAAAATGGAAGGCGTCCTCGACGCCGCCGCCATCGACAGAACCCACACCCAGGACTAAACGACCATGCTCTACGCCCTCGCCGAATGGCTCAGCGGCTACATTACCCCGCTCAACGCCTTTACCTACCTCACCTCGCGCATCATCCTCGGTGCCCTCACCGCCCTGTTTCTCTCGCTTGGCTGCGGCGGCCCGATGATACGGCTCCTCAAACGCCTGCAAATGGGGCAGTACGTCCGCGACGACGGCCCGCAAACCCACCTGAAAAAAGCCGGTACGCCCACCATGGGCGGCGCGCTCATCATCCTCAGCGTCTGCATCGCCATGCTGCTCTGGGCGGATCTGCGCATCAAATACACCTGGATCGCCCTCTTCGTCATGCTCGGCTTCGGCGCCGTCGGCTGGATTGACGACTACCGCAAACTCATCCTCAAAGACCCGCAAGGCCTGCGCGCCAAACACAAATACGCGCTGCTCTCGCTCGTCTCCTTCCTCACCGCCGTCTGGCTCTACCTGAGCGCCGCCAGCCCGGTAGAAACCACCCTCATCGTCCCCTTCCTCAAAGACCTCAGCTGGAACATGGGCTGGATCTTCATCCCCTTTGTTTACTTCGTCCTCACCGGTGCGAGCAACGCCGTCAACCTCACCGACGGCCTCGACGGCCTCGCCATCATGCCCGTCGTCCTCGTCGCTGGCGGCCTTGCTGTCTTCGCCTACATCTCCGGTAACCCCTACTTCGCCAACTACCTGCACCAGCCCGCCATCCCCGGCGCAGGCGAAATGGCCGTCTTCGCCGCTGCCATCGCCGGCGCGGGACTCGGCTTCCTCTGGTACAACGCCCATCCGGCCCTCGTCTTCATGGGCGACGTCGGCGCCCTCGCTCTCGGTGCGGCACTCGCCACCATCGCCGTTGCCATCCGCCAGGAACTCGTCTTCGCCCTGATGGGCGGCATCTTCGTCGCCGAAGCCCTCTCGGTGATGATCCAGGTCATCTCCTACAAAACACGCGGCAAACGCGTCTTCCGCATGGCCCCCCTGCATCACCACTTCGAACTCTCGGGCTGGCCCGAATCGCGCGTGACCATCCGCTTCTGGATCATCACCGTCGTCCTCGTCCTCATCGGCCTGTCCGCCCTCAAACTACGCTAACCGGAGCACACCATGGATACCATGACCAGCAAACTGCGCGCCCTCGCGCTCGCCGAACCCATCTACGTCGTCGGCATGGGCGCATCCGGCCACGTCACCCTCGACCTCCTGCGCGAAGCGGGCTACAACGCCATCGGATTAGACGAACGCCTAGACGAACGCCGCATCGAAAAACGCAACTTCGACGACCCGGACGCCTTCGCCGGCGCCGCCACCCTCGTCGTCAGCCCCGGTGTGGACCGCCGCCGTGCCGCCTTCACCCACAACTACGCGCGACAAATCAACGACATCGAACTCTTCGCCCTCCTGAACGACAAACCCGTGCTGGCCGTGACCGGCAGCAACGGCAAAAGCACCGTCGTCACCCTGCTTGCTGCCGCCCTCAACCATGCAGGACAACGCGCCAAACTCTGCGGCAACATTGGCCGCCCCGTGCTCGACGCCCTCTTTGACGGCGAACCTGCCGACTGCTACGTCCTCGAACTCTCCAGCTACCAGCTCGAACTCTGCCCCTCGCTCTACCCGCGCGTCGCCGCCATCCTCAACATTACCCCCGACCACCTCGACCGCTACGAGGACTTCGCCGCCTACGCCGCCGCCAAAACCAACCTCGTGCGCCAGGCCAGCATCACCATCGTCAATGGCGACGACGAAAACTGCGTCGCCGCCGCCGAACAAGGACAAAACATCATCTACTACGGTAACGCACCGACCCTGCCGAACCGCGTCGAAAACGGCAAAATCATCCTGCACGGCCATAGCGTTCTTGATACCGCCCGCCTCAACCTGCACGGCGCGCACAACCACAGCAACATCCTCTGCACCCTGCTCATGCTCGAAGCCTACGGCGTGAGTCCCAGCCAGGCCCTGCCCGCCATCGAAACCTTTGCCGGACTGCCGCACCGCATGCAAACCGTCTCCACAGAAGGCGGCGTGCACTGGGTGGATGACTCCAAAGCGACCAATATCGGCGCCGCTGCCGCATCGCTGGCAGGCATTCACGGCCCCGTCATCCTCATCGCGGGCGGCGTCGGCAAAAACCAGGACTTCGCCCAACTCGCCGCCATTATCAAAACCAGCAGCGTCCGCCACGTCCTGCTCATCGGCGTGGATAACCGCGCCATGCAGGCCGCCTTCACCGCTGCCAACGTCGCTTACGAAGACTGCGGCAGCATGGACAAAGCGGTCGAGCGCGCCCGCAGCCTCGCACAAGCGGGCGACACCGTCCTCCTCGCCCCGGCCACCGCCAGCTTCGACCAATACAGCGGCTACGACGCGCGCGGCAACGCCTTCGCCTACGAGGTCACCAGCACATGCCGCTAAACGAACCCGGCAAACAAGCCCAGCGTATCGAGCCGACCCTCACCCGCAAAGAAAACGCTGCGACCCACATCAACGCCTTCCACCACAGCCAGAAACAGCACATCTCGCGCTGGCAGGGACTCGAATTCCCCGACATCTGGCTGCTCTTCGCCTGGCTGGCGCTGATGGCCATCGGCATGATCATGGTCACCTCCGCCTCCATGAGCGAAGCCGTTGGCCACAACAGCGACATGTACCACTACACCACGCGCCAGGCGACCTACTACCTCTGCGGCCTCTTCGCCGCCTACATCTGCTACAGCATGCCGACCCACTACTACTACCAGAACAGTGGCCGCCTGCTTGTCATCTCGCTCATCCTCCTCGGCATCATCTACATCCCCAGCGTCGGCGTCTCCGTCAACGGCGCGCGCCGCTGGATCAACCTGCAACTCTTCAAACTGCAAGTCGGCGAAATCGTCAAACTCGCCATCACCATCTACGCCGCCGCCTTCCTGCAGCGCAACAACCAATTCCTTGACCGCAGCTGGCGGCCAATGATCGAACTCCTCGCCATCACCACCATCTTCGCCGCCATCCTCATCAAACAACCCGACTTCGGCACCACCATGGTCATGGTCGCCGTCGTCCTCGGCATGATGTACATGGCGGGTGTGAACGCCAAACGCTTCACCTTCTTCTTCCTCGCCGTTATCGGCCTCATGACCGCCGTGCTTGTCGCCGCGCCCTACCGCGTCAAACGCCTGCTCACCTTCCTCGACCCCTGGGAACACCAATACGACGAAGGCTACCAGCTGGTGAACTCGCTCATCGCCATCGGCAGCGGCGGCCTCTTTGGTAGCGGTCTCGGCCAGAGCGTGCAAAAACACGACTACCTGCCCGAAGCCCACACCGACTTCATCTTCGCCATCATCGCCGAAGAACTCGGCCTCATCGGCGCCCTGGTCGTCATCGCCCTCTTCGTGCTGCTCGTCTGGCGGGCATTTACCATTGGCTACCTTGCCGACCGCGTTCGCCGCCGCTTCGCCAGCCTCCTCGCCTACGGCATCGGCCTCACCATCGCCATTCAGGCACTGGTCAACATCGGCGTGACCACCGGCCTTCTGCCGACCAAAGGCCTGACCCTGCCGCTTGTCAGCTACGGCGGTAGCTCCGTGGTCATCGTCTGCATCTCGCTCGGCATCCTCGCTCGCATTGACGCGGAAAGCCGCTACCAGGCCAAACGCGAAGGGATTATCTAAGCGCCATTCGGTCAACTGCCGTCCTGATTGGCCTGTTGCCGTCAGGGCCAAGCGGCTGCGCAGCTTCCTTTCAGAAAAGTGCATCTGTTATAAAATTATTGCGTTATTTCCCCGAGCCCCCATCATGCCTTCTTCTAAAGACGTTGCCAAAAAAGCCGGTGTATCGCAAACCACGGTATCGCGGGTGCTTAATACTCCCGACAAGGTGAAGGAAGCGACGCGCGAGAAAGTGCTGCGTGCCATTGAAGCGCTTAATTATGTTCCCGATGCCAACGCACGCAGTCTGGTGCAGAAACGTACCGGCACGATTACCCTTATTTCCGGCCCGCTGCATAATCCGTTTTTCGTGGATTCCACGGAGGAAATCGTGCGTTTTGCCAACCGGGCGGGCTATCGCGTCAATGTGCATTTCGCGAGCAGCGCGCAGGTGGATGTGGCTTATGCGGCGGCATTTGGCAATAAGTGTGACGGTATCATCCTTTCCTGCCTGCTGCTGGATGATCCAGTGGTTGCCCGCTTGCAGGCGCTTGATATTCCCAGCATCAGTTTCAACCGCCGCCACCGTCACGCTGGGAATTTTGTGGAGATTGATAACGTGACCGCCGGGCGGCTGGCGGTCACGCATTTGCTGGATTTGGGGCATCGCGATATTTTCTGGGTCGGTGCCGCGCCGATCGTCAGCACGTTTCATGACCGCTTCGCCGGATTCCGCCAGGTTGTGAGTGGCGCGAAAAATGGCGTCGTCCCCGGTCTGAAAATCCGCAATATCAACTTCAAACAGTTGGACAAACCCGATATTCCCGGCCTGTTGCGCCATCTTGCCCGAAGCAATTCCCTGCCCGGCGCGTTTTGTGCGGCAACCGACGCCATTGCCATTGATTTGATGGACGCGTTGAGCGGCTTGGGGCTGTCCGTGCCGGAAGATGTCAGCGTGATCGGCATTGATAATGTCAAATTAAGCGGTAACGGCCTGATCCGCCTGACGACGGTCGGCTGCGCCAAGGCTTCCGTGCTGGGCTTGACCGCCATCCGCAAGCTGATTGCCCTGATCGAGGGCGGCGGGCGGAGCGGGGACATCCGCATTACGGAGCCGGTCATTCTGTTTGAGCGTAACTCCACTCGAACGGCTAATGTGCCAGCAGGTTAAGTTTTTCATGACGATGCAGCTGTTTTCTTGATGGCATGCTTTCATCGTTCGTGCTCACAATGTGGATTTATGCGTATTTACACGATTTTTTTGTGTCGTTCCTGTGTTTTTACTTTTTTGCGCGTGGATATTTACAAGATTTTTTTATGCTTATAGAATGAATACGTAATCATCTTTCTGGTTACGTATTCATTAACCCTGTAATCAAGGAGAACGACGATGAGCATCGCATATTGGCGAAAACGTGTTGAAGGGGAGGAATCGCCTTATATCCCGCTCGGCCCCTTCCATTTGCGCCTGCCGTTCATTCATTACCGCTTTGAATGGTCGGATTATTTTCAGGGGCTATTGATGTGTGCCGTGGATCTCGCGGCCATCCCCCTCTTGACGCAGTTGCTGGGCATGCCGTTCGAGGTCGCACTCGCTATCGTCATGCTGAACGGCTTTTTTTATCTGCTGCATCATTTATTGGGTGATCCCTGCGTTCCCGGCTGGATCACGCCGGCGATTCCGCTCATCATGCTGTATTGCCAGCAGTTCCCGGAGGGACCCGAGCGGATTCATTCGCTGATAGCCTTTCAGATGACGCTGGGCGTGTTTTCCCTGTCTTTGGGCATAACCGGGCTGGCGTCGCATATTGTCCGCTTCATCCCGGCAGCCATCCGTGCCGGCATCATCATTGGCGCGGGGCTTGCCGCGATTATTTCGATTTTCAAGGTTGGCGGGCGTTTCGAGTCTTTTCCCTGGTCTATCAGCATCGCCGTGGGCATCGCTTTCTATCTGCTTTATTCCAGCCATTTTGCCGCGCTGCAACGCCGTTATCCGCCGCTGGCGGTCATTGGCAAACTGGGAATTTTTCCGATTATCCTGCTGGCGGTTGTCGTTGCCCCGGTTTTTGGCGAGGCACCGTGGCCGCGTATTGAATGGGGCTTTTCCCGCCCGGATTTTGTCCGTTTGTGGCGTGAATACACGCTGTTCGGTATCGGCCTGCCGCCGCTGTCAATGTTTATCAGTGCCATTCCGACGATTCTTGCCACATATATCGTGCTTTTCGGCGACATTTTGCAAAACCGCGCCCTGATTGCCGACGGCCAGAAGGCGCGTCCAGATGAAAAGGTGGAATATGTATCTTCGCGGGCGCACCTGATTTTCGGCGGGCGCAATGTCGCTATGAGTATCCTTGGACCGGATGTCACCATGTGCGGCCCGATTTGGTCGGCGATGCAGGTAGTAACGGTCGAACGCTGGAAAAAGGGACGGCAGGCGATGGATTCTTTTTTTGGCGGCATCGGTTCGTTCCGTTGGGGGACGAATACCGGGCTGTTGCTGATGCCGATCGTCAGTCTGGTGCAACCGATTCTGGGGGTGGCGCTGGCGCTGACGCTCTTGATTCAGGGCTACGTGAATATGAAAATCGGGGTACTGGAAGCGCGTAGCGGCAAAGACCTGGGTATTGCCGGAGTCGTCGCCGCTATTCTCGCCACCAAGGACGCCAGCTGGGCGTTTGCAGCGGGGATTGTGCTGTGTCTCCTGATTTATGGCCGCGACTTCTTCCGTGGCGAAGTCGATTACACCTTCACCAAAGACCACGATGCACAAATGCAAGGAGATTTCGATGATTAAGACGACTTTTGTAGGCAGAAGCTACACCGGCTGGGGTTGCCTCGCCGTATTGCCGGAAGAGGCGAAACGTCTCGGTGCCGGACGGGCGCTGATTGTTACCGACCCATTCCTGCGCGACAGCGGCCTCGCCGCCCGCCTCGCCGCGACGCTGGAAGCGGCAAGCATCACCTGTCTGATCAACGCCGATGTGGTCGCGGAACCGCCGCTTGCCGTCGGTGAGAAGCTCGTGGACTACGTGCGCACGCAGGCGGTGGATCTCGTTATCGGCCTGGGCGGCGGCAGCGCACTTGATCTTGCCAAGGCCGCCGCCGTCCTCGCCACTCAGGAAGGGCAAGTGCGGGATTATCTCAACCTGAGCGGCTCGCGCAGCCTTGCCTCGCGCGGCCTACCGAAAATTATGATCCCGACCACTTCCGGCACAGGTTCGGAAGTGACCAATATTTCCGTATTCTCGCTGGAAAGCAGCAAGGACGTCATCGCGCATGATTTTCTCCTTGCCGATGTGGCCATTGTCGATCCGGAATTGACCATTTCCGTGCCGCCGCGTGTCAGCGCCGCGACCGGTGTCGATGCCCTGACCCATGCCGTCGAATCCTATCTCTCGGTCAATGCCTCACCCATTAGCGAGGCGCTGTCGCTGCAAGCCATCCGCCTGATCGCCCCGTCGCTGCGTACGGCGGTACATCATGGTGCCGACCGCGCCGCGCGCACTGCCATGAGCTACGGCAGCTACCTCGCCGGACTCGCCTTCTTCAATGCCGGCGTCGGCGGCGTACACGCTCTCGCCTACCCGCTTGGCGGACGTTTCCACATCGCCCACGGCGAATCCAACGCCGTCCTTCTGCCACACGTTATGGCCTACATCCGCCCGTCCTGCGAGAAAAAACTCAAGGATATCTACGAAAGCATGGGCTATTCCGCCGCCCTTTTGGGACAGGAAGAAGCCGCCATCGCCTGCATCGCCGCCCTGCAACAACTGGTTGCCGATGTCGGCATACCGGACAGCTTGCAGGCCTACGGCATTGGCGAAAACGACCTCGCCGGGCTGAGCGCGGACGCCTGCCTGCAAACACGGCTTCTGGCGCGCAGCCCGATGCCGCTGGGAGAATCCGATATTGCCCGTATCTATCGTGCCGCCTGGCAGGGCAGCAACAACACCTGAGCGGAGAACACCATGACCCTGACCCTGAACGACACCGCCCTGTGGCGTGAAGAAAATTACATCAACGGACAATGGCGGGGCGCAGATGCGCGCCTTGCTGTCACAAACCCGGCAACCGGCGACGTGTTGGGGCACGTCCCCAACATGGGGCGGGAAGCGGCAGAAGAAGCCATCGCCTCCGCAGAACAGGCACTTCCCGCCTGGCGCGGGCAGAGCGCGAAAGCGCGCAGCCATATCCTGCGCCGCTGGTACGAACTGATGCTCGAACACCGGGAAGACCTCGCCCGCCTGCTCACCGCAGAACAGGGCAAACCCCTTGCCGAGGCGCGCGGCGAAATCGCCTACGCCGCCGCCTACATCGAGTGGTACAGCGAAGAAGCCAAACGCCTCTACGGCGAAACCATCCCCGCCGCCGCGCCCAACCAGCGCATCATCATCAGCCGCGAAGCCATCGGCGTCTGCGCCGCTATCACCCCGTGGAATTTCCCCAGCGCCATGATTACCCGCAAAGCCGCCCCGGCGCTGGCCGCCGGTTGCACCTTTGTCCTGCGCCCCGCCTCGCAGACCCCCTACTCGGCGCTGGCCCTGGCAGAACTGGCGCAGCGCGCCGGCGTGCCGCCCGGCGTCCTCAACATCATCACCGGCGATCCCCGCCCCATCGGCGAAGCCCTTACCCGCAGCGATACCGTCAAAAAATTCAGCTTCACCGGCTCGACCACCGTCGGCCGCACCCTGATGGCACAATGCGCGGACACCATCAAAAAAATATCGCTGGAACTGGGCGGCAACGCCCCCTTCATCGTCTTCGCCGACGCCGACCTGGAAGCCGCCGTTGCAGGTGCCATGCAGAGCAAATTCAGAAATGCCGGGCAAACCTGCGTCTGCGCTAACCGCATCTACGTCCAGCGCCCCGTCTATGAAACCTTCCTCACCAGGCTCACAGCCGCCGTGGCAACCCTGAACGTCGGCTGTGGCATGAACCCGGAAAACACCATCGGCCCGCTCATTGACGCCGACGCCGTCGCCAAAGTACAAGAACACATCGCCGATGCCTGCGCGCACGGCGGCCGCATCGTCTGCGGCGGCGGATCACATCCGGCAGGCGCACAATTCTTCCGCCCGACCATTATCCGTGACGCCAACAGCGCCATGCGCGTCGCGCGGGAAGAAACCTTCGGCCCGCTGGCAGCCATCTTCCCCTTCGACACGGAAGAAGAAGTCATCGCCGCCGCCAACGCGACAGAATACGGCCTCGCCGCCTACTTCTACGCGCGCGACATCGGCATCATCAACCGGGTCGGCAGCGCGCTCCAATACGGCATGATCGGCGTCAACACCGGCGCCATATCCAACGAAACCGCGCCTTTCGGCGGCGTTAAACAATCCGGACTGGGACGCGAAGGCGGCAGACAGGGCATCGAAGACTATCTGGAATACAAATACACCATCGTGCAGTACTGAAAAAACGGCAGATGCCGTCCGGCAGGCCGCGCCGTCAGTGACCCGCTGCGCGGCGTTTTTGGAAGAACTGTTGCAGTTGCGCGCGGCATTCGTCTTCCAATACGCCGCCTTTGACTTCGCGGATGTGGTGGTTGTGCTGCGGGTGGCGGGCGAGGTCGAGGGCACTGCCGCAGGCACCGGTGCGTAGGTCGTAGGCACCGAAGACGAGGCGGTCGATGCGGGCGTGTACCAGTGCGCCGGTGCACATAGTGCAGGGTTCGAGGGTGACGTAGAGGGTGGCGCCGCCCAGGCGGTGGTTGGCGAGTGTTTGTCCCGCTGCGCGTAGGGCGAGGATTTCAGCGTGGGCGGCGGGGTCGTGGTCGGTGATGGTGCGGTTATGCGCGGCAGCGATGATTTCGCCTTTGACGACGATAAGCGCGCCGATGGGGACTTCGCCGAGGGCTTCGGCTTGCGCGGCTTGGGCGATGGCGAGGCGGATGTAGTGTTCGTCGTTCATACGCCTGTTTTATCAGGGTTTTCCTGTTATCAGCAGGTTGGGCAGGACGCGTTTGATTTCTGCAAGTCGTTCAGGGGTACAGAATTGGGCGTCGGCAGCGGCATGGTTACGATGGAAGTCGATGCCGTTGAGTTCGTGAGCAAATTTGTCTTCGCCATAGTGTTTTTGCAGGGTGGTGAGTGCGGTTTTTTTGTCGTATGGGATGTTGCAGGCGGCGGCTGCGCCGAAACGCGACCAGGCGTATTGCAATTCGGGTGCCCAGCCCATGGCATCAATGCCGGTAAAGCCGTGGTCATAGTGGTAGGCGTACACGTTGGCGGGTATGGCGTAGGCTGTCATTCCACCTACGCCGCTGTATCCACCGTAGTTTTCAGCGGCTGTTTCATTATGGGGGGATGTGGTGCTACAAGCGGCAAGTAGCAGGGCAAGGACTAGTGGGTAGTGCTTGTTCATCGGTTTTCCTTTGGGTTCGCACAGGTCAGCGCAGGTACACGGCATCTTTGTCCAGTTTGCGCCGTGCACCGCAGTGGCTGTATTCGGTTTGGTCGTGGTGGCTCAGGCGGAAGTAGCGGCCACCATCGTCGCTGTGCCAGCGGTATTCGCCGTCGCTGAAGTCGTAGGTGCTTTGGCGCGACAGGACGCGTTTGCCGCCAGCGAGTTTGGGGGTGGCGCTGTATTCGCCGCCCATGTTGGCGTAGTCCACTTGCAGTTCTTGTCCTTTGTCGTTGCCGTCGGTGCAGTAGTACATCCAGAATTCGTTGTCGCCGTCGTTGAGTGACGGGGTACCTTCGAGGAAGGTGGCGGTGCTGTTTGCGCAGGCGGCAAGGAGCAGGGCGGGGATAATGTGTTTCATGGAAGATCCTTTATTTGGGATTGGAATGGCGAAGCGGCGCTTCGCGGTAAGACAGCCTGAAAAGGTCTATTCCGTTTTCAGGCTGTTTTAATTTTACTGCGATACGTCCCGAGAGCTGTTTGCAATACAACCCGCCCTGTTGCGGACTTCGCCCTGCGGACGTCCAAACAATATACAAGGGTAGCGACCAAGGTATATGCAAACAAATCCGGCGATTGCGGCGAAACATCAGCGCCCGGCAAGTCCGCCGCAGACACGGACAAAAGCCAAACATTTCATAGCAAAGACACCGGAATAAAGATTTCCATAGCATAGCGCCCTTCATTGCCAACACAAAAAGGAGACACCGCTTTTGGTCGCAGCCGCCAATCCGCGTTTTGCCCACAGCGATTCGGGAAAAACTGCGGGGCGCCTTGTGGACAAGCGCCCCGGCGCCATGATGCGGCGGCGGGTTTTTCAGGTTGCCTGCAATCATTTGCCTTTCGGCTTTATTGTGTGCGTTGGTGTTTTTGAGGCGGAGCATCTCCCAGCCGCCGTTTTTCCAGCAGTAGTCTTCCTCGTCGTAATCCATGATGCTGCTTTTGTATTCGACACGGATGCAGCCCTTGCGGATGACTTCAACGTTGCCGTCGATGGCGAA
>ERZ773077.818-NODE-818-length-22615-cov-10.818218_pt1 | contig 22615 bp, 15 predicted proteins | sample MGYA00580612_ERZ773077 | MGnify/ENA primary metagenome ERZ773077 (study PRJEB29015, sample SAMEA2737971) | human oral metagenome | biome: human oral; feature: human-associated habitat; material: dental | place: China | collected 2021 ...
CGAACTCGATGATCAGGATGGCGTTCTTGGCCGACAGACCGATGATGGTGATCATCCCCAGCTTGAAGTAGACGTCGTTTTCCAGTCCGCCCCAGGTGGTGGCCAGGATCACGCCCAGCAGACCCAGCGGCACCACCAGCATGACCGAGAACGGAATCGACCAGCTCTCGTACAGGGCCGCCAGACAGAGGAAGATGGCCAGGATCGAGAAGGCATACAGCGTGTAGACCTGATCGCCCGAGCGTTTTTCCTCGAACGAGATGCCCGTCCATTCCAGCGAGAAGCCCGGCGGCAGCTGCTTGACGGCCTGTTCCAGCTCGGCCATCAGCTGGCCGGTACTGACGCCCGGTTTGGGGTCGGCATCGACGCGCATGGTGGGGTAGCCGTTGTAGCGCACGGTCTGCATGGCGCCCATGGCCCAGCGCACGCTGGCAAAGGACGAGAAGGGCACCGGCTGGCCGGAGGTGTTGAGCACGTTCAGCTTCAGCAGGTCTTCGGGCAGCATCCGTGCCTGTGCATCGGCCTGCACCATGACGCGCTGCAGACGCCCGCTGTTCGGGAAGTCGTTCACGTAGCTGGAACCCAGCATGGTGGACAGCGTGCTGCTGATGGAGGCAAAGGGCACGCCCAGGGCGCTGGCCTTGTTGCGGTCGATGTCCACCTGCAGCTGTGGCGCGTCTTCCAGACCGTCCGGACGCATGGTGGCCACCCCGGAGTTCGGGTTGGACAGCACCATGCCCATCAGCTGGTTGCGGGCCGCCAGCAGGGCTTCGTGACCCTTGCTGCCACGGTCCTGCAGGCGGATGGCCACACCGTTGCCGCGGCCCAGCTCGGCAATGGCCGGCGGGTTGAGCGGGTAGATGAAGGCGTCGCGGATGGTGGCCAGCTGCCGGAAGGCGCGGCTGGCCAGGGCGGTGGCGGACTGTCCTTCACCCTTGCGCTCATCCCAGTTCTTGAGGGTCACGAAGGCAAGGCCGGCGTTCTGGCCGCGGCCGCTGAACGAGAAGCCCAGCACGCCCACCATGTGGTCGACCTCGGGCTGCTTCAGCATGTAGTCCTCGATCTGGCTCATCACGGCCTTGGTGCGTTCCTGCGAGGCGCCGGCCGGCAGCTGCACGTTGACGATGATGTAGCCCTGGTCTTCCTGGGGCAGGAAGCCGGTGGGCAGGCGCATGAAGAAGAGGCCCGTCACGCCGATGATGACGGCATACAGCAGCATCCACCAGCCGGAGCGGCGGATGATCTTCGCCATGCTGCTCTCATAGCGCTTGGCCGACGCGGCAAAGCCTCGGTTGAACCAGCCAAAAAAACGACTGAAAAGACGGCTGAAGAATCCCCTTTGAACATGATGGTGGCCGGCTTCGACGGGCTTGAGGAACGAGGCGCACAGCGCCGGCGTCAGCGACAGCGCCATGAAGGCCGAGAAGCCGATGGAAGTGGCCATCACGGCCGAGAACTGGCGGTAGATGTTGCCCACGGCGCCGCCGAAGAAGGCCAGCGGAATGAACACCGACACCAGCACCACGGTCACGCCGATGACGGCGCTGGAGATCTGGCCCATGGCCTTGAGGGTGGCCTCCTTCGGTGGCAGTCCCTCTTCGCTCATGATCCGCTCGACGTTTTCCACCACGATGATGGCGTCGTCCACCACGATCCCGATCACCAGCACCATGCCGAACATGGTCAGCACGTTGATCGACATGCCCAGTGCCAGCAGCACGCCGAAGGTGGCCAGCAGCGTGACCGGCACGACGATGGTCGGGATGAGGGTGTAGCGGAAGTTCTGCAGGAAGATGAACATCACGATGAACACCAGCACGATGGCTTCCACCAGGGTGTGGACCACCTGTTCGATCGAGATGTCGACGAAGCCCGAGCTGTCGTACGGGATCTGGGCCTTCACGCCCTGCGGGAAGTACTGGGACAGCTCGTCCAGGCGTTTCTGCACGGCGCGGGCGGTGGCCAGCGCATTGCCGCTGCTGGAGAGCTGTACGCCGATACCCACGGCCGGCTTGCCGTCCAGGCGGGCGGAGGTGGCATAGCTCTGCGAGCCCAGTTCGATGCGGGCCACGTCCTTCAGGCGCACGGCGGCACCGTCGGTGGCCGAGCGCAGCACGATGTCACCGAAGCCTTCCACGGTGTTCAACTGGCCTGGGGCTACCACGGTGGCAGTCAGCGTCGTGCCGGGGGTGTTGGGCAGCTCGCCGATGGCACCGGCCGAGATCTGCACGTTTTGCGCCTGGATGGCGGCGTTCACGTCGGCGGCCGAGAGCTTGTAGTTCTCGAGCTTCGACGGATCGAGCCAGACGCGCATCGAGCGCTCGGCACCGAACAGCTGGGCACTGCCCACGCCGTCGACCCGCTGCACCTCGGGCAGGATGTTGCGGGCGGCATAGTCACCCAGCGCAGTGGTGTCGAAGGACGGATCGTCCGACGACAGCATGACGAACATCAGGAAGTTCGAACGTGACTTGTCGACCGACACCCCCTGCTGCGTCACCGCCGAGGGCAGGCGCGGGGTGGCCTTGGACAGGCGGTTCTGCACGTCCACCTGGGCGAGGTCCTCGTTGGTGTCGTTCTCGAAGGTGAGCGTCAGCGTACCGGTGCCGTTGGCCTGGGCCACGGCTTCCATGTACATCAGGCCCGGCGAGCCGTTCATTTCGCGCTCGATGACGCTGAGCACGGAGTCTTCCAGGGTCTGGGCGGAGGCACCCGGGTAGGTGACGCTGACCTGGATGGTGGGGGGCGCCACCTTCGGATATTGCGAGATGGGCAGCTGGGTGATCGAGACGACCCCGATCACCATCAGGAAGAGGGCGACGACCCACGCGAAGATGGGGCGGTGAATGAAGAATCTGGCCATGAAGCTGCCTCTTATTTGCTGTCGCCGTGACCGTCAGCACCCTGAGCCTGCTGCTGGGCGTCCTGACCCTGCTGTTGCTGCTGGCCCTGCTGCTGCCCGGCTGCGCCCGGCTGCTGCGCAATGGGGGGCTGGCCGGGTTGCCAGGGTACGGCGATGACCTTGGGTACGCGCATCATCTCGACCAGCTGGAAGCCATCGACCATGACCTGGTCACCGGCCTTCAGGCCACCGACCACCACCCAGTTGGTGCCCTGGGCGCCACTGATCTGCACCGGAACCTGCTTGCGGGTGGCTGCCGGTACCTGCTGTTTCTGGCCGGTTTTCGGGTCCGGCATTTCGACCGTGCCAGCCGGCTCGACGAGGGTGACCATGTCGCCCTGGGCGGTGCGGGTGACGGCCTGCTGCGGAATCAGCACGGCTTCGGGAATCTGCGCCTGATCGAGCAGGGCCCGCACATACATGCCCGGCAGCAGTGTGCCGTTGGGGTTGGGCACCTCGGCGCGCAGCGTGACCTGACCGGTGCTTTCGTTGACGGTCAGGTCGGTGAAGAGCAGCGAGCCCTTCTCGCCGTATTCGCGGCCGTCGTCGAACTGGATGCGCACGGCGGCGCCTTCACCCCCTTCGGCATGCTTGAGCTTGCCACTTTCCAGACCGGCCTTCAGGCGCATGACGGCCGAGGCGGGCTGGGTAATGTTGACGTAGACCGGGTCGATCTGCTGCACGGTGGCCAGCGGCGTGGCAGCCCCCTGGCCGACCAGCGCCCCCTCGGTGACCAGCGCCCGGCCGATGCGGCCGCTGATCGGCGAGGTGACGGTGGCGTAGGACAGGTTGATCTGGGCCGTCCTGAGGGCGGCACGGGCCACGCCGATGTCGGCCGCTGCCTGCTTCTGGGCGGCCACGGCATCGTCATAGTCCTGGCGGCTGACGGCGTTGGCCTTGATCAGCGGGGTGTAGCGGGTGACCTTCTGGGCGGCCAGCTTCTCGGCCGTGATGGCCCGGTTCAGCGAGGCCTGGGCACTGTTGACGGCAGCTTCCAGCGGGGCCGGATCGATCTGGAACAGCTTCTGGCCGGCCTCCACGTCCGAGCCTTCCTTGAACAGCCGTTTTTCCAGGATGCCGGCGGCGCGGGCGCGAATTTCGGCCACGCGCGAGGCTTCGACACGGCCGGGCAGGTTTTCGGAGATGCCCACCGGGGTGAAGGTCACCTTCAGTACGCCCACCGGCAGGGCGGGCGGTACCTGGCTGGCGGCGCCGGCCTCCTGCTGCCCGCCGCCCTGGTTGCAGGCGGCAAGGGCGGCCAGCGCGACGCTGATCACAAGGGCTTTGACGGCATGGCCCGCCGGGCGGGTCATGCGCTTCTGGCGGTCATCTTGCCGCGCGTGAGGGGTTTGTTTCATGGAAAAACAGGTTCAGCGAACGAAGAGGCCGGAGGAGGAAGCGTCAATGACCGGTGAGTCATTTTCCGGCGTGGGTTGGGGAGTCTAAACCAGTCGTGGGCCGTTGGGGTATTCCGGTGTGCAACAGTGTTTTGCCGACAACGCCCGGTTGACGGTCCGATACTGGCTGAAAATTGCGCCAGCGCGGTCTGGCCGACCGTGCTGGTGTCGTGGGTAAAGGGGGGAGGAAATGAAAAGCGGGGATGAAAGGCAGAGAAAGAAAGCGGGATCGGGAGGGCCAGCGCAGCCCCGGGAAGATGGGCTGCTGCCGGCTGCAGTGGGCTGTGCTGGCCGCCGCCGGACGGGACGGCAGCCATGGTTGCCGTGGTCGTCGTGACCATGCATCCGGCAAATGCGCCGGACCGGTGCGGGTCAGTCCTGCCCGGTTTTGGCGTCCGGGGCCTTGCCGGCGTCATCGGTGCGCGAACGGGCACGCAGCTTGCGGCGCGGGGCGGCAGCGGGTGCCGCGGCGTTACCATCGGCCGTGCCCGTGCCTGTGCCTGTGCCTGTGCCTGCCGGGGCGGGGGCATCGCCCAGGGCCGGCTGCAGCAGGGCCACCAGCTGCGAGAACAGCTTGGGATTGCCCGCCAGGGCCTGGCCGGCATCCAGATAGCCGGCCTCGCCGCTGAAATCGCCCATCAGGCCACCGGCCTCGGTGACCATCAGGCTGCCGGCGGCCATGTCCCAGGCCTTCAGGCCCCGGTCGAAGAAGGCATCGAAACGGCCGGCGGCCACATAGGCCAGATCGAGCGCGGCCGAACCGGTGCGGCGCATCACGGCGCCCTTGTCGACCAGCGGACGCAGCACACCCAGATGGGCATCCGGCGTGCGGGCACGACGGAACGGAAAGCCCGTGCCGAGCAGGGCATCTTCCAGCCGGAAGCGTTTGGTCACGCGGATGCGGCGGTCGTTCAGATAGGCGCCGCGGCCACGGGTGGCGGTGAACAGCTCGTTGCGGTTGGGGTCGAAAATGAGCCCCTGCGTGACCTGGCCGCGTTCCATCAGGGCGATGGAGATGCAGTAGTGCGGCAGCCCGTGGATGAAGTTGGTGGTGCCGTCCAGCGGATCGATGATCCAGAGATGCTCCACGTCGCGCAGCGGGGTGTCGTGCGAGGCGAAACGGCCGGGCTGGAAGCCGGATTCTTCGGCGAGAATGGCATGGCCGGGGTACGCGCCGAGCAGCGTTTCGATGATGGCGGCCTCGGAGGCACGGTCCACCTCGGTGACGAAGTCGTTGCGGTCCTTGCGGGTGATCTGCACAGTCTCGATGTCGACACTGGCGCGCGTGATCAGCCGGCCCGCCTGCCGCGCAGCGCGCACGGCAACGTTGAGCATCGGATGCATGGGGTATTCTGTGAAAGAAAGAACGATCCCTGTATTCTACAACAAATGACCGAGCGTTCAGCACACCTTTCCGGTTCCTCGAGGGGCTCTTCGGGCAGTGTTTCGGGCGATTCTGCGGGCAGTTCCCCGGCGAGCTTCCCGGGCAGCGCTTCCGTGGCACCGGCCGCCGGGCACCGGCGCCTTGGGGGGCATCCGCAGCAGTGGCTCGATGCCTGCCGTTTCGTGCTGGTCTCGCCCAGCCTGAATGCCAACATCGGGGCGGCCGTACGCGCGATGACCACGATGGGGCTGTCCGATCTGGTGGTGGCCGCGCCACGGGATCCAGACTTTCATGCCGATCCGGCGGTGCATGCGCTGGCGGCGGGCGCCCAGGCCCGGGTGGCCCGGGTGGGGCGTCGTGACAGTCTGGAGGCGGCACTGGCCGATTGCCAGCTGGCCGTGGCCGTCAGTGCCGAGGGGCGGGAATTCGGCCCGCCTCCCGAATTTCCGGGGCCGCTGTGCGCGCAGGTACTGGATGAACTGGCGGCGGGCCGGCTGGCGCGCGTGGCCTTCGTGTTCGGCACCGAACGCACGGGGCTGAGCGTGGACGAGATGCGGCGCTGCCAGCGCTGGCTGACCATTCCGGCCGATGCGGCCTACAGTTCGCTGAATCTGGCGCAGGCCGTGCAGATCGTGGCCTTTTCGCTGCGGCAGGCGGTGCTGGCGCGGGAGCAGGCCGGCGCGGGAGAAAGGGCGGGTGAAGCAGGCGGCGAGCCGCTGGCCAGTCTGGGCGCCGTGGAAGGGCTGCTGCAGCATCTGGAGCGCAGCCTGACGGCGCTGGGCACGCTCGATCCGGCCCGGCCGCGCCGGCTGATGCCGCGGCTGCGGCAGCTGCTGGGGCGGGCACAGCCGACGGCACCCGAGGTGGACCTGCTGCGGGGCATCTGCCGCGACATCGACCGTGTCACGGGACGGGAGGCAGCGCCATCCCCTCGGCAAACGACATGACCGTGCCGCGCCCCTGGGGGGGCGCCTGTTCCGACCAGTCGCTCAGCACCCAACGGGTGCGTTCGGTGCCCTGGTGCAGCCAGCGGTGCAGCGCGGGGCGGTGGGTGTGGCCGTGTGCCAGCAGTGCACAGTCGTGGGCATCCATCATCTCATCCACGGCCTGCGGGTTCACATCCACCAGCAGGGTGCCCTGCTGGGCCTCGTGGCTCTGGGTGCGCAGCGACTGGGCCAGTGCGATGCGCTCCGGCACCGTGCGGGCCAGCAGCTGCGCCTGCCAGGCGGGCTGGCGGCACTGCCGGCGCCACTGCTGGTAGGGCACGTCGTCGGTGCAGAGCAGGTCGCCATGCGACAGCAGCACCCGCTGGCCGCCGATTTCCACCACGGTGGGATCGGGCAGCAGGGTGGCGCCGCAGCGCTGGCTGTAGCGCGGGTGGGCCGGCTGGCCCGGCAGCGGGGCATCCAGCAGGAAGTCCCGGTTGCCGTGCATCAGGAAGGTGGTGCCTCCGGCCCGGCCGAAGGCATGCAGCACCTCGGCCAGCTTCTGCGCCGAGGGACCCACGGCATCGTCGCCGATCCAGTATTCGAACAGGTCACCCAGCAGGAACAGCGTGGTTTCCGGTGCGGGCAGACGCTGCAGCCGGGCCGACATGTCGGCCAGGAAACGGGCCGTCAGGGCCGGGTGGCGGTCATCCAGGTGCATGTCCGAGGCGAACAGCACCTGGCTGGGATCGGCCAGGCGCAGCACGGATCAGATCCGCTCGACCGATTCGATGATCACCGGCTCGACCGGCACATCGCCGTGCATGCCGGCACGGCCCGTCTTGACGCCGGCGATCTTGTCCACCGTGTCCAGACCTTCGATGACCTTGCCGAACACGGCATAACCGTTACCGTCCGGTTGCGGATAGTTCAGGCCGTTGTTGTTCACCGTGTTGATGAAGAACTGGGCCGTGGCCGAGTTGGGCACGCTGGTACGGGCCATGGCGATGGTGCCGCGGTCGTTCTTCAGGCCGTTGCGCGATTCCAGTTCGATGGGCTCGCGGGTTTTCTTCTGTGACATGTTCTTCTCGAAGCCGCCGCCCTGGATCATGAAGCCGGGGATCACGCGGTGGAAGATGGTGTCGCTGTAGAAGCCGTCATCCACGTACTTCAGGAAGTTGGCCACCGTGGCCGGGGCCTTCTCGGGGTACAGCTCGATCACCAGCTCGCCCAGCGAGGTCTTCATGCGGACCTTCGGGGCGGCGCCGGCGGCGCTGCCGTCGGCCGGCGCAGACATCAGCAGGGCGCCCGTGAGCAGCGCAGCCAGCGGGGACAGCAGGGAGTGGGGACGGGAAAACAGGGACATCGAACAGCTCCTCAAAAAAGACGGATATTCAGAAAGGGGCGCGCATGACAGGAGGGGATGTGCATGACGAATGGTCGCGCGTGACTGTGCGGGCAGTGCCTTGAAACCATCGGGGATTCTGCAGTCCTGCCCTGCGCGCTCAGAAGAGTTTCGTACGAACGGGCAGCTTCATGACACGGCAGCTTCATGACACGCGCTCAGTGTGAGTCGCCACTGGTGGCCGTGGCCGGTTCCACCAGGGCATCCAGTGCCTTCAGGCGCACGGCACGGGCCGGGCTGGGGGCCAGCTTCTCGGCCTGGCGCCAGCGCTGGGCAGCCAGCTGCAGGTACAGATCACCGAGGTTCTGGTAGGCCACCACATAGTCGGGCACGGCGCGGATGGCTTCCTCCAGGGCATCGCGGGCGCCCTCCAGACGGCCCTGCGCGGCACGCACCACGGCCAGGTTGTTGTAGGGTTCGGGCAGCTCGGGGTATTCCTCGATCAGGCTGCTGAACTCGCGTTCGGCATCCGGCAGCCGCTTCAGCTGAAAGAGCGCCAGGCCCTTCAGGAAGCGCAGCCGGGCATCGCCGGGCGCCTGCTGCAGCGCCTGCTCGGCCATGGCCAGTGCACGTGCCGGATCCTTGCGGTTCAGTGCCGCCTGGGCCTGCCGGCGACGCTGCTCGAGGATGGTGCGTGCGTCCGGTGTCTGGCCGCCCTGGTTCAGCGGCGGGGGCTCGTCGGCCGCATCGCCAGCGTCGGTGCCGGCGGCAGAGGACGCGGCACGGGATGCGGACGTGCCGGCCGAGGCACGGGAGGCCTGTGCGCCGGAAGCCTCTCCCTGCAGCGACCGGGCGCCATCGGCGGCGTCATCGACCGTGGTGTGGGCGGCGCTGATGGCGCTGTCCACCTGCTGGGTGGTCGGGCCGGCTGCAGTGGCCATGCCAGCCACCAGCAGGGCTGGCAGCAGGAGCAGCCGGGGCAGGGCAGAGAACGGCAGGGAAGGTGAACGCATGAGAAAACCCAAAAATGGCAAGACCACCGGAACCGGCGCACCCGGCACGGTGCCGGCAGCGCATGCCCGCGCACTGCCGGGTGAACGGCCGCCGCGTTAAACTCTGCATTCTAGTATCTTCCGCCCGTCCGTTTCATCCGATTGTCCCTGCCGCCACCATGCCCGCGACACTGAAGCTCTACAACACCCTCACCCGACGCAAAGAAGCCTTCGAACCCCTGCACGCGGGCAAGGTGGGGCTGTATGTGTGTGGCATGACGGTGTATGACTACTGCCACATCGGTCATGCCCGCATGCTGGTGGCCTTCGATGTGGTGCAGCGCTGGCTGCGCGCACGTGGCTATGAGGTCACCTATGTGCGCAACATCACCGACATCGACGACAAGATCATCCGTCGTGCGGTGGAGAACGGCGAGACCATCGGCAGCCTGACTTCCCGCTTCATCGCCGCCATGCAGGAAGACGAGGCCGCACTCGGCATCCAGCGCCCGGACCTCGAACCGTGCGCCACCGACTACGTGCCGCAGATGCTCGACCTCGTCGGCCTGCTGGAGAAGCACGGCTATGCCTACCGCGCCGACAATGGCGACACCCTCTTTCGTGTGCGCCGCTTTGCCGGCTACGGACGCCTGGGCGGCAAGAGCCTCGACGACCTGCGGGCCGGCGAGCGCGTGGCCGTGGCCGCCGGCAAGGAGGATCCGTTCGATTTCGTGCTCTGGAAGGCGGCCAAGCCGGACGAACCGCCCGAAGCCTGCTGGCAGAGCGACTATGGCCGCGGTCGTCCCGGCTGGCACCTCGAATGCTCGGCCATGTCCACCCGCCTGCTGGGGCACCAGTTCGACATCCACGGTGGCGGTGCCGACCTGCAGTTCCCGCACCACGAAAACGAAATCGCCCAGAGCGACGCAGCGTACTTCCCCGAGGGCGGCAGGAGCTTCGTCCGCTACTGGCTGCACAACGGTTTCGTGCAGGTCGATGGCGAGAAGATGTCCAAGTCGCTGGGCAATTTCTTCACCATCCGTGACGTGCTGCAGAAGTTCGACGGCGAGGTCATCCGCTATTTCATCGTTCGCTCCCACTACCGCAGCCAGGTCAACTATTCCGATGCCGGCCTCGACGACGCGCGCGAATCGCTGCTGCGTCTCTACAACGCCCTGTCGCCGGACTGGAACGGGGCAGACCCGGCGGGCGCCGGTGCCGAAGCAGAGAAGGGGCAGCGGGCAGGTGGCACGGCGGCTGGCCAGCAGGCCGATGGCATGCAGACCGGCGAACGGCAGCCGGGGGCGTTGCGCACAGCGGGCGCTGTGGCCCCGGTCGACTGGTCGGAGCCCCGGGCTGCGCGCTTTGCCGAAGCGATGGACGACGACTTCAACACGCCGGTGGCCGTGTCCATCCTGTTCGAGCTGGCCACGGAACTGAACCGCACCCGCGACCCCGCCACCGAGCGCCAGCTGCGCGGCCTGGCGGCCGTGCTGGGCCTGCTGGGGCAGGATCCGGCCACCGTCCGCCGCAACGGCCTGCACGGTGCCGCGCCGCAGGAAGGGCAGCTCGACGATGCCGCCATCCAGCAGCTGGTCGATGCCCGGCTGGCCGCCCGCAAGGCCCGCCAGTTTGCCGAGGCCGATGCCATCCGCCAGCAGCTGGCCAAAGCCGGCATCGTGCTGGAGGATGGCCCCGGCGGCACCCAGTGGCGACGTGGTTGACCCCTGTTTTTTGTCCTGACATACCGCGTTTCCGTGTACGATAGCCCCCGCCAGCCAGTACGGGCCCGAAGCCGTGCCCCGACAGCCCTTCGGTGCTGCCGGGCTGCCAGGGGGGCTCTGCAAAAGCCCTGCGGCACTTTGGCTCCCCATGCCCGGGTGATCCTGGGCCCAGGGCGCCGCCGGACCTTTGCAGAGGCTCTCTGGGCCGGGACACGAAGACGAAACGTTTCACGGCGCGATTTCACCGCAGCGCCCACCGACAAGTCGCCATGAAGACCACCTATCTGGATTTTGAACAACCGGTCGCCGAACTCGAGAGCAAGATCGAGCAGCTGCGCTTCGTGCAGGGCGACTCGGCCGTGGACATTGCCGAAGAAATCGACCGGCTGCGCACCAAGTGCGACAGCAAGCTGAAGGATCTCTACGAAAAACTCTCCCCGTGGCAGACGGCCCTGGTGGCGCGCCATCCACAGCGCCCCTACACGCTGGACTACATCCAGGCGCTGATGACCGACTTCCACGAGCTGCATGGCGACCGCGCCTTTGCTGACGATCCGGCCATCGTCGGTGGCCTGGCCCGCTTCGATGGCCAGAGTGTCATGGTCATCGGCCACCAGAAGGGGCGTGACGCCAAGGAACGCACCTACCGCAACTTCGGCATGCCGCGTCCCGAGGGCTACCGCAAGGCCCTGCGCCTCATGAAGCTGGCCGAGAAGTTCGGCCTGCCCATCATCACCCTCATCGACACCCCGGGTGCCTATCCCGGCGTGGGCGCCGAGGAACGCGGCCAGTCCGAGGCCATTGGCCGCAATCTGCTCGAAATGGCCGCCATCGAGGTGCCCATCATCAGCATCGTCATCGGCGAGGGCGGCTCGGGCGGGGCGCTGGCGCTGGGCGTGTCCGATGTGCTGATGATGCTGCAGTACAGCGTCTATTCCGTCATCTCGCCCGAGGGCTGTGCCGCCATTCTCTGGAAAAGTGCCGACAAGGCCTCCGAGGCGGCCGAGATCATGGGCATCACGGCACCGCGCCTGAAGGCCCTGGGCCTGATCGACCAGATCATCGAAGAGCCCGTGGGCGGTGCCCACCGCGACCTGGTCAGCATGGTCTCCCGCATGCACCCGGCCATCACCGAGGCGCTGCGCCAGTTTTCCAGCATGCGTCCGGCCGAGCTGGTGCGTCAGCGCCAGAAGCGCATTGCCGACTACGGCAAGTTCCGCGAGGTGACGGCCTGAGCGGTTCACCGCCAGAAACGGGCCCTGCCCGTGACGGGGCGTCCGGTGCGGGCGCCCCGGCGCTCTCACAGTCTGCGGCCGCACATGACGCAGCGCCTTCATCCGGGCCGGCGTCTTCAGCTGAAACAGCGCCTTCGCCCGAAACGGTGCCTTCACCTGAAACGGCGTCTTCACCCGAAACGGCGTTTTCGCCCGAAAAGGCGCTGCTGGATGCCCTGACCCGTGCGGGGCTTGGCTCGGGCCAGCGTGTGCTGCTGGCCTGCTCCGGCGGCCGGGATTCCCAGGTGCTGATGCACGTGGCGGCGGTACTCCGGCCGGCCGTGCGGCCCGTGGTGGCGCACGTGCACCATGGTCTGCAGCCCCATGCCGACGACTGGCTGCAGTTCTGTGCCGATGAAGCTCGCGTACTGGGGTTGCGCTTCCTGGCCCGGCGGCTCGATCCGGCCACCCGTCCGCCTCTGCAGCGCCCCGGCAGCCTCAGCGGGCTGGAAGCCTGGGCACGCGAAGGGCGCTACCGGGCACTGGCCGACATGGCTGCGGCCGTGGGCGCCCGCGTGGTCATCACCGCCCATCATGCCAACGACCAGCTCGAGACCGTCGAGATGCGTCGGCGCCGCGGCAGCGGGGTGCTGGGGCTGGCCGGCATGCGCGAGCAGGCACCGCTGCCCCACGCCCCGGCCGGGTACCGGCTGCTGCGGCCCTTTCTGTCCCTGTCGCGGGCGCAGCTGGCGCACTGGGCCGAGACGCATGGACTGCAATGGGTGGAGGACCCGTCCAACCAGGATCTGCGCTTCACCCGCAACCGCATTCGCGATGCGCTGGACCGCCAGCTGCAGGATGAACCGCAAGCCCTGCCCGGCGGGCTGGCCGCCGTCGGCCTGTTCCAGCAGGCGGCGGACCGGCTGCTGGCGCAGGCGGCCGCGGATGTGGCCGCAGCCACGGTCCATGTCACGCCCCGGGCCGGGCGCCGCACCGGACTGCCGGCCGGCGTGCCCCAGGGACTGCTGGTGGCCGCAGCGCCGGTGCAGGCCACGCCGCCGGACAGTAGTCTCGACCTGACGATGCTGCTGGATGCGCCGCTGACGGTGGATTTAGCCTCTGCAGAGGCAGAGGCAGGGGCAGAGGCAGGGGCTGAGGCTGGGGCTGAGGCTGGGGCTGAGGCTGAGGCTGGGGCTGGGGCCGAATCAGGGACCAGTACAGGGGCAGGGGACGCGTTGCCGCTGGCCCGGCCATCGCTGGTGGACGGGTCCGTGCCGGGCGAGGGCCTGTCCCCGGCCATGGTCCTGATGCCTCCGCCGGCGGCTCCCCTGCTGCTGTCGCGGGCGGCGCTGATGCGCCTGGACAGTGCCCGCCGTGCCGAGGCGCTGCGCTACTGGCTGGCGGCGCTGGGCTGTCGCATGCCCAGCCGTCACAAGCTGGCAGAAATCGAGCGCCAGCTGCTGCTGGCCGCCTCCAGCCAGGCCATCGTCCATCACGACGGCATCGGGCTGCTGCGCTACCGGGACCATATCGGCCGCCTCCCCGAAGTGGCGCCCATCATGCCCACCCGTTTCCAGTGGCAGGGCGAGCGTTTCATCGATCTGCCGTCCGGCCGGCTGTACATCGATCCGGTCCCGCCGGGCGGTGAGGAGCGCTGGCGGGAAGTGCCGGAGGCGCTGGAGGCTGCCGGGCAGGAGGCTGCCATGCAGGAATCAGCCATGCAGGAATCAGCCGTGCAGGGGTCAGCCGTGCAGGGATCCGCGAGGCAGGGCAGGGCCGGGCGTGCCGGCATTCTGGTGTCGGACGGAGGGCGTGTGGGCGTGCTGGGCAGCTGGCTGCGCCGCACGCCGCTGCTCATCGACCAGGGCCGCGGCGGTGACCGCCTGCGTGTGCATCCGCAGGGCCCCAGTCGCAGCTGGAAACACCTGATGCAGGCACGTGGCATTCCCACCTGCCTGCGCCCCTGCCTGCCGGTGCTGCGACTGCAGGAGGTGCCGCGGGTGGAGGGGCAGCAGGGCAGGCTGCTGTTCGCCGCTCCCTTCGGGCTGCTGGCGCCGCTGGCGCAGCGGATGTCCGCGACGGCTCCATTTCCCGCTGGAAACACGCTGTCACATGATCGTTCGGCGGGCGTGTCGTCGGGTCATTGCGGGGATGTGCACCCGCATGACCGTTACAGGGACGTGCACTCACCTGAGCGTTACGGGGGCGGGCAACCACCTGGCCTTTCCGGGGGTGCCCAGCCGCCTGAGTGTTTCGGGGATACCCAGCCGCCCGATCATTCCGGGGACGCACGGCCGCCCGATCGTCCCGGGCACGCCCGGCCACCTGATCGCGCCGGGGACAGCATTCATCCGCCCGGTGAATCGGAACCATCACCTGCGATGCATCCGGACGCAGAAAGTGTTGGGAATGCCGGCGAGGACGCCGTATTTACCCTGAGCTGGCAGGCCGATGACGCTTTGCTGCCGTGGCTCTGACTTATAATCCGTGCTCTTTTTTACAAACCCGGGACATGCTGAACATCGGCGGCGGCGTACAGGCCTCTGAACGCTTGCAGCCGGGCATCGGTATCCCCCAGCTGGATCCACATCAATGGCGCTCATCGTACACAAATATGGCGGTACCTCGATGGGGTCGGTCGAACGCATTCAGAACGTGGCCCGGCGGGTTGCCAAGTGGCATCGCGCCGGACACCGGATGGTCGTCGTCCCCTCGGCCATGGCAGGTGAAACCAACCGGCTCATCGACCTGGCCAAGGCCATTCAGGCCGAGCCGGACCGCCGCGAACTCGACATGCTCGCCTCCACCGGCGAACAGGCTTCCGTGGCCCTGCTGGCCATGGCGCTGAAGGTCGAGGGCGTGGACGCCATCAGCTTCACCGGCTGGCAGGTACCCATCGTCACCGACAGCGCCTTCACCAAGGCCCGCATCGAATCCATCGACGACCGCCGTGTTCGCGAGCACCTCGACCAGAACCGCGTGGTCATCATCACCGGCTTCCAGGGCATCGACCACGCAGGCAACATCACCACCCTGGGCCGTGGCGGCTCCGATACCTCGGCCGTGGCCGTGGCGGCTGCCATCAAGGCGGATGAGTGCCTGATCTACACCGATGTCGACGGGGTTTACACCACCGACCCGCGCATCGTTTCCGACGCCCGCCGTCTCGACCGCATCACCTTCGAGGAGATGCTCGAAATGGCCAGCCTGGGCAGCAAGGTCCTGCAGACCCGCTCGGTCGAGTTCGCCGGCAAGTACAAGGTCAAGACCCGCGTGCTCTCCAGCCTCACCCCGCCCGACATCGCGCTCGACAAGGAAATGAACTCGGGCACGCTGATCACCTTTGAAGAAGAAATGGATGGAACCCACATGGAGCAAGCCGTCATCTCCGGCATCGCCTTCCAGCGCGATGAAGCCAAGATCACCCTGACCAAGGTCCCGGACGTGCCCGGTGTGGCCTCCCGCATCCTCGGTCCCGTGGCCCAGGCCAACATCGACGTGGACATGATCGTCCAGAACCAGGCGGTCAACGGTACCACCGACTTCTCCTTCACCGTCAACCAGAACGACTTCAAGCGCGCCCTGAAGGTGCTGGAAGAACAGGTCGTGCCCACGCTGGGTGGCGGGGAAGTGACGGGCGACCCGCTGATCGCCAAGGTCTCCATCGTCGGCCTGGGCATGAAGAGTCACGCCGGCATCGCCTCGCGCATGTTCGAATGCCTGGCGAAGGAGGGCATCAACATCCGCATGATCTCCACCAGCGAGATCAAGACCTCCGTGGTCATCGAGGACAAGTACCTCGAGCTGGCCGTGCGCGCCCTGCACAAGGCCTTCGGCCTGGAAGGCGCACCGGTGGAAGAGGGCGGGGCCTGATCCGTACAGGACGCAGTCCCTGCCAGCGGGGGCTGTCGCGGTTGCAGTGGATGTTGCAGGCTCGCAGCGGCGTTTCATGCTGCGCTGTTCCTGTTCCATTGGGTGGTGCATCTCTGGGCTGGCCGGCCGGTGTCGGTCATGCCTTCAGGCATCCCGCCACAAAAAAGTTGGCAGCTGCTTGAAATTTTTCCTTTTTTCTGACATCATCGCATCTTTCTGATGGGCATCACGTTTGCGGTGCCTGTCAGCGAAAGTTCAGTCTCGTGTTTTTTGGCGCTGCCCCCGTGGCAGAGCGTACAACAGAGGGCATCGGTACTGTTCTTTCACCGGAGACGTGACCGAGAGGCCGAAGGTGCTCCCCTGCTAAGGGAGTGTTTGCTCAAAAAGCGAACCGTGGGTTCGAATCCCACCGTCTCCGCCAGATACCGCCCGGAAGGTTTTGCGGCTTTCCGGGCCTTTTTGTGTCTGATGGTTTTACGGTACACACGGCTGGCTTATCATGGGATCAGCGGGGCGCCATGTCGGTGCCCATCCAGAACGTCGCAGCGTCCCTGGCGCTGCTGCACGACCTCAACTCACAAGGAGCATCCCATGCGAGTCGCCGTCATTGGTTCCACTGGTTATGTTGGCAGTGCCGTCGTGAAGGAGCTGGCCGATCGTGGCCACGATGTCACCGCCTTCGCCCGCAACACCGACAAGGTGCTCAAGCACCCCAACGTCGAGGCCCAGCATGCCGACGTGCACAGCACCGCCTTTCCCGAGCAGCTCAAGGGCTTCGGGGCCGTGGTCAGCGCGTTCAACCCGGGCTGGGGCAACCCCAACATCGGCGTCGAATTCACCCAGGGCTACGACAGCATTCTCGAAGCGGCCAAAAAGGCCAACGTAGCCTATCTGCTGATCGTCGGCGGCGCCGGCAGCCTGTATGTTGCGCCTTACAAGCAGCTGATCGACGCGCCGGACTTTCCGAAGGAAATCTACGACGGTGCCAACGCCGCCCGTCACCTGCTCGACCGTCTGCACAGCCGGGGTGACCTGAACTGGGCCTTCATCTCGCCCCCGGTCCGCCTGGGGGCCGATGCCGGCTACAGCGAGGAGCGTACCGGCAAGTACAAACTGGGCAAGGATGACGTGCCGATGAACGATGACGTGCCCGCTGGCATCAGCGTGGCCGACCTGGCCGTTGCCATTGCCGACGACATCGAGAAGAAGGCGCACCTGAACCAGCGCTTTACCGCCTACTCGGTCTGATACCGTCAGGGGCGCGCAGGAAGATTTGCACACATTAACCTTTCTGCGTCATCATGTGGGCATGGTTTCGGCCGCCGGCCGATCATCCGTTTCCGGCCATTTTCCAGCGAAACATCCCATGCCCACCGACATCGAGATCGCCCAGCGGGCCAACCTGCAACGCATTGGCGCCATTGCCGCAAAGGCCGGCATCCCCGACGATGCCGTCGAGCCCTACGGTCATTACAAGGCCAAGATCTCGCTGGACTGGCTGGCGCAGCAGCATGCCCGGCCGGGTGCGAAGCTGGTGCTGGTCACGGCCATCAGCCCCACGCCGGCGGGCGAAGGCAAGACCACGGCCACCGTCGGTCTGGGTGATGCGCTGAACCGCCTGGGCAGGAAGACGATGATCTGCCTGCGCGAGCCCTCGATGGGGCCGGTTTTCGGCATCAAGGGCGGGGCAGCCGGTGGCGGCCATGCGCAGGTGGTGCCGATGGAAGACATCAACCTGCACTTTACCGGCGACTTTGCGGCCATCGCCCAGGCGCACAACCTGCTGGCGGCGGCCATCGACAACCATATCCATCACGGCAACGCGCTGGGTATCGACCCCACCCGCATCCGCTGGAAGCGGGTGATGGACATGAACGACCGTGCCCTGCGCAGCACCGTGGTGGGGCTGGGCGGGCCCATCAACGGACAGCCGCGCGAGGATGGCTTCGACATCGTGGTGGCCAGCGAGGTGATGGCCATCTTCTGCCTGGCCACGTCGCTGGCGGATCTGCGCATGCGGCTGGGCAACATCGTTTTCGGTGTGGACCGGCAGGGCATGCCGCTGCGTGCCCGCCAGCTCAATGTGCATGGTGCCATGACGGTGCTGCTGCGCGACGCCATCAAGCCCAACCTCGTGCAGACGCTCGAAAACAATCCGGCGCTGGTGCATGGCGGCCCCTTTGCCAACATCGCCCACGGCTGCAGCTCCGTCATTGCCACCCAGGCCGGGCTGAAACTGGCCGATTATGTCGTCACCGAGGCCGGATTCGGGGCCGATCTGGGCGCCGAGAAGTTCCTCGACATCAAGTGCCGCAAGGCGGACCTGTGGCCGGATGCCTGTGTCATCGTGGCCACTGTGCGCGCGCTCAAGTACAACGGTGGCGTGCCCGTGAAGGAACTGGCCACCGAAAACCTCGACGCGCTGAAGAAGGGCCTCGTCAACCTGGAGCGCCACGTCGACAACATCACCGGTGCCTTCGGGTTGCCGGCCGTGGTGGCCATCAACCGTTTCGACGCCGACACCGATGCCGAACTGGCGCTGATTCGCGACGCCATGCGCGCCCGTGGCGTGGACGTGGTGCTGGCCGAGCACTGGGCAAAGGGTGGGGCGGGGGCCGAGGCCCTGGCGCAGGAAGTCATCCGGCTGGCGGAGCAGGGGGGGTCTGCCGCCAGTCCGGCCGCCGTACAGGGCACGGTCGCAGCAATTTCCGGTGCGCTTCCTGCGCAACCGCAATCGCCAGCTGCACCGGGCCATGGCAGGACGCCCCATTTCCTGTACCCCGATGACATGCCCCTGTGGGACAAGCTGCGCACGGTGGCCACCCGCATCTATGGGGCGGCGGACATCGTGGCGCCCGCCAAGGTGCGCAAACAGATCGATGACTGGCAGGCGCAGGGCTATGGCAGTTACCCCATTTGCGTGGCCAAGACGGCGGTCAGCTTTTCGGCCGACCCCTCGCTGCTCGGTGCACCCAGCGGTCACACCGTCAATGTGCGCGATGTGCGCCTCTCGGCCGGTGCGGGTTTCATCGTGATGATCTGCGGCGACATCATGACCATGCCCGGCCTGCCAAAGGTACCGTCGGCCGAGCGCATCGACATCGGCCCGGATGGCAGGGTGGTGGGGTTGTTCTAGACCCACGACATACGCTGACCGGTTGCCGTCCTGGCTGGCTGTGCGTGCTTCTTCCTGCAGGAGGGTGCGGCGTGCACGGGAGCCGGGGGGGGCGCAGGGCTTTTGCCGACGCTCCCATGGTCCATCACGTTCCCGCCAGTGCCTTCACCGGGTCCAGCCGGGCTGCCTGCCGGGCCGGCATGAAGCCGAACACCACGCCGGTGGTCACGGCACAGCCGAAGGCCACTGCCGTCCCCACCCCGGAAAAGATCAGCGGCACACCCACTGCCTTCAGCCCCAGCCCGAGCAGCACGCCGATGACTACCCCGGCCGTGCCGCCCAGTCCGGTCAGCAGTACGGCCTCCACCAGGAACTGCCGCAGGATGTCGGCCTGACGGGCGCCGGTGGCCATGCGGATGCCGATCTCGCCCGTGCGCTCGCGCACCGTCATCAGCATCACGTTCATCACGCCGATGCCACCCACCACCAGCGAGATGGCTGCGATCAGCCCCAGCATCAGCGTCAGCGTCCGGTCTGCATCGGCCTGCTGCTGCACCATCTGTGCCTGGTTCAGCAGGGCAAAGTCCTTGCGGCCGTGACGTGCCGTCAGCACCCGGGTTACGGCGGCCTCCGTTTCCCGCGCGTGGTGCATGTCGGCAATTTCCACGTTGATGCGGGTCAGCTCGGCCCTGCCCACCAGCCGCACGATGGCCGAGCCCAGTGGCACCACCACCTGGCTGTTGACATCATCTTCCGGAAACGGCGCTGGTTTGGGGGACAGCACACCGATCACCCGGTAGGGTACCTGGCCGATCAGAATGTCCTCGCCCACGGCCTTGCCATGGGCGCCGAACAGCGCCTTGCGCACCGTCTGTCCCAGCACGGCCACCTTGCGCAGATCGTGCTCGTCCACCGTGTCCAGCGCCACGCCCTCGCTCACCTTCCAGTTCAGTGCCTGCGCAAAATCGCGCGTGGTGGCACTGATCCGGGTCTGGAACGAACGGTTGCCATGCCGCACCACCGTGCCCGGCTGGTCGATGAAGGGTGATGCCTGCATCACATTGGGTACCCGCCGCACGGCCTTCACATCGTCCAGCGAGAGCGGCCGCCCCTGGTGTCCTTCCGGCAGCCAGTCGCGGAACACATAGATGGTGCGCAGCCCATACACCTGCATCTCGGCCAGCACCTTTTCCTGCGAGCCGCGCCCCACGGCCAGCATCACGATCACCGAGGCCACGCCGATGACGATGCCCAGCAGCGTCAGGGCCGTGCGCAGCCGGTTGATCCGCATCACCTGCAGCGCCGACCGGAAGATCTCGGCCAGATCGGCCCACAGGGGCAGGCGGTCGCGTGTGATGTCTGGCGCGGGTGTCGTTGTGCTGGTGAGGAAATCATGCCCGTCTGCCGGGCGACCGGCAACCCGTTCCTCCCCCACGATCCGCCCGTCGGCCATCGAGATCACCCGCTGTGCCCGGGCTGCCACCGCTGCATCGTGCGTGATCAGCACCACCGTGTGTCCGGCTGCGTGCAGCGCATCCAGCTCGTCCATCACCTGCGCGCCGCTGGCCGAGTCCAGCGCACCGGTTGGCTCATCCGCCAGAATCACCCGGCCGCCGTTGACCAGCGCCCGGGCAATCGATACCCGCTGCTGCTGGCCGCCCGACAGCTGCCGGGGCAGATGCTGCAGCCGGTCTCCCAGCCCCAGCCGCGAGAGCAGGGTGGCTGCCCGCGTATGCCGTGCCCGCTCGGCCACACCGGCGTAGCGTGCCGGCATGGCCACGTTGTCCAGCGCCGTGGCCGTGCCGATCAGGTGATATCCCTGAAAGACGAAGCCGAACACCTCCCGCCGCAGCCGGGCCAGCGCATCGCTGTCCATTCGTGCCACGGGCTGTCCGTCGAAGCGGTAATCCCCGGCCGAGGGCCGGTCCAGGCAGCCGATGAGGTTCATCAGCGTGGTCTTGCCCGAGCCGGATGCTCCCATGATGGCCACATATTCGCCAGCCCGGATGTCCAGGTCGATGCCGTGCAGGACCTCCGTCTCCGGCACGCCATGCCGCCCGCCGAAGCGCTTGCGTATCCCGCGCAGCATGATGAGGGCAGGCGTGTCCGGGGAACGGGGCGCATCTGGTGCGTCAAATGTGCCCGATGCGTCCGGTGCGCCCGGTATGTCCGGTGCGCCCGGTGTGTCCGGCATGTCGGGCGTGTCAGGCGTATCCGGACCGGGCGCCGGCCGGTCCGTCATGGTCTGCGCGGGAAGGCGTGCATCCATGACACGTCCTACTGTGGCTGCGCGATGAAGGCGGTGCCTTCCGCACCTGCAGGGCCGTCCGTGGCCGTCCCGTCCCCCGGGGCCACGTTCAGCACCACCTCATCACCCTCGGTCAGTCCCTCCAGCACCTCGCCCTGCACCAGATCGGTCACGCCGATCCGTACCGGGCGTGTCGCCACCTGGCCATCGGGTTTCCGTACGCGTGCCTCGTACTGCCCGGAGCCTGCCCCGGGCAGCCGGGTCAGGGCAGCCATCGGCACCGTCAGGACGCCGGATGCCGACTGTGCCACGAACGACACCTGGGCCGTCATCTGGGGGCGCAGCAGGCGGTCGGTGTTCTCCACATCGAAGAGGGCCGTGTAGGTCACCACGCCCGATCCGCTGCTCCCGCCGCCGTCCTGACCCCCTTCACCCGAGGCGCTGCCGGCCGGCATGTCCGGTGCCGGCAGCACCTGTCGTACCGTGCCGTGCCAGCGCCGGGGTTCGGCCTCCTCATGTCCCTGCCTTGCCGTCAGCAGTGTGAACCACACCGGCATGCCGGCGTGCACCCCCTGCACATCGGCCTCCGAGACACGTGTGCGCACCGTCATCGTGCCCAGGTCGGCAATCCGCATCACCCGTGGTGTCTGGTAGGTGGCGTTGAGCGTCTGCCCCTCACGGGCATCCAGTCCGGTTACCGTCCCGTCCATCGGCGCATAGATGCGGGTGTAGGACAGGCGCGTTTCCTCGGCACGCAGCGTGGCCCGGGTCTCCCGCATGCGCGCCTGCAGGCTGGCGATCCGTGCCTGCGCCAGTTCCACCTGGGCCTCGGCGTTCTCCAGATCTTCCTGCGTGACGGCCTCCTGTTTCAGCAGATGCCGGCGGCGCTGCAGCTGCCGGCGTGCCTGCCGCTCCAGCACCTGCTGCTCGTGCAGCTGGGCCTGCAGGGAAGCCAGCGAGGCCCGGGCGCCGTCCACCACCGCCTGCTGCACGTCGGGATCGATTTCCAGCAGCAGCTGACCGCGTTTGACGGTGTCGCCGATCTGTACGTGAATGTGCTTGACCTGGCCCGATACCTGCGCCCCCACGTCCACCGAGCGCCGCGGCTCCAGCGTGCCCGTGGCCGTCACCAGCAGCTCGATGTCACCGCGCGCTACCTGCGCTACCGGTGGTGGTTCATCGGCCGGCTGCAGCCACCACCAGCCCCCGCCTGCGAGCAGGGCGACCAGCAGCAGCACGGCAACCCCGCATCCCCAGCACCGCCGGGGCGGTGTGGCATTCACCGGCATCGTTGCCGGCCCGGCCGCTTCGTCAGAAGAGGGCCTGCCGGCAGAGGCAGCAGCACCGGATGAGGTTCCGGCCATCGTATCGGCTGTTGCAACGGCTGTTGCAGCGGCTGTCGTGGCGGCTGTCGTGGCGGCTGTCGTGGCGGCTGTCGTGGCGGCTGTCGTGGCGGCTGTCGTGGCGGCTGTCGTGGCGGCTGTCGTGGCGGCTG
>ERZ773077.824-NODE-824-length-22470-cov-11.817131_pt1 | contig 22470 bp, 22 predicted proteins | sample MGYA00580612_ERZ773077 | MGnify/ENA primary metagenome ERZ773077 (study PRJEB29015, sample SAMEA2737971) | human oral metagenome | biome: human oral; feature: human-associated habitat; material: dental | place: China | collected 2021 ...
TGCCGTTCATGCGCTGCTCGGGGGTGGGGTGGAGGTAGGTGATCTTGGCGTCCTCACCACCGAGCTCGATGATGACGTCGGCCTGCGGGTCGCACACGCGCACGGTCTCGGTCTCGGCGATGACCTCCTGGACGAAGGGCAGGCCCATGAGGGTGGCCAGGGACAGTCCGGCGCTGCCGGTGACGGCCCCGCGCACAACGGCGCCCGGATAGGCCCGAGCCACCTCCCCCAGCAGCCGGGTCAGCTCGCCGCGCACGTCCGCATTGTGACGACGGTACTCAGCGAACACGGGGGCCACCGGGGTCGACGACGCAGATGCCGCGCCTCCTGCCCGAGCCGCCACGGGCGTCTCGGGCAGGAGGACCAGCTTGATGGTGGTCGAGCCGATGTCCAGCCCCATCCGCAGAACCGTCGATGCCTCGGCGGGGCTGCCGCCCGGTGCAGGCCCCTCGGCGGGCGCACTGGTCTTGACGGACGTGTCGGGAGCGGGCCTCCGTGAGCTGGGGAGAGGAACGGACATGCTTCACCTCGGCGAGTGCCTGTGCCGACTCCCTGAGAGACGGCGATGTCGGACGGAAACCAAGGTATCGAGGCAAGCCACCAGCCTCAACGCTGTTGAAATAGCTTCGGATCTCCGACTCCGCTCATGTCTCTTCTTGGCAGGATGCCGCCCAGAGACTCCCCCGGACACCCGTCGCCGTCGTCGAGAATCTGAACGATGTTGAATATCGCACCGATAGTCTTTCCTAAAAATGGGGCGACCGTCACACACTCCTAGGGACGCTGCCCCCGACCAAGCACTGTGTTTTCCCGGCACTTCTCCGGTTTCTGCGGAGCTGGCAGTCCCGGACGATGGGGAGCGCCCGTAATCTCCTGGAGTGACCAGTAAAGCCGCCAACGCGCCGCAGCCGAGCGCCTCGCCCGAGGAGGAGACGCTCGAGAGCGCACGTTCTGGTCGCACGCGTCATCGGGGGCCGCGGCGTCGCCCGGACCCCGGCAGTATCCAGCCGTCCTCCACACGGGAGGCGATTCTGACCGCGGCGCGCGAGTCGTTCCTGGCGCAGGGATACGAGGGAACAACGATCCGGGCGGTAGCTCGCACGGCCGGAGTGGACCCGGCGCTCGTGTCGTACTACTTCGGCTCCAAGGGAGACCTGTTCGGGGCGGCCGTCAACCTGCGGGTGAGAGCGAGCGAGGAGATTGCGGCCGCCGTCAGCGGGGACCTGCGCTCAGCCGGCCCCCGCTTGGTGCGGCTGTCGCTGACCGCCTGGGACGACGCCGCGGACGGGGCGACCTTCCGCACCCTGCTGCGGTGGATGGCCACGGACGTCAGCGCCCCGGAGGCGATCCAGGCCTACGCGACCGAGCAGATCGCCGTCCCGATGGCCGAGGCCCTCAAGCAGTCGGGGCTGCCGGAGGTCTCGGCACGAGAGCGGGCCACCCTGGCCGGGTCCCAGCTGGTGGGGCTGGCCATGATCCGCTATGTTTTGCGCCTTGATCCAATCGCGAGCGCCAGTGTCGAGCACCTGGTGGAGGTCGTCGGGCCAACGATCCAGCACTACCTCACCGACCCGTTGCGCCCCAGGTGAGTCGCCCCGCCACGTGAAGCGCGTGAAGAGACGACGACGTCAGCGCGCCACGCCGCCTGCCACGCGCATGGTGGCGCAGACCGTCATTCGGTCGCGGGAGCTGCAAGCGGTGGTCGCGGTCTAACGGGGCCGCAGGGCGAGGAGACCCATCAGGCGCCGAGAACCCGCGCCCTCACCACTGCGCGAGTCCGCCTCAGAGACCTCCTCGATGCCGTCTGACTGGAGGTGCATCATCCAGGCGGGCAGTCGGACCGGGTCGCGGGGGAAGAGCCGCAGCTCCGCCTCGCAGTCGGACCGGGTGCACGGCGGGACGAGGTCGGGGCGGCGCTCGTAGTCGAAGTCGGCGGTGAGATCCTCACCCCGTGCACTGATCGACAGGAAGGCCCAGGTCCAGGCGGCGCCGTCGGCGCGGGTTGTTGAGACCCGCAAGGCGACGGCGTCGCGAACGAGTTCATCGGGGACGCCGCCCTCCACCCACTCGACTCGACGTAGGAGGCCGGTTCTACGCAGCACCCGGTTGGCACAGGCGACACGCTCACCCAGCGCCTCGATCTCCACGACCACCTCGAGCGAGTCGGTCCGACGCAGCCAGGCGACCCATCGGCTCGCGATGCCGTCGAGGGCGCTCGCCCTGGACGTTTCCGGGTTCTTCGTCTGCTCGCCCACGCATACACCTCCTTGGTCTCGGCGGGCTCGTCCCCTGGAATCGGGCGCATGCGTTCGCCCCGGCGGGCGAGCCGGGGCGAACATGCGCGCGATCGGGTCTGACGAGACCCGGTCAGAAGACCTCGTACCGCGAGGAGTTGAGGAAGACTCCGTGGCCGGTCTCGGTGTTGCGGCAGGTCATGCCGGTCTCCTCGGAGCTGCACACCCAGGAGCCGAAGGTGACGGACTGGCCGTACTCGACCACCTGGGGCGAAGAGCCGGCGCCGCGGAAGGCCTCATCAAGGGAGAACGCGCCCTCGCTGCGGCCACTGATCTGAGGCGTCGCACCACTGCTGAGGTCGAACCACCAGTTGGGCGAGCCCATCGCGTTCTGGCCGAAGGTGGACTCGGAGCGGTAGGACAGCACACCGCAACCCGCGTAGTGGGCGGACAGGTCGCATCCGATATTGCCCGACGGCGAGATGACCATGGCCGTCTTCTCCGAGACAAGGTTGTCCGGGACGAAGGACGTGGCCTGGCCCGCCTGCGAGTCGGCAGGCGTTGCGGGCTCGGTGGGCTTAGGCGCAGGGGATGCCGTGTCGGTGTTGCCGCCGGAGTTGTCGGCGGGCGCCTGAGTCGGCTGGGCGGGCGCGGGCGAAGCCTGGGGCTCGGGCGCTGAGGACTGCGCTGACTGGGCCGTCTCAGCCTGAGGCTCGCTGGAGCGGCTCGCATTGCCACTCGCCTCCGGATTCTTGGAGGCACCCTCGTTCTGCGTGCTCGGGTTGCTCGTCCCGCCCGGAGTCGCGGCCCTGCTCGCGCCGGCCCCGTTAGCGGAGGACTGCGCCCCGCTGGTGGCCGGGCGCGGTTCATTGGCGCGCGGGCTGGAGGGACGGGCAGCGGAACCCGAGGAGGGCTGCGGCCCGGACGACTCGCCGGCGCCCTTCCCGGTGGGGCTCGGGATGCGCGGCGAGGCGTGTCCCGACTTCTGTCCGGAGGTCGGCTTGGAGCCGGCCACCGACTGGGACTTAGCAGAGTTGGCAGAGTTAGCAGGGGACGACGAGGACGAGCCCGCGGTGCCCTGCTGATTAGCGTTGGAGGCACCACCTGACTGACAACCGGCCAAGAGCATGGCGGTCGAGGTGAGGACGACAAGGGACAGGGGGATAGTGAAGCCGCTTCGGCGGACCGCAATGGTCATGGCTGCGGCATCCTTTCGGTCGACGTCGGTGCAGCTAACACCGTACTAGAGCCCCGAAGAGGAGGGGAACAGTCAGGAAATTCAGGCATCACGCCCACTTCCGGCATCAGACGTCCCACCTTTCCAGCGAACCACTAGATTTCGTCGAGATAACGCCAATCACAACAAGATGAAGAGACAATCGTCCAGCAGACCACATTCCGGCAAGTGAGACAGATAACGGTTCGAAAACCCGTCCCGCAAGGGGCCGCACTCCCCGCGCACATCGCGGGCGAACGGGATGTTGGGCCGCCCACGGCGCTTTCGTGCGCCTCAAGCAGGTTCATTCACTAGGATGTTCTCGTGATCTTCAAGGCAGTGCGCGAGAGGCCCCCCTACCCCGACCACGGGGTCACCACTCAACGCGAGTGGGCCGTCATCGCGCCCCGACAGATCCGCTTGGCCGATCTCACCACCACCCGTGCGACCCTCGACCTGCGCAGCCTCCTGGATGACGACTCCACCTTCTACGGCGACCTGTTCGCCCATGTCGTCTCCTTCAAGGGGGACCTCTACCTGGAGACCGGGCTGCATCGGGCACTGCGCGCCGCCCTGCAGGGACGTACCGCGATCCACGCCCGCATCCTCGAGGTCACGGAGGACGGGACACCGAGGCTCGCCCCGGCGCCGCCGGCCTCCTGACGCTCGCCCGAGCCTCCGGATTCACGGCTCCAGCTCGGTCCCATGTCACATCGGGGCCACCACCGCCCGGCGAGCGCCGTCGTCCATTACTCTGGTTTGCGTGAGTAGTCCCGCAGATCCGCGCACCGAGTACCGCCGGCACATGCAGCACCGCCAGGCCACCATCATCGGCTCCATCCTGGCCGTCATGATCATCGCGGTCGCCGTGAGCCTCCTGGTGTCGCTGGGCATTCTGCCCGCCCCCAACCCGGGATTCTCGCGCCCCAAGAGCACCGCCACCTACGTGCCGCAGCCATGTCCGCCCGACGGCGCCAAGACCGTGGACGTCACCACGCTCACTGTCAACGTCTACAACGGCTCCGAGTCGGTGGGCCTGGCGACCACGGTGCAGCAGGAGCTGCAGGAGGCCGGCCTGACCGTCGCCTCGGCGAGCGACTGGCCGGGGGGCATCTACGGCGGCGAGGCACAGATCATGTCCTCCAAGGGCAGCCTGGCCAATGCCTACTCCCTGGCCCAGGTCTTCCCCAACTCCACCGTGCAGATTGACGACAGCCTGTCCGACGACGACCCGACGGTCTCGGTGGTCCTGGGCAAGGAGTACCTGCAGAACGCATTGAACGCCGACGAGATCAAGTTGCTGGGCTCCGACAAGCCCATCACCGCCCCCAGCGACTGCGTCCCGGCGGACAAGGTCTCTCCGGCGGCTAAGGCCACGAAGGAGAGCTGAGCCGGGACGCCATCGGGGAGGAGGGTCGGCGCCCCTTGAGTCACCGACCCCGTCAATCCGTACCGCCATCGTCCTCGGGGCTCGACGCCGTCGAGCCCGCCGCCGGGGAGGCGGCCGAGGGCACGTGGGCGGCACGACTGGAGTAGGCCGGGCCCTCCAGCTCGGTGCCGGCGGGGGCAGAGGCCGGGGAGGCCTGTTCCAGGTTGGTTCCGCGCACCTTCGAGATCCAGCGCATGGCGTGGTAGATGCCGATCGCGGCCACCGAGCCGAGCGCAATGCCCTCGAAGGTCATGCCGCCCCAGGCCAGGGTGTAGTTGGCGATGGCCACCACCATGGACACGGCCGCTGTGTTGAGGTTGACGGGGTCTGAGAAGTCCACTCGGTTCTGCACCCAGATGCGCACCCCCAGCATGCCGATCATGCCGTAGAGGACCGTGGCGGCGCCGCCCAGGACGCCCGCCGGGATCGTCGCGATGATCTCGCCGAACTTCGGCAGCAGGGACAGGCCCAGGGCGGTCAGCGCCGCCACCACGTAGGCGGCGGTGGAGTAGACGCGGGTGGCGGCCATGACGCCGATGTTCTCCGCATAGGTGGTGGTGCCAGAACCGCCGCCGGCACCGGCGAGCACGGTGGACAGCCCATCGGCGAACAGGGCGCGTCCGGTGACGTCGTCGAGGTCCTCCCCGGTCATCGCAGAGACGGATTTGACGTGGCCGATGTTCTCGGCGACCAGGACGAGCACCACGGGGATGAACAGGCCCAGATAGCTGAGGTCGAATGCCGGGGGGTGGAAGTGGGGCAGGCCCAGGAGGGGGGCGTCGATCACCTTGTCGAACTGCACCTCGCCTCGCACCACGGCTGTGGCGTAGCCGATGAGCACTCCGATGAGGATCGCCAGGCGCCCGACGATCCCCTTGAACAGCACGGTGATGAGCAGGATCGACACGATGGTGACGACCGCCGTCACCGGAGCCTGCTTGACGTTGTTCCAGGCCGAGGGCGCCAGGTTGAAGCCGATGAGGGAGACGATCGCACCGGTGACGATCGGCGGCATGAGGCGGTCGATCCAACCGGCCCCCGCCAGATGGACGACGACGCCCACGAGCAGCAGGGACACTCCCGCCGCGATGATCCCGCCCTGGGCCAGGGAGGCCTTGTGGGGATCGATGGAGCCTCCGCCGTCGGCCATGTAGCCGGTCACCGCTCCTATGGGGGCGATGAGGGCGAAGGAGGAGCCCAGGTAGCTGGGCAGGCGCCCGGAGGTGATCCCCAGGAACAGAAGCGTGCCCGTGCCGGTGAAGAACAGCGTCGTCGCCGGGTCGAAGCCCGTCAGAAGCGGCACCAGGAAGGTTGCGCCGAACATGGCGATGACGTGCTGGATGCCGATGCCGATCGTGCGCGGCCAGGTGAGGCGCTCACCGGGGGCGACGACCTCACCCGGGGCGATCGAACGACCATCGCCGTGAAGGCGCCAGCCGCGAGAAGGGGAAGAGGACACAGATGATCTCCTGCCTGAGCAAAAGGGGATTGATGGTGCCCCGTGGGAGATCCGCGTACGGCAGGCCCGCGGGACGCTCGGCAGGACCCGGCAGGCTCTGCCGGGGCTTCAGCATAGACCGTGGCCGGGAGCCGTGCCGGTCGGGCGCTCCGAGGCGGGCCGCCGGCCGGCACCGGCGGCAACAGCGCCTCGTCCCTGCGCCCGGCCCCCGCCTACTCTCCCCGCCCCTTCGCTCGACTCCTCCGCGGGAACGATGACTCCTCGGGCGCCGGCGGGCATGATGAGGTCATGAGCACCGCCCGGACCGCACCTCCAGGACAGAGCGCGCCGACCTTCTCCCCGGGCTCGGAGCAGTATGTCGACGGGCTCCCGCCGGGGTTCATCTTCCCCGGCACTGAGAACCTCAATCCTGCGGAGATCTTCTCCGGCCCCGGCTACACGGCGCCCCGCCCCCGTACGGACTCAGGGGCCACAGCCGCCCTGGTTTGCGGGCTGCTCGGTCTCGTCCCCCTTGTCGGCGTCGCCGCGATCATCCTGGGCATCGGCGCGCTACGGCGGCTGCGCCGCAGCTACAACTCTGGCGAGGGCATCGCCTGGCTGGGACTCATCCTCGGAGTCGCCTTCACCCTCCTCTGGCTCCTCATCGCGCTCATGCTGCTCGTGTTCTAGGAGCCCCGTCCCTCCGGCCGGTCCCCTACAGTGGTGCCGTGAAGCCTTTCATCATGGTGACGACGCGCCCCGAACACGAGGCAGCGCAGGACGAGTACGAATCCTTCCTGACCCAGAGCGGTTTGTCGCGCGGCGATCTGCAGCACATCGCTCTGGAGGAGGTCGACTTCCTCGCCTCCTTCACCGCTGCCGATGTCTCCGGGGTGCTCATCGGCGCCAGCCCCTACAACGCGGACACGCCGGCGGCGGAGAAGACCCGCAGCCAGCAGCACGTCGAGGAGCAGATCCGCGAGCTGCTCACGGTCATACTCAAGGAGGGGATCCCGCTCCTGGCCACCGGCGTCGCGTTCCAAGTCCTTGCCGCCTACCTGGGCACCGGGACCTATGAGGAGTTCGGCGAGGAGCTGGGCGCCGTCGACCTGTTCCTGACGGCGGAGGGCCGTGAGGATCCGATCCTGGCGGGGCTCCCGCAGGCGATCACCGTGTTCGCCGGTCACTACGAGGGCGTGGGCGAGGTGCCCGCGCACGCGACGCTGCTGGCGAGCTCGCCCGACTGCCCTGTTCAGATGCTGCGCGTGGGCGAGAAGGTCTACGCCTGCCAGTTCAACCCCGAGCTCGACGCCGCCCGGTTCGAGCAGCGCGTGAGCATCTACGACGAAGCCGGCTACGGCGACCCGGACATGAGCGAGGACATTCTCACCCAGGCCAGGTCCTCCGATGCGCACGACGCCGGACAGATCATCCGCAACTTCGCCTCGCACTTCGCACGCGGCTGAGACGCCAGGGACTCAGGAGTCCTGGCACCCTGGGGACCCGGGCAAAGACGAAGCTCTGGAATCTCAGCAATGACCATCAGGATCATGTCATGACGTATTCGTCACCTTACTCGGGAGCATCTCAGGGCCGGGGCGGCTCGTCGAACTCGCCGTACGACGCCTACGGCCAGCATCCCGTGAACGCCCCGTACGCCGGGGCGCCGTATGGGCAGCCGCCGCCAGCCGGCCGCGCTCCCTACGCGCATCCCGGTCAGCTCGCGTTCCCGCCCCAATCGATGTATCCCGCTCCGGGAGGTCCCGCATTCCCGGGGCAGCCCTCGCCGTCGCCCCAGGTGCCGGCGCTGCAGTATTTCGCCGACCCTGTAGGAACATCGCAGTACCAGCCGTATGCGACTTCCGGTTCCCCCTACCTGAGCGGAGCGGCCACCGCACCGGGCTATTCCCCTGAAGGCCGGATTGCGCGACCGGGCCACCCGAGCGCGGAGACGGCGACATCCCGGGCCAACGGCACAGGACATCACGTGCCGTGGCGCGGTGAAAAGACGGCGGCGCTGATCATGATGATCCTTGCCGCCACTATCGAGGCCGTCTCATTCATCACCCTGCTTCTCAGCCTCGCAGGAGGGTCCGACTGGCTGGTCTTCTTACTCATCACTATGATGCTCGTCGGCGTCACACCGGTGATCTGGTCGTTTTACTTCGGATTACGCCACCTGTTCCGCAACCAACCGGTCTGCGAGATGGTGGGGCTTGCGCTGTGGTTCGGTTATGGAGTACTCGGGCTGCTGAGCGGCACATCCAACAACGATCCGCAGGCTGGCCTGTATGCCGTCTGCACTGTCCTCTCCTTCATCGTCACCTCTATCGCTGCCGTCTTGACGGTACAACTCAATCAGCGTCTGAAGGATCCGCAACCGTGGACCGTCACCCTGGCTCTGGGGGCCTGTCAGTTCGTTCTGCTCAACAACATTCTCCGCCTGGGAGAATTCGGCGTCATCACCTACACGACGGTATCGAACGGCGAGAGCCTCAGTGAGTACACGGCCAGCACATGGCTCATGTGGTCGAACTCAGGAGGAGTCGGGCTTCCCCTAGCACCGGGATTGATCATTTCGGTCGCGATCACTTCTCTGGCCGCCATCGGAGTCGTCCTGGGGATGCGTTCGCCCCGCAGCAGAGGCTTCCGAATCGCATCCGTCACCGCCGTCTCTCTTCTGACCCTCTGCAACCTCATCATTGTCCTTGCCTACGGGTTGCCCACCAGCGGCGGACACGCGCACAAGCCCTCCGACATGGGATTGGAAGTGGTGACCATCATCATCGTCGGCGCCATCCTCATTGGGGTCACCCTGCTCGCAGGGCATCGCTCCCTCGCCTCACCACCCGTCAACGGCAACCAGTACGGCCCTCGCGCCTCAGGCGCACCGAGCACACAGGGCATGCAGAGTCGCTTCCGTCAATATGGCCGGCCCCAGTGGCCCACGGGAGGCGGGTACTGAGATCGTTCAGGAGCCGTGACGCTGGTACACAGGTTGGTCTCGCTCATCGACACCGACCACCGGGTCGGCCACAATGCAGTTATGTCGCAGCCGTTCCCGCCGTCTCAGGTTCCCCCAGCCTCTTCCGCATCAGGCAGATCCCAGGAGACTCCTGCGCAGTCGTACGGCCGGCCCTCCGGCATCCCCTCCCCATCCACATCGCCGTACACCGCCTATGCGCACGGCTCATCACCCCGCCCCGCCCCGCCAGTCGATTACCCCTACCTCCAGGGACAGACCGCTACTCCAACGCGGCCAGTGCCGCAACACCTCTCCAGCGTCGGACAGCCGGCCAGCAGGATCGTCTCCGGCGTAGCGGGCACAACCCCCTCTTCGGTCATCCCCACGGCAACGTTCCCCAGATCCGTTCCAGTTGCTTCTCCCCACCCTGTTCCCGCCGCCCCGCAACCCTCCGCACAACCTCGGCTCGTCCGGGAGCCATCGCCCAGCATTACCCGTCAGACCGCCCCCGCCACACCCGTATCCTGGCGACGCGATCGGATCATCGCACTGATCGCGACCCTGGTAGCTTGCGTACTCCAGATCATATGGACTTGCATCGACGCCTCCGAGCATCCGTCCTTCCACACCGATCAGGGATTCACCCCGAAATTCATCATCGAGCTGGTGCTCTACATCCTTTACACTCTGGGTGCCTGGTGGACGCTCCTTCTCTTCTTCTCACTGAGAGCGATATATAAGAATAAATCCGGCGCAGTGATGGTGGCGGCAGCTCTTCAACTGCTGCTGATCGATGTCCTCATTTTTAACAACGACATCATCGGCAATCCTCTACCCATCCTGTGCCTCCTGGCGACCGGTAGTGCTGCGATCGCGACAGTATTCATGAATCAGCGCACGCCGTCTCCATGGCCATGGCCGGTCACCCTGGGACTGGCGATCAATCTGTTCATACTTGTGAGCATGCTTCATCGTCTCATGAGATCCGCCCTGTACGCCTTCAACGACAACTCCATACGAGCTACTGCGGTAGGGCTGTGGATGGTCCCATCGCCTTCGAACGAGTTCCCCGGAACTCCGTACGCTCTAGGAGTCCTCCTGACGGTCATCATCGCCATTTTCTCCGCCGTCGCACTACGTTTTGGATACCGTCCATCACGCAGGTCCACATTCGCAAAACTCTGCGGAATCGGTCCGATGCTCGTTGCTCTGCACAATGTTTATATTCTCTCCATATTCGGCATGACCGGCACATCCATCATCGCCGCACTCGGATTCACCAGCGTTGGCCAGGGGGGCCACCCCTACGCAACCTTCCGGACATGGGTGTCGTCGATCCTTCTGAGCCTTACCGCCACGGCGGTGGCAGTGCTGCTGCATCGCAGTTCCTCCGCCGGCAGGCGCATGCAGGCGCTTCAGGGGACGTCGCCGACCGGACCGACGGCGACCCCCCGTTACCAGCGATACCGCACTTACACGAGGTAGAGGTGTCTCCGTTCACATCCACCTCTGAGTGAACTAAGTCACTCACCGGATCCCATCCGACTCTCGCTCGGCTCCGAACTCCTGATGACGGTGCGCACGGTCGGTGCGCCGCCATTCACCCCATCACTTCACCGAGGAGTTCCTATGCGCACTCGCAAGATCGTATCCGCCGCCCTGCTCGTCGCCGCACTCGCCGTGGGCACCGCCGCCTGCGGCTCCACAGATGCCGACAAGGGCACGATGGACAGGATGAAGCAGACCTCCGCCCCGAGCGGCTCCATGAGCGACGGCAAGATGTCCGACGGGAAGATGTCGGATGACAAGATGTCCGATAGCCCTACCTCCGGCTCCATGAGCGACGGCAAGTAGGCCGCCCCGTGACGCTCGGGCCCACCTAGGCTCCGTCAGGCCGGTGACTTCTGAGCCTGCTCGCGCCCGAGCGTCTCGAGGTCGGATTCCAGCGCACCAACGAGTCCTCTGAGCAGCCCCAGGGTCTCGTCGCTGCGAACCCGGCAAATGCGCCGGGTCGACACCTTCGTGATCTCCAGCAGCCCCGCCCGCTCCAGCAGCTTCACGTGGTGGGAGACGGCGGTGCGAGACAGCGGTGAGACCTGGGCGATCTCCCCAACCGTCTGCGGGCCATGCTGGAGAAGGTGGACGACGATCTGCTGACGCGTGGGGTCCTTGAGGGCCTCGAACAGGGGGATGCAGTCATTGAGGATGGCGATGCTGCACCGGTCGGCCGGATGCTCGGCCCGGCCGTTCTCCTCTTCATCAGCAGCATGACGAGTCACGGCTCTTGCGCTCTCTTAGTTCCTGCGATCACAGTGTCCGGCGCCGTGCCGTACCACCGTCAGCCGCGCCGCCGCGCTCTGCGGGGCATCAGCGCACCGAGCCCATGCCTGCGCACCGTGAAGGCCAGGGCGGCGAGCCCGTTGCCATGGGCCGAGGCGTAACCGCCCCGGGCGAGCCGGTGCATCTGCATCTCGTACCAGCCGATGAGCAGGACACCGCCGAGCGCCTCGTCGAGCGCCTTGACTCGTGTGGAGATGCGGGGCAGTTCGATCCGGCGTCGGCCCGCACCGTTGAGAATGCGCTGCGGCAGGTCGGGAATGAGGGCCAAGGGCCGCCCGATCCCCACAAAATCGGTCAGCCCCTCGGCGACAGCCTCCTCCATGTCCGACGCGGAGCGGAAGCCGCCGGTGAGCGCCACCGGCATGGAGACGAGTTCCTTGAGACGGCGCGCGTAGTCGGCGAAGTAGACGCCGCGACGGTGGTCCTCAACGCTGCTGTCGGTCTCTTCGAAGACCGGCTTGCGATAAGTGCCGCCCGAGATCTCCAGGACGTCCACCCCCAGCTCGGACAGGCGGACTGCGACGCGCAGCGAGTCCTCCTGACTCATGCCGCCGGGGTCGCCATCGGAGGAGTTGAGCTTGACGGCGATGGGGAAGTCAGGCCCCAGGGTCTCGCGCATGCCCTGATAGATCTCGATGAGGAAGCGCATGCGTTCCTCCAGGGAGCCTCCGTATTCGTCGGTGCGATGATTGTCCATCGGGGAGAGGAACTGGCTGATGAGGTAACCATGGGCGGCATGGATCTCAACGCCGGTGAAGCCCGCCTTCTTGGCAACGCGGGCAGTGGTGACGAAACGGCGCACGACGTCGCCGATCTCCTCGCGACTGAGCTCGCGGGGCGGCGCGAAGAACCGCCCGTAGCCGCCCACACTCGAAATCTTACTGGGAGCGACCGGGTGGAGATTGACCGAGCGGGGAGACTGCCTGCCGGGGTGATTGATCTGCATCCACAACTGGGTACCGCCGGCGGTACCGGCCTGCGCCCAACGCCGCAGCATCTCCAGGTGGGACTCGTCCTCGACGACGATGTTGCTGGGCTCCCCCAGGTGGCGGGAGTCGACCGCGACATTTCCGGTCACCAGGACCCCGGAACCGCCGGCTGCCCAGCGCCCGTAGAGGTCCACGATGTCCTGTGAGGGCCCCAGACCGGGGGTCCCCAGGGCCTCGTGCATGGGCGCCTTGAAGAAACGGTTCTTCACAGTCACCCCGCAGGGCAGGGTGAGCGGTTCAGCGAGGACGGAACTCGTTGCGGGCATCGGCAACCTTTCGTCGAAGCGTCGAAGTACTTTGACCTTTCGACTCACGAGAGGCTACCACGCTCATCGGCGCCAACCGTATCGGCGAACATGCTTCCCGACTCGCACACCGAGCCAGAGGCAGTAGATCGCAATGATAAGGACCACCGCCACACGGCTTCCACTGAGCGCTACTCCATACAGTCCAACGACGACGACAGCATCGGCCAGGATGTAGGTAGACACGCCGAAGCGAAGAGACTCAGCGCGAGCGATTTCCTTCCAGGCGCATACGAGGAGCCAAACCGCTCCAACAATGAGTGCAGCGTGAATAATCACGAACGACCATAGATACCCGCCCACCCCCTCGGCCATCGCCACGGCAGCCGCCAACGCACCGCCACCGGCTACAGCCTGCCCAAGCGTTCTTTTAGCGCTGAGCGACGGCTTTACCACATCTGTCTCATTGTCCGTCACTGCAGAACACCCGATTTCATTCGATCTCCGGCGCGAGAGGAGGGAAGCCCCGATCAACGTGGAGAGCCACCCCGGCAACCACTAAGGCGACACCAAGCCACTCATCCCCATTCGCCCTCCCCGACTCCCTGATGACACGATCACCGTACTCGAGCGACAAATAGGTACACCAGTAAATTATAGTCAGCACAACCCTGTCGACACTTCGACTTGTAGTATTTCTACAAGTTCCTTGGCGCCTCACATGTATGTGTGCGACAAGAGTTCGGGACGATTCGGCTACCTAGAGCAGTCGCGGGCGTGGACGGACACGAAGTTGGCCAGGAGCTTCCAGGAGTCGGAGACGTCGTCGAGACGCACACGCGCCTGGAGCTCGGCGAGCTCATCGTCGGCGAAGTAGCCGTGGCCGGAGTAGAAGCCGAGACGGTGGGCGAGGTAGTCGCCGTCGAGCTCGGGGTGGAACTGAGTGGCGTAGAGGTTGTTCTTGATGCGGAACATCTGCACGGGGCAGGCCTGGCCGGTCCCCAGGACGACGGCGTGGGGCGGCAGCTCGGTGACGGCCTCCTTGTGGGCGACGAAGGCCTGGAAGACTTTGGGAACGCCCGCGCAGATCGGATCGGCCAGGCCGGCCTCGGTGAGGGTGACGTCGGGGGCGGTGACGGCCTCGCCGTAGGTCGTGTCGACGACGGCGCCCTGATGGCAGGCGAGCGTGCCGACGCCGTAGCAGGCGCCGAAGAAGGGGAAGTCGGCCTCGACGACGCGATCGAGCAACGTGGAGAGCTCGCCCTCGACCCGATTCTGGGTGTCCGACTTCTTCTCCGGCGGGGTGGAGGCGTTGAAGGGAGAGCCACCCACGAGGATGCCGGACCAGTCGTCCAGGTCGATCTGCGGCAGGGGCCGGGACTCCAGGCGCAGTCGGACGAGCGTGGACTCGTTCAGGCCGGTGCGCTTGAGGAATGCCTCGTACTCGGCGTCAGCGGGCTCGTCGTCGCTGCGGGTGGCCAGGAAGAGGAAGGGTTTCACGGGATGACCTTAGCGGGGGCCGGCAGACGGGTCAGCATCGTTTCTCACGCCGTTCTCAGAATCACGTTCAGTTACCGGCCTGCAGGCTTCTGAGAACCTCCTCGACGGCCGCCAGGGCGACACCGGAGGCCTGCCGCAAGGAGAGCTGCGCCTGCCCGAGGTTCCCGCCGGCGGCCGGGGCGTCGAGGTAGGTCAGGGCGGAGACGGACACGCCTCGGGAGGCCAGTGCCATGGCCTCGGCAACGGAGTCGGTGACGGCGACATCGGCCCCCATGGAGGCCAGGACACGGGACTCGGCCGGGCTCGGGCGCAGGGGGCCGGGAACGAGCGCGGCGACGGCGCTGCCACTGACCCCCCGCAGGCGCCCCAGACGCTCGGTGAGGTTCGCGTCCCAGCTCGCCGAGACCATGCCGGTGGCCTGGAAGAGCGGACCGCCGGAGAGGTTGAGATGGTCGGAGACGACGCGCACCTGGCCCGGCGCCGCCCCTCCGGCCACATCACCGGAACCGCGCAGCGGGGTGGCACGGGTGACGAGCAGGGCGGCACGCAGGCGGGCACCACTGGCGATCCGGGCCAGCGCCGTCGTGCTGCGGACGGACTCGCCCTCGTACAGGCTGGTGCGACCACGGGCCACGAGGACACCGAGACCGCCGCGCTCGTAGGACATCAGGGCGTCCTCCTGGCCGGGGGCGCTCGGGGCGTGGACGCCGGGCAGGAAGGACAGGCGCACGCGGGCTGATGGACGGCCCCAGACCTGGTCGAGGTCGCGCAGGAAGGCCGGTTCGGCGATGACGAGGAGGTCGTGACGGGCGCGCCCCGTGGCCAGGAGGATGGAGGCGCCGTCGGGGTCCTCGTCCCAGGTTCCTAGTGGGACGGACTGCTGGGCCATGGGTTCTCCTCGGGTGTGCCCGGGGCGGGCGGAAGGGCGGGGACGATGACCGGAGCCGGACCCCGGTCAGGGTGGAGCGAAGTCTACGCGATCTACATCGTGCGGTTGAAGTAGATGTTCCCTCCGATGAAGCTGATCAGCTGGAGCCACAGGACGACGGCAAGGGCCGGCGTCATCGGCCCTCCGAAGGCCCCCACGGCGCCAACGACAACATTGCCGAAGAACCCGACGACACCGGCGAGGGCCCAGGCCCGTTGCGAGGCGGCCCTGTCCCGTTCGTCCTCCCGCTTCTCGAGCTCCCGGACGAAGAAGGTGTCGTATCCGAACCTCTTGGCAACAAGCAGGGCGACAAGCGCCAGCATTACGGCCGTTCCCCCGCTGGCGGCACCGTAGAGGAAGCCGTTGCGCATCGGGATCGCCAAGGCAGCCACCCATAGGAGGACCACGATGACGGTGCCGGACGTCATGCCTGCGGCGGCGATCTGCCGTGGCCTGGCGGCCTTCAGGCCCTTCCGAGCCTTCGGCGTCGAACCGGAGGAGGACGAGCCTGCCGCTGAAGCGGAGGAAGGGGTGGGCGCGGGATCTGACTCAGACATGGAAGATTTCCTCAACGGTGGTCTCGAAGTAGCGGGCGATGGCGATGGCCAGGGGAAGGGAGGGGTCGTACCTGCCCTTCTCGATGGAGTTGACACTTTGCCTGGAGACGCCCAGGGCGGCTCCGAGCTGGGCCTGGGTGAGGCCGCGCGCCTCACGCAGGCTGCGCACGTCGTTATCCACGCCCCTCACCGCCCAGAGCACGGTGATACGACCGAGATGCATAGGTGACCTCCCCTTCCCAGTTCATGCCGCAGCCGCGTTCTGGGCGGCACGCAGTCTCGGGGACAGCCACGCGATACCGACGACGGAGACGCCGACCATGGCGGCGCCCATGAGGTGCACGACCTGCAGAAGTGGTCCGGCGGAGAGATGAGTGACCGCCGGATTCACGACGCCCACCACGATTCCGATGGAGGTACTGCAGACGAGAGCAGCCATCTGCCCACCGAGCTTCTTGACGAGCTCGGGCGCCTCCTCGGCGCGGACCTCAGACAGATGGCGAGCCGAGTACCGGTAGACGAGCAGATAGAGGACGATCCCGGCGACGATGCCACCGACCACCCCGGCAACGAAGGTGACAGCGGAGGAGGTCGACGACACGGCGGCCAGGACAGAAGGAGCGGAGACGGTGGAGAGCATGGCGATCATCCCTTGAATAGCCACTCACCCCGAGAGAGGGTGTCATGTTTGCTTGACATGTCTAGTGTGCTTGACAGAACTCACCATGTCAAGTCACCTTCACATGATGTCTTATCGCACGCGATGTGCCAGAGCAAAAGGCTGTCGCTTACCATCCGGGCATGGCTGAGCGAACTTTCATCATTAATGCGCCGATCGATCAGGCCCGGGCCGCGGTCCTAAACGTCTTCACCAGCGAGGGTTGGGCCGTTCAGCCCTTCTCCGCGGACACCGTCCAGATCTCCCGCGGCAAGAAGGGCCTGTCCATCGCCTTCGGTGCGCTCATGGGCAGTAAATTCTATCTTTCGCAGAACCTTCAGTTCGGGACCGGCCCTCGGGGCGAGACCCTGGTCCGTTACCTCTCCTCGACGGGGTCAGCCTTCATCGGCGGTGCGATCGGCATGCGTAAGTCCGTCAAGACGCACGCCGAGTACGTCGAGAAGCTCACCTATGCCCTGCAGTCCCAGGGCATCCTCCTGGGTGTGCAGTAGCCTGCGCCACCGCGAGCACCTTTTCCTCATTCACCGACACTTTCTTCATAGATGACGCGGCTGCGCGCAGTCCGTGAAGAAAATGTCGGTATGGCTCGACCAACCGACCCCATCAGGGCCCTGCTCACCTCTCCCCCGGATCTTCCGGTGGTCGAGGTGCTGCCCGAGCTGCGCGAGCGTCTCTCCCCCAACCCCTCCGGTTCCGACGGCGTCGGCGCCTGCCTGGTGCTCACCGCACCGCCCGGCACCGGCAAGACGACGCTCGTGCCACCGCTCCTGGCCGATGTCCTCACCAAGAGCGCCGCCACGGGGCCCGCCACCGGGGCACCGGACGGCAAGAGCCCAGGGCGAGGGCCCGGCCGCGTCGTCGTCACCCAGCCGCGGCGCATCGCCGCCCGCGCGGCCGCCCGCCACCTGTCGGACCTGCTGGGCGAGGAGGTCGGTGGCACCGTCGGTTTCGCGGTGCGCGGCGAGAGACGCGCCGGCCCGGCCACCCGGATCGAGGTCGTCACCGCCGGGCTCCTCCTGCGCCGCCTCCAGCGCGACCCCGAGCTGGCCGGCATCGACGCCGTCGTCCTCGACGAGGTTCACGAACGTTCCTTGGAGGGCGACCTGCTCCTGGCCCTCCTGACGGACGCGCGCACCGCCCTGCGCGAGGACCTGACGCTCGTGGCCATGTCCGCCACGCTCGACGCCGACCGCCTGCGTCGCATTCTGGGCGGCACGTCGGGCGGCGCCTCCCCGCTGGTGGAGGTGCCCGGACGCCTCCACCCCCTGGAGGAGGTGTGGGCGCCGCCGGAGCGGACCGGACGGCTGGGGCCGCGCGGGGTGCCGCGTGAGTTCCTCGCCCACGTCGCCGCCACCGTCGAGCGGGCGCTGGCCGAGCACTCCGGTGACCTTCTGGCCTTCCTGCCAGGGGCCCGCGAGGTCGACGACGTCGTCGCCCGCCTACGCGACGCCGCTCACGAGGGAGTGGACGTCCTTCCCCTGCACGGCCGCCTGCCCGCGAGCGCGCAGGACGCGGCCCTGACCCCGAGCCCGGCGGGGCGGCGACGCGTCGTGGTGTCCACGAATGTCGCCGAGTCCTCGCTGACGGTTCCCGGGGTTCAGGTGGTGGTGGACTCCACCCTGGCGCGCGAGCCGCGTCTGGATGTGGCCCGGTCCATGAGCGGCCTGGTCACCGTGGGGGTCTCGCGGGCGGCCGGGGTGCAGCGGGCCGGGCGGGCCGGGCGCGAGGGGCCCGGCGTCGTCTACCGCTGCTGCTCGCCCACGGACTGGGCGCGCTCGCCGCTGGCCCCGACCCCAGAGATTCTCTCGGCGGACCTCACCGGTGCGGCCCTGGAGCTGGCCGTGTGGGGCGTGCCCGACGGCGCGGGGCTGGCCTGGCTGGACGAGCCGCCGGCTGCGGCGCTGACGGCCGCCCGGGAAGCACTGGAGCGCCTGGGGCTGGCCGACACCGACGGCGTGACGCCCCTGGGGCGGGCGGTGGCCGAGCTGCCGGCGGGCGTGCGCGAAGCCCGAGCCCTGCTGGAGACGGCACCGGTGTTGGGGGCACGTCGGGCGGCGCGGGCCACGGCACTGCTGACCGCCGACCTGCGAGCGCCCGGCGGGGACCTGACGACCCTGGCCCGGCAGGTGCGCAGCGGTGGGCCAGGGTCCGGTGCGTGGAAGACAGAGGCGCGTCGCCTGGAGCAGGCCTGTCGGCGCGGCGCCTCCGATCGCACTACGGATCCCGAGGCCATGGGCGCCGCCGCTTCGTCCGACGGTGCTGGCGGGGACGCTCCCGGGACCGGACCCAGTGAGCCCGCCCGGTCGGGCGACCTGGAGTCGGCAGTGGCTCTGGTGGCAGGGACGGCGCAGCCGCAGTGGATCGCGCGACGTCGGGGACCGGCGCCCCAGGCGGGCAAGGAGGCGCACTACGCGAGCGTCGCCGGGACCGGGCTGCGCCTGCCGTCGGGCTCGGCGCTGGCGGAGTCCGAGTGGCTGGCGGTGGCCGGCGTGGACCTGACCAGTGGGCGCGGCGACGCACTCATCCGGGCCGCGGCGCCCCTCGCTGAGCAGACGGCCCTGGAGCTGGCCGGGGCCTGGCTGACCGAGGAAGAGCGCACCGTCTGGGAGGGCGGACGCCTGCGCACGGAGCGCCTGCGCCGCCTGGGGGCCATCACACTCACCACCACCCCGGGACCGCCGCCGGCTCCGACGGCGGTGGCGGAGGCCGTCGTCGCGCGGGTGCGCGCTGAGGGGGCCGATGCCGGCCTGGGCGTGCTGCCGTGGGATGAGGAGGCGCTCGGCCTGCGCGCCCGGCTGGCCCTGCTGCACGAGCACCTGGGTGAGCCCTGGCCGGATATGAGCGATGCGGCCCTGGCGGAGCGGGCCGAGGAGTGGCTGGCACCGGCGGTGACGAGCCTGGCCGGACAGGCCGGAGGGTCAGGCGGATCGAGTAGGTCCGGTGAGTCGGCGTCGGGCTCGGGGGGCCGGCGTTTCAGCCTGGAGCGGCTGGACGTGGCCCAGGCGCTGCGGGCGCTGCTGCCGTGGCCGCAGGCGGTGCGCCTGGACGATCTGGTGCCCGAACGGATCGAGGTCCCCTCCGGCTCACAGGTGCGGGTGGACTACACGGCTGCGGTCGGCGGGGCGGCTGGGAGTGCGGGCTCGGCCGAGGCCGGGCGGGCGGGTCGGCCGGTGCTGGCGGTGCGGGTCCAGGAGTGCTTCGGCTGGGCCGCCACGCCGCGGATCGTGGAGGGCCGAGTGGCGGTGCTGCTGCACCTGCTCTCTCCGGCGCGCCGTCCGGTGGCGGTCACCGACGACCTGGCCTCCTTCTGGGAGCAGGGCTACCCGCAGGTGCGCGCCGAGATGCGCGGCCGCTACCCCAAGCACGCCTGGCCCGAGGACCCGTGGAACACACCGGCCACTCGGGGAACCGGACGGCGTCGGTAGGCCCCGAACCGCCCGCGCGGTGAGGACTCACCAGGTGGAGGCGTCCAGGCGGCTGAAGCGGAAACCAGTGGGGTTGCGCTCGGTGTCGGGGTCGGCGTCGGGCACGACGTACCCGACGATCTGGAGGTTCCAGGTGCCGCGACCACCCCACAGGGTGGCCGTGGTGCGGGTGCGGCCACGCACCACTGGGAAGCCGGCGATCGTGTCCGGCTGGACGGAGACCACCTCGTGGGAGTGGTAGCGCATGGCGCCGGTGGCGATATCGCCGAGCCACTCGATCTTGGGCTGGGGGTAGCCGGTCATGTGGGTCAGGACGCAGTCGTCGGTGAGCAGCGCATCAATCGCCTTGGTGTCACCGGAGACCATGGCGTCACACAGGAGCGAGTAGAGGTCGGTGGCCGCATGCGGAGCGGTCTCGGAGGCGTGGGGATGGGAGTGGAGGCGAGTCTGGGTACGGGACAGGGGACGGGCCTCGTGGGGACTGTGGGGGCGGCGACTCATGGGTCAAGGGTAGAACCCGATGTCGGACAAACGAGGGACCAATTGCTTTCAGCGCGCGTGACGGGTGCGCAGGTCCCGCCGCATCTGAGGTTGCATCCCGTTTCACGGCGTTGCACCAGGCGGCTCTTCGCATGAGGAGGAACGGTGAGGGCCCGCCGCGCGGCTCATGGCTGCTCGGCGGGCCCTCCCGTGGTGGCGGTAGCGCTGGGATTCGAACCCAGGGTGGCTATGAACCACACAGACTTTCGAGATCTGCACCTTCGGCCGCTCGGACACGCTACCTCGCCCATGAGGTTACACGGATGGTGGCCCACGCCCCAACGCGGCATCCTGCGGTATCAGTCACGGCCGACGCCGGGCCTCAGCGGCGGTCAGAGAAGAAGTCGGTCAGGAGGGCCTGGGACTCCTGGGCGCGCAGGCCGGCGCGCACCTCGACCCGGTGGTTGGCGCGGGCGTCGCGCACGACGTCGCGCACCGAGCCGCAGGCGCCGGTCCGGGGCTCCCAGGCCCCCAGGACCAGCCGGGCCACCCGGGCCAGGACGATGGCGCCGGCGCACATGGTGCACGGCTCAAGGGTGACCACGAGGGTGCAGCCGTCCAGGTGGGAGTCCCCCCAGGCGGCCCCGGCGGCGCGCAGGGCCCGGATCTCGGCGTGCGCCGTCGGGTCGTGCTCGGCCTCGCGGGCATTGGCGGCCTCGGCCAGGACGGTCCCCTCTGGTGAGAGGACGACGGCCCCCACCGGCACCTCCCCCGACTCGCCCGCCGCGTGGGCCAGCTCCAGGGCGCGAGCCATCGCGGCGTCCAGCAGCTGCGCAGAAGGTGAAGACGTCACAGCCCCAAGGATGGCAGACCCGGCAACCGAGGCGCACCGGCATCGCCGGCGGCACCGCCCCTCCCCGTGTCTCCTGAACCCTCCCGACGTCGGAGGGAATACATAACGAAGACCGCGTCTCCGTTATAGGCTCCCTATGAGGCGCCCACCCCTGGGCCGAGCCCCGGGTCCTGCCGTATGTTGGACCTCCCCGGCGTCCCCGCCCCCTTATTCCAGCACCCAGAGAGTCCCCATGAAGAACGGAGCAGGTCGGTGAGCCGGTCCCCCGAAACGAGCGAGCCAGCACCAGACGGGCTCTCGGCGGACTCACCCCGGCAGACACCGCCGGCGGACAGCACCTCACCACCGAAGACGCCCATCGGGTCCCTCTCCAGAGCGATGCTCGGCAAGCTGCCGGACAAGCAGCCCCTCAACCCGATGGTCTTCTTCGTGTCGGCCACCATCATCACGATCGTCGCCCTGGCCGCGATCTTCGCCCCCCAGGTGGTCAACGACGCCTTCGGCACGGCCGTGACCTGGACGAGCCGTTGGTTCGGCTCCTTCTACATCCTCCTCATCACCGCCGCGCTCGTCTTCATCCTGGCGCTGGCCTTCTCCCGCTTCGGTCGGGTGCGCCTGGGGCCGGACAACTCGACGCCGGACTTCTCCACCTTCTCCTGGACGGCCATGCTCTTCGCGGCCGGTATCGGTACCGAGATCCTGTTCTTCGCCGTCGCCGAGCCGGTCGACCAGTACATGCACCCACCCACCGGGGAGGGCCAAACCACCGAGGCCGCCCGCGACGCGATCGTCCTGTCCCTGTTCCACTACGGCATCTCGGGCTGGGGCCTGTACGCACTGGTGGGCCTGTCCATGGCCTACTTCGCCTACCGACGCCGTGACACGCTCACACTGCGCTCGACCCTGCGCCCGCTGCTGGGCCGGCACACCGAGGGCATCATCGGCGACATCGTCGACGCCGCGGCGCTGGTCGGCGGGGTCTTCGGCATCGCGGCCTCGCTGGGGGTCGGCGTCGTCCAGCTGAACGTGGCCCTCAGCATCCTGTTCGGGCTGCCGCAGGGCTTCCCCACCCAGATCGGGCTGACCGCCCTGGCCGTCGTCATGGCCACCGTCTCGGCCGTCTCCGGCGTCGACCGGGGCGTGCGCGTCCTGTCCACCATCAACGTGCTGCTGGCCATCGGCCTGGCCCTGT
>ERZ773077.827-NODE-827-length-22461-cov-30.957779_pt1 | contig 22461 bp, 17 predicted proteins | sample MGYA00580612_ERZ773077 | MGnify/ENA primary metagenome ERZ773077 (study PRJEB29015, sample SAMEA2737971) | human oral metagenome | biome: human oral; feature: human-associated habitat; material: dental | place: China | collected 2021 ...
TAATCAATTCACTAAATTGAACTATTATGGCAACTGACAAAGAACGGTTACTGAGTGAATTTCCGGCCATTAGGACACAGGAATGGAAGGATAAGATCGTAGCCGACTTGAAGGGAGCAGACTTCGACAAAAGACTCGTTTGGCGTACGAACGAAGGATTTAACGTAAATCCCTACTACCGCCGTGAAGACCTCGAAGGCCTCTCCACACCTAATGTAATGCCTGGCGAGTACCCCTACGTGCGCTCCACACGCATGGACAATGAGTGGCTCATCCGCCAAGACATCCACGTCATCGATCCCAAGGAAGCAAATGCAAAGGCTCTGGACATCCTCAATAAGGGGGTGACCTCGCTCGGCTTCAAACTTAGCCGTGACCAGGTAAACAAGGAGACCCTAGCCATCCTCCTCAAGGGCATCATGCCCGAAGCTGTCGAACTGAACTTCGCCTGCTGTATCTCTGTCGCTAGTAAGCTCGCTGGAGCTCTAGCAGAGTACCTCACAGAAGCAGGAGTGAATGTCAAGGAGTGCAAGGGCTCGATCAACTTTGATCCCTTCAAGCGACAGCTCGTCAAGGGGATCTCCAATCCTAAGTGGGTCACCATGTGCACCGAGGTGCTGGAGGCTATCCGCCCTCTGCCTGCCTTCCGTGTCCTCACGGTGAATGCCCTGAACATCAGCAACGCTGGTGCCTATATCTATCAGGAGCTCGGCTACGCTCTGGCCTGGGGCGCTGAGCTGCTCGACAAGCTCGGTAATGCCGGCTACTCGATCGAGGAGCTAACCTCTCGTATCAAGTTCGTCTTCGGCGTCGGGTCCAACTACTTCATGGAGCTCGCTAAGTTCCGTGCCGCACGCTGGCTCTGGGCTGAGATCGTAGGCGCCTATGGCGACCAGTATAAGGGAGAGGCAGCCAAGATCCACATGCACGCTGTCACCTCCACTTGGAACAAGACCATCTATGATGCGCACGTGAACCTCCTTCGTACACAGACCGAAGCGATGTCCGCTACGCTGGGTGGTGTTGATTCACTTACCGTACAGCCCTTCGACGTTACCTATCAGGAGTCGGATAACTTCTCTGAGCGTATCGCACGCAATCAGCAACTCCTGCTCAAGGAAGAGTCTCACTTCGACAAGGTCATCGACCCTGCCGCAGGCTCCTACTACCTAGAGCATCTGACGAACGCGATTGCTGGTGAGGCGTGGAAGCTCTTCCTCGCAGTAGAGGAAGAAGGTGGCTTCGCTGCCGCTGCTGAAGCAGGCTCGGTACAGAAGGCTGTCAATGCAAGCAACACCAAGCGTCACGCTGCCGTAGCTGCACGTAAGGAAATCTTCCTCGGGACGAACCAGTTCCCTAACTTCACCGAGACCGCCTCACAGAAGGTACACGCTGAAGAGAAGGGTGGTCACAGCTGTGGCTGTGGTACTCCAACCATCGAAGCCCTATGCTTCGATCGTGGTGCCTCTGAGTTCGAGGCTCTCCGTCTCTCTACCGAACGTAGTGGCAAGGAGGTTAAGGTCTTCATGCTCACCATCGGTAATCTCGCGATGCGTCTAGCTCGCTCACAGTTCTCCAGTAACTTCTTCGCTTGCGCTGGCTACAAGATCCAGGATAACCTGGGCTTCGCCACCGTACAGGAGGGTGTAGATGCAGGGCTGGCAGCTGGAGCCTCAATCATCGTCCTTTGCTCAAGTGATGACGAATATGCAGAGTATGCCCCCGAGGCCTACAAGTACCTCGCTGGTCGTGCAGAGTTCGTCGTAGCTGGTGCTCCTGCTTGCATGGAGGATCTCAAGGCCGTCGGCATCGAGAACTACATCAACGTCAAGAGCAACGTCCTCGAAACGCTCCGCCAGTTTAACCAAAAGCTCGGTATTAACTAATAGGTAAGGAGACGAAAGAAATGAAACCACAATTCAAGAACATAGATATTAAGTCTGCAGGCTTCGCTCATACCTGTCCCGTCAAGTGGGCTGAAGAGCAGAAGAACGACGCTGTATGGCGTACAGCTGAGCAGATTCTCGTCAAGCCTGTCTACACCGCTCATGACCTAGAGGGCATGGAGCACCTAGACTATGCTTCGGGTATTCCTCCTTACCTGCGTGGTCCATATAGCGGTATGTACGCTATGCGTCCCTGGACGATTCGTCAGTACGCAGGCTTCTCTACCGCTGAGGAATCCAACGCCTTCTATCGCCGTAACCTTGCCTCTGGGCAGAAGGGGCTCTCCGTGGCCTTTGACCTGGCTACCCACCGTGGCTACGATGCTGACCACCCACGTGTAGTCGGGGACGTCGGTAAGGCTGGGGTGTCCATCTGCTCGCTAGAGGACATGAAGGTACTCTTCGATGGTATCCCTCTCAACAAGATGTCCGTCTCGATGACGATGAACGGAGCCGTACTTCCCGTAATGGCTTTCTACATCAACGCAGGGCTAGAGCAGGGTGCAAAGCTCGATGAGATGGCTGGTACGATCCAGAACGACATCCTCAAGGAATTCATGGTGCGTAATACCTATATCTACCCACCCGAATTCTCGATGCGTATCATCGCCGACATCTTCGAGTACACGTCACAGAACATGCCTAAGTTCAACTCGATCTCCATCTCCGGCTACCACATGCAAGAGGCCGGTGCTACGGCGGATATCGAGATGGCTTACACGCTGGCCGACGGGCTCGAGTACCTCAAGGCAGGGATCGCCGCTGGTATCCCCGTGGACAAGTTCGCCCCACGTCTGTCCTTCTTCTGGGCCATCGGGATGAACCACTTCATGGAGATCGCCAAGATGCGTGCTGCACGCTGCCTCTGGTCCAAGATCGTCAAGCAGTTCAACCCCGAGAACCCCAAGAGCCTCGCGCTGCGTACCCACAGCCAGACCTCTGGTTGGTCGCTCACCGAGCAGGACCCCTTCAACAACGTAGGTCGTACCTGTATCGAGGCCATGGGCGCTGCCCTTGGGCACACGCAGTCGCTCCACACCAACGCCCTGGACGAAGCGATCGCTCTGCCTACGGACTTCTCCGCTCGTATCGCTCGTAACACCCAGATCTACATCCAGGAGGAAACAATGATCTGTAAGGAGATCGACCCATGGGCTGGCTCCTACTACGTGGAGAGCCTGACCAACGAGCTCATGCACAAGGCCTGGGAGCACATCAAGGAAGTCGAGAGCATGGGCGGTATGGCTAAGGCTATCGAGACGGGTCTACCGAAGATGCGTATCGAGGAGGCTGCAGCCCGCACGCAGGCTCGTATCGACTCCCGCCAGCAGGTCATCGTCGGGATCAATAAGTATCGTCTCGAGAAGGAAGATCCTATCGACATCCTCGAGATCGACAATACGGCTGTACGCCTCCAGCAGATCGAGCGCCTCAACGAGCTGCGCAAGAACCGCGATGAGGCTGCTGTCAAGGCTGCCCTCGAGGCCATCACGCACTGCGTAGAGACCAAGGAAGGCAACCTCCTCGACCTCGCCGTCAAGGCTGCAGCGCTGCGCGCTTCGCTCGGTGAGATCTCCGACGCCTGCGAGAAGGTCGTCGGTCGCTACAAGGCTATCATCCGTACGATCTCAGGCGTGTACTCATCAGAATCTGGCGAAGACAAGGACTTCGCACGTGCTAAAGAACTGGCGAAGAAGTTCGCCGAGAAGGAAGGGCGTCAGCCTCGTATCATGATCGCCAAGATGGGTCAGGACGGGCACGACCGTGGTGCTAAGGTGGTAGCTACTGGCTACGCTGACTGCGGCTTCGACGTCGACATGGGTCCCCTCTTCCAGACGCCAGAGGAAGCAGCTCGCCAGGCTGTCGAGAACGACGTACACGTCATGGGTGTCTCCTCGCTCGCAGCAGGACACAAGACGCTCATCCCTCAGGTGATCGAGGAGCTGAAGAAGCTCGGCCGTCCCGACATCCTCATCACCGCTGGTGGTGTGATCCCTGCTCAGGACTACGAGTTCCTCTACAACGCTGGCGTTGCCGCTATCTTCGGCCCTGGTACGCCTGTGGCTTACTCCGCCGCCAAGGTGCTTGAGATCCTCCTCGGGGAGGACGCTCAGTAGCCTCTACCCTATAAGAAGGCCGCCCCTATCCTCAGCAGAGGGTAGGGGCGGCTTTTTTTGTTCCTAAATCTAAGCGTAAGCCTCGGCTTCGTCTCTCCAGAGCTTGAACTGGCCTCAGAGACTACCTGAGACTAGGGAGCTCTACAGCCAAAGTACCAATTATTAGGGATTGCGAGCGAGCTCTATTCGCCTTTCCTTTGTCCCACTTAATAGGAACAAATCAAGAACAAACACTATGCGCACCACGCTTAGCCTACTCGGGCTGCTCCTCCTCGGAGGCCTCAGCCTTAGCTCCTGCTCTCAGACCAGCCACGAGCAGCAGGCTGCGACCCAAGCCGCCGCCGACAGTCTTCACCTACTTGGCAGTGAATGGACCGAGGGCACGGGACAGATCAGTCTCCGCTTCACCTCCGCCGAAGAGCTCCACTTCACCTATGCCCCATCGGGCGCCCCTATGAAGCTGCAGGAGGACCTCGACTACCGCATCCAGGGCGACAGCATCTTCATCGAGGACTACAGCAAGATCAGCCCCATGGGGAGCGTGACCATCCTGAAGGGCTTCAAGGGCCGCCTCACCACCAAGGAGATCCACGCCGACTTCACCAGCGTCGATCCACAGCCGAACCCCAACGGGGGGCATCCCAGCTTCGCCGATATCCAGCTGACCGACGTCGTCTTCACCCGCAAGTAAGCCCTCTTCCGCCCTTATAGCGTACCCACTGCTCGGAGCGGCTGGAGCAAGCGCCTACAAGCAGGGCTCCTGAGGGATATCAGTGGAAGCACTGAAGGGCGCCAGTCACGAGCTGGAGGGACGGCAGTCAGCTGGCTGAGGGATACCCCTCGCAGCACCCCGAGCTAAGCATCACCTCACGCTACCCCTTTGCCCCTTGGTTCACGCGAGCCCTCGAGTCCCGGCAGCTCACCTGCTGGGCTAGCCTTTAGACTTAGAGCTTAAGGCTGATTTCTCTTGCCAGCAGGTCACCTCATAGATTTTATCTATCGCTAGGAACACACGCCTCTAGCCCCGAGAGTGTATAAATTTGAGAAAAGTATTATCTTTGTGTCAGCATAAGTAGCTCCACATTAGGAGCTCCCCTTATGCGGGATATTATCTTTTCATAGAAATTACTAATTACACAACGTATGGTAAGAAGTACTTTAACTGCGGCAGCACTTTGCCTCCTTTCCGTCCAGGCTGTATCGGCACAGGAAATGGTATCGGACTCCGTCTACACGGTAGAGACTAAGACTACCGATCGTCACCTCGTCCAGACGAATAGATTTGGCTCAAACTGGTTCCTCGGAGCTGGTGTCGGAGCACAGATTTATTTTGGCGACCATGACAAGCAGATGCGCTTCGGCGATCGCCTGACGCCTAACTTCGAAGTCAACTTCGGTAAGTGGTTCACGCCTGGCATCGGGATTCGTCTCGGGGCAAACGGCTACAAGATCAAGGGGGTCGCAGGCTGGGACAACCATTCGCTCGCCAATCCTAGCATCAACTACGGGAACTATGGTGGCTTCATCAAGGAACCGCTCAAGGTATACCCTCATGCCAACGTAGGCTATCCTCTCTACGAGACGGAGATGGAGTATATCCACGCGCATGCTGACGTCATGCTCAACCTGTCTCAGCTGATCTGCGGCTACCGCGAGGATCTCTTCTACTCCTTCATCCCCTATGCTAGCGTCGGCTACGCTGGGAGCCTCAACAAGTCGAGCGTCACGGGACGCCGCTCCAACGAGCTCGTTGGTGGTGGGGGTATCCTGAACCGCTTCCGTCTCAGCAGCGCATGGGATCTCAATCTGGACATCCGTGCCACCTATACGGGTGACCACTTCGACCAGGAAGATGCCTCCATCGACCCCCAGAAGAACCGTCCTACGGTAATCGCTGGGAAGCAGGCTGAAGGTCTCGTGACCGCTACTCTCGGTCTGAGCTACAACTTCCCCCGTCGCGGCTGGGATCGTAGCACGGTGACGACCATCCGTGTCAACGAAAACGTCCTACAGAGCCTACGCAACCGCATCGGCAACCTCGAGAGCGAGAACAAGGAGCTGACGCGCCAGCTGGAAGAGGCCCTCAACCGCAAGGTCACGGCCGAGAACGTAGCTGCTATGCCTCTGCTGATCACCTTCACCATCAACCGCTACACCCTGACGCACAAGGACCGTGTGAACCTCGGCTTCCTGGCTGACGTCCTGAAGGCTAACCCCAAGATGGTCTACTCGATCACGGGCTATGCTGACAGAGGTACGGGTCGCGCTAAGCGTAATGAGTTCCTCGCTGAGAAGCGTGCTCAGGTCGTCTACGACTGCCTCGTCAATGAATTCGGCGTACCTGCAGCTCAGCTCAAGCGTGAGTCTCTGGGTGGCGTAGGGAATATGTACTACAACGATCCTCGTTGCAGCCGCTCGGTACTGACGAAGATCGCTGAATAAGACCGATCGGGCAGGCTATGCTCGGCACTTCTATCTAGATCGACCAGAGCACCTTCCCGACATAGTCATAGAGACCTCCCTCTCGCCTCGGATATACACCCTATATCTCTGGCCTGAGGGAGGTCTTACCTTTTACTAACGAATTATTCATGGCCAAGCACGCCTACCTTATCCTTGCCCATGCCGAGCCTGAGCTACTACGGACGCTCGTAGCCCTATTAGATGATCCCCGCAACGACATCTACATTCACTTCGACGCCAAGGTGAAGCAGCTACCCGAATTGCAGACTCAGGCTGCTGGCCTCACCATCCTCTCTGATCGGGTATCCATCAGCTGGGCAGACATCAGCATGCTTGAGGCCGAATACAAGTTATTCAAGACGGCTCGGGACTCTGGCAATAGCTATAGCTACTACCATTTGCTCTCGGGGGTTGATCTTCCGATAAAGAGCCAGGACTACATACACTCCTTCTTTGATGAACATCAAGGGAAGGAGTTCGTCGGGATCTACCAGAAGTACGACAGCACCCTGGATCGAAGAGTCCGTTATAGGCACCTTTTCCCGAAGCATTTCCGAAAGGAAGAAAAGATGTCTGGTTTATTTAGACGAATTCTTCGCTATGCCTGGTTGGAGTTGCAGTCTCGTCTCAAGCTTCAGCGCAGCAAGGATATCACCTTCTATAAGGGAGCTCAGTGGATCAGCATCACAGAGCGCTTCCTTGACTACGTCCTCGACCGTGAGACGGAGACGCTAAAGCGCTACCAAGCGACCTTCGCACCTGACGAGTTTTTCATCCAGACCCTCATAGTCAACTCCCCCTTCAAGGAGCAGCTCTACGACGCTACAGACGAAACCAGAGGTTGCATGCGCTACATCGGCTGGACCGAAGAAGGAGATCTACCCGAGTTCACCAGAGAGCAGCTACCCGAACTCCAGCAAACAGAGTGTCTCTTCGCCCGCAAGTTCAGCTCTAAAGACCCGGCATTCATTGCCGAAATCTCTAAATTGGCCCGTCCTTAGTCATGTCCTCTCCCTTACTCTCGGTTATTATCCCGCTGTACCGCGCTGAGAGCACCCTCGCAGCCTGTATCGGGCAGCTCCTAGCACAGACGCGCAGCCAGGCTCAGCTCGTCTTCGTCGACGACTGCAGCCCCGACGCCTGCTGGGCTCTTCTTAATGAGGCACGCCCACAGCTAGAGGCCCGTGGCTACACCGTCACGCTACTGCGCCATGAGGTGAACGGCGGGGTCGCTGTAGCACGCAATACCGGGATCGATGCCGCCCGAGGGGAGTACATCTATGCGCTGGATGCAGATGACCTATTCGTCCCCCAGACGCTAGAGCTCATCGAGCAGCGCATTGAGCAGACGGGGGCGGATCTCATCGGTTGCAACTGGATCCTTCAGCAGGGGCAGAGCAAGCGCCTCATGTACCAGGCAGCTGTCACGACGGGTAAGGAGGCCTGGCAGGCACTCTGCCATGGGAGCCTAAGGTGGAACCTATGGCTGTGGGCCTTCCGCCGCACTTTACTTCAGGATGGAGAGCAGGAGCTCCGCTTCATCCCCAGCATGAACATGGGTGAAGACCTAGGGCTCATGGGGAAGCTCTTCCTCAAGGCCGGGCGTGTAGAGATGATCCCAGAGCACCTCTACACCTATGTACGCAACGAAGGACAGCAGACCAATCACTATAGCGAGCTCCACTGGCAGCAGCTTCGGGCCAACCTCCAGTCTCTCGAGGACTACATCCAGCAGCACCAGCTCCACGAAGCAGCCTCTGACCTAGCCTTCCTCAAGCTCCAGCTGAAGCTGCCGCTACTGGTCAGCGGACACCGTGATGACTACGATCGCTGGCAGCAGCTCTACCCCGAGGCCAACAAGGCTATACCTCACGTGGGGGGCGGCATCCACACCCGCCTACTCCAGCGTATGGCTGGACTCGGTCAGTACTGGTACGTATGGCTCTACTACCGCATCGTCCTCAAGGGACTTTACTCCCTCCTATACCGATAATCTATCGCAGACACTATGTGGAAGGCACTTAGAGTATTTCTCATTGGCGTTGTCCTTACGGGTTCGTACTATTCCTTCGAATTTGCATTTGGATCGTCCATCCCCAATACCAAGATACAGCTAGCCGCGATCGGGTTCCTTTGGTATCTCTTCGACACCTTTAGGGCGAGGAAAGGGGTTCCCTTCTCCCCCATTCTCCTGGGCAGCGCGATCCTGGCTCTGCTCTACTCGATCATCAACCTAATCGCAGTAGACCTGAATAACACAAGCGACTATTCCTACGCCAACTACCTCTTCTCCTTCTTCACCTGGGTCTTCAGTGCCTACCCCGCAGTAGCACTGATCCGCCTAGAGCATGGGAAAGTGTCCTTTAGGCTCCTCGTGCTCTACCTCACTGGGGCTACCCTCTTCCAGTGTATCAGTGCGATACTCATTGACCAGAACTCCTCTATCGACGAATTCGTCAGCTCGATCGTCGCCTGGGATACCAAGCTCACACAGGAGTCCGACCGTCTCAACGGCTTCAGCACGGCTCTTGACCCGGCTGGGGCACGCTTTGCCTTGGTTATCATTATGATCATGGCGGCGATCTCTGTAGACAAGGAGATCAAGGAGCGACCTGGGGAACTCTACTTCCTTGTCCTCTCCATCTTCCTCATCACGGCCTTGGGGAGTATGGTCTCACGTACCACCTCTACAGGGACAGCCGTTGGGCTACTCATCCTCTCACTATACAGCATGGGAGGAGCTAGCACTGAGACACGGCGTATGGGTCCCATCATAGCTGCTTTTATTGGCTTTGCCATCATCGGCTTTAGTGTGGGGGCCTACCTCTACAATACTGACCCCTATTATTACGAGGTCTTTCGCTTCGCCTTCGAAGGTTTCTTCAACCTCGCGGAGAAGGGTGAGTTCACGACGAACTCTTCGGATATCCTACAGACGATGTGGGTATGGCCTAAGGATAACTTTGGCTGGATCATCGGCACGGGGCTGTACGACAACTGGGTCTATGGCTCCGACATCGGCTATTGTCGTTTCGTTCTCTACTCAGGGCTAACGGGATTCTCGGTGTTCGCCCTGATGTTCATCTTCCTAGCCTATCGCTTCATGGTGAAGTACCCTGAGTATCGCTTGATGTTTCTTGCCTTCGGGGCGATGACCTTTATCATTTGGATTAAGGTATCTACGGATATCCTGATGATCTACACCTTCTTCTTCTGGCTCACGCCTGAGGACGAAGACTACATTCATTCTCATAGCATTGCGCCCTCTGTCGCATGAAGATCGTCTACTGTATCCCCGCCACGTGCAACTCAGGGGGGATGGAGCGTGTCCTAGCACGCAAGGCCAATTACCTAGCAGAGCTGGGACATGAGCTCATTTTCATCACGACCGACCAGCGTGGACGCCAGCCTTTCTTTGAGCTCCACCCGAGTATCGTCTCCTACGACCTAGGGATTGACTACGATGCCAACAACGGATCGGGACTACTGAGCAAGCTAACCCAGTACCCACGCAAGCATCATCTGCATCGCCAGCGCCTCACGGAGCTGCTGCTGCAGCTCAAGGCGGACATCGTCATCTCCATGTTTGGCGACGACGCCTCCTTCCTCCCCAGCATTCAGGACGGCAGCCATAAGGTACTCGAGTACCACTTCGCCAAGTACAAGCGCCTCCAGTACGGGCGCCGCGGACTATGGCGCCTCATCGACCAGCTGCGCACGAAGTGGGATGAGCGCACCGTACGCCCCTTCGATAGCTTCGTCGTGCTCACCGAGGAGGATGCCGCCGCATGGGGCACGCTACCCAACCTTAGGGTCATCCCCAACCCCCTACCTTTCTATACGGATAGACCGTCGGACTGCAAGGCGCGTCAGCTGCTCGCGATGGGACGCTACGATGAGCAAAAGCACTTTGACCTCCTGATCGACCTCTGGGCTCAACTAGCGCCTGAGTACCCCGAGTGGCACCTCGTGATCGCCGGGGATGGCAAGCTACGCCCCGAGCTCTCCGCTCAAGTCGAGCGTCTTGGCCTCAAGAGCGTCGAACTCATGCGCCCTACCCATCAAGTGCAGGAGCTCTATCGCACCTCCTCTATCTACGCGATGACCTCACGCTACGAGGGACTCCCCATGGTATTGATCGAAGCCCAGCAGATGGGCCTACCCATTGTTTCCTTTGCCTGTCCCTGTGGTCCTCGCGATGTGATCACCGATGGGGTCGACGGCTACCTCCTAGAGGTCGGCGACCACGCAGGCTTCCTCCAGGCACTACGCCGCCTGATGGATAGCGAAGCTGAGCGCCAGCGTATGGGCGCCGCAGCACGCATCGCCTCCGAGCGCTACGACCTAGAGCACATTATGAAGAGCTGGCTGGCACTTTTCAGCGAGTTGCTCCTAACCAAGTCATAGATTTCGCAGCTCTCCCATTCGCTCAGGTTCACTAGTATTTACATCCCATATCAGAGAGGAGCCCCTTCCTCCCGACTCTTTGCACTACATATGAAGATCATCTATTGCATCCAAAGCACACACAATTCAGGGGGAATGGAGCGTGTGCTCACCCGCAAGGTCAACTACCTGGCTCAGGCGGGTCATGAGGTGAGCATTATTACATTCGATCAGCAGGGACGGAAATCTTTCTTTGAACTCCATCCCAAGATCAACTGCTACGATCTCTCCATTCCTTATAAGCAGCATCAAAAACCAGGGCTCTTGAACAGGCTCGCTCTGTATGCACGACTTCCCCGGCTACGACGGCTACATCGCAGCCGACTTGAACAATTGCTCCTTAAACTTCGAGCAGACGTCGTCATCTCGATGCTCAATGAGGATGCTTATTTTCTCCCCTCTATGCAGGACGGGAGCAAGAAGGTACTAGAATTCCATTTCTCTAAGTACAGCGGACTCCAAGATCTTCGCAAGGGAATATGGCGCCTCATCGATGGATGGCGAAAGAAAAAGGAAGAGCGTCTCGCCCGTTCTTTTGATCGCTTCATCGTGCTTACTCACGAGGACGCTACTTTATGGGGAGATCTATCTAACCTTAGGGTCATCCCCAACCCCCTACCTTTCTATTCGGATAGCCCTTCGGACTGCACGGCGCGTCAGCTGCTCGCGATGGGTCGCTACGATGAGCAAAAGCACTTTGACCTCTTGATCGACCTGTGGGCTCAGCTAGCGCCCGAGTACCCCGAGTGGCGCCTCGTGATCGCAGGGGATGGTAAGCTACGTCCCGAGCTCACAGCTCAAGTCGAGCGCCTTGGCCTCAAGAGCGTGGAGCTCATGCGACCCACGCATCAGGTGCAGGAGCTATATCGCGCCTCCTCTATCTACGTGATGACCTCTCGCTACGAGGGGCTACCCATGGTATTGATCGAAGCCCAGCAGATGGGCCTACCCATTGTATCCTTTGCCTGCCCCTGTGGTCCACGTGATGTGATCACTAATGGTGTCGACGGTTACCTCCTGGAGGTCGGTGACCACGCAGGCTTCATCCAGGCACTACGTCGCCTCATGGATAGCGAAGCCGAGCGCCAGCGTATGGGCGCCGCAGCACGCATCGCCTCCGAGCGCTACGACCTAGAGCACATTATGAAGAGCTGGTTAGCACTCTTCGACGAGCTCGTCCATTCCAAGCAATCCTAACAAATCATGAGTCGCATCGTCATCTCTGCTATCAGCCTACGCAAGGGCGGTACCCTCACCATCCTGCGTCAGTGCCTCGAGTACCTCTCCCAGCGCAGCGCTCAGACCGGAGACGAGATCATAGCCCTCGTACACCGCCGAGACCTTTGTGATTATCCCAACATCCGCTACATCGAGCTCCCCGAAGCCATTTCTAGCTGGGGGAGCAGACTAAGCTACGAGTACCGCAAGCTACTGCCGATCTCTGAGGAGCTCGCACCCGTGGACCTATGGCTGTCGATGCACGACACTACCCCACGCATCAAGGCACGCCGCCAGGCCGTCTACTGCCAGACCTCCTTCCCCTTCATGCGCTGGCGCTTCCGAGACTTCCGCTACGACCCTAAGATCCCTCTCTTTGCCCTCTTTACCCGTCTGGTTTACCGCTATCGCGTGCATCACAATAGCTACCTCATCGTACAGCAGGAGTGGCTGCGCGAGGGCCTGAGCAAGCTCCTCGGCGTGGCTCCCGAGCGCTTCATCGTAGCACCGCCCGCCGCCCCAGTACTGGAGCTGCAGGATCGAGTGACGCACGACGAAGCGACGCCCTACACCTTCCTCTACGCGGCGACGCCCGATGCGCATAAGAATTTTGAGACTCTTTGCCAAGCCTCGGCCCTCCTGGAGAAGCGCGTGGGCAAGGGCCGCTTCCGCACCGTGCTGACCATCTCGGGCAAGGAGAACAAGTACGCTCAGAGCCTCTACGAGCGCTGGGGGAGCTGCGAGAGCATCGTCTTCCGTGGCTTCCTCTCCCGCGAGGAGCTGCGCCAGCAGTATGCCGACACGGACTGCATGGTCTTCCCCTCACGTATCGAGACCTGGGGGCTACCCCTCTCCGAATTTAAGGGCTACGAGCGTCCCATGCTGGTCAGCGACCTGCCCTTTGCGCACGAGACGACTTCGGGGGCAAAGGCTGTGGCCTTCTTCCCTCCAGAGAATGCCACACGCCTCTCGCAGCTGATGCAGGAGATGCTCGAGGGGGACACCCGTGAGCTACACCCCGTCCCCGTCCGCAGTAAGGGCGAGCCGACCGCTGCCTCTTGGGCTGAGCTCTTCGATCTGCTGCTCGCAGGGCTCTAGTCCCGCTATAGCCAAGGTCTGAGGGACTGCATATAGAAGTACGAATACAATACCATCAATGAAGCAACGTCTACTTTACCTAGATGCCATCAAGGGACTAGCTATCCTGCTGGTCATCATGGGGCATATCTACATCTTCTCTCGTGACACGGAGACGCCCCTATACAGCTACTTCATGTCCTTCATCTCAGCTGTGCACATGCCGCTCTTCTTCATCATTGCGGGCATCTTCTCACAGCGTCCCGTCACGAGCCTGCCCCAGCTGGGGAAATACCTCAAGGATAAGACCATCCGCCTGCTCGTCCCAGCGCTCATATTCCAAGCCATGCTCTCGCTCTGGGTCGGTGGGGCTGTCAATATGAGCCCGAAGGAACTCCTAGCAGCTCACTACTGGTTTACCCCTACGCTCTTCATCTACTTCCTCATCTTCCTGGTGCAGCGTTGGGTCACAGACTTCGGGGTCAAGCTGATCCGACGTCGCGAAGACAAGGTACTGGAAACGGCGCTCCACGTCGTCTTTACGGTCGCCTTCTTCTACTTCGTCAGCTATACACTGCCCCAGCTCTATCCCCCTCTGGGACAGCGCCCGCTGAGTACGGGCTTCATCCGTATGGCCTGCCTCTACCCCTACGTGGTCATCGGCTTCCTCATCGGGCGGCTAGAGCTGCTGCCACGACTGCGGAGCCATAGCGCGGGATTGACGTCCTTTGTCCTCCTCGTGGTCAGCATCGGCATCCTGCGCTACTATAGCTACGATACGCCCTACCTATCCTACGGGCTGTGGCACAACGATCGCTTGATGGCCCTCTCCTTCTTCGCCTTCCTCGTCTATACCTTCGGCCTCATGACGGAGGGCAGCAGCAGGCTAGGCAAGGCCTTCGTCTTCCTCGGGAACTGGTCGCTACCGATCTACCTCGTGCACTACTTCTTCATCCCTATCCTGCCTCCGCTGGACACGCTGCTCCCTGCTCTGGCGCCCGCGACACGCCTACCGCTGGAGCTGCTCCTCTACTTTGCGGGTGCGCTCGTGACGCTGCTCCCGACGCTCGCCGTCATCTACTTCCTCAAGTTCAATCCCTACCTGGACTTCTTCCTCTTCGGGGAAAAGGACAGACTCAAGAAGGGCTAGGCTAAGGCCGCCCGCCTCGAAAAAAAACATAGAGTCCGCCTAAGCGCAGCCTCGGGGGACATCATGACGAAATAAATACTATTTTTGTGACAGGATGCTATACGCATCCTGTCACCTTCATTATTAACCCTTTAATGCTACACTAACTCTATGAAGAAAGCGCTTTTCCTAGGCCTGGGCCTCTGCCTCCTGGCACTCCCTGGCCTCAGCCCTGACGCACAGGGTCAGCAGCCATCCAGCCTCCAGCAGCAGGACGACCAGAAGATCTACGAAGTAGTCGACACCGAGCCCGGCTTCCCTGGAGGTATGAGCGCCATGATGAAGTACCTCGCGGAGAACATTCGCTACCCAGAGGCAGCCGTCAAGGCAGGTAAGCAGGGACGCGTCATGGTCAGCTTTGTCGTCGAGGCCGACGGCTCGATCTCGCACGCCAAGATCGCCAGAGGTATCTCTGCCGAACTCAACAAGGAGGCTCTACGCGTAGTCCGTGCGATGCCCAAGTGGGAACCTGGACGCCATCAGGGTAAGGTCGTCCGCACACGTTACGTGCTTCCCGTCGTCTACCGCCTCAAGTAAGCCAAGCCCCTGAGGCCCTCCCTACGAGAGCGCCCAGCAGAGTATATCGACTCTGCTGGGCGCTCTTTCTTTGGGGCCGAGCCAAGGCAGAGGCTAGGCGCACCGCCTCCCCTCCGCGCCCCGAGGGACTAGCCGAAGGGTGCCCTATTGTAATAAGGAGTGAAGTCTCAGCAGGCACTCGCTGGGAAAAGTAATAAAAGTAATATAAGAGTACGAGGAAAGTAATATAATAACCCACCAAAAGTTATATTATATTTCATTAGAAGTTATATCACTTTTCCCGAGAACTTATATAATAAAGTTCCGTCCCCCTTAGGTCGGAAGTTCCACCCCCTAGGCTGTGACCTCGGTGAGACTAGGACGAGACCTCGGCACGTTACCTCTATGGGCTCGCCTTCGCCTAGCTCGCGGGCAGCCTTCCCTAGGCTTGAGTGCCGTCCGCTCCGTCCGCACCCTTGAGCAACACCGACCGAGTAGGGCTACCCCTACGCTCCGATCGCTTCCGTGAGCGTAGGCGACAGCGCCCCGAGGGACGGCCCCAAGCAAGCCCCGCCACAAGGCGCCCCGCGCCCAGCCGCCTAAGGAGCCAGCCCCAGCGACAGGCCCTAAGCGCTCGGAGGTACTGCCGCGTGGGGAATTCTTTATACCTTTGTGGCTTAGTGGATAGAGCATGGGAAGAGGCTCCAGCTGGGCTCGACACGAGCTCCCCATCCTAGGCCCGTACACCAAGAGTAGATCATCAACAGATAGAATATCCGCATGAGACGTATCGCATCCCTCCTCCTACCAGCCCTGGCAGCAGGCACCCTACTGCTGTCCAGCGCCTGCAACAGCAAGAAGACGGAGCTGCAAGACATACACCTCGGGAGTAACCAGCTGAGCGCCTTCTCCATCTCCTCCTCCGAGAAGACGGTAGCCAGCTCACTCGAGAGGGTACAGTTCTCTATACGCAACAGTACCGAGGGGCAGATCACCAACCCCGAGCCGCTGCCCTATGGACAGGCCCTAGACAAGGTACGCCTGCGCATCACCGCAGCAGCTGCGGCCGCACAGGTCGAGGTCGCCCTCGGTACGGGCAACTTCGAGTCCTGGACCGCTACCAAGACCTACGATCTCTCCTCGACCAAGGACCTACGTATCCGCGTGAGCACCCCCGTAGCAGGGACGAACCAGCGTGAGCAGTACGTCTACCGTGTGCACCTCTCTAGCTACGTCAACGACCCGCAGACCTTCCAGTGGAGCGAGGTCAGCGCGAGCCAGCTCCCTACACTCGAGGGAGGGGCTCTAGGCCTACTAGAGCAGGCCAAGGGTGCAGCCCTCCTCTGGAGAAGTGCCAGCGCAAGTCAGCTGACGAGCTACACCAGCACGCCGATCAGCTGGAGCAGCGAGAGCCTCAGCGGCATCCCCAGCACAGAGCGCGTCACCTCCATCGCCAGCCTCGGCTCGGTACGCTACATCACGACCAGCGCAGCCAAGCTCTACCGCGAGCAGTCGGGCAGCTGGGTCGAGGTCTCGGGCACGAGTATCACGCGCCTCATCGGCCCGCTGACGAGCACACAGGGCGAGCCACGCCTAGCCGTCATCACGACGGCAGGGGGCAGCCAGCAGTTCGGTCTCTACGATGGCAGCCAGGTGGAGAGCCGCAGCTACAGCGTCCCGAGTGACTTCCCCGCGGCGGGCAGCTACAGCTATAGCTCTAGCGATAGGCTCGTAGGACGTACGACACTCTACCTCTTCGGTAGCCAGGAGCTCGCGGGCAAGTACTACCCTACGCGCTGGTGGACGACCAACGGCGTCCAGTGGGCTCAGGATAGAGACACCCTCGCCTACGGCGCTCGCCCGCTCTACGAGACGGTGACCCACCTTGGCTCCACGAGCGAGAGCTTCCGCTTCGTCGCTACCGCCACGGGGCTGGAGATGTACTTCTCCCGCGACGGAGGCCAGAGCTGGGAGCGCGGACGCGACATTGCCCTCACGGGACTGACACCGAGCGATTTCGCCTCCAAGCGTATCCTCGCCCTCAAGGGCGCCGACGCGACCCACATCTACCTCCTGATGGGAGGTACGCAGCCCCGCCTCTTCGAGGGGCTCATCCGCCGCAGCGAGCACAACTAGCCCTGAGGGCAGCCAGCGTCGAGGATGATTCGTCGCCTAGCGCTCCTCTTACTGTGCGGCCTCTGTGCCCTTGAGCTCAGTGCCGAGGAGCGCCCCTACGAGCTCGGCCTAGCGCTCCACTCGAGCTACTACCTAGGCGAGCTGGACCCACGAGGCCTACTTGGGCGACACCGCCCGGGGATTAGCCTCAGCATGAGCTACCAGCCACAGCTACACTGGAGCTGGACGGGGGAACTCGGCCTGCGGCAGCTCAGCGCACGTAGGGTCGATGAGGCTCTAGCACGGCTAGGAGCCCAGGAGGACTTCAGCCGCCGCCTTGTGGAGCTTCGCCTCGGCGGACGCTACCACTTCCTCCCCCTCAGTAGGGAGCAGTCCTACCTCAGGACACGCCCCTGGAGCCCCTACCTCGGTCTAGGCCTTGGCTTAGCCCTCGGCGGACGCTCCTCCACGAGCCGCGAGCTCCTGCTGCCCAGCCTCTACCTAGGACTCGGAGTCAAGGCGCTCATCAGCGATCGCCTGAGCCTCACGCTCGACTGGTCGGTACATCGCTGCCTCTCCAGCCGCCTCGAGGATACGGGCCCTGCTTGGGCCGATTACCCACGAGGAGCAGGCGGCCCACACGGCATCAAGGCACAGGACAGCTACGGCGCCTGGAGCATAGGCCTAGCCTGGCGCCTCGGGAAGGCGCCCTGCACGGGCTGTAACTAAAGATATAAGTATATTTGTAGGAGGTATTCCTACGTTAGGTAACATATAAGCAAGCAAAGACGCGCAGACGATGGCGACACAGACCCAAGACGAAGTGCTCTCGGCCTCACACATACCGAGCCATGTAGCTATCATCATGGATGGCAACGGACGCTGGGCCAAGCAGCGTGGCCTCCCTCGTACTGAGGGACATATACGCGGGCAGGATGCACTACGGACGACCCTCCGTGCAGCCGCCAGGCGCGGGATCAAGTACTTGACGGTGTATACCTTCAGCACAGAGAACTGGTCTCGCCCTCAGGAGGAGGTAGATGCCCTGATGAGCATCCTCGTCTCAGCCATCCACGCCGAGACACCGCAGCTCATCGCCGAGGGCGTACGCATGCGCGCCATAGGTGACCTCTCTCGCCTGCCACAGCAGGCTCAGGACTCGCTCGCCGAGAGCATCGAGCTGACCAAGGACGGGCAGCAGATCACCCTCATCCTAGCGCTCAGCTACTCCTCGCGTGACGAGATCCGCCGCGCCTCCCAGCGCATCGCCGCTGAGGCTGCCGCTGGTCGCCTCCGCCCCGAGGAGATCACCGAGGAGCTCATCAGCAGCTACCTCGACACGGCTGAGTACCCCGACCCCGACCTCGTGATCCGCACGGGCGGCGAGGAGCGCATCAGCAACTACCTGCTCTGGCAGTCCGCCTACTCCGAGCTCTACTTCTCTGAGACCTACTGGCCAGACTTCGGCCAGGAGGCACTCGACGAGGCCCTCGCGGCCTACGCGAGCCGCGAACGCCGCTTCGGCAAGACAAGCGAACAAATACAACTCGAGGACTAGCCTAGGGGCTAGCCCGACCGACGATAATACGACTCTATGCACAAGAGACTCCCTGCACTCCTCCTAGGCTGTCTACTCACGGCAGGTGCGGCGACCGCTGCGCCTCGTGCCCCACGCACCCTCGTAGTCAGCGCTCCACAGGCTGTTGCAGACTCCGTCCTCGCCCCACGTATCTCCTACGAGCACCCCGTGACCAAGACCATCGCAGAGGTCAAGATCACGGGCTCGACCAGCTACGACGACTTCGTCCTAGCGAACCTCTCGGGGCTCAATGTCGGGGACGAGATCCAGATCCCTGGCGCTGCCCTGACCTCTGCGGTCAATCGCTACCTCCAGGCGGGCTACTTCTCCAACGCACGCATCCTCGTGACGAAGTACGTCGGCAACAAGGTCTACCTGGAGATCCAGCTGACCGAGCGCCCACGCATCAACGAGGTCAACTTCACGGGCATCTCCAAGAGCGACCGTGAGGAGCTGGAGAAGCGCACCGGCCTACGCAAGGGTGTACAGGTCTCCCCCAACGTGCTCAACCGCACCCGCCAGCTCGTCAAGAAGTACTACGACGAGAAGGGCTACCGCGACATGCGCCTAGACATAGAGCAGACCGATACCGAGGGACAGCCCGGCTACGTGGATCTGACGATCGACATCGACCGCAGTGGCAAGACCAAGGTGCGCAACATCTACTTCGATGGCAACCTAGCGCTGACGCCCCACCAGCTGCGTATGGCCCTGAGCAAGACCAATGAGGGCTTCTCCCTAAGCGGAGGGCGCGCACTGTCCTCCCTCCTGAAGATCTTCAGCCAGAAGAAGTTCGTCGACGCCGACTACAAGCAGGACCTGCAGAACCTCATCAAGAAGTACCAGTCCTACGGCTACCGCGACGCCGAGCTCCTCTCCGATAGCATCGTCCCCGTCCCAGGCGAGCGCAAGGTGGACATCTACCTACGTCTCAGCGAAGGGCAGAAGTACTACATCAAGGATGTACGCTTCGTCGGGAACACCAAGTACCCCAGCCAGGTGCTGGAGCAGGTCCTCGGCATCCGCCCAGGCGACGTCTATGACCAGAAGCGCCTAGAGAGCCGCCTCTCCACCGATGAGGACGCTGTGAGCAACCTCTACTATAATAATGGCTACATCTTCGCAGGCGTAGACCCCGTCGAGACCAACATCGAGGGCGACTCCGTATCGCTCGACATCCGCATCTCCGAGGGACCTCAGGCCACCATCGACAAGGTGAAGATCCGCGGTAATGACATCGTCTACGAGGACGTCGTACGCCGCGAGCTCTATACCAAGCCTGGTATGCTCTTCAGCCGCGAGGACCTGATGAACTCCTTCCGCATGCTCAATCAGCTCGGGCACTTCGACGCGGAGAAGTCCATCCCCAAGCCCGTGCCCAATCCTCAGGCTGGGACCGTAGACATCGAGTACGACCTGACACCCAAGAGCAATGACCAGCTGAACCTCTCCATCGGCTGGAGCCAAACGGGGATCATCGGTTCGGTGGGCTTCACCTTCACCAACTTCTCGATCGAGAACCTCTTCCGCCCGAGCATGTACCGAGGGATCATCCCGCAGGGCGATGGGCAGAAGCTCTCCATCACGGGGCAGACCAATGCGCGCTACTACAACCAGCTCAGCGTCTCCTTCAGTGACCCATGGTTCGGCAAAAAGCGCCCCAACCTCCTCTCGGTAAGTGCCTTCTACTCCCGCACCACGGCCATCGACCAGCGCTACTACTCAGGCCAGCTGCAGAACTCGGGCTACGGCTATGGCTACAACCCCTACAGCTACTACGGTGGGGGCTATGGAAGAGGCTACGGAGGCTATGGCTATGGGGGCGGCTATGGCGACTATGGCTACGGCAATAGCTCGACGCTCTACGAGAACGCCTACGACTCCGACCGCAGCCTCAGCCTCATCGGCTTCTCGGTGGCTAATGGGCGCCGACTGAACTGGCCCGACAACTGGTTCCAGCTCACGGCCTCGCTCAACTACACCCACTACCGCCTCAACAACTGGTCGTACAACACCTTCGAGAACTTCCACCACGGCTCGGCCAACGACATCAACCTCGAGCTGCGCATCGACCGCAACTCCGTGGACAACCCCGTCTACACACGCCGCGGATCTGAGTTCTCCCTCTCGGTAAGCCTCACGCCCCCCTACTCCCTCTTTGACAAGAAGGACTACTCCGACCCCAACCTGCCGTCGGCCGACCGCTATCGCTTCATCGAGTACCACAAGTGGAAGTACTCGGGCAAGCTCTTCATCCCGCTGATGAACCCCACGACCGTCAAGCGCACGCCCGTCCTGATGGCCCGCATGGAAGGGGGGATCATCAACAGCTACAACAAGTATAAGAGATCGCCCTTCGGGACGTTCTATATGGGTGGCGACATGATGTCGGGCTCGATGAGCTATATGAACGAGACCATCGGCCTACGCGGCTACAAGAACGGCTCGATCGCTGGGGCGAACTACGACTACGCCTACAGCTACATGAAGGCCGCCCTCGAGCTCCGCTACCCGCTGATCTTCGAGCAGAGCACCACCGTATGGGTGCTGGCCTTCGCCGAGGCGGGGAACGCCTGGCGCGACATCAGCCGCTACAATCCCTTTGACCTCAAGCGCTCAGCAGGCCTCGGCGTCCGCGTCATGATGCCTATGATCGGGCTCCTTGGGCTCGACTGGGGCTATGGCTTCGACCGTCCTACTGGCTACCAGGAGCGCGGCGGCAGCAATATCCACTTCGTCCTCGGGCGTGACCTCTAGTCCACCTGGGACCATTACCTCACCACTAAGAACTCGTATCAGCAATGAAGAAGATGCTCTTCCTCCTCTGCCTGATGTGCATGGGAGTATTCAGCGCCGCAGCGCAGAAGCTCGCCCTCGTCGATATGGACTACATCCTCAAGAAGGATCCCGCCTACGAGCTGATGAACAAGCAGCTCGAGGAGCTCTCCAAGCGCTGGCAGAGCGAGGTCTCTGCTCTGGAGACCAAGGCACAGGCTGCCTACAAGAGCTACCAGACGGACATCGCCTTCCTCTCCGCCGAGCAGAAGAAAGCTCGCGAGGAAGCCATCGTCTCGGCCGAGAAGCAGGCCTACGAACTGAAGCGCCGCTACTTCGGTCCCGAGGGTGAGCTCGTCAAGCGCCGCGAGACGCAGATGAAGCCTATCCAGGATAAGGTATGGCAGGCGATGAAGACGCTGGCACGCACGCAGGGCTACCAGCTCATCATCGACCGCACCAGCTCCAAGATCGTCTACGCAGACCCCAGCCTCGACATCAGCGACACGCTCGCCGCTCAGCTCGGCCTGCGCTAGCCCACAGCCCTACTAAGATTCAACCACAAATAACGTAATAGACAAGCTACAATGAAGAAGTTTCTGATTTCTCTCCTCCTCATGCTCCCACTCAGCTTCGCAGCACACGCCCAGCAGAAGATCGGTATCGTCAATACCGCTGCTGTCATGGAGGCACTGCCTGATGTCAAGGCTGCTACGACCCGTGTACAGGAGCTCGCCAAGAGCTTTGACGCTGAGATCAAGCGCATGCAGGACGAGTTCAGAGCTAAGGCTGAGGCCTACCAGAAGGAAGAGGCTACCATGTCTGACCTGATCAAGAAGAAGCGCCAGCAGGAGCTCCAGGAGATGGATGCCCGCACGCAGAACAGCTACCAGACGATGCAGGAAGAGCTCCAGAAGGAGCAGGAGAAGCTCATGGCTCCCATCCGCACCAAGGTAACCAACGCCATCAACAAGGTATGCGAAGCTCAGGGCTGCGCCTACATCTTTGAGGCTGGTGCAC
>ERZ773077.828-NODE-828-length-22449-cov-3.955256_pt1 | contig 22449 bp, 17 predicted proteins | sample MGYA00580612_ERZ773077 | MGnify/ENA primary metagenome ERZ773077 (study PRJEB29015, sample SAMEA2737971) | human oral metagenome | biome: human oral; feature: human-associated habitat; material: dental | place: China | collected 2021 ...
CAAATTTGACCCAAATTTGCGCTCAAATTTAATCCGCCGCACGTAAATTTGACGGCAAAAATGTAAATTTCGCCGCATAAAATTTAAAATAATCAAATTTGTACCGGCCATAAAGCCCTAAAATTCGTCCTTCTCAATCAAATTTGAAAAAATCAAAAAAATTTTACCTCTACCCCTAAAGTTTTTTTGATTTCGTCCGATATAGTTTTTGAACGACAAGAAGTCGTAATTAAACTTTAAAAGGATTTACAATGAGTTTTCGTATTAACACGAACATCAACGCTCTAAACACACACGCAAACGCAGTCGGTAACAACCGCAACCTTTCTCTTTCTTTGGGTAAACTTAGCTCAGGTTTGAGAATCCAAACTGCGGCAGATGACGCCTCTGGTCTTGCTATCGCTGATAGCCTTCGCTCTCAAGCTAGCGCGCTTGGTCAAGCTATCGCAAACGGTAACGACGCTATCGGTATCATCCAAGTAGCGGATAAGGCTATGGACGAGCAGCTAAAAATCCTTGATACTATCAAAGTAAAAGCTACTCAATCAGCTCAAGACGGTCAAACAAGCGACTCTCGTCAAGCGCTACAAGCCGACATCGTTCGCCTAATGGAAGAGCTAGACAACATCGGTAACTCTACGTCTTTCAACGGTCAGCAGTTACTAAACGGAACATTCTCTAACAAAGAATTCCAAATCGGCGCTTACTCAAACCAAACAGTTAAAGCATCTATCGGCGCTACTACGTCAGATAAGATCGGCTTAACAAGATTTGAGAGCTCTAAGCTATTGACATTTGCAGGCGTAGTTAGCCTTACTTTCCTAAACGTAGACGGTATAAACAACGTAAAAGTAGCTGCGGCTACAATTTCAACCGGTCTAGGTAAAGGCGTAGGCGCGCTAGCTGAAAATATCAATAAAGTAACCGATAAAACAGGCGTTAGAGCTACGTTTGATACTACGTGGGTATCTAGTAAAGCTATCAGCGGCGGTCAGATCCTAAGCCTTGTCATCAATGGCGTAAAAATCGGCGACCTAGAGGTAAAAGAAGGCGATAAAAACGGCGCTTTGGTAAATGCTATCAACAAAGTTAAAGACCAAACAGGCGTAGAAGCATCTGTAAACACAGAAGGTAGAATGGTACTAACTAGCCGCGACGGTAGAGCTATAAAAATCTCAGGCGACAAAGTAAGTGCCGGCCTAGGCGGCAAAAGAGGAACATCTATGTTCGTAGGACGCCTAAACCTAGTTCGCCTAGACGGTCGCGATATCAAAGTATCAAGCGGTAATGCAGCAGGAGCTTTCTCTGTGGCGTTTAGTAAAGACGGTAACGGCGAAGGCGGCAACCAGCAGTCAGTGGCTCTAAGAGATATCAAGGGGCAACTAGATCCGGATCTAGCCGCTGCTATGGGCTTCCAAAGAATGAGCAAAGCTGCTATGACATCAGCTCAATCAGCAGGCGTTATGACTCTACGCGGCGCGATGGCTGTTATGGATATCGCTGAGTCAGCTCAGAAAACTCTTGATCAGATCCGCTCAGACCTAGGTTCTGTTCAAAATCAGCTTGTTGCAACCGTAAACAACATCACAGTTACTCAAGTAAACGTAAAATCAGCCGAATCTCAAATCAGAGACGTTGATTTCGCTGCCGAGTCAGCAAACTTCTCTAAGTTTAACATCCTTGCTCAGTCAGGAAGTTATGCTATGAGCCAAGCTAACTCTGTTCAGCAAAACGTTTTAAGACTACTTCAGTAGTATTAAAACGTTTCTAGGTGAAGTAAAGCCGTTTAGGCTTTACGGAACTGGAAAAACGTAAAATTTCTACGCGAAGCGGGGGGCAACCCCGCGTAGCTGGAAAAATGTTTTAAGACTAATACTTTAAGGCCGCTTCGGCGGTCTTAAATTTCAAAAATCCAAACACCAATAGTTAAGACATCTCCAAAAATAATAGTTATTATAGACGCTAAATTCGGCGTCTATATCTTTAGAAGTGAATTTTAAAGTCGAGTTTTACCCGCTCGACTTTTTGCTCCAAATTTTATCCCACTTTTCCAAGTCAAATTTAAATTCAAACGATAAATTAATGCCATTAGTTTAAAATTTTTGCTACAATTACCCAAAAAAATTAAAAAGGCTATATTAATGAAAAGCTTAATCATCGTGGAATCTCCCGCGAAAGCCAAAACGATAAAAAACTTTCTTGGGCCCGGCTACGACGTCATCGCATCAAAAGGCCATATCAGGGATCTGCCAAAGACGGCATTTGGCATCAAGATCGAGGGCGAAAAATTTACGCCCGAGTATAGGATCAGCGCCGATCACTCCACGATCGTAAAAGAGATCAAAGAGCTCGCAAAAAGCGCCGACCAAATCTACCTCGCGACCGATGAGGACCGCGAAGGAGAGGCCATCGCCTACCACATCGCAGCAGCCATCGGCAAAAAGCCTGAGAGCCTGCCTCGCATCGTATTTCACGAGATCACAAAAAGCGCCATAGAGGCCGCGCTAAAAAACCCGCGCACTATAAATATGGATAGCGTAAACGCGCAACAAGCACGCCGCCTGCTAGACAGAATCGTTGGCTACAAACTAAGCCCGCTTTTAAATTTAAAAATCCAAAAAGGGCTAAGCGCGGGACGCGTGCAAAGCGCCGCTCTAAAAATCATCGTAGACCGCGAGCGCGAGATACGCGACTTTAAACCGATCGAGTACCACAGTATAGACGCTATTTTTAAAAAAGACCTCGACGCCGAGCTGGTTAAATTTGAAGCGCAAAAGATAGAAAAGCTAACTATAACAAACGGCGATAGAGCCAAATTTATCGTGGAAAATCTAAAAAGCGATAAATTTAGCGTCCGCGAGATCGAAGCCAAAGAGCGCAAAACCGAGCCCGCACCGCCTTTTATGACCTCGACGCTGCAGCAAAGCGCGAGCAACCGCCTAGGCTTTAGCCCGAAAAAAACGATGATGATCGCGCAAAATTTATACGAGGGCGTGCAGACGCACCAGGGCTTCATGGGAGCGATAACCTACATGAGAACGGACAGCCTAAATCTCGCCAAAGAAACCGTCGCAGCCGCGCGCGAGATGATCGAGAAAGAGTACGGCGAACGCTACCTGCCCGCCAAGGCTAAAATTTACACTACCAAAAGCAAAGGCGCGCAAGAAGCCCACGAGGCGATCCGCCCGACGAATCTCAGCTTCACGCCCGCTATCGCCGCGCAGTATCTCGAAAAAGACGCGCTACGCCTCTATACGCTCATCTACAACCGCTTTTTAGCGTGTCAAATGAGCGCGAGCGTGAGCCAAACGCAAAACGTATTCGTCGCGGGCGCAAAGGGCGAGTTTAAAATAAGCGGCCGCAAGGTGCTATTTGACGGATTTTACCGCGTTTACGGCGATATGGATAAGGATAAAATTTTACCCGACCTAAAAATCGGCGACGAGATGAGCCTGCAAAGCATAAAAAGCTCACAGCATTTCACCGAGCCGCCGGCGCGCTATTCGGAAGCAAGCCTCATCAAAAAGCTCGAAAGCCTCGGCATCGGCAGGCCCTCGACCTATGCGCCTACCATATCGCTGCTTACGGCGCGCAACTACGTAAATATTGAGCAAAAGCACCTGGTGCCGAGCGAGATCGCCTTTAAGATCACCGAGATGCTGGAGCAAAATTTTAAAAATATCGTCGATAGCGAGTTTACTTCCAAAATGGAGGAGAAGCTCGACGACATTGCCGAAAACAAAGCGGACTGGCAGCAAATTTTGGCGGATTTTTACTACCCTTTTATGGACGAGATCGCCAAAGGAAAAACGTCGATCGCAAGCCAAAAGCTAGCCGAAAAGATCGGCGAAACCTGCCCGAACTGCGGCGGCGAGCTACTTAAGCGCCAGGGCAGATTCGGCGAGTTCATCGCTTGCTCGAACTATCCGAAGTGCAAATACTCGCGCAACGCGGACGCTAGCGCCGAGGAGGCGAGCGAGGAGAAGGCGGCGCCCGAAGTACTGGATGAAAAATGCCCGCAGTGCGGTAAAAATTTGATCAAGCGCAAAGGCAGATACGGCGAGTTTATCGCTTGCGAGGGCTATCCGAAGTGCAAATACTCGCGCAAAATCGAGGGCGCCGCAAAGGAGAAAAAGCCGCTCGTCTCCACGGGCGTTAAGTGCCCGAGCTGCGGCACGGGCGAGATCGTCGAGCGCTTCTCCAGACGCGGCAAATTTTACGGCTGCACGAACTACCCAAAATGCGGCTTTGTGAGCAACTACGCGCCGATTGCGCGTGCGTGCCCGCAGTGCGGCAACTCATACATGCTCCGCAAAGAGCTGAAAAAAGGCAACTTCGCCGAGTGCCCGCAGTGCAAGCTTAAAGAAGAGATCGATTGATAATAGGCGTCATCTCGGACTCTCATCGCGAAACAAAGATCGCTGCCAGCGCCATAGAGTGGCTGCTCGCGCGCGGAGCGGATCTGCTCGTGCATGCAGGCGACATCGTCGAGAGCGAGACGCTGCGGCTTTTGCGACAAAGCGGCAAGCCCTACTTTGCGGTTTTAGGGAACAACGACGAAGCGCTTGCGGAGCTAAAAAACGACTTCAACCTATACGATGAGCCCTTCTACACGGAGTTTGCCGGGCTGCGACTAAAAATAATGCACCATCCGTTTTATCTCTTTGACGAGGAGCCCGCGGCGCAAAATGAAGCGAGCGAGCTAAATTTAGACGCAAATTTAAGCTTGAATGCAGGCACAGATCGCGCGGCAAATTTTCGCAAGGATTTCGGCGCAGGTCTAGTCAAAAATTCTAGCTTTAGCGACGAAGTAAGTTGCGGCACGAATTTAGGCTCAAACTGCAGAGCAGATCGCGGGGAAATTTTAATCGCAAATTCCAAAATGGCGGATCGTGCGGCAAATTTAAACTCAAATTTTAATGCTGCGGGCGTTGATAAAATTTTAGATAGTACGCACCGCGCAGACAAAAATTTTGATACGGCAGGTATGGACGCGGGCCTCGCCTCAAACTCAAACGCAAATTTAAACTCAAATACAAGCGCGAATTTAGCTGCTGATATGAGCCCAGATACGAACTCTAAAGCGAGCTTGAGTGCGGATCGCGCAGTAAATTTAACGGCGCCGAGCTTAAACGCAAATTTATCCGCGCCGAACTTGGGCTTAAATTTGACCGCGAATTCTGACTCCAACACAAGCGGCGAAGGTAAAAATCGGGGTTTGTGCCAGTGCGGCGCGGATAAAATTCCAACTATCAAAATTTACGGCCATACCCACTATTTCGCCGCAGCGGTGGATAAAAACGGCGCTCTCGTGCTAAATCCGGGCGAGATTTGCGGGCGCAAAAAGCGGCTTTTCGAGTTTGCTTACGTCGTGGCGCAGGGCGGGAAGTTCCGCGTATTTCACGTCTGCGCCGCGCCTGAAAAAGCTCTAAAATGGCGCGAATGCGAGATAAAACTATGAATGAAATTTACGTCCTAATCGCGCTATCGTTTTTGATCTTTGCTTCGCCCTTTTTAGCGAGCTTAGCTAGAATTCCGCTCTCGCCCATGGAGATCATGCTTGGCATCATAGCCGCAAATTTAGGGCTTTTGCCGCCAAGCGCGACCTTCGATCTAGCCGCGCAGATCGGCTTTTGCTACCTTATGTTTTTGGCGGGCTGCGAGGTGGATTTCCGCGCGCTACTTGCGATGCCGCGTAAAATTCTGCGGCTAATCCTAATCTTTTTGGCGCTGCTTTATATCCTAAACGCGCTTGCGGTTTGGATGTTTGAACTGCCGCAGATGCTTATCATCGCAGCGCCTCTGATGAGCGTCGGGCTGCTTTCGGCGCTGTATAAGGAGTACGGCAAGGATCAGGCGTGGCTCAATCTCGCGATGCCCGCGGGCGTGATCGGCGAGCTCATCAGCATCGCCGTCCTCACAGTGGGCGGCATCTACCTTAAAAACGGCTTTGGCGTCGAGATGGCGCTTCATATCGGCGCGCTTTTGGGCTTTTCAGTCGCCGCTCTAGCTGTTTTTAAAGGGCTTGAAATTTTATTTTGGTGGTTCCCCGCGCTAAAAACGGTCATCATGCCCAAATACGACAAAAACGAAAAGGACGTGCGATTTGCGATGGCGCTGTTTTGCCTCATCTGCGCCGGAGTAATGCTTTTGGGGCTTGAGGTCGTCATCGGCGCCTTCATCGCAGGCACCTTTCTGCCGACCTTTTTCTCGCACAAGGACGACCTCATCGAGAAGCTATCGTCGTTCGGCTTCGGCTTTTTGGTGCCGATATTTTTCATACACACCGGAGCCGTGATCAAGCTTGAAGCGCTCCTTATGCCCGGAGTGATGAGCTTTGCCGTAAGCCTAGCGGCGCTGATGTTTGGCATCAGGCTGCTTGCAAGCGCTACGTTTTTAAACACCTTAGGGCGCAAAGGCGCGGCGCTTTTCGCGCTATCGCTATCTATGCCGCTAACCCTCGTCATCGCCACGGCGACACTTTTTTACTCCACCGCCGCGATCTCGCAAGAGATATACTTCGCGATGATTATTGCCTCGCTCATAGAGGCGCTCGCGTCGATGATTTTGATAAATTTTATTTACAAGAAATTTTAAGGCGGGAATTTTAAAATTATAGGATTTCGGAATTTTAGAATTCTATAAAATTTTGATTTGATACGGAATTGAAATAGAGTTAAATTTAAAGCCCTATTTTGCGCCGCGATTGGTTAAATCTTGTAGTTCCATGGTGTAGTTTTCTTTTTGCCATGTTCCGGCATAGCCATAAACTTTCAAAATTTTGAATAGTAAAGCTACTATATCCTTTTTAGAAAGAGTATTTGTGGTTTTTGGAGTCAATTCCAAAAGTTGCCAAATTCTATGAAGCTTTTTGCTTCCATCGAATATATAATCCAATGCGGCCTCAATAATTTCACCTTTATGATATAAAATCCAAATGCCTTTAGCGAGGCTTGCATGATCATAGTCTGGATCAGGAAAGCTATATACGGGCATTAGCCAACAATCCGCATTTCGATCAATAGTCCAACCAAGCTCGTTAATAAAAGTCTCATAGTATGGATTATATTTGTAGTAAATTTTACTCAATCCGTACTTCTCATCATCCTCTTTAGTGATGATTGCATTTTCAAACGCCATCTGCGCTCCTTGAGATTTAAAATTTAACGTGCAAACAGAAATTTCAAGTGCAAATTTTATACGGAATTTCGCGACGCGGCAAAGCAAAAGCGGCTCGTCAGCAAAGCTAACGGTAAAAATTAATCTTAACCCATCTGCAAAATGACAAACCGCGCGATTTGCGAACGAGCTACAAAGCCAAAGCGAGCCGATTAAAATTTAAGCTTTAGCTTGCGGCGCTTAAAAGCCGACTTAAGCCTAGACACGGTGGAGCGATATGCCGCGACACGGCGCCTAAGCTTTAAGCTACATTAAGACCGGAATTTTGGTCTTTTGTAGGAAGTATTTCGACGCGCCGCCTAGGAATATCTCCTTTATGCCGCTGTCTGAGTGTAAGCCCGCGACGATTAGGTCGAAATCGCCCGCGTCGGCGTACTCTAGCAGCACCTGTCCCGGGATCTTACCCTCGACGTTCAGTGCCTCGAAAACGTCGATTTTAACGTCGTGCAGAGCCAAATAATCGCTTATGCGGCGCTTCGTTTCGGAAACATCGTCTTGAAGATAGTGGTTTGCGGTGATGACGGTGACGGATTTGGCATGCTGTAAAATCCCCAGCCAATTATCGAGCGCTCGCGCAGACGCCGCAGTACCGGTAAGCGAGACCAAAATTTTATCCGCCCTAAACTCCTTCAGCTTGCGCGGTATGACGATGCAAGGCTTCCCGCTTTTGGTGACCGCCGCCTCGAACGTGCCGGTGATAGAGCCGGTAGGCGGCACCGAAACCAGCACCAAATCGCAATATTTGGAGTATTTCTCGACCAGCTCGGAGCGAATGCCCACCATATGCCTCAAAGCGGCGCTATTTGGGACGTGATCGTCGTCGTTTTGATCCAAATCGAGCTTAGCGCATTCGGCGTCGAAGATCGCCTTAATCTCCTCGCGCTCAGCCCTCATCTCATCGCCCGCTGATTTCAAAAATTCCTCCATCAGCACGCCGCCTTTTAGCGTCATACGGACATTGTAGATCATCTTAGGATCGAGCTGGCACGCCATTATGTTGATGTGCGTGCCGAAAAATTTATTCACGAGCAGCGCTCCGCGTATGCGCTCCGTCAGCTCCTCGCCGCCGCCGATAGGGAAAAAAATCTTTTTAAGCTGCATCTCATACTCCTATTAAAATTTTAAGCTAATTCCAGTGAAATTTTAGTGCCTTTCTGATCGGTCACGCGCACTCGCACCACATCGCCCGCTTTGTAAGGCGTCGTGATAAATTTGGCGCGCAATAGCCCGTCCACGCCGTCTCGTAGCGAGATGAAGGTACCGAAATCCAGCACGCTTTGCACCACGCCGTCAAACTCCTCGCCGATCTGAAATTTTACCTCTTTGCGATCACCGCGCGGCTTGCGAAAATCGCGAGAATTTGAGACTATCGATAAAATTTTATCTTTCGCGCCCGATACGCCGCCCGATTTTGCGCCTTGGATCTTGACCTCGCCCTTTTCGCGATCCAGATCGATATTTACGCCGAAGCTTTCGGTGATCTCTTTGATAACCTTGCCTCCCTGACCGATGATATCGGGGATTTTGCTCGGATCGACGCTAAAAATTTCAAGCTTCGGAAGCACATCTTCATTTATGACGATTGCCGCGTCCGCCTGCTCCATAAGGCCCAAAATATGCGCGCGAGCCTGCTTTGCCTGCGCGAGAGCCTCTTTTAAGACCTCCAGGCTGATGCCGCCGAGCTTAATATCCATCTGAAGCGCGGTGATGCCCTCGTAGGTGCCCGCGACTTTAAAATCCATATCGCCGTCGTGATCCTCAAGCCCCATTATGTCGGTTAGCACAGCGTGTTTTTCGCCCTCAAAAATCAAGCCCATCGCTACGCCCGCAACGAGCTTTAGTGTAGGCACGCCCGCTGCGCGCAATGAAAGTGCGCCGCCGCAGACCGAAGCCATCGAGCTTGAGCCGTTGCTCTCTAAAATTTCGCTCACCACGCGAATAGACTGCGGCGAGTTTAGATCGATGCTCGGATACAGCGCTCTTTTGGCTAAATTTCCATGCCCCAGCTCGCGTCTGCCGGGGCTTCTGAGCGGGCTTGCTTCGCCGACACAAAAGCCCGGGAAATTGTAGTTAAACATAAATCTATCATTAATCGGCTCGAGCTGTGTTAGGCTGTCGCTTAGCTGCGCGTCGCTATCGCCGCCCAGCGTGGTAACGACTAGAGCTTGCGTCTGCCCGCGCGTAAATAGGCAGCTTCCATGCGCGCACGGCAGGATATTTGTCTCGATACTGATCGGGCGCACCTCATCAAGCGCGCGTCCATCGGCTCTGCGGCGATCCTCGATGATCTGCGTGCGGATGATGCCGCGCTTATACTTGCCGATAACGCTGGAGATCACCTCTTGGCTCCATTCATTTTGCGCCGCGGCTTCGGTAGTTAAAATTTGATCCACGATTTTATTTAGCTCGGTAGCGCGCTCACTCTTTGCCATCTGATTGATCGCCGCTTTGACGGCGTCTTTGTAGTTCGCGTCGATAAAATCCGCGATATCCTCATCCTCGATCTCGGGCTTGTACTCTAGGCTCGCATCGGGCTTTTTAAGCGGCAGAAAAGCCTCTTCGTAAGCGTTTGAGCCCGCGCTTATCGCCTTTGCGGCAAAATCGATCGCATCCACCATCAGATCTTCGCCAAATTCATTTATCTGCTGCGCTCCGCCATTAATCTGCGGCAGGGAGCGCATCTCGATCATCAAAAGCTCATCGCCGACGCCGGCTACGTAAAGATCGAGCGCGCTGGCTTTAAGCTCGGAGTTGCTCGGATTTAGGATGAAATTTCCGTTTTGATAGCCGATGCGCACGCCGCAGACGGGCGCTTTAATCGGGATGTCGCTAAGATATAGCGCCGCAGACGCCGCATTAAGAGCGACGACTTGCAGATCGACTTCGGGATCTGCGGATAGCACGTAAACCACAATCTGCGTCGGATATGCATAGCCTTTTGGAAAGAGCGGGCGCAGCGAGCGGTCTATGATGCGGCTCGTTAGCGTCTCAAAATCGCCAGGCTTGGTCTCACGCTTAATGTAGCCTCCGGGGATTCTGCCCGCTGCGTACATCTTTTCGATATATTGCACGGTAAGGGGCAAAAAGTCCTCCTGCACCTGCGTCTCTTCGCGCGCTACGGTAGCTAGCACGACGGTATTTTTTACGCGCAAAAGCGCCGCGCCCGCGGCTTGTTTCGCAACTTTGTCGATATCGAAAATTTCGGTATTGCCATTTACTTCAATTTTACACTGCATTAATTTTCTCCTTGTTTTTGTTAGTCTCGTGAAACGGCAGATAAAGCGGGCATTTGTTTAAAATTTGCATTATCTCCTCCGCGCTTGAGAGCGTTTTTTCTTTGTAATAAAAATCCACGTTCACAAAATCTCTGATCTTGTGAACGGCGTAAATTCCATCCACCAGCGTAGCGATCTCGTCCGCATTATCGCTGCCGATAACGGGAGTGGCGTAAAAGATCGCTTTGGCGTTTAAATTTACGAGAGTTTTTATGCACGTAAGCGCGGTCAGCCCGCTCTCACACCCCTCATCTACCAAGATGACGTTTTTTTTCTCCAAATTTCCCAAAAGCTCGCCCTTGCGAAATTTATACATGTTTTTTAAAATTTTCTCCTCATAAAGTCTATTTGCCTGCCCGTAAACATAATCCAGGCTGATGCCGAAGCTTCGCACGAGCTCATCTACCATCACGATCTCTTGGGTTTCGCTTACGCACGCGATCGCGCATTCCGGATTATTGGGCGCCAAAACGGGCTCTGTGAATAAAAACTCATAATGAAGTCCCAGCTTTAAGGCAAGATGGTTTGCGATAGGAAGCGACTCCAGAGACTGAGCTATTATTAGAAAATTATCGTTTTTTATCACCGTAGCGGGCAAAATTTCGGCAAGTTTCATCGCGGCGTCGATTTGGTTTTCAAACATCAGCTCGGCTCTAGGCGTCATTTGTTTTCGCTCCCGTATTCGCTATCTACCGAAAAATCATACCCTACTCCGCCGAACGGATAGAAATTTACGAGAAAGTAAATTCCGCGCTCCTTGCTTGCTTTGCTGTAGTCCGTCGTACTGGTGTTTTTAGGCTCAATATCCTCTTGATATACGAGGGAGTAGTTCCAGCACTTGCGCGTATGCGAAAGACCTACGCGCCACATCTTCGAATATGAACGGGTCAGGTCGTAATCCCAGCGGCCGAAAATTTTATTATTCCTAGGCAAATTTACCGAGGCGCTTACGATGGCGTAGTTATCCTTGGTGTAGCGTTTAGGGTCTAAATTTAACTTTTGATACTCGTAAGCGTGGCCGAGTCCGAAGCTAAAATCCTCGCTGTCGTAGTTGGCGTAGGTATAGACCTTATCGAAGCTCTTGTATTTGTGCGAGTAGGTAAAGCGATTTCCGATATTTAAGCCGTTTGCGAAATACCCGTCGATGCGGTGCTCCAAATCGTCGAATTCGTGATCGTCGAAATCATATCGCTGCTTGGCGCTGTGGCGTAAAAATTTACGCCCTTCGTCGTTGTAAAAAAACTGCGTCATGCCAAAAGCCGCGTTTTCGTGGGTGTATTCGTCCTTCAGCTCGCTTAAGAAGTTATCCTCCCAATAAAGCGAATCCTGCATATCGCCGAGCTTGGAGCGATTGATCGCGCCGCGAGAGAGGTCGTATCTATACTGGTGGTACTTTAAAATTCTATCCTCTATATTGCCCTGCTGCCAGCCCGGGATCCTAAAATCGGCACGGATATTCATCGTGTGATACAGGCTGTCATAGGCTCTGGCTACGTCGGTGTAGAGCGAGAGCTCGGTGTATTGATTGGCGTAGAAAGTGCTTTTATCTTCCTGCAGATCGCCGTTTGCAAAATAAAATTTATCGTGCCAGTTTATATCGGTCATATAAACCCGCTCCGTAAAGGCGAAATTTAGATAATCCGCCAGAAACGGCACGTTAAAGCTAACCGGCACGTCAAGCTCATACTGCCTGGCGGTGGCCCCCTGCTGCCTGGTATAGTTGCGCATCTTTACGTCGGCCGAATATATCAAATTCGGCAAATATATATCGTCGATAAATTTATGATATTGCAGAGTCGGAAGCTCTTGGACGGTATCGTCGTTGCGGAAGGTATTATCGGCGTTTAGCTTGCTCGTATCGATATAGTATCGTCCGTAAGCGCCGAAATAGTGCTCGTCACCGGTCAAATAATAATTCAGCCGCGAAGTTACGAGCGAATTATCCGCATCGTCGCTAAGACCGCCCTTTTCCTTCAGATCGTAGTATTCCAAATCGTTTAACTGAGTAAAATCGATCCATAAATTTTCGCGCAGATCTCCGTCTAGCAAATAGGTCGCAAGCTTGCTGCGATCGTATTGCACTTCAAATCCGTGGTGGCGCTCGTTTTTGTATTCGAGCCGCTTTTGTGCCCGCGAGAAGTTATCGAAGATTCCGCCTCTGATCTCGCCGTAAGAGTACGGAGACTCCGTGAAGCGAAAGGTGCCGTAGGCGCCAAAGCCCCTTCTGCTGCGCACCTGCGGATCGAGCTGAAAATCCCAGCTATCGTAAGGCGCGAAATAGATCGGCTGCTTGTAATAAATCCCTTCCTTGCTGATGTAGCCCGCCTCGGGAGGCAGCAAGCCCGTGCGGCGCGTGCGGTCGGTCGGGAAGCCGAAATACGGCAGATAGAGCACCGGCACGTCGCCCACGTAAAATCTCGGATTGAAAAGATGGAGGAATTTGCTCTCTTTATTGAGCATGCCGCTGCTAAATTTAATACGCCAATCGGGATCGGTAACGTTGCAGCTAGATACGCTGGAGCCCTCCACGCGGTAATACTCGCTGTCGCTGCAGCTGGCGTCGTTTTGCATCCAAAGCTCGGAGTCCTTGTCCATCATAAAATTTACGTCGGCTTCCTGCTTGTTGTTTTTCAGATCGATTTTGACGTATTCGGCGCGGGTGGTCTCGCTGCTGCCGCGCATTGCATTGACGTTGCCGAAAAGCTCGATAGTACCGTTTTGCTCGTCGTAGGTGGCGCGATCGGCGGTGATGAAGTAGTCCTGCGAATATACCGTTACGTTTCCGCTCGCCGTAGTCACAAAGCCCTTTTTATCGACGTTATCGGCTATGAGCTCGACGTCTTGGACCTTCGCGCTCACGCCGCCCGCGAGAAGCAGACCGAAGCCAAGGGCTAGAATTTTAAATTTTTTACTCTTTTTCAATCTCTACCACCAATGTTTTCGCTGCCATATCGTGCAGGCTCTGACGCGAGTTCGTAAAAAACGCCACCAAAAATCCCATATAAAATATCGTCTCGCTTATCACCCGAACCGCCGCGCGGATTGCCGCCGTAGCGATATCCATGTCGCCGCCGCCAGCGCGGACGCAATAAATTTTAACCGCGAGCTTACCTAGCGACGCGCCGTATAGATAGACGAAAATCGTATGATATAAAAATTTTATCACGACGTACTGCATCAAGAATTTCGACACGACCTTTTGGATCTCGAGGTTGCTTCCGCTCTGCGCCGCAGCCATGATCTCGGGCTCATCGATGACAAGCAGCACGATAGTAAAAAGCGTCGCTAAGATGATCTCATCGATACCAAATGCGATTACGCGCTTGCCAAGCGGAGCGATGTTCAAATTTTATCTCTTAAGGCTTGATACGCGATATCACGCCTATACTGCGCGCCGCTAAATTTTATATTTTCGCACAGCGCGTAAGCCGCGTCCCGCGCCTGCTTTAGGCTCTGTGCGACGCCCACGCTTACCAAAACGCGCCCGCCGCTAGCGTAAATTTGCCCCTCTCGCTCGCTCACGCCCGCGTAGCAGATATGCGCGCCGGCGGGAATTTCGCCGACCTCGATCAAAGCAGGCTGCGAAGAGCCGTAAGGATAGCCCTCGCTAGCCATCACGACGCCCACTGCGAATCGATCCTTTAAGCTTATGCTACTTAGCTTGCCTACGGCGGCGTTGTATAAAATTTCGCTCAAATTTCCGTCAATTAGCGGCATCAAAACCTCGCACTCCGGATCGCCGAAGCGGACGTTGTACTCCAGCACGTAAGGCTCGCCGCTCACGATCATAAGCCCCACGAATAGCACGCCGCAAAAGGGCGCGCCCTGCTGCCGCATCCCTTTTAGCGTGGGTGAGACGATCTCGCTCTGCACTCTTTTTATCAGCGCGGCATCCGCTAGCGGGCTTGGCGCATAAGCTCCCATGCCGCCGGTGTTTGGGCCCATATCGCCGTCAAGCAGCTTTTTGTGATCCTGCGCTACGGGCAAGCTTACGAAATTCTCCCCGTCGCAGATCGCAAAAAAGCTCAGCTCGAAGCCCTCTAAAAACTCCTCCACGACGACGCGCTTGCCCGCTTCGCCGAAGCTTTCGCCGCTTAGCATGTCCGCAGCGGCTTTTTTAGCTTCATCTTTGGAATTTGCGATGATGACGCCTTTGCCCGCGCACAGGCCGTCTGCTTTGACCACGATGCGTCCGCTTAGACCGTCTATAAATTTTGAAATTTCAGATAGATCGTCGCTGCTTAGAAATTTTGCGGTTTTAATATGATTTCGCGCCAAAAAGTCCTTCATATAGGCTTTAGAGCCCTCAAGCTTCGCTGCAGCAGCGCTGGGACCAAATATCGCGAGGCCTTGCGCTTTAAAAATATCTACGATACCTTTTGTAAGCGGCTCTTCGGCGCCTACGACGGCAAGGGCTACGTCGTTGTTTTTCGCAAAGAGCGCGAGCTCATTAAAATCTTTTAAATATAAATTTTTACCGAGCGCCTTTGTAGCGCCGTTTCCCGGAGCAAAATACAGATTTAAAACGTTTTTATCCTCGCGAAGTCTTAGCCCGATCGCGTATTCTCTACCGCCGCCGCCGATTATTAGGATATTCAATGAAGCCTCCGTAACGTAAAAAACCCAAGTGAGCGTTGCGTAAAAAGAATCGGCTCAAACAAAGCCAATCTTGCAACTAGGAAAAATCTCTAGGTCGCAACCCGTAACTTTAAAAAAGCTCGAGCCGAGCCGCGTCACACGGACCTCTCACGTCGTCGCTTATACAAATATGTTGAACCCTCATATAAAACGCTCTCGCTTCACCCAGGCTTGGGCAAAATTATAGTCTAAATTTGCTTAAACTATGGCAAAAGCGCCAGATCGACGCAGGATTTTATCGACATTCTTTCGCAGATTATCGGCTCGCAAAACTCGCTCAAAACGCTCGCCGTCGTCCTACCGATACAGACCACCTTGTAGCCCTCGTCCCAGCCGAAATTCGCGGTAAAGCCGCGAACGTTCTTAGGCGAGGTAAAAATCAGCGTGCTGCCTTGCGGCGGTTTCGCAGCGGCGGGCAGGCTAAGGATGAAATTTTCATAAGCGATCACGCTTTGCAGCCGCACGCCGGCACTAGATAGAATTTGCTCCAACTTCGACACCGTCTCGCGCGCACGCAGATACAGCGCATCCCTGCCTTGCAAGAGCGGCGCGATCTCGGCGGCAAACTCATTTCCGTGCCCGTGCCGCGCCACAAAAATATCGCGAAATCCAAACTCACGCGCGGCCGCCGCGCACGGCTCGCCGATAGCGTAAACGGGCGTATCTAAATCAAGCGAAATTTCATTAAATTTTATCGCCGCCACCGCGTTTTTGGAGGTAAAAATTAACGCGCCGATCTGCGCAGGCAGGCTAAATTTGAGAAATTTTATCTCGCAGACCGCAAGCTGCCTCACCTGCGGATGCTCAAATTTCGTATTAGACACCAGATATATCAAAACGCCTCCATGTTTAAATTTGCTTCGATTAAATTCCGCTCTCGAAAAAATCCGATTCGCGGTCATTAATTTTTGAGTTTAAAATTTAATTCTGCTTTGTTTCGCCCTCTACGCCGATTAAAACCCACGCGCAAAGCCCTCTCCGCTTTTCAGTTGCGTTTAGGCAGCTTAGCGGCGGCACATTTTTTAAAATTTTATCTCGCAGGCGAAGCGTCAAATTTAAATTCACCTCTTTGTGCGAGCTCTGCTTTTAAAATTTCACTTTGCGACTCGCGGCGAGCACCTAAAAACGCTGCCACAAAGCTTGATCTGCGCGCGGCAGACGTATTACATAGCTCGCCAACCCCGCGCAGCCCATGTATGTGTCCGTACAGATCGTCGAGCTCGCCAAATTTAAAATTTAAAGCTGCGGCTACGAAATTTCAAAACCACGGCTATGAAATTTTAAAATTTCGCCGCTCTAACCCTTAAATCTCGGTATCAAATTGTATCCGTTTATCTCGCGCGCTTCAAGCGGCATGCTCTCGCCCAAACTTAGCACTAAATTTCGTCCGAGCATCCGTGCGGTACTTAGTCCCTTAAATTTACCCTTTCAGCCACCCGTTTAAAATTTCAATCTGCGCCGCAACGCTCTCATTTGCCGTGCCTCCTTGCGACTTGCGCGCCTCCTTAGAAGCGTTTAGATCAAGAAATTTAACTGCATCGCCGCCCAAACTTTCATCCACGCTAGCAAGCTGCTGCGCATTTAGCTCGCTCAAATCCAGGCCCAAATTTTCCGCATACGCCACGGCCTTGCCCGTGATGAAGTGCGCCCGGCGAAACGGCACGTTTTTCTCCCGCACGAGATAGTCGGCTAGATCGGTCGCCGTGAGGTGCCCGCGGCGCGTCATCGCGAGCATATTTTGCTCGTTAAATTTAGCCGTTTTTAGCATCTGTTTTAAAATTTCAAGGCTCGCAAGCGCGGTGGCGACGCTATCAAAAACGCCCTCCTTGTCCTCCTGCATATCCTTGTTGTATGCTAACGGCAAGCCCTTCATCACCGTTAGCAGCGCGACGAGATTGCCGTTTACGCGCCCCGTTTTGCCGCGGATTAGTTCGGCGACGTCGGGGTTTTTCTTCTGCGGCATGATCGAGCTGCCCGTGCTATACGCGTCGCTGATCGCCACAAAGCCGAACTCCTGCGAGCTCCACAAGATTAGCTCCTCGCACAGGCGCGACGCATGCGTCATCAGCACGCTTACGTTAAACAAAATCTCCAGCGCGAAGTCGCGGTCGCTGACGCTATCCATCGCGTTTGGCGTCACTCCCGCAAACCCCAGCTGCTGCGCGACCAGCTCGCGATTTATCGGATGCGGCGTGCCCGCAAGTGCAGCCGAGCCCAGCGGACAGAGGTTATTTCGCTCGCGCGAGCTAGTAAAGCGCTCGTAGTCGCGGCGAAACATAAACGCGTAAGCTAGCAAATGATACGCAAGGCTCACGGGCTGAGCGTGCTGAAGGTGCGTGTAGCCCGGCATCAGCGTGTCCGCGTGCCTGCTTGCGATATCTCGCAGAGCCTCTACTAACTCGCGGATTTTTTCGGCGATTGCGGCACCGCTTTTAAGCACGTAGAGGCGAAAATCAAGCGCGACCTGATCGTTTCTGCTGCGCGCAGTGTGCAGCCTACCGCCAAGATCGCTTCCGATGAGCTCGCTTAGGCGCTTTTCGACCGCCATGTGGATGTCCTCGTCGGCGGTTTTAAACTCAAATTTACCGCTTTTTATCTCCTCAAACACGGCGTCAAGCCCCGCGACAATCTTTTCGCTCTCCTCAGGCTTCAAAATCCCGCAGGCGCCGAGCATCCGAGCGTGCGCCTTGCTGCCTGCGATATCCTCCTGCCAAAGCGCCCTATCAAAGCCGATCGAGGCGTTAAACTCCTCCAAAAGCGCCGAACTCGCCTCGCTAAAGCGCCCCTCCCACATTTTTTTCACGCTCGCTCCTTCGTTTAAATTTTCGGTGATTTTATAAAATTTAAGCTAAAATAGCGCAAAATTTCGGCCTTTTGAAAGGAAAAACGATGATAGAGATGTTTTTATGCTCCTATTTTGCGGGTGCGGCGACGCTTTTTGAGGACTATGCGAGACAAAATATCCGCGCTAAAGAGGTGCTTTTTATCCCGACTGCGGCAAACGTCGAGGAATACCGAGACTACGTGGACGAGGCGAAAGAGGCGTTTGTCAAAATGGGCTTTGAGGTTCAAATTTTAGACGTTTCAAAAGCGAGCGAGGCCGAAGCGAAGGCAAAGATCGGCGCGGCGCAGGTGCTTTACGTAAGCGGCGGCAACACCTTTTATCTTTTGCGCGAGCTTAAAAAGAAAGGTCTAGCAACCCTCATCGCTAGTCGTGTCCAAAGCGGCGAGCTCGTGTATGTGGGCGAGTCGGCGGGCGCTATGATCGCAGCTCCCAGCGTGGAGTACGCGAGCGTGATGGACGATGCGGGCGACTACGGGGCTGCAGCGCAAACGGGGCTTGATCTGGTGAAATTTTACCCCGTGCCGCACTACGGCGAGGAGCCGTTCGTGCAAAGCGCGGCTGAAATTTTAAAAATTTACGGCGATAAGCTAAATTTGGCGCCGATAAATAACGCCGAAGCGATCGCGGTGCACGGCGATAAATTTGAAATTTTGGGGCGCTAAACTGCGGCGCGAAAGTAAAATTTGGCAATAAGCGCTTTGTAAAATTTACGCTTGTGTTCTCGCATAAGGCTGTGAGGTAGAATTTAAATTTAGGTGCGGTAAGCCGCTAACGAATAAATTTAATCAAAAGGATCAAAATGAAAATATTACTGATTAACGGCGGAGCGCCGTTTAACGGCAATGGCGGCAAGCTAAGCAAAACCTTGCACGAGCTAGCAAAAAGGACGCTAGAGTCCCTAGGACACGAAACGCGCGAAACTACGATACATGAGGGATACGACTTAGAGGGCGAGGTGGAAAAATTTCTATGGATGGATGCCGTGATCTGGCAGATGCCCGCGTGGTGGATGGGCGAGCCTTGGGTCGTTAAAAAATATATTGACGAGGTATTTATGAGCGGTATGGGCAAGATAGTGGCAAACGACGGACGGCACAGCGCGAGTCCAAACGACGGACGGCACAGCGCGAGTCCAAACGACGGATACGGCACCGGCGGGCTGATAAAGGGCAAATCGCACATGCTAAGCGTCACTTGGAATGCGCCGCTTCAGGCGTTTGACAAGCCAGGGGATTTTTTCGAGGGCGTGGGCGTGGACGGCGTTTATTTGCATTTTCATAAAGCCAACGAGTTTTTAGGCATGAAAAGACTGCCTACTTTTATGTGTAACGACGTCATTAAAAATCCCGACATCGAGCGTTTTACGAGGGATTACGAAGCGCATTTAAGAAAGGTTTTCGGCTAAAAGCCGCTAAAGAGCGAGGGCTGCCATGCGATCTTTTTGATGCGATTTTTGGCTAATGAGTAAAGTCGATAGGTTTTTTACTCGAAAGTACGGCGAGGCGTTTAGCGCGTTTTGGATGAAATTTAAGCTTAAGGAGCGTTTATGGAGTATTTCAAGCCTTTTTTCGTAAAGGTCGCAGGGCGCGCCAGAGATGACGATCATACGAGCGCGCACGACGAGGTGGTGACGCCCCTGCTTGCGGGTGCGCTGGAAGCATACGTTTACCGCGGACTTAGCCATGAGACGCAAAGCATAAACAGGGCGGGCGAGCTCATCAGCGTCGTGCACGAGCCGTTTGTTTTGGCAAGCTTTGACTTTCTCGTGCGCGAGCGGGGCAAATTTCGCCTCGATCTCTCGCGCGAATGCGTAAACGGCGCCGAAATTTTTTGGAACGCTTGCAGTTTTAGGCGCGGCTCGGTCGTTGTTTTGCTTGAGGGCGAGTTTGATCTGGCGCCTATTTTGCGCCGCTGCGCCGAGATAAGCATAGACGAAACGCCCAATATGGGCAACAGCCCAGCGGCGACCAAGCTTGCCAAGCGCGCGATGAGCGAGGGGCGGATCGCCGTGCTTTTTAGCGCATCAAACGGGATAGAGTGGATGGATATTTATGCTCCTGAGGCGGTGCAGGATAAAATTTTAAAACTTGCGGATGAGATAAATCCGAATTCGGATTAAAATTTAGCACCAAGTTCGACTTTCGGCGAGAAATTTAAAATTTAAAAGCCGGATTCTGCGCTAAATTTCACGCCGTATGAGCATTATGCGCCTATGTACGCGCAGACAAAAGCAGAGGTCGCGAAAATAGGTCTCGCCTATCGCCCTCTTCTTCTTGCCAAAAGATAAAACAAAATGATCGCCGTCAAAACCGCCGCGATTGCGGCGTAAATTTTACCCATGCCGCCGTAGCTTTTGGAGTCGTCGCTTAAATATAGGTTTATTACCGCGCCGTTGTCCGTTGAAATTTCAAGCTTCGCGCCCTTTGCGCCGTTTAGCTTTACGCGCAGCATATTTGCCGCGGGGCTTGAAATTTCGGGCTTATCCATAAAGGAGTAGCTGGTTTTGTAGCTTTTCATCAAATCGTTGCAGTCTTTCGGGGTTACGAATATGTCGTAAAACGCGCCATTTTTCACGCTCAAATTTTCTCCGCCTTGCACGACGAAGTATCTAAATTTGGGCGCTTGCGTGATAAACTCCCACCGCAGCGTCTTTTGCTTCCCGCCCTGCTCGTAATTAAACTCCGCGCCGTATTTGGCGTCAAATTTAAAAACCTCTCTGCCGAAAAGCACGAACTGCCTATCGCTTAAAATGGCGTTAGGATCGGAGTTTTTGTCTAAAATTTTAATGTTTTGAAGCTCCCTGCCGCCTTCGTAAATTTTAAAACTTTTCATCGCTACGGGCGGCTGGGCGGAATTGAACTCCACGCTTACGGGATTTGCGGTGATTTTGCACTCTGGCATGGGGTCTGGAATTTCATTGCTAAAGAATGCAAGCGCTGGCTCGTCGTTCGGGTAGTAGACGTAAGGGCGCGAGTTCAGTGCGGTGGCGCCTTTGAACTTATCCTCCCTCATTCGTAGCGTTTCATTTTTGCACATCCCCAGTAGAAATTTGCCGCTTCCTTCGTCGTTTAAATTCCGCGAACAAAAGGCGTTGAGGCGCGAATTTCCCATCTCAAAAACGTAGCTACTTTTTTTGCCGTGCTCAAAATAGCCGATGCCGATCTCATCCGCAGAAAAATCCAAAAAGGCAAATCTATGATAAATCGCGCTTAAAAGCCCGTCGATCGCACTTTTTAGATCGCTTGAGTTATAGGATAAATTTTCCCTCACGACGGCATTATAGCCTGCGTAAAAAGCGCGCTTTGACGGATTTTCGCCCGTGAAATTCGGCTTGCCAGGGCTCTCGTCGTGCGACATCGCCTCGTTTGCGACGACATATTTTGCGTGATTAAGCGCGGAGATATTTAAAATTTCATTCTGCGCAAAGTAGTTTAACCCCGATTTTGCGCGCACATTGTTGATGTAGCTTAGCGGATCGTCGTAAAAGGAAAAGCCGCTCATCGCAACGAGCGGCTGTTTTAAATTTGAAGGGGTGTTTTCGCATGCGGCAAAAAGCGCGCAGATCGCCCCGAGGCCCAGGAGCCTAAGCCGTAGGGCCCGCTTTGGCAAACTCGACCCCCTCTTTTACGTCCTCGTAGCGTTTGAAATTCTCCTCAAACATCTTTGCTAGCTTATCGCGCGTTATATTATATTCCGCAGGATGCGTCCACGTATTGATCGGATTTAGCAGCTTCGTCTCGACGCCTGCGAGCTCTTTTGGGATAGCGAGGTTAAATTTTTCAAAATTTTCAAATTCGCACTTTTTGATACTGCCGTCTAGGATCGCGTTTATGCACGCGCGCGTGGCTTTGATGCTCATTCGCTTGCCTACGCCGTACGCACCGCCGCTCCAGCCGGTGTTTACGAGATAGACGCTAACGTTGTGCTTGTCGATCTTTTCGCCTAGCAGCTTAGCATAAACGGTCGGGTACAGCGGCATAAACGGCTCGCCAAAGCACGCGCTAAAGGTTGCCACGGGCTCTGTGATACCGCGCTCGGTGCCCGCGACTTTTGCCGTGTAGCCGCTTAGGAAATAATACATCGCCTGCTCTTTAGTAAGCTTTGCGACCGGCGGCAAAACGCCGAATGCGTCGGCTGTTAGGAAGATTATGTTTTTGGGATGGCCGCCCGCAGAGCTTGGCTCGTAGCCCTCGATATGATAGATCGGGTAGCTGACGCGGGTGTTTTCGGTCTTGCTGCCGTCTTTGTAATCCACGACACCCGCCTCGTCCGCGACTACGTTCTCAAGCAGCGCGTCGCGCTTAATAGCGGCGTAAATTTCAGGTTCGCTGCTCGGGTCTAAATTTATGCACTTCGCATAGCAGCCGCCCTCGAAGTTAAATATCCCCTCATCATCCCAGCCGTGCTCATCATCGCCGATCAGCTTGCGGTTTGGATCTGTAGAGAGCGTCGTTTTTCCCGTGCCGCTTAGACCGAAAAATAGCGCCGTGTCGCCATCCTTGCCCACGTTTG